>Ga0136846_1224270_pt1 | contig 12297 bp, 12 predicted proteins | sample HopSoiMetagenom2_FD_96841 | JGI IMG/M metagenome (GOLD analysis project Ga0136846, IMG submission 96841) | Grasslands soil microbial communities from Hopland, California, USA - 2 Assembly 2016 (version 4) | ecosystem: Environmental > Terrestrial > Soil > Grasslands | place: USA: Hopland...
CCGGCTCGAGCGCGGCCACGATCCGGCGCCGCAACGCGCGCTCGAGGCGGCCGACCGCGTAGCTGATGCGCGGCTCCACGGCAGCTATATATCAGGCTCCCTGATATCGCGGTCCAGGCGCGCATGGTGGTCGCGGCCGCGGAAGGTGTTCGCCCATGCGCTCGTCCGGATCAGTGCGTTGTCCTTGACGATCGCAGGCCCGTCGAGCATCGACTCCTCCTCGCCGTACGCCTTCAGCCGCTCGTAGGCCTGCGACCAGATGCACTCGGTGTCGTAGACCTCGCAGAGCCCGTCGCGCGTGCCGCCGCACGGGCCGTTGCGCTGGTTCTTCGCGCACTGCGACTCGGGGCAGACGTACGCGATGTCGGGCAGCGAGCAGTCGCCGCAGTCGCGGCGGTCGAACAGCGTGACCTTCGCCGCCTGCTCTGCGAGATGCGCGAGCTTCGTCGCGGCCTTCGACTTCTCGACGGCGCCGTAGAACGCGCGCCCGGCGGGGAAGAGCGGCGCGTCGTCGGCGAACACCGCGCCGTGCAGCCGGCGGCTGACGCGGTACTTGACGGGGACGCGCAGCTCCGTCTTCCGCCGGCGCTTCGACTCGACATACGCGGCGTTCAGCTCTCCCGAGGAGAGCTTCGTGTCTCCGTCGGGCTCGAAGAAGTAGAACTCGTCGGGGAACGGGAAGTGGATCTCGGGCGCGAGCGCGCGCCAGTCTGCGGCGAACGTCGCCGCTAGGTCGACGATCTCGCCGAACGTCGACGCAGGCATGTGGCCGCCGAGGTAGACGCCGTCGAAGCCGAGCCCGCGCGCGACCGCGAAGTGCTTGGCGGCGAGGTCGAGGAAGAACGCGCGCCCGCGGTCCGGGCTCGCGCCGTGGCGCTCGGCGCGCTCGAGCAGCTCGTCCGTGACGACGACGCCGGGGATCTTCCCGGCGTGGAACGCACGCGCAGCCGTGCGCGAGAGCAGATAGACGTTGGCGAGCGCTGAGAGCGGCAGCTGCTCGCGCCTGACCCAGCGCAGCAGCTCGTCGTCCTTGCGCGCGTTCCAGCCGATCTGGTTGATCACGAAGCGCGCGCCGGCCTGCGCTTTCTTGCGCAGCTTGAAGTACTGCGGCATCACCTCGCGCTCGAGCCTCTTGTGGTTCGTGGCGACGCAGCCCAGGAAGAAGTGCGTGCGGTCGAGGTGCTCGCCCTGGCGCCGCTCGTCCGGCAGCCCCTCGTTCATCTCGGAGAAGAGGCTGAGCAGGCCGACCGAGTCGATGTCGAACACCGGCGCGGCGAGCCCGCGGTGACCGGTGACCGGGTAGTCGCCCGAGAGCGCGAGCACGTTGTCGAAGCCCTCCGAGCCGAGCTTCCAGCCGCGGCTCTCGAGCGCGTTGCGGTTCCAGTCCTTGCAGGAGAGGTGGATGATCACCTCCTGCCCGCGGGAGATCAGGTCGGTCCCGAGCGTGTCGGGTGAGAGCATCGCGTGGCCGCCCGGGTTGTCCGTGATCGAGAGCACGTCGATGCGCGGGTCGGCGGCGAGCGCCTGGGCGAGCTCCAACACGCGCCGGCTGCTGTCCGCCGTGATCAGCCCGCGGCTCGTCACGAGCTCGGCCGCGACGACGAACGCCTCGGGCCGGGCGAGCTGTTCGCGGAGTGGAACGGGTGCTGGATGCATCAGGCTGCCTGACATATCATCGCCGCAATGGCCGGCTTGCGGGTCCTCGACGACGACGCGGCCCGCATGGTGGAACACGTCTGCGACGCGATCGTCCCGGGGTCGGCTCGCGTACGGCCGCAGGTCTACGTCGACGCCCTGCTCGCCGCGCTGGACGAGCCGACGTGCGCCGCGGCGCTCGCCGCGTTCGCCGCGGTGTCCGTGGGATCGATCCACGACCATGCAGGCACGCCCGACTTCATGTGGGTGCGCGCACTCGCGATCGAGGCGTACTACAGCGACTTCGTCGCGCCCGGCGTCGACGCGGCCGGTGCGTGGCAGGAGATCGACTTCAACACGCCCCTGGCGACGCGGCTCGCGAAGGACTGGTCGTACCTGGGTATCACGTGAGCGAGCGCTTCGACGTCGTGGTCGTCGGCTCGGGCGCAGGCGGTGGCGTCGTCGCGGGCGAGCTCGCGGACCGCGGGCGGCGCGTGCTGCTCCTCGAGCTCGGCCCGCACCTGACGGCGGCCGACTTCACCCGCTGGGAGGCGAAGGCGGCGCACGACCTCTGGTGGCCGATCCGCTTCGCGCTGATCGACGGCGGTGCGGGCGGCGCGGTCGCCCTGATCGCGGGCCGCTGCGTCGGCGGGAGCACGACGATCAACACCAAGGTCGCGCTGCGCGCGCACGAGAAGGACTACGCGAAGTGGCACGAGGCGAGCGGGCTCGCCGGCGTGTCGGGCGAGCCGTTCGGCGCCGCCGACCTCGACCCGCACTACGACCGCGTCGAGCGCCGCCTCGGTGTGCGCGAGCGCACCGACTGGCGCAAGAGCGTGCGCACCGTCGAGCCTGCGTTCCGCGCGCTCGGTGCACCGCTCGAGGCCGTGCGCTCCTACACCGACGCGAACTGCATGAGCTGCGGGTCGTGCCTGCAGGGCTGCCCGACGAACGCCGGCAAGTCGACGATGAACACGTATATCCACGACGCCTGGGCCGCGGGCCGCCTCGAGGTGCGGGCGAACGCGTTCGTCGAGCGCGTCGTCGTCGAGGACGGCGAGGCGACGGGCGTCGAGTACGTCGACGGCGAGGGAACGCGCCGGCGTGTCGACGCGGGCGTCGTCGTGGCCGCTGCGGGAACCCTGAACACGCCACAGTTGCTGTCGCGCTCGGCGCTCCCGGGCACTCCGAGCTCGCGCCTCGTCGGGCGTAACCTCGGCTTCCACCCGGCGCGTCTCGTGTACGGCCTCTTCGACGAGCCGCAGGACAACCACATGGTCTATCCGATCACCGCGCACGCGATGCGCCACCAGCACGACGAGGACGGCGGCTTCGTGGTCGAGGCGACGACGATCCAGGACCCCATCGGCTTCGCAACGACGCTCGAGGACGAGAACGGGCCGCTCTACGGCCGGGCGCTCGTCGAGGCGGTGCGGGCGTTCCGCCGCTGGGTCGGCCTGCTCGTGATGGTGAACGACGACAACAACGGCAGTGTGCAGGTGGACGAGTACGGCGCCGAGTCGTACACCGCGGCGTTCACGCCGCCCGAGCAGGAGCGGATCGGCGGCGCGCTCGACTTCACATGCAACGTCCTGCGCGAGGCAGGCGCGTCCACCGTCCGCTGGACCGGTCTGCTGACGACCCACGTGCAGGGGACGTGCCGGATGGGCAGCGACCCCGAGCGCTCGGTCGTCGACGCCGACGGGCAGTCGTGGGACGTGAAACGGCTGTACGTCGGCGACGGCTCCCTCGTCCCGCGCACGCTCTCGGTCAACCCGTCGCTCACGATCATGGCGCTCGCAGACCGGCTCGCCGCGCACATCGACGCCGACCCGCACGCCTACCTGTCGTGACAGAGGCCGCCCGCGACCTGGCGCACCTCTCGCACGTCGAGCTACTGACGCCGCGGCCCGACGACAGCCTCGCGTACTTCCGCGACCTGCTCGGGATGGAGATCGCGGCCGAGGAGGGAGACTCGGTCTGGCTGCGCTGCTTCGGCGACTACGAGCTCGCGTCGGTGAAGCTGACCGCGTCCGCACAGGCGGGTGTCGGCCACCTCGCCTACCGCACGCACAGCCCTGAGGCACTCGACCGGCGCGTGCGTGCCCTCGAGGACGACGGTGCCGGCGGGAAGTGGCAGGACGGCGACCGCGGGCACGGCGCCGCGTACTCGTTCCTCGACCCGGACGGGCACCGGCTCGAGCTGTTCTACGAGTCGGAGCGCTACGAGGCGCCGCCCGAGTTGCGGCCGGCGCTCAAGAATCAGCCGCAGCGCTACCCGGGCCGCGGCGCGGGCGTTCGGCACCTCGACCACGTCAACTTCCTCGCCCTCGACCCGGGTGAGAACCGCGCCTTCCTCGAACGCAACCTCGGCCTGCGGCTCACCGAGCAGATCGTGCTCGACGGCGGCGGCGAGGCGGGCGTGTGGCTCGCGTCGAACCAGAAGTCGTACGACCTCACCTACACGCTCGATCTCACGCGCACGCGCGGCCGCCTGCACCACGTCGCGTTCTTCGTCGACCAGCGCGAGGACGTGCTGCGCGCGGCCGACATCTTCCTCGAGCATGGGATCGTGATGGAGTCGGGACCGCACAAGCATGCGATCCAGCAGACGTTCTTCCTCTACACGTGGGAGCCCGGTGGCAACCGCGTCGAGATCTGCTCGGGCGGCTACCTGATCTTCGACCCCGCGCACGAGCCGGTCGTCTGGTCGCAGACCGAGCGTGCGAAGGGCCAGGCATGGGGGATGCAGACGGTCGCGAGCTTCCACATCAGGGGAACGCCGCCGGTCGCGGAAGAGGAGGTGCTCCTTGCCGGCGCAGCACGATGAGCCGTCTGCGCGCGCACGCGAGCTCGTCCGCGGCGCATACGACCTGCACGTGCACGTCGAGCCCGACCTCGCCGTGCGGCGCATCGACGACCTCGCGCTTGCGGGTCGTTTCCGCGAGCTCGGCCTCGCCGGTTTCGTGCTCAAGTCGCACTACGCGCCGACGGCCGAGCGTGCGGCGGTCGTCCGCGCTGCGGTTCCCGGCGTCGACGCGCTCGGGGCGATCGTGCTGAACAACGGCGTCGGCGGGCTGAACGCGCAGGCGGTCGAGATCGCCGCGCGCGGCGGCGCGCGGATCGTCTGGCTGCCGACGGTCGACGCCGAGAACGAAGCGGCGGAGGCGGCGCACGCGTCGGAGAAGCAGCCCATCTGGCGCACGATCCAGGCCGAGCTCGAGGAGGCCGGCGTGGCACGCGCACCGGTGCGGCTGACCGAGGACGCGCTCACGCAGGTGCTGGACGTGGTCGTGCGGCACGGGCTCGTGCTCGCGACCGGGCATCTCGGCCGGGAGGAGATCGTCGACGTCGTCGACGCAGCGGCCGCCGCCGGGGCGCGTGTCGTCGTCACGCATCCCGACTACCCCACGCAGGACGTCCCCGTCGACGTCCAGCAGCGGCTCGCCGACCGCGGCGCGCTGCTCGAGCGCTGCTTCGCGCCGATCCACACCGGCAAGGTGAGCTGGGAACAGACCTTCGATGCGATTCGCGCGACCGGGCCGGAGCGCAACGTGCTCTCGACCGACCTCGGGCAGCCGGCGAACCCGCCGGTCGAGGACGGGCTCGCCTTGCTGGCCGACCGGCTGCTCGACGCCGGCTTCTCCGAGGACGACGTGCGGACGATGGCGGTCGTGAACACGAGGTCGCTCGCCGGTGCCTGAGCAGAAGCGGCTGTTCGTCGTAAGCGCCCACTCGGCCGACTTCGTGTGGCGCGCGGCCGGCGCGATCGCCACCACCGTCGAGCAGGGCGGGAGCGCGCACGTCGTGTCGCTCTCCTACGGCGAGCGCGGCGAGTCCGGCGAGCTCTGGAAGGAGCCGGGCCAGACCGAGGAGCGCGTGAAAGAGGCCAGGCGCGGCGAGGCGCTCGCCGCCGCCGAGATCCTCGGTGCGGAGTTTCAGAGCCTCGATCTCGGCGACTACCCCCTCGTGATCGGGCGCGAGGCGGTCGACCGGCTGACCGAGCTGATCCGCGAGCTCGAGCCGGACATGATCCTCACGCACGCCGCGCGCGACCCGTTCAACCCGGATCACGGTGTCGCCCACGACGCGACCGTGCACGCGCGGCAGCTTGCGGGCGGCGGCGGTGTCGCGAGCGCGTTCGAGACGATCGCGCCGCCAGAGTTGCTGTGCTTCGAGCCACACCAGCCGGAGCTGTGCGGCTTCGTGCCGACGACGTTCCTCGACATCACGAGCGTGTGGGAGAAGAAGGACGCCGCGATGGAGGCGATGGGCGCGCAGTCGTATCTCCGGCAGTACTACTCCGAGCGCGCCGGCCATCGCGCCAACCATGCGCGGCGCATCTCCGGGCGCAGCGACATCCGCTACGCCGAGGCGTTCCAGCGTGAGATCCCGATCGTCGTGGACGCGCTGTGACGGACTACACGGCGTTCGCACGGCTCGGTGTGGCCACCGTGCACGAGGCCGCCGGGCGCATCGGGATCGTCGATCTTCCGCTGACGCAGGTCGTGCGCGGCTCGCGCGTCGCCGGCCCCGCGCGCACGGCGGTGTGCGTGACGGGCGACAACACGATGGTGCACGCGGCGATCGCGCACGCGCGTCCCGGCGAGGTGCTCGTGCTGACCAGCGAGGAGCCTGCGCCCGTCGCGCTCGTCGGCGAGCTGCTCGCGACGCAGGCGCTGTCGCACGGCGTCGCCGGCCTGCTCGTCGACGGAGCGGTGCGCGACCTCGAAGAGCTCGCGGAGCTCGGGCTGCCCGTGTGGGCGCGGTTCGTGCGCGCGCAGGGCGCGACGAAGGGCGAGGTCGGACGGCTCGACGTCCCGGTCGTCGTCGGCGGCGCGGCGATCGCGCCCGGCGACCTGGTCGTGATGGACGGCGACGGCGCGGTCGCGATTCCCGCCGCGCGCACCGGCGAGGTGCTCCGCCTGGCACGGGAGCGGTGTGATCGCGAGCAGGCGCTGCGTCTGCGCTACGCGACCGGCGAGCTCTCGTACGACGTGAACGGCCTGCGCGAGATCGTGGAGGAATGACGGAGGTCGCAGTGCTCGGCCTCGGCGAGGCCGGCGGCAGGATCGCCGCCGACCTTGCCGCCGCGGGCTGCACCGTCCGCGGCTGGGACCCGGCGCGCCGGTCCAGCGCAGCGAGCGACGTCGACGCGGTGCGCGACGCCGACGTCGTGCTCAGCCTCAATGCGGCGGCGGCCTCGCTCGCCGTCGCGCAGGGCGTCGCGGGCGCCTTGCGCAGCGACGCGGTCTACGCAGACCTGAACACGGCCGCGCCCGCGCTGAAGCGCGAGGTCGCAGGCGCTGTGCCCGTCGCGTTCGCCGACGTGGCACTCGTCGGCGTCGTGCCGTCGACCGGCCTGCGCACTGCCACGCTCGCGTCCGGCGCGGGCGCCGAGCGCTTCGCGGAGCTCTTCCGACCGCTGGGCATGCCGGTCGACGTCGTCGGCGCCGAGCCCGGCGACGCCGCCGGCCTGAAGCTGCTGCGCAGCGTCTTCATGAAGGGCATCGCCGCCGCCGCCGTCGAGAGCCTCGAAGCGGCCGAGGCCGCCGGGGTCGCGGACCGCGTGCGCGCCGAGATCGCGTCGGTGCTCGGCGAGCCGCTGCTCGAGCGGCTGCTCACCGGGAGCCGCGTGCACGCCGTGCGCCGCGCGGAGGAGATGCTCGCCGCCGCCGAGCACGTCCGCGACCTCGGCGTCCCGCCGCGCATCGCCACCGCGGCCGCCGCGTGGCTCGAGCAGCTGCGCGACTCGTGACGCTTCCGACCGCTTAGTGATGACTCATCACTAAGTCGGGCACGAAAGCGTGACGGAAGCCGGAACGACGTGTGTCCCGACACGAGGCTTCCGGTGTGCGCGGGCCGAACGGACAGGGCCGTCGTCAGACGCCGGTGCGCGCGGACTGCGCGAGCGCGACGAAGGTGTCGAGCGCGGCCGGGTCGAGCAGGGCGTCGCGGCTCGCGACCTCCTCCGGCGCCGCGCCGCGCAGGAGGCGCTTGACCGGCGCCTCGAGCTTCTTGCCCGTGAGCGTGCGCGGGATCGCGTCGACCGCGTCGATCCGGTCGGGGATGTGCCGCGGCGAGAGCTCGTCGCGCAGCGTGCGGCAGATGCGTGCGTGCAGCTCGTCGTCGAGCTCGGCGCCCGCGGTGAGCACGACGAACAGAAGCAGCTCGCCGGCGCCGCCCTCGTCGTCCTCGAGGTGCACGACGAGACTGTCGGCGACCTCCGGCAGCTCCTCGACGACGCCGTAGAACTCGCCGGTGCCGAGCCGCACGCCGCCGCGGTTGAGCGTCGCGTCGGAGCGGCCGGTCACCTCGCAGGACCCGCGCTCCGAGAAGCGGATCCAGTCTCCCTGCCGCCAGACGCCGGGATACATCGAGAAGTACGAGTCGCGGTACAGCGACCCGTCCAGGTCTCCCCAGAGCCCCACCGGCATCGATGGCATCGGCTTCGTGATCACGAGCTCCCCCAGCTCTCCGACGAGGGGCCGGCCCTGCGGGTCGAACGCCTCCGCCGCGACGCCGAGCAGCCGCCCCGATATCTCGCCCTCGTACACCGGGCGGAGGGGCGAGCCGCCGACGATCCCGCTGCACACGTCGGTGCCGCCGCTGCCGTTCACGAGGAGCACGTCGGGGCCGAGCTGCTCGTAGACGTAGCGGTAGCCCTCGACCGGGAGCGGCGAGCCGGCCGTGCCGAAGACGCGGATCGACGAGAGGTCGCACGCGCGCCCCGGCTCGAGCCCCGCCTTGCGGCACGCAGTCAGGAACGCGGGGCTGACGCCCATGAACGTCGGCCGCGTCTCCTCCGCGACGCGCCACTGCCAGCCGGGGTCGGGCCACGCCGGGTCGCCGTCGAGCATCACGATCGACGAGCGCACGAGCAGCGCTGCCACGAGGGCGTTCCACATCATCCACGACGTCGTGCTGAACCAGAGGAGCCGCCCCCCGGGCTTCAGGTCCCACGTGAGCGCGTGCGCCTTCAGGCTCTCGAGCAGGATCCCGCCGTGGCCGTGCACGATCGCCTTCGGCCGGCCGGTCGTGCCCGACGAGAAGAGGACGAACAGCGGGTGGTCGAACGCGACCGGCTCGAACGCGAGCGGCCCGCTCTCGGCGAGCAGGTCGTCCCAGGCGATCGCGTCGTCGACGCCGTGCGGGCCGTAGGGCACGTGCACGACGTGGCGCAGCGTCGGCAGCGCGGCGCGGATCGCCGCCACCTCGCCGCGCCGGTCGACCGCACGGTCGCGGTAGCCGTACCCGCCGACCGCGAGCAGCACCGTCGGCTCGAGCTGCGTGAGGCGGTCGATCACGCTGCGCGGCCCGAGCTCGGGCGCGCAGCTCGCCCAGGTCGCGCCGATGCTCGCCGTCGCCGCAAACGCGACGAGCGTCTCCGGGATGTTCGGCATGAACGCGGCGACACGGTCGCCCGGCCGCACGCCGAGCCGGAGCAGCCCCGCTCGTGCGCGCGCGACCTGCTCCCGCAGCTCGGCGAACGTCAGCTCGAGGGGCTCGCGTGTCTGCGAATGCGCGACGACCGCGACGGCGTCGAGCTCGCCGTCGGCGCCGAGCAGGTGCTCGGCGAGATTCAAGCGCGCGCCGGGGAACCAGACGGCGCCCGGCATCGAGCCCGATGCGAGCACCGTGCTGTACGGCGCGTGCGCGTTCACCTCGAAGAAGTCCCAGATCGACGACCAGAACGCGTCGAGGTCGTCGACCGACCAGCGCCAGAGCGCGTCGTAGTCGACGAACGCGAGACCGCGCTCGCGCTCGAGCCAGGCGAGGTAGCGGCCGGCCTCGGTCGTCTCGCGCACGTCGGGTGGCGGCGACCAGAGGACGCGCCCGCTCACGGGCGGTGGCCGAGGCTCTCGGAGATCGCGCCCGCCGCCTCCGTCACCCTAGGCCCGTAGTGCGCGAGCAGCTCGTCCATCGACGCCATCGTTCGGTGCACGGCGAGGTTGAGCGCGGCCACCGGCTCGCCGGTGTGCGACAGGACGGGGGCCGCGATCGAGCGCAACCCGTAGGCGAGCTCCTCGTCGTTCACCGCGAGGGCGGTCTCGCGGATGCGCGACAGCTCCTCGCGGAACGCCGTGGCATCGGTGATCGTGTTCGGCCCGCGCTCCTCGAAGTCGATGCGCCGGATCAGCTTCGCGAGCCGGTCCTCGGGCAGGAACGCGAGGATCGCCTTCCCCATCGCCGTGCAGTAGGCGGGCAGGCGCGCGCCGACATGCAGGTTGAGGTCGATCTCCTGCTGGCCTGGCCGCGACGCGCGGTAACGCTCGACGTACACGACGTCCGTCCCCTCGAGGATCGCGAGGTTGACCGTGCGCTGCGTGTCATCGCTCAGCTTCCGCAGGTGCGGCGCGGCGATCTCGAGCAGGTCCATCGCGCTGAGCGCCGAGAAGCCGAGGTCGAGCACCTTCGGCCCGAGCCGGTAGCGCTTCGAGACCGCGTCCTGCTGCAGGTAGCCGAGCTGCGCGAGCGTCGTCACGTAGCGGTGCGCGGTCGAGCGGCTGAGGTCGAGCTCGCGCGAGAGCTCGCTGACGCCGATCAGCGGCCGGTCGGCGTGGTACGAGGAGAGGATGGCGAGACCGCGCTCCAGCGACTGCGAGGTGCCGGTGCGCGCGGTCGTCGACGCCATTGCCCGATCCTAAGGGCGCTGCATCGCCGCGTCGAACTGCACGTTCGACGGCGTGAAGTCGGCGTCGCGGAGGAAGCGCACCGCCTCGGCCGCGCCCCACTCGCGGGCCATGCCGCTGTCCTCCCACTCGACCGAGAGCGGGCCGGTGTAGCCGATCTCGTTCAGCGCGCGGAAGAGCTCGTCGAAGTCCACGTCGCCGTGCCCCGGCGAGACGAAGTCCCAGCCGCGGTCAGGGTCGCCGAACTGCAGGTGCGAGGCGAGGATCGAGCGGCGCCCGTCGAGCCGGCGCTTGGCGTCCTTGACGTGCACGTGGTAGATCCGGTCGCCGAACTCGCGGGCGAACTCCGCGGGGTCGAGGAACTGCGGCGCGAAGTGGCTCGGATCGAGGTTGATGCCGAAGCTCTCGCGGCGGCCGAGCGCCGCGAGCGTGCGCCGCGTCGTGACGAAGTCGTAGGCGATCTCCGTCGGGTGCACCTCCAGCCCGAAGCGGACGCCTTCCTGCTCGAACACGTCGAGGATCGGCGCGAATCGCTCGGCGACCTCCGCGTACCCGCGCTCGACGGCGTCGAAGTCGTTGGGCGGGAACGAGTAGAGCTGGTGCCAGACCGGCGAGCCGGTGAAGCCGTTGACGTGCGTGACGCCGAACGCGGCGGCCGCGCGCGCGGTGTCGGCGAGGCGCTCGGCCGCGCGGCGGCGCACGCCCTCGGGCTCGCCGTCGCCCCAGACCTCGGGCGGCAGGATCCCGCGGTGCCGCTCGTCGATCGGGTCGCACACGGCCTGTCCGACGAGGTGCGCGCCGAGCGCCCAGCAGCCGAGCCCGTGCCGCGCGAGCCGGTCGCGGTGCGCGCGCACGTAGCCGGGGTCGGCGAGCGCGGCGGCGACGTCGAAGTGGTCGCCCCAGCAGGCGAGCTCGAGCCCGTCGTAGCCCCAGCCGGCAGCGCTCGCAGCGAGCTCGTCGAGCGACAGGTCGGCCCACTGGCCGGTGAAGAGCGTGACGCGTCTCGCCATCGAGGCCAACGATACGGACTAGGTTCTCCTCGTGGCGAACGTCGGGTTGCAGCTGTGGACGATCCGCGACGAGTGCGACCGCGACCTCGAAGGCACGTTGCTGCGCGTCGGCGAGCTCGGCTACGACGGGGTCGAGCTCTTCCAGCTGCACGGTCACGACGCCGGCCAGGTGCGCGCCTGGCTGGACGCCGCAGGACTCGTCGCGCTCGGGCGCCACGCGCCGCTCGAGGCCCTCGAGTCGGAGCCCGCGCAGCTCGCAGCCGAGCTCGGGACACTGGGCGCCGACCGGCTCGCGCTCAGCTGGGTCGATCCCGACTCGATCGACCGCCCGCGCGAGCTCGTCGCGCGTATCGAGGCGGTCGCGCACGCGCTGCGCGACGCCGGCCTGCGCTTCGGCTTCCACAACCACTGGGCGGAGCTGCGCGCGCTCGACGACGGCCGGACGTTCCTCGACCTGCTGCGGGAGCTGCCGGCCGAGCTCCTCTGGCTCGAGCTCGATCTCGGCTGGATCTGGCAGGCCGGCGCGGACCCGGCGGAGCAGCTCGACCGCACGGCGGGGCGCTGCCCGGTCGTTCACGTGAAGGACTACCGCAGCCGCGAGGACCGCGACGACGTGCCGATCGGTGACGGCGTCGTCGGCTACGAGGGCCTCGTGCCGGCGGCCGTCGCGGCAGGCGCGGAGTGGCTCGTCGTCGAGGAGGACGAGGTCGGGCCGGACCCGTTCGGCGCCGTCGAGCGCTCGCTGCGCGCCGTGCGCAGGATGCTCGCGACGTGACGCCGTTGCGGGTCGGCGTCGTCGGCTGCGGGATCATCGCGGCGCGCTACGTGAAGGACGCGCCCGCGTTCGGCGGCTGGCGGCCGGTCGCGTGCGCCGACCTCGACGCCGCGTGCGCGGATGCGTTCGCGGACGAGCACGGACTGCGGCGCCTCGACGTCGACGAGCTGATCGCAGCATCGGACGTCGACCTCGTGCTCAATTTGACGCCGCCGAAGGCGCACGCAACGCTCGTGCGTGCCGC
>Ga0136846_1235455_pt1 | contig 12295 bp, 13 predicted proteins | sample HopSoiMetagenom2_FD_96841 | JGI IMG/M metagenome (GOLD analysis project Ga0136846, IMG submission 96841) | Grasslands soil microbial communities from Hopland, California, USA - 2 Assembly 2016 (version 4) | ecosystem: Environmental > Terrestrial > Soil > Grasslands | place: USA: Hopland...
AGTGCGTCGACGGCCGAGTAGGCCAGTGACTGACCGGATGACCGGCCGATCGGGGGGATCAGGGGGATCAGGGGATCAGGGCAGCAACCTGTCGCGCCACCGATGAGTTTTCGCCCGAGGATCGGTCGAAAGAGGTGACAGCGTTCCCGCCCCAGGAGGTACTCCATGACCACCGACGGATTCACCACGTGTCTCTGGTTCGACGGCCAGGCCGAGGAAGCCGCCCACTTCTACGTCTCGGTCTTCAAGAACTCCCAGCTCGGCAGGATCGGCTACTACAACGAGGCCGGCCCCGCCCCCGCCGGCGGTGTGCTGGCCGTCGACTTCGTGGCCAACGGCCAGAAGTTCGTCGCGCTGAACGGTGGCCCGCAGTTCAAGTTCAGCGAGGCCGTCTCCTTCCAGATCTACTGCGCGGACCAGGAAGAGGTCGACCACTACTGGGCCAAGCTCACCGAGGACGGCGGCGAGGGCGGCCCCTGCGGTTGGCTCAAGGACAAGTACGGACTGTCCTGGCAGGTCATCCCGGACGGCCTGATCGAGATGATCAGCGACCCCGACCCGGAGAAGGCCGTCCGTACCACCGAGGCCATGTACGCGATGGGCAAGCTGGACATCGCCGCCCTGAAGAAGGCGTACGCGGGGGAGTAGGGACGAACCCGGTCCGTGCCGAGCCGCCCCGTCCCGGGCGGCTCAGGCCGGTCGGTCACTCGGCCAGGATCTCCCTGATCACATGCCGGGAGTTCGCCGCGAGCACCGGATTCGTCTCCCAGTAGTACGGCAGCTGGATCAACGAGATCGACAGCGCCCAGCCACGCCCACGCGCCCACTCCGCGTCGTCGGCGCCCACAGCCTCCCGGAAGGTGCCCCGGACACGCGCCGGCAGCAGGTTCCAGGCCACGATCAGATCGACGGCCGGATCGCCGACCCCGACACAGCCGAAGTCGATCACGGCACTCAGCCGCCCCTCGCTGACCAGCACGTTGCCCGGTGACAGGTCCGCGTGCGCCCAGACCGGCGGGCCGGTGTGCTCGGGTGCCCGCAGAGCCTCCTCCCACAGGGCCGTCACCGCCTCCGTGTCGACCGCCCCGGTCAGCTGGGCGAGGGCCGCGCGTGTGTCCGTGTCCCGTGCCGCCAGTGGCACGGCCCGGGCGTGGGGCGGCCCGTTCCCGGCGTCGACCCGGCGCAGCGCGCGGATGAAACCGGCGAGTTCCCTGGCCAGGATCTCGGGGGATTCGAGGGCGTCGACCGCCGGATTGCGGCCGTCCAGCCAGCCGTACACGGACCAGGGCCACGGAAACTCCTCGTCGGCGCCGCCCCACCCGAGAGGCTCGGGCACCGCGACCGGCAGCCGCGGCTCCAGGAGCGACAGCCAGCGCCGCTCGTGCTCGATACTCCCCACCGCACGGGGATGCCGGGGCAGCCGGACGACCAGGTCTCCGCCGAGCCGGAACATGGCGTTCTCGGTCCCGGCGGACGCCAGCCGCTCCACAGGCAGCCCGGCCCACCCGGGAAACTGCCGGGCGATCAGGTTCCGGACCAGCGGGGCGTCGATCTCCACCTCGTCCGCATGCATCTTCAGGGCACACATGGGACCATCCCAGCCGCCGAAGGGCCCGTGGTCCAGCGAATTTCGACGGCACGGCACGGGGTCGTCCCATGCGAACGCCCCGCGGCCGGCGCTCAGTTCACGGCGTCATTCCGTTGGTGCACGCGGCACCGGGCTCGGGCGTCTGGGCCCCCTGGACGTACTTGTCGAGGAACTTGGCGACCCTCGGGTCCGCCGCCTTGTCCACCTTGAGCTGGTGCTCCCAGGCACTCAGCACGATCGGCGACGACTGGTCCTCGTACGGACTCATGAAGGTGTACGACGTGTTGGTGACCTTCTCGGCGAGGGTCTTGACGTCCGCCTTGGCCGCCTTGTCGTTGTACGTGATCCAGACCGCGCCGTGCTCGAGGCCGTGCACGGCGTTCTCGTTGGGGACGGCCTTGGTGTAGACCTGCCGGTCGCAGTTCACCCACACCTGGTTGTGGTCGCCGCCCACGGGCGGGCTCATCTTGTAGGTGACGGGCGTGGTGACGTGGTTCTGGGTGAGCTTGGACCAGCTCTTCACGCCCGATATCGGCGCGGCCTTCGCCTCCTCCTTCTCCTGGGCGGAGTCGAAGAGATACCAGCCGCCGCCGGCCAGGCCGACGAGGATGACGGCGGTCGCGCCGAGCGTGAGCAGCCGCATACGGCGCTCCCTGGCCTGCTCGACCTTGCGCAGTTCTTCCATGTGGGCGCGGCGGGCCGCGGTCTTCGCCTTGGCGTTGGATGTACCCATGGGATGTCCTTCTCCGGGCGTGCCTGTCTGGGGGCACGGCACTGCAAGCTGGGGTGACGGTCGTGGTCGTGGCCGGGAGAACCGGCCGGCGGATCGGGCCCTGAAAGGCGGGGCCGGCCACGGCCTAGACCCGGAGCAGCTGCAGCTCGTGGAGATCGGGAGGGCGGGCGGTGCCCGGGATCCGCGACGGGCCGTGCGGCAGCCGGGCGGGGGCGGTGCCCGGCTGGTCCAGTGCGGCGGCCCGGTCCGCGCCGATGACGGGCGCGTGGCTGAGGACGCCGAGGTGCCCGGGGACGTGGCAGCTGTGGTGCGGGCCCTCCTGGCAGGGGTCCCGGTCGGAGATGTGCACGGCGTGCGCCGACGTCGACCGCGAGGGCCCGGTGTCCGGCGAAGGCAGGGTGCCGGCGCAGGAGAAGGCGAACGTCGCGAGGACGAGGAGCAGGACGCCCAGCAGGTTCGGGACACCGCCGCGGGCATGCCACGTCGCGAGACGACGCACCCGTGCAGCGGACATCTGGACACCTGGAGGTAGGGAGAGGCCAAGGAGAGACGAGCGCCGATGAAATTATCAGACCGCAGGGGCGTGTTATCGCCGTGCCCCTGGGAATGCGGCGCGCTCGGCGCGCGTCCTGGACGAAGCCTGGCTAGCGTGGAGATCCCGAGCATCCGACGAGGTCGACGAGACCGGAGAGGCCGAAGCCATGGCCGTGCAACCTGAGGGAACCCCCTGCTGGGCCGACGCGATGTTCAGTGACGTCGAGGGAGCCAAGAACTTCTACGGCGAGGTGCTGGGCTGGACCTTCGGCGAGTCGTCGTCGGAGTACGGCAACTACACGCAGGCCTACGCCGACGGCAAGGCGGTCGCCGCCGTCGTCCCGCCCATGCCCGGGCAGGAGGGGCAGTCCGCGTGGTGCCTGTATCTCGCCTCGCCGGACGCCGCCGCCACCGCCACCAGGATCCGCGACAACGGCGGCGAACTGCTGATGGAGCCGATGCAGGTGGGCGAGTTCGGCACCATGTGCCTGGCCCGCGACCCCGGCGGAGCCGTCTTCGGTGTGTGGCAGGCCGGTACCCACGAAGGCTTCGAAGCGGGACCGGAACAGCACGGCGCCTACTGCTGGGCCGAGGTCTTCACCCGCGACACCGACAAGACGGACACCTTCTTCCCGGCCGTCTTCGGCTACTCGGCGAAGCAGATGCAGGACGACGCCGTCGACTTCCGTATGTTCAACCTGGGCGAGAGGACCGTTCTCGGCCGGATGCGGATGACCGAGGACTTCCCGCCCGAGGTGCCGCCGTACATCAACGTGTACTTCAGCGTCGGCAACTGCGACGACGCCGTGGCCACGGCCACCAAGCTCGGCGCCGAGCTGCGCTTCGGGCCCATGGACACACCGTTCGGCCGATTCGCGGCGCTGAGTGATCCGCAGGGCGCCAACTTCTCGGTCATCGACCTCACGACGACGGCCGGCGACATGCCCAAGTCGGTGGACGTGGAGTGAGCAAGGCACCGGTCAACGGCGGCCGGGGGCCCGGTCCGCGCATGGCATGATCGAGCGCATGCGTGAACGAGTGGTGGCCGCGTGCGACGGCGCTTCGAAGGGAAATCCGGGACCGGCGGGCTGGGCCTGGGTGGTCGCCGACGGCTCGGAGAGCCCCAGCCGCTGGGAGGCCGGGCCGCTCGGCAGGGCCACCAACAACGTCGCCGAACTCACCGCGCTGGAACGCCTGTTGACGGCCGTCGCGCCGGACGTCCCGCTGGAGATCCGGATGGACTCCCAGTACGCGATGAAGGCCGTCACCACCTGGCTCCCCGGCTGGAAGCGCAAGGGCTGGAAGACGGCCGCCGGTAAGCCCGTCGCCAACCAGGAGCTCGTCGTCCGCATCGACGAACTCCTCGACGGCCGCTCGGTCGAGTTCCGCTACGTGCCCGCCCACCAGGTCGACGGCGACAAGCTCAACGACTTCGCCGACCGGGCCGCCAGCCAGGCCGCGATCGTGCAGCAGCCGGCGGGCAGCGACCTCGGCTCCCCCGAGCCCCCGGCCTCGCCCGACACCCCGCGTACGACGTCCGCGAAGACGTCAGGCGGCGCGAAGACGGCCCGGCCGCGCGGCGGCAACCCGGGCCGCACCCTGAAGGCGAAGTTCGCCGGCCGCTGCGTCTGCGGACGCGCCTACGCGGCAGGCGAGACCATCGCCAAGAACGCCCAGGGCTGGGGCCACCCGGAGTGCCGTACGGCCGAGGCCTGAGCCCACCCGGCCTGAGCCTGAGCGACCCCATGAGACAGCGGCCCCCACGAGGTGGGGGCCGCTCGGCCACCCCGCGTCCTGCTACTCTCCGACGCGAAATGACCACCTTCTGTAATCGCTAGGGGTGTGCGTGAAGGTCGCCTGTGTCGGAGGCGGGCCCGCCGGCCTGTATCTCTCGATCCTCATGAAGCTGCGGGACCCGTCCCACGACATCACCGTCTACGAGCGCGACCCGGCGGGCTCGACCTACGGCTGGGGCGTCACCTACTGGCGGGGACTGCTCGACAAGCTCCACGAGCACGACCCCGACTCCGCGCGGGCCATCCGGGACGCCTCGGTGTCCTGGGACCACGGAGTCGCCCACGTCGGCGACAGCGCGACCCGGCACCCGGGCGACGAGGGCTTCGGCATCGGCCGCCACAAGCTCCTCGACATCCTCGCCGAACGGGCCCGGCAACTGGGCGTACGGCTGGAGTTCGAGCACGGGATCACCGGCACGGACGCGCTGGAGGGCGCCGACCTGGTCGTGGCCGCCGACGGCGTCAACAGCGCGCTGCGCGAACAGCACACCGAACACTTCGGCGCGGGGCTGCGGGCCGGACGCAACCGGTACATCTGGCTCGGCACCACCAAGGTCTTCGACGCCTTCACCTTCGGCTTCAAGGAGACGGAGCACGGCTGGATCTGGTGCTACGGCTACGGCTACAGCCAGGACCACAGCACCTGCGTCGTCGAGTGCGCCCCCGAGACCTGGAGCGGGCTCGGCCTCGACCGGGCGAACGAGGCCGACGGCCTGGCCCTGCTGGAGAAGATCTTCGGCGACCTGCTGGACGGCCACCCCCTGATCGGCCGCTCCTCGGCGGACGGCGCCGCCCAGTGGCTCAACTTCCGCACCCTCACCAACCGCACCTGGCACCACGGCAACCTGGTCCTGCTCGGCGACGCCGCCCACACCACCCACTACTCCATCGGCGCCGGCACCACCCTCGCGCTCGAGGACGCCATCGCCCTGGCACAAGCCCTGCACACACACGCCGAACTCCCCGAGGCACTCACCGCCTACGAACAGCGGCGCACGTCCGAACTGCTCTCCATCCAGAGCGCGGCCCGCTACAGCGCCCAGTGGTACGAGAACCTGCCGCGCTACATCCGGCTGCCCCCGGCCCGGATGTTCGCCCTGCTCGGCCAGCGCCACTCACCCCTGCTGCCCTATGTGCCGCCCCAGCTGTACTACGGCATCGACCGGGCGGCGGGGCGCCTCGAAGCGCTGCGCCGCTTCAAGCGATGGCTCGGGCCGAAGCTGGCGCGCACCGCGCAGACCCGGGCACTGGCCTCCCGTACCCGGGAAGAGGCCGAGGTCTCCGGAAAATAGCCCGGCCATGGCCGGTGCCACGGGGTGAACGGGCGTCAGCGCAGCAGCCGGTCGAGAAACGCGTTCTCGAACACGCCGTGCGGATCGAGCCGGTCCAGGGTCCCGACGGCCTCCTGCCACACGGCGGCGCCGTAGGAAGCCGGTACCGCCGTGCCGATGACCTGCTCGTCGCTCCACCCGGCGGTGTCCGTGTACGCCCACCCCTTGGACCACTCGACCCTGGTCAGCGCGTGCCCGCCGTCGTACGTCCCGAGCAGGAACTGTTCGAGTTCCCGGAAGAAGGCCTCCGCGTGCGGCGTGCCGGGCAGCGTCAGTACGTCCAGCCAGACGGCGGTGTCCCACTCGGGGGGCGCCTCGACCGGTCGCAGCGCGGACAGCAGCGGGGCGTGGGCGCCGGCCGAGCCGGAGTCGGCCGGGTGGTCGAGGCCGGTGGCGCGGATCTCGACGGTGCCGTTGACCGGGAAGCGGCCCGACGCGGCGTAAGCGGCCAGGCGTTCCCGGTAGAACTCGGTGAACTCGGCGATGACCCGCTGCACTTGGGCCCGGCTGGTCAGCACCGCGTACCCGTTGGCGGTGACCCTCAGAGTCGTCGGCCGGACGTACAGCAGCGTGTTCTTCGACGGCCCCCAGATGTCCGCCGACAGCGTCGCGACGAGGCCGAGCGCGGCCGTGTCCAACTGCGCGTTGCCGAGCACCGGCGCGAGATACCAGGCCCCCTCGGCCAGGATCCGCCCGACGAGGTCCGCCACCGGGGTCGGGACGTTGTCGGAGAACGGGTAGTTGTACGGCGAGGTCACGCGCCGTGAGGTCAGAGGCTTGTTCGGCGCGACGCTCCACACCTTCAGCCAGGGGAACTCGGTGAAGGGGAACCAGATCGTCTCGACCCGCCCCGCCTCGTCCAGGAAACTCGCGAAGGTCCGCCCGCCGCCGCCGGGCGCCGCGAACAGTTCGGCCGCCCGAATGTCCGTACGGCTGACACAGCGCAGGTTCGTGTTCGCCCCCACCCGCAGCACGACCTCGACGACCAGGGACCGGCCGAGGTGGGTGAGGAGCGCCGCGCAGTCCGCCTCGTCGCGGTCGAACCTCCGCAGGACATGGGCGCCGGAGCCCTCGTCCCACACGACCGCCGTCAACGACAGCACCAGATTGCTGAGCGAGCCGTAGGTGTGTCCGGGCCGCAGGGTCTCTCCGGTGGCCGGTACGGCGGTGCCGTGGGCGTCGACGGCCAGTGCGCCGCCCAGCGTGAGGTCACCGGGCACGGGCGCGGCGGTGACCCCGAGGCCCCGCTGCTCCAGATAGGTGAGCAGCGCCTCCAGGGTGACGCCGGTGCCGGCGCGCACGGCGGCCGGACCGGTGGACGCGAGGCTCAGGCCGTTGAGATGGGGAGCGGTGTCGACGATCAGCACGGGTGCGTCGGACTCCGTCCCGGCGGTGATCGTCAGGGGCGACCAGCCGTGCGCGGAACCCCGGGCGCGAACCGTCCAGCCGTGCCGCCAAGCCCAGTTGACGACGTCGACCACCTGGCCGGGGGCAGTAGGGGCGCAGGCCCGTCGGCGGTGATCTCGCCGACCCAGTTGCGGTAGCCGGAGCGGTAGGGCGTGACGGCCGCCGGGAAGTCGGGCAGCTCGGCGGCGGCGGCGACGGCCGGGTCGACCGCGATCGCCACGAGGGCGAGGGAGGCCGCGCCGAGCAGGAATCCGCGACGCGCCAGATGATCAGTCATCCGGTCACGCTAAAGGGTGATCGACGCGAACTGGTTGCCGCTTTCATCGATTCACCCGTGTGGGTGACAGAGGGCCCTGGTCAGCGGGCAGGGCGGACGGATGAAAGACTGCCGCCATGGACGAGCGTGCAATCGGTAGGTCGGGTCAGCGGATGTCGGTCATCGGCCTCGGAACGTGGCAGTTGGGCGCCGACTGGGGCGACGTGGAGGAGAAGGACGCCCTCGCGGTGCTGGACGCGGCGGTCGAAGCGGGAGTGACCTTCTTCGACACCGCCGACGTGTACGGCGACGGGCGCAGCGAACAGACCATCGCCACCTTCCTGCGTGGCAGGCCCGAGCTGGACGTCCTGGTCGCGACCAAGATGGGCCGCCGGCTCGACCAGATCCCGGAGAACTACGTCCTCGACAACTTCCGCGCGTGGAACGACCGTTCGCGGCGCAATCTCGGCGTCGACCGTATCGAGCTGGTCCAGCTGCACTGCCCGCCGACCCCGGTCTACTCCTCCGACGAGGTCTTCGACGCCCTGGACACCCTGGTCGACGAGGGGCGCATCGCGCGGTACGGCGTCAGCGTCGAGACCTGCGAGGAGGCGCTCACCGCGATCGCCCGCCCGGGCGTGACCAGTGTGCAGATCATCCTCAACGCGTTCCGCATGAAGCCCCTGGCCGAGGTGCTCCCCGCCGCCGAGAAGGCGGGCGTCGGCATCATCGCCCGCGTCCCGCTCGCCTCGGGCCTGCTGTCGGGCAAGTACACCAAGGACACGGTGTTCCCCGAGAACGACCACCGCACCTACAACCGCCACGGCGAGGCCTTCGACCAGGGCGAGACCTTCTCCGGTGTCGACTACGCGACCGGCGTGGAGGCGGCGGCCGAGTTCTCCGCGCTGGCCCCGGAGGGGTACACCCCAGCCCAGCTGGCCCTGCGCTGGATCCTCCAGCAGCCGGGCGTGACCACGGTCATCCCGGGCGCCCGCTCGGCCGAGCAGGCCCACGCCAACGCGGCGGCCGCCGCCCTGCCGCCGCTGTCGCCCAAAACCCTCACCGCGATCCAGGACCTCTACGACCGCCGGATCAAGGCGCAGGTGGAGAGCCGCTGGTAGTGCGCGGACGCGGGTGTGTCACGGCTCCAGGAGCAGCTGCCGTTCCTGCTCCTGGTCGCCGGAGGCACTGCCCTGGTCGTGCGCGGTGAACGTACCGGTGAGGGTCTCGTCCGCGCAGCGGACGGCTGCGGGCGTCCCCTGCACGGTGACCATGACGGGCGCCGACAGGTTCTCCCTCTTCGGGTGACCGGGAGCCGGCGTCCGCGTACCGACGGTGAACGCGGCCGAGTGCACGGTCGAGTGTCCGTTGTCGTCCCCGGGGAACTCGTCCGCCGGGCCGAAGACCGACTCCAGGGCCCGTACGACCGTCTGCGCGTCGGCGGCGTTGCCACCGCTGACCGTGAGGGTGAGCTGTGTACCGGACATCGCCGGACCTCCGTTTCGCCATGGCCGCCGTGGTGTCCTCCGGGTAGCCCTCCCCGCGATCACTCAAACAAACCCGTCCGGCCGGAACGTGATCGGTTTCGTCTCCACGGGGAACCCGTAGTCCGACCAGGACATGCGGGCGAGTGGGCCGGGAGGCGGACACGGTGGACAGGGACAGTGAGGCCGGCCTGCGCGAGCGCGGGCGCACGGAAACCGAGGACGAGCGGGCCGACCGGATGTGGGGCGAGCTCATCCAGGAGGTGCGGGTCGCCCAGACGGGGGTGCAGATCCTGTTCGGTTTCCTGCTGACCGTGGTCTTCACCCCGAGGTACCCGCAGCTGGGCCAGACGGAACACACGATCTACATCGTCACCGTCGTCCTGGGTGCCGCCTCGACCGGCGCCCTGATCGGTCCGGTCTCCCTGCACCGGATCGTCTCCGGCCGCCGGGTGAAACCCCAGGCCGTGCGGTGGGCCTCGCGCCTGACCTTCGCGGGCCTGGTGCTGCTGCTCGCCACGATGACCTCCGCGCTGCTCCTGGTCCTGCGGGTGGCCACCCACGATGCGTACGTGCCCTGGCTGGTCGCGGGCGTCGTCGCCTGGTATCTGGCCTGCTGGTTCCTGGTGCCGCTGTGGACCCGCTACCGCTACACCACCGACTGAGCGGCGCGCATCGTCGCGAGCTGCCGGTCGTGGAACCGGCTCAGCACGAGCACCGAGACGACCGCCCCGATCAGCGCGCAGAACATGTCCCACTGGGTGTCCCACACATCGCCCTGCGTGGCCAGGAAGTCGTCGGCCGCCGAGCCGCCGATCACGGCCGCCGCCCACTCGAACATCTCGAAGAGCGCGCTGAACGCCAGACAGGCGCACACCGTCAGCGGCGCGAGCCAGCGGCTGCCGCGCAGCGGTGACGTACGGCTCAGCAGCTCCCGTACGAGCACGGCCGGCACGAAGCCCTGCATGAGGTGGCCGAGCCGGTCGTACGGATTGCGGTCGAGGCCGAACGTGTCGCGCGCCCAGTCGCCCAGCGGGACCTGCGCGTACGTGTAGTGGCCGCCCACCATCAGGACGAGGGCGTGCAGCGCGAGCAGACAGCACAGCAGGTTCGTGAGCGGGAATCGACGCCAGGTCAAGACGATCACGGGCAGCCCGATCAGGATCCAGACCGTCTCCAGGAACCAGGTCATCAGGTCGTGCGGCTGCCACACCGAGATCGCGAGCGCGGCGGTCACCAGCCCGGTGAGCAGCACGGGAAGACGTCGGCGCGGGGCGCCGGTGGCGGCCGGAAGGGAGAGGGAGTCAGTGTCAACTGCGGGCATCGGGACGCTCCTTGTGGTGGAGCACCATCGTGGAGGAGCGTCCCGGCCCCGGGCATGAGTACACGTACTCAAGCCGGGGCGCCCGTGTCCTCAGACGTCACGCGGAGGGGGTGCGCGCCCCGCGCAGTGCCGTGATGCACGAGGCGATGGCCTCCTGGAGCTCCACCAGCTGCTGGACCATGTCGTCCTCGGCGAACTCCTGGACGTCGTCGAAGGTCAGCTCCTCGAACGCCTTCGTCGCCTTCGTCAGGCTGCTGTAGAACTTCGTCCGCCGTTCCTGGACGCGCAGTTCGGGGTCCGCCTCGACGGCCTCGACGACGAGGTTCTTGAGGGTGTCGTAGGCCTCGCTCGCCCACTCGCCGGTGTCCTCGTCCTCGTCCAGCTCGTCGAGGAGGGACAGGTGCCGTTCGGCCTCCTGGCGCAGGTCGACGGGCGCTTCGATGGTCTGCCCGGCGGGCGTCTTGACCTGGCCGGACTCGGCGATCTGGCGGACGTATCCGACGCGGTCGGCCGACCGGGACTCGGAGGCCACGGCCTTCTTCAGGTCGTCGGTGCGGACGATGTCACGCGCCAGCTCGGCCTGCAGGTCCGGGTCCTCCTTGATCCGGTCCAGCAGCGCGTGCCGGGCGGCGCGGGCGGTCGAGGGGTCGGCCATGATCGCGGCCCGCAGAGCGGTGGGGTTCTCCGCGACCTCCAGCGCCTTGGTCGGCCGGATGCCCTCCGCCTCGGCGGCCTCGGCGATGGCGGTGCCGCGCTCCGAACCGGCGCTGGAACGGGAGCTGTAGTAGGTGAGCCACAGGTCGGCGCCCGGGAGTTCGACCTCCTCGCCGGGGGCCAGCGCCTCGAAGTGCGGGACGACACCGTCGTCGGCGGCCTTGTCCCAGGCCTTGTAGTACCGCATGACGCGCTCGGGCGAGCAGTCGGCGAGAGCGGCGAACTCCTTGGCGGAGACCTTCGGCGTCTCACCCGCGGGCTGACCGCCGGGCCGCACGCTCCGCGCCACCCGCAGCCCGAAGGCCCAGCCCCCCGTCCGCGCGTAGACCCCGAACTCCCGCGCGTCACGCGCCACGAGCGGGGACACCTCGGCGGAGGCCTCGCCGGACTCGTGGCCGGGCTCGGCGACGGCCCCGGCGGCGGATTCGGCGGCGGGCTCCGCGGCCGGCTCGGACCACTCGGCCCCGTCGAACTCCTCGGACAGCGGGGACACTTCGGGCGCCTGGGACTGCTCCGGGGAGTCAGAGGTCTGGGATGTTTCGGACAGGTCGATCGCTACGGTCACAGGTGACTCCCGGGCGTGGCTGGACGGAATGCGAAGGTGCAGACAGGCAGCCTATATGCGCGCATTGACGACGCTTTGACGGACTGCTTCGACATACTGGGCCCACCCGGATTCCGGCCTGTCACCCTACCCGTACGCCCGGTGGTCGACACGTGTACCCGCCCATGTCTGTGGGCCGGTCATTCTCTGAAGGTCCGGAAAAAGGCGTCCAGCGCCTGCCGGTTGGCGGTGTCGTTCCAGTCGGCGGCGGGCGTTGTCCAGCGCAGCGAGTAGCCCGTGTTCTCGCCGACGAGGAAGCCACGGCCGAACGTACGGATCCGGGTGCCTTCGAAGTCGGACAGCCACTCCATGTCGGCCGAGCTCCGCCCGCGATAGGTCGCCGCCCGGATCACGCCGATCCGCTGGAAGCCGATGTCGGCCTGGCTCAGGGCCGGCTCGACGTCGTCGCGCCACACGGCCACCGCGTCCGACGACCGGAGCTGCGTGCTGAACGTGATGGTCAGCGTGCGCGGGTCGCCGTCGGCCCCGAACGCGATGCGGTAGGCACTGTTGCCGGGTCTGAT
>Ga0136846_1220912_pt1 | contig 12293 bp, 12 predicted proteins | sample HopSoiMetagenom2_FD_96841 | JGI IMG/M metagenome (GOLD analysis project Ga0136846, IMG submission 96841) | Grasslands soil microbial communities from Hopland, California, USA - 2 Assembly 2016 (version 4) | ecosystem: Environmental > Terrestrial > Soil > Grasslands | place: USA: Hopland...
AGCACCCTCTCGTGCACGCCGGCCTGGACGAGCGAGGCCGCCACGATCGCCGTGGAGCCACCGACCGATCCGGCGGTGTGCACCCGCAGCAATGGCTTGCCGGCTGCGCCGAGGGCGTCGGCGAGGTAGAGCTCGGGCATCATCACGCCCTCGAAGAGGTCGGGTGCCTTGCCGACCACCACGGCGTCGATGTCGTCGAAGGTCAGGCCGGCGTCGAGGAGCGCCCGGTCGACCGCCTCGCGGAGGAGCCCGGCGATGGAGACGTCCTCGCGCTTGGCGCGGTGATGGGTCTGGCCGACCCCGATGACTGCTGCGGGAATCTTCGCCATCTCAGCGACCCTCCATTGTGCACACGAGATTCTGCTGGAGCACCGGCCCGGAGGTCGCGTGCGCCAGGGCCTTGTCGGACGTGCCGGCCCAGATCCGGCTCGCGGCCTCGCCGATCCGGTTGAGGCCCGCGGTGAACATCGGGTTGGCGGTCAACGCGCCACCCGACGGGTTGACGGTGACGTCGTCGGTCAGGCCGAGCGACTCACGGAGGATCAGCTCCTGGTGGGAGAACGGTGCGTGCAGCTCGACCAGGTCGACGCCGTCGACGCCGGCTGCCGCGCCCGCCGCCGCGGTGCTGGTCGACGTGGTCAGGTCACGCGCGTTGAGCGCGATCGGCTCGATCCGGTGCTCGAAGCCGGTGATCCAGGCCGGCCGCTGCCGGGCCTCGAGGGCCCGGTCGCCCGCGGCGATGACGATGCCCGCAGCGCCATCGGAGACAGGGGCGCAGTCCCAGCGGCGCAGCGGGTCGGCGTACACGGGCTGCGCGAGGACGTCGTCCAGCCCGGTCTCGCCCTTGCGGATCGCCCACTCGTTGTTCGCAGCGTCGGTCATCGAGCGCGCCACGACCTCGGCCATTGCCTTCTCGTCCCAGAGGCCCTTCTCGATGCCCTCGCGTGCCTGGATGCCGGCCAGCGACACGGCATCGGGCCACAACGGCTGGGCGGTGTACGGGTCGAGCTGCAGGGCGAGGATGCGGCGCAGGATGCCGGCCGACGACTTGCCGAACCCGTAGACCAGGGCCGTGTCGACCTCACCGGTCTGGATCTTGATCCAGGCCTCGTACATCGCCCACGCGGCGTCCATCTCGACGTGCGACTCCATCACCGGGGGGAGCGTGCCGATGGCGTCGACGGCCGAGACGAACGAGAACGACCGCCCGGCAAGGTAATCGCTGGAGCCCGAGCACCAGAAGCCGATGTCGGACTTCGTCCAACCGGTCTGCTCGTACAGGTCAGCCATGATCGGGACCAGGATCTCCAGGCAGGTCGGGGACCCGTCGAGCTCCTTCATCTGTCGCTGGGCGAAGCCCACGACCGCAACGTCACGCACGCCTTACCTCTTTCACCACGGTGTCGCGCCCTCTCAGAGGTGCTGCTTGTAGGTCTCGTAGTCCGCGTCCGGCTCGCCGGTCGGACGGAAGTACTTGATGTTGTCGAGGTTGGTCGTCCACTCCTCGCGCGGCTTCCAGACGGCCTCGACGCGCATGCCCATCCGGACGTCGGCCGCGTCGATGTCGAGGATCAGGTGCAGGAAGGCGATGTCCGCGCCGTCGAGGAGCACGTACGCCGAGACGTACGGCGGCTCGATCTTCTGGCCGAGGAACGGCACGTTGACGATGCAGAACGTCGTGACGGTCCCGCGGTCGGGAAGCTCGACCTCGTCGGTCGTCGGGACTCCGTCGACCGGGCAGGCGCCGCGCGGGGGGATGTAGACCTTCTGGCACTTCGGGCAGCGCTGGCCGAAGAGCTTGCCCTCGGCCAGGCCGAGGAAGAACTTGGTCTCCTCCGGCGAGGCGGCGTAGTCGTAGGCGAGGTTGACCGGGCTGATGATCCCGGTGACCTCTGGCGCGCCGAACTCCATCGAGACGGTGCCGGGCACGTCGGCGTCGCCCGCCGGCTCGAACCACGCGATGTCGCGGATCGTGCCCGTGGTCTCGTCGGCCCAGCGGACCTTGACCCGCATTCCCGTGGAGATGTCGGCGGGGGAGTCGACGGCCACGGCGTGCAGCATCGGTGCGTCCGAACCGTCCAGGAGCACCTGCGCGAAGGCGAACGGCCGGTCGAGCGGCTGCTGGGCCACGGGCTCGGAGACCCAGGACCAGCTCTTCACGGTCCCGACGTCGGAGACGGGGACGAGCTCGGTCACCGCGTCATGCGACACCGGGTCGTACTCGGGCGGCGGCACCACGATCCGGCCGTCGGCCAGGACGCCGCCGAGCACCTGGTGCTGGCGGAGGGCGGACATGAAACGGGAGAGCACCGGGCCGAGCGAACGGGTGTAGTCGAACTCGACCTTCATCGGTGCGTGCAAGGTTCCGGTCACGGTCAGAAGTGAAACACGTTCTAGTTACCGAGGGCAAGGACCGGTAGGGTCCGCGCCATGAAACTGGGACTGCAGCTGGGCTACTGGGGCGCGCAACCACCGCAAGGCGTGGGCGAGCTGGTCGGCGCCGCCGAGGACGCCGGCTTCGACGCGATCTTCACCGCCGAGGCGTGGGGCTCCGACGCGTTCACACCGCTGGCGTGGTGGGGCCGGGAGACCGCCCGGGTCCGGCTCGGTACGTCGATCGTGCAGATGTCCGGCCGCACACCGACCAGCATCGCCATGCACGCGTTGACGCTGGACCACCTGTCCGGCGGTCGCGTCGTCCTCGGTATGGGCGTCTCCGGGCCTCAGGTCGTGGAGGGTTGGTACGGCCAGCCGTTCGCCAAGCCGCTCGCCCGCACGCGCGAGGTCGTCGAGATCATCCGCAAGGTGCTGGCGCGCGAGGAGCCGGTGACCAACGACGGCCCGCACTACCCGTTGCCGTACGCGGGCGAGGGCTCCGTCGGGCTCGGCAAGCCGCTGAAGCCGATCGTGCACCCGCTGCGCGCGGACATCCCGATCTGGCTGGGCGCGGAAGGGCCGAAGAACGTCGCCCAGACGGCGGAGATCGCCGACGGCTGGATCCCGATCTTCTACACGCCGCGGTCGGCGGGCATGTACCAGCCGTGGCTCGACGAGGGCTTCGCCCGGCCGGGTGCTCGGCGTACCCGGGCGGACTTCGAGATCGCGGCGACCTGCCACCTGCAGATCACGTCCTCGCCCGAGGAGCGCCAGGCCGTGATCGACGGGCTCAAGCCGGTGATTGCCCTGTACATGGGCGGCATGGGCGCCAAGGAGCAGAACTTCCACAAGAACGTCTTCGAGCGGATGGGCTACGCCGCGATCACTGACCAGGTGCAGGAGCTGTTCCTGGCCGGCAAGCGCGACCAGGCGACAGCGCTGATCCCCGACGAGCTCGCCGAGGAGATGCACATCGTGGGCGATGCCGCCTACGTCAAGGACCGGGTCGCTGCGTGGGAGGAGACCGGCGTGACGACGCTGCTCCTGAGCTGCCGTGATGCTGCCGAGGTGCGGACGGTCGCGGAGCTGCTCGCGTAACGGTCAGGATCAGGCGACGCAGAACTCGTTGCCCTCTGGGTCCTGCATGACCACGAAGTAGTACTCGTCACCGGGGTCATCACCGCGGAATCGCTCCTGGACGCCGGCGCCGAGCGCGACGAGCTCGTCCACCTTGGCGTCGACCAGCTCGAGCCTTCGGACGAACGGCAGCGTGTCGTCGCGCCCGCTCGCGTAGAGGTCGAGGTGGAGACGGTTCTTGCCGGCCTTCTCCTCAGGCACCTCCTGGAACCACAGCGGCGGGCGGACACCCTCCGGGTCGAACAACCGGTCGTCGAACTCGGCGTCGTCGCCGAGCCGGCGTCGGTAGTGCGCCCACCAGGTCGTCTCCGGCTCCGCCGGCGGCACCGGCAGGTAGCCGAGGGCCTGCGCCCAGAACTTCGCCAGGAGTGCCGGGTCGTGGCAGTCGATGGTCAGCTGGAAGAACACCATGACGGGAACGCTAGCGACGGTCGAGGACATGCAGCGACGTGAAGTGGGCGAAGCCGCCTGTCAGACCGGCAACGTGACCGCCTCTCCCGGGTCGAGCCAGGTCACCCGGTCGGCGGAGGTCGACGTGTCGAAGATCGGCTCGGCGGCATCGCGGCCCTGCTGGAAGTGCGACCAGCCCTCGTAGTGCACGGGCACGACCTGATGCGGCTTGACCAGCTCGACCAGCTCCGCGCCCTCGCGAGCGTCCATGGAGTAGCGCAGCCAACCGGAGAGGTACCTGAAGCGCACAGAGCCGAGGTGCAGCACCATGGTGCCGATCCTCAGCCTCGACGCGACCTCTCGCAGTGCCGGGTAGAGAACCGTGTCGCCGGTGACCCACAGCTCTCCGTGCTCCTGACCGTCCCAGGCGAGCGAGAAGCCGACCACGGGCCCGGTGATCGGGTCGCTGCCAACGGGCCCGTGCCGACAGGGCGTGGCAGTGATCGTGATCGTCTCCTTGCCCGGGGCCTCCAGGGTGGTGGTCTCCCACGGCGCCAGCCCGACACTGGCACCCCCGAGCTTGATCGCCGCCTTCCTGGTCGTGAAGGTCGTGCCCCAGGTCGGCAGCAGCGCCTGCGCCGACGGGTCGAGGTTGTCGCCGTGGTGGTGATGACTCACCAGGACCGCATCGATCGGACCCAGGTCGGCCGCAGAGATCGACGGCCCGACCAGCTTGCGCGACGTCGTACCCCACCCGAAGAAGTACCGCCTCCCGGGCGGGTCGAACGTCGGATCGGTGAGGATCCGCCAGCCGCCGACCTCGATGAGCATCGTCGGGCCGCCGATGTGCGTGAACCTGGTGTCGGACATGTCGAGGAATCTAGGGCAACGGAGCAGGCGGCGGTCGAGGCACGTTGCCCTGAACTGAAACACGTTCTAGTCTGGCGGCCATGGACACGGCGTCTGACCAGAACCTCCGTACGGGCACCCACAACGGTCACCTGATGGTGGCGGCGTTGAAGCGGCACCGCACACGACCGGTGATGTACCTGGGTGACACGACGTTGACCGGGGGCGAGGTCGCGGCCCGGATCAGCCAGTACATCCAGGCGTTCGAGTCGCTCGAGGCGGGCACCGGAGCGCCGGGAGCACTGCTCGCACTGAACCGGCCAGAGGTGCTGTTCATCCTCGGCGCCGGCCAGACCCAGGGTTACCGGCGGACGTCGCTGCACCCGCTCGGGTCGGCCGACGACCACGCCTACGTGATCAACGACGCCGGGATCACCACGCTGATCATCGACCCGTACTTCACGGAGCGCGCGCTCGCGCTGCTCGAGAAGTGCGCGGGCCTGACGCAGGTGCTCACGATCGGGCCCGTCCCCGACGAGCTGGCGAAGGCGGCCGCGGACAGTGGGCGAACGTCGGCCGATCTCGTCGCGACGGCCGCCACCTTCGAACCCCAGACCTTGACCGCGAAGCTGCTGCCACCCGACCACATCGTCTCGATCACCTACACGGGTGGCACCACCGGCAAGCCCAAGGGCGTGATCGGCATCTCCCAGGCGATGAACACGATGACGCAGGTGCAGCTCGCGGAGTGGGAGTGGCCCGAGAACCCGCGCTTCCTGATGTGTACGCCGCTCTCGCACGCCGGCGCTGCCTTCTTCGTCCCCACGGTGATCAAGGGCGGCTGCCTCTACGTGCTCTCACGATTCGACCCGGCCGAGGTGCTCGAGACCATCGAGCGCGAGCGCATCACCGCGACCATGCTCGTGCCGTCGATGCTCTACGCGCTGATGGACCACCCCGACTCGCGCACCCGCGACCTCTCCAGCCTGGAGACCGTCTACTACGGCGCCTCGGCGATCAACCCGGTGCGCCTCAAGGAGGCGATCGACCGGTTCGGGCCGATCTTCGCGCAGTACTACGGGCAGTCCGAGGCGCCGATGGTGATCAGCTACCTCGCCAAGGCCGACCACGTCGTCACCGACTCGACGGAGCCCGTGCCGCACCGGCTGTCCTCGTGCGGTCGGCCGTCGGCGTTCCTGCGCACGGCCCTGCTCGACGAGGACGGCAACCCGGTGCCGCCCGGCGAGCCTGGGGAGATCTGTGTGGCCGGGCCGCTGCTGGCCGGCGGCTACTGGAACCTCCCCGACGAGACCGCCGCGACCTTCCGCGACGGCTGGATGCACACCGGTGACGTCGCGCGCGAGGACGAGGACGGCTACTGGTACATCGTCGACCGCACGAAGGACATGATCGTCACCGGCGGCTTCAACGTGTTCCCGCGCGAGGTCGAGGACGTGATCGCCGAGCACCCGGCCGTGGCGCAGGTCGGCGTCATCGGTACGCCGGACGAGAAGTGGGGCGAGGCGGTGACCGCGATCGTCGTCCTGCGCGACGGCCACGAGCTCACCGACGAGGTCGTCGCGGAGATCCAGGCGTCGGTGAAGGAGCGCAAGGGTGCGGTCCAGTCGCCGAAGCAGGTCATCGCCACCGAAGCACTACCGCTGACCGGACTCGGCAAGCCGGACAAGAAGGCGCTCCGCGCGCAGTACTGGGCCGGCCAGGAGCGCAGCGTCGGCTGACCCGTCCGGGCTATGGCCGTGGTGCACCGCCGGTGGCACCGTGGGTAGATGGTCGCGACTGCACCCCGGGACCTCTCGGGTCTCCCGCCTGCCCCTGATGTCCCGATGTCTCTGCGCGCGCGGCTCAAGGCGGTGCGGACCTTCCACACCGGCCTGATGGAGGTCGGCGCAGCCGGCGGCCCGGTGACCATGGTGCGGCTCGGGCCTCGCCGGCTTGTGCCCGCCTTCGCGGTCGTCACGTCGCCGCAAGGCGCCCATGACGTGCTCGCGGCGTCGGACGGTGCCTTCGACAAGGAGATGATCGTCCACGTCCAGAACCGCACGCTGGGCGACAACGTGTTCAACCTCGCCCAGGAGCGGTGGCTGCCCAGGCGTCGTACCCTCCAGCCGCTGTTCACCAAGAGGCACGTCGCCGGTTTTGCCGGGCACATGGCCGGGGCCGCCGACTCCTTGGCCGACGACCTCGCGTCCCGCGGTGTCGTCGATCTCGACGAGGAGATGCGCCGTTTGACGCTGCGCGTCGTCGGGAAGTCGGTCTTCGGACTCGACCTCGGCGTCGAGGCCGAGACGTTGGGGCCGCACGTGCGCCGGGTGCTCCTCTGGGTCACGAACCGGTCGCTGCGGCCGTTCCGCGCGCCGCTGTGGTTGCCGACGCCGGCGCGCCGGCGCAAGCGGCAGTCGATGGCGACGATCCACGCGATCATCGACAGTGCGATCGACAACGCTCGCACCAACTCCGAGAGCGACGCGGAGCTGGTGCGTCTGTTGCTCGACGCGCGGGACCCCCAGACCGGGATGCCGTTGTCCGACGAGGCGATCCGAGGCGAGCTGCTGGTCTTCCTGCTGGCCGGCCACGACACGACCGCGACGACGCTGACCTACGCCCTGTGGGCTCTCGGTCGGGATCGTGCCGTCCAGGACCGCGTCGCCACCGAGGTGGCCGCGCTGGGCGATCGCCCGCTCGCGGTGGAGGACGTGCCGTGTCTGCCGTACACCGTCCAGGTGGTCCACGAGGCTCTGCGGATCTGCCCGCCGGCGCCTGCTGTGGGTCGGATGGCGATGCGGGACGTCGCGATCGACGGCTTCGTGGTGGGGGCCGGCACCAACGTCGTCGTCGGCGCCTACGCCATCCACCACGACCCGACGTTGTGGGACGACCCGGAGCGGTTCGACCCGGACCGGTTCGCTGCGGAGCGTTCGGAGTCCCGGGATCGTTGGCAGTTCCTGCCCTTCGGCGCGGGGCCGCGCTCGTGCATCGGCGACCACTTCGCCATGCTCGAGGCGACCCTCGGACTGGCGAGCATCGTGCGACGCGTGGAGGTCGAGTCCGTCGAGGACGAGTTCCCGCTCGCCCTGCCGTTCACGATGACGGCCGGCGGTCCGATCCCTGCACGAGTCAGGGCACGCGTGCCCGCACACACGTGACCGCGGCGTCCGGCTAGCTGGACACCGCGGTCACGTCCCCCGTGGCCGCCCTCAGCTCGTCGGGCAGAGCGGCACGTTCGAGTTGTACGTCTCGAAGAGACTGATCGGGTTGTCCCGCCAGATCCAGGCGTGCAGGGTCCACAGACCCAGATCGGGATTCGCGATCATCGTCTGGCCCAGGAAGTGCGGGGCCGTGGCCGAGTCGCTCATCTTCACGAGGTACTCGACCGCGACGAGCTTCGTCGACCCGCTGCGCACCTCGTAGACGAGCGCCTCCGGGTGGTCGCGGTCGAGCGCGCCGCCGTCGTTGAGCAGGTCCCCGTTGACCAGGTGGGTCCCCATGCCCTGGCCGGTCGACGGGCTGTCGAAGCAGGGCAGACCCGGGTCGGCGTACCCCGCCTGATTCGCTGCCTCCACGGAGTGGAACTTCGCGGTGGCGACACGGACGTCGTCGAGGCGGTCCCCGTTGGCGTGGGCAGTCCCGATCGACACGGCCGCGATCAGCAGGCCGAAGGGCAGAGCCCACCGGCCGGCCTTCACCAGGGCGCGCATCTCGGTCAGACCCCTTCCTGGACCTGGTAGATCTCGTCCGCGACGAGGCCGTGCGCGTCACGGTGGACCGTGTTGGCGGCGTCCGAGCTCGGGGCGTCGACGAGGCAGAAGATCCTGCCGGCGCTCTCGTCGACCCAGTAGCGCAGGTACTGCACGTCGTGGTCGCCCTGCGTGGCGAGGTCGGCCTGGTGGGCCTTCGCGACGTCGTCGATGCTGACTCCGCCATCCATGTGGTGGACGTCCATGAAGAGAGGCATGTGGTGCTCCTTGGTTGAGGTGGTGGTGTGACGCTAGGACCGGCCGCGGTGGCGGCGGATCGGTGACGCATGCCCAGGTTGGCCGGGCGCACTGCCTACGTCAGATACCGCGCAACGGTTCCCTCGCGGCGGGGCGACGTGCAGTCAGAGCGCGAATCCGTGCACGTCGGCAAGGGCCGCCTGCACGCTCGCGGCGTGGGCGCCGGTGACGAGCTGTGACGCCGTGATGGGTGTCGCCGCGAAGACCAGCGGGTCGGCGGGGAGTCGGCTCGCGTGGGCGGGCGACGGTGTCAGGGTCAGCAAGGAAAGGACGAAGCCGCCGACGAGGACGGCGCCGAGACGGGTGGGAGCAGGCAGAGCGGACATGGTGAAGCCTCCTGGTGATCGGTGCGCACAGACGTGCGGCACCGTGGCGCGTGGGTCGCGGCCTCGACGGGTGTCGGGCCGCGAACTGCCTTACGGCAGGGGTGTCCCGGCGGTTCCGTCATTCGCAACGGGTGACCCTTGCGCAGCCGCGTGCTCGGCGGCCTCTGCCCGGGTGGCGACGCCCAGCTTGGCGAGGATCGACGACACGTGGTGGTCGACGGTCCGGGTGGAGAGGAACAGTCGCGCCGCGATCTCGGCGTTGGTGAGGCCCTCGGCTACCTGGTCGAGCACCTCGACCTCGCGCTTCGTCAGGCCGGCAGGGTGGGCGCGCGTGGTACGCCGGGGCCCGCGCGGCAGCGGGACCCGAGCGCCGACGTCGCGCAGCTCGCGTCGGACGATCACCGCAGCCGGCTCGCTACCGAGCCCGGTGAAGATCTCGAGCGCGCGGAGCATCGCGTCCGGATCGCGCGTCGACGTGAGCGCGACGGCCTCCTCGAAGGGGCAGCCGAGCTCGTGCCAGGCGTCTGCGGCTTCGGCGTACCGGCCGGCGATCTCGAGTGAGAAGGGCGCCGGGAACGCGGCGCCACCGTCCACGTCATGGCCGAGGCGGCCGAGCCAGCCACTGAGCTCACCCTGGACCCAGGGGTCGTTCGTCCGGCCACGGCGGTACGCCTCGTGCACTCGGGCATCGACCAGGTTGGCGTCCCCGGTGAGCCAGGCGCCCTGGGCCGCAGCAGTGGCGATCTGGATGAGCCAGAAGGTCTCGTCGTTCCCGAGCCCGAGCTCCCAGGTCTGTTCGAGCCAGTCGCGTGCCTCCGCCCGACCGGCCCGGAAGCCGGCGATGGTCAGCCCGATGCCGAGGTGCATCCGGTTCACCGGCGAGATGGTCTCCTCCATGGTCCTCAACGCGAGCTCGATCGCCGCGTCGTTCTGCCCTCGGCGCATGAGCTCGGTGACCCGCGACCCGCGCATGCACACGCTGTAGGTGTGCTGTTCGTGGTCGAGGCAGTAGGAGAGCCCGACGTCGTACTGCCCGCTGTACGCGTCGAGCCTGAGAATGTCGATCGACGCCTGGTAGCGGTTCGTGTAGATGGCGGACGACACATAGGTGTCCCCGGCCCTGAGCGAGTGCTCGAGTGCCTCCTCCAGCACCTCGAAGTCGACGACGCCGGACTCGCTGTCGGCGAACGCCCGCCCGAGCAGCGCACGGCCGATCAACGAGTCGTCGTCGCGGTTCTTCGCGATCCGGACGCACTCGTCGACGGCCCAACGACGTTCCTCCTGCGGCCGGCTGTCGTCGTTGCCGATGTTGTACAAGGACAGCGCCCGCTCCTCGGAGTCATCGGCGTCGCGCATGAGCTGGAAGGACTCGTCGCCGGCCTGCCGTGACTCGTCGGTCCGGCAGAGGCGCCACAGGCACACGCTGTAGCGACGCAGGCACCTGCTCAGGGCGACAGGATCGTCGAACGTCCTGCGGATCTCGATCGCGCGCTGCCAGTGATCCTCGGCCGCTGCCCAGTGGTCCCGCGCGGACAGCGACTCGGCGAGCGCCTCCTCCAGATCCGCGTGTGCCTTTGTCGGCAGCTGGTCGGCGTGCTCGAGCGCGCGCTCGAACTGGAGGGCCGCCTCGCGATGGGCGCTCGCCGCCGCAGCTGCACGCCCTGCCTCCGGCGCGTAGCGCAGGATCGCCGGCACGTCTCCGGCAGCGACCGCGTGGTGGGTCAGCTCGGCGACGTCCGCCTGCTCGCGCTCGAGCACCGCCAGGGCGATGCGGTGGAGCTCGGCGGCCTGCACGTGCGGTACGGCGACCTCCACGGCGCGCCGGGTCAGCTCGTGGCGGAAACGGAGAAGGTGGCCCTCCACGACGATCGTGCCCGATGCGATGCACTCGTCGACGCCGGACGGCCGCACGCCCGCGACGGCCGCGAGCATCTCGGAGGTCGCCGGCCGCGCCAGGACCGCTGCTGCGGCGAGGATCCGCTGGGCGTCGCTGCTGTGGTGCAGCACGCGCGCCCGGACCGCGTCCGCGACCGATGGCGGGACCGTGTCGGCGCCGAGGGCGACCACCTCTCCGACGTAGAAGGGGTTGCCGCCGGTCAAGGCGTGGAGTGTTCTGGCGTCCTGGTCCGGGGCGAGCAGTCCGAGGGCCCTCTCCGTCAACGGCGGCATGCCCATCCGACGGGTGGAGCCGTGTGCCGAGAGCCGGCCGACGACGTCGGCGAGGAGGTCGTCGTCGCCGGGCTCGTCGTCGCGGTAGGTGATCAGGACGAGGGTCGGCAGGGCGTTGAGCCGTCGTGAGAGATGGCTGAGCCAGTCGAGCGTGGCCTCGTCGGCCCAGTGCAGGTCCTCGACCACCAGGCCCGTCGGTCGGTCGCCGGTCTCGAGCAGGTGGACGAATTCGGTGAAGAGCTCGCTGCGGTCGCCGTCGCTCGTGCACAGCTCGCGCAGTCGCCCGCCGACCGAGGCGGAGATCTCGTGAAGTGGTCCGAGGGGACGTGGCGTGAAGCCCCCGTCGCAGGCGCTCCACAACCAGGTCAGATCTGGTCGTGAGCTGCGGAAGGCGTCGACCAACGACGTCTTGCCGATGCCTGCCTCGCCGGTCACCAGCACCAGGCGTCCGTGGCCCGAGGCGGCTTCTGCTGCATAGTCACCGAGCGCTGCGAACAGGGGCTCGCGCTCGAGCAACTCCATCTGTGAAGTCTAGGCGTGTACGTGGGTTGTTGTCTGTCCTGTGCTCACCGTCCGCTCGCGAAACCGTGCACGTCGGCGATCGCAGCCTGCACGCTGGCCGCGTGGGCGTCGGAGGCCAGACGGGTCTGGACCGGGTCCGAGGCGACGGCGATGCTCGCGGTGTCGGAGGGCGGCTGCGTGGCGTACGCCGCGCCGCCGGTGAGGGCGGTCCAGGTGAGGACGGCGGGTGCGATCCAGCGGACGGGGCTGGCGCTGAGAGTGGTGAACATGTCGGGCTCCTTCGTCGGGTTGGTGTCTCGACGCTAGGAGCGTTCAGGCGGTCGCTGGATCCGTGAGCGGACACCCATATTGGGCCGGCTGCCGCCTAGATTCCGGTCCGCTGCCCAGGTCAGCCGAGCGGCGCCCGACCAAGGGCGGCGGCTCGCTCGACGGCCTCTGCGCGGCTCGGTACCCCGAGCTTGGCGAGGATCGAGGAGACGTGGTGGTCGACGGTGCGTGGTGACAGGTACAG
>Ga0136846_1232775_pt1 | contig 12292 bp, 7 predicted proteins | sample HopSoiMetagenom2_FD_96841 | JGI IMG/M metagenome (GOLD analysis project Ga0136846, IMG submission 96841) | Grasslands soil microbial communities from Hopland, California, USA - 2 Assembly 2016 (version 4) | ecosystem: Environmental > Terrestrial > Soil > Grasslands | place: USA: Hopland...
AGACCAAAAACCAGGACCTCCATTGCTACTGCATTGCTGATCGGGGCTTGTGGATATGCGACAGGAATGTGCAACGCGCTCAGCAGGGCCGCGACCGGACCGGCGAATGCGCCATTGAGAATTCGGGTAAATAGAAGTTGTTCAGGCAGGACGGTAATGCAGCTCTTAGCTCTCAGCTTTTAGCTTCTACGCGTTTACATGGCTCATAGTTGGAAGCTAAGAGCTAAAAGCTTCTCTCATAGCCCGCGAATCACGGCGGCGTACAGCTCGTACGCGGCTTCGCACAACATCGCCGCTACGGGTAGAAACAAGCCCGCAAACAGGCCATACATGCTCTCGCGGGAAAGAGTAAGTATAACAAACGCCACAATTGCCATCAAAAAGTATCGCAACAGAAAACGGTGAACCACACCGCGATTCGAGGCAGGAGTACCCGACTGGACGGTGAGGTCGGCGAGTCCGGCGACCACTTTTTTCAGCCAGTGGAAATTCAAATACGCGATAACGCCGCCAAGAGCCAGGCCCATGCCGGTGCGCCATCCGAAAAATATCGACGCGGTCACCCATGCTGCCGCTCCCAGCACCAGGATGATTCGCTGAATTCGCTCAAGTGCGCGGCCGTAAAAGTCGTCGGCGAGAGTAGTGTCCGAGGGCACTAACAGATTTTAACCGCATCGCTTCCTGCAACTCTCCCGCCCTATTTCCGGCCAGCTCGTATTTCCGCCAAATCTCTAGTCACAGCAGCCGAGATCGGATTACTATACGGTGCACGCCAGGAGGCTTCCCCATGATGAAACGCCGAGACTTTCTTCGCACCACTGCCGCCGCAACTGCTGGACTGGGCTTTGCCACCAAGTTTGCCCGCAGCGCGTTCGGCGCGCCCGCGTCCGCCGCGAGCATTGAAGTGTTGCTCGATGAAGTCGTGGGCACCGTCTCCCCTAATATCTACGGCCACTTCGTGGAAAACCTTAGCGGCGTGATTTACGACGGGATATGGGTAGGCGAGGATTCGAAGGTTCCGAATGTCCACGGGATTCGCAAGGAACTTGTGGACGAGATGCGCAAGATCAATCCGCCACTCGTCCGCTTTCCTGGCGGCTGCTTTGCCGACAGTTATGACTGGCGCGACGGCGTCGGACCCATTGAGAAGCGGCCGCGGCGCACAAATTTCTGGGCTTTCGGCGATCCGCCGCCTGCTCCGGCGAGTCATCGCTACGATCCAAACCGTTTCGGCACCAATGAATTCGTCGAGTTATGCCGCCTGCTCAATGCGCAGCCTTATCTCGCCGCCAATCTTCGCAGCCTTCCCGCCGAACAGTTTTACCAGTGGGTCGAGTATTGCAACACCCCGGCGGGAAGCACCACGCTGGCTGACCTGCGCGCGGCTGCCGGATTCAAAGACCCATTTAATGTGCGCTATTGGGGCGTCGGCAACGAGTCATGGGGATGCGGCGGAAATTTCACCGCTCAGGAATATGCCGTCGAATTCCGGCGCTTCACAACCTGGGTGCCAGGTGGCGAGCACGAATTGTCATTTATCGCCTCGGGACCGAACGGGGACGACCGCACCTGGACGCAGGGCTTTTTCGAAGAATTAGTACGTAAGGGCAAAGGTCAGGTGGACAACATTTATGGGTGGGCGCTGCACCATTACGCGTGGAACCTGAGTCGCGGCAAAACCCAGGACTGGAACGCCGGCAAGGGCGACGCGGTGAAATTCGATCCGGTGGACTGGTATGAGCTGTTAAAAGAAGGCGAACGCGTCGAGCCGATGATCACCGGTCACTGGCAGGTCATGAGCGAGTTCGATCCTTCGCACCACATCAAAGTCATCGTGGACGAATGGGGACCATGGTACAAACCGGGCAGCGAGCTTACGCCCGGCGATCAACTCGAACAGCTACCGACGCTGCGCGATGCAGTGTTCAGCGGCATGACCCTGGACATTTTTAATCGTCACGCGGAAAAAGTTGGCGGCGCTTGCTGTGCGCAACTGATTAATTGCCTGAACAGCCTGTATCTGGCCCACGAAGACAAATTTTGCGTGACGCCGGTTGGCCATGTGTTCGCGATGTATGCCGCGCATCAGGGAGGAAAGAGTCTGCGAACCAACTTTGCCGCGCCAGAAATTCAATATGATCGTGACGGCAAGCCGGCATCGTTCTGGGGACTGCACGGTTCGGCGTCACTGCACGACAAACAACTGATTCTGACCGCAGTCAATCCCAACGTGAAAGATCCGGTTGAAGTTCCGATCTCGGTTCGCGGGGCGCAGATTGCAAGCGGGGAGAGCACCGTGCTCACCGCGCCCGATGTTCATGCGCGAAATACTTTCGCGGATCGCCACGCGGTGGCGCCGGTAAATCAGAAGCTGGAAATTAGAAACGGGAATCTGACATTCAAGTTTCCAGCGGCTTCGGTGACCAAGCTTGCGCTCAGACTGAGCTGAGGGTCAGAGCACGATCGTGCGATTGCGGCCGGAGTTCTTGGCCTGATAAAGAGCGGTATCCGCGGTGGCGAGAAGTTCAGTGGCCGAGATCGTTGCCGAGGATGCGACCGTCGCTCCGATGCTGGCGGTCACTGAAATTTCAGCGCCGAGAGCCCGCACCGGCTCCCCGTCGATTGCAAGGCGTATTCTTTCCGCGGTAGTAAGCACCTGATCGACGTCGCAATCGGGCAGCACCAAAACAAATTCTTCTCCGCCATAGCGGCCTACCAGGTCGTAAAGCCGGACGGCACGGGTCATGCGTAATGTGGTTTCCTTCAGCACGGCGTCTCCCGCGAGATGGCCATAAGTGTCATTCACTTTTTTAAAGTGATCGAGATCGACCATCATCACGGCCGTCGCAGCCTGCGTACGAGCGGAGCGCTCGATTTCCCGGTTCAGCAGTTGCAACAGCGCGCCGCGGTTCCAGATGCCGGTGAGGACGTCGTGGTCGGCCTGGAAGCGGAGTTCTTCCTGAGCTCGAATCAGATTGTGCTGTAAGGTTAAAATTCGCCGGGCCACGCGCAGCCGCGCGCGAAGTTCGTCCTTATCAAACGGCTTGGTGAGATAGTCATCGGCGCCGGCGTCGAAGCCAGCGACTACATCTTTCCTGTCGTTTTTGGATGTGGCCAGCAATACATATTGGTAGCGTTCGCGCTTGCTGCTGCGAATTCTGCGACATAGTTCGGGGCCGTCCATTTCGGGCATCATCCAATCCACAATGATGAGGTCGGGCGGTTTGACCTGCTGCAGGAGTTTCCAGGCTTTGGCCCCATCCTCAGCCATGACAACGTTGTAACCCCAGTCCAGGAGCCAGGTTTGGAGGATGGTCCGCATGATGGGATCGTCTTCCGCGACCAGAATGCGATCGCAGAGTTCACTTCGTGGCTCGGCTACGGGTACCGGGCCAGGGGCTGAGACGATCACGCTCATGAGTTGCGCCCGGCAATTGCCACATGGCTCTTCGCCGCATGTGCTCTGGCCGATCGCTTGACCGTCATGCAGACCTCCCTCAATCTTTTGTTCCAGCGCTTTGGCCAGGGACCGGGCCTGATCGAGGTTGCCATTGCGGCTCACCTCTTCCAATTCCCCGGCTCTTTCCCCGAGTTCGGGCAGCGCCATATACGCGAGATCACCCCTCAGAGTGTGCGAGATTCTCTCCATCATGGATGCATCCCCCCGCTCCGACGCATCGCGCAGGCTGGTCAGGGCGCGCGGGGCTTCCTCCAGGAAGATGCGGACGACTTCCGCCAGCAGAGTTTCGTCTCCCCCGAGCCCAAGCAACATTGCCTTGCGATCCCACGTCTGGGGGTCTGGCATGACGGATTTGAACTCCTTTACTTAAAATTGACAATCGGCAGTTTGGGCCAATCCTTGAGCTGATCCAGTGAAATCGCCTGAATTTACATGCCAGTAACGCCACCAGCATCCGGCAACATTATTTTTCGCGTATAGCCTAAAAGGGGCTTGGAAACCGGCTCGCAATGGTTTATTTTTACCGGCATCTGAGTTCGTGACCCTGGAGCCACCAGGAGGCGGTGAAGGCTTTTGTGCCCGTCGCAAATGCAAGTTGGCACGAATCCGTGAACAAGCTGCCGATTGCTTGAAGCGGACAAAAAGAGCATAGTTCTACCAGTCCCAAAGGACCCAGCCGTGAATACGCCTCGCCGCAGTTTTGCCTCGGTAATCGTTTTCTTCTCCGGTCTTTGCCTCGCTGCTACGCCGGATTCAACTTCTCCCCTGCCTCACCATAGTCAGACCGATCGCCAGCCCTCGAACTACGTATCCATTCCGGGGCCGCTTCGCCCGGTGATGCGCATGGCAGGCATTGGCCAGCGCGCCGACGAAGCCACGATCCTGCCGCTGTTGGCGCGCAATATCTTTACTCTCGGATACGAGCGCGGGCGACCCACGGAGTTTCTGATTCTGTTGAGCCGGTACATCCAACAGGCGCGAGAATTGGCATTGCTGGCCGGGCCGGACGGAGTCATTCGTGTTTCGAACTGCGAGGAAGCAAAGCCGCTGCTGCAGGTTCTTGGTTATCGTCCGCCGCAAGGGTGCGGCAGCAAAGACCTGATTCTTGAAACCTCCGATCCACAACGCGCTTTCCTGACTTCGGATTCCGGTTTCCCACTTCCCGAGTTGGAGCGTGCTCTGCTGGGGGACAAGCCCTTCGCGTATCCCTTCTCGCCGTCGCGGGCGACTCTTCTATTCACTGAGAATGACTGGACCTCCGCGACCAAAAAGAAAGATAAGAATCGCAAAGATTTGATCGACGCGTTTCTGCGCGATCCCAACCTCGCACGGCTGTATTGGGCGATGTCGCGCATGGATACTGCGGTCGCCGGCGACTTATTTCACTCGCCGGGCTTGGCCAAACTGGTTCCGCACGCTGCGGCGCTGGATTTTTATGGCAACTACATCAGCATCCAGTCGGGCCGAGTTATCGTGCCCGGCGGCCCGAGCGCGGAGGCGGCGTGGAAGGACCTGGTGGGCGCCAGCCCTGAAGCTCCGGGCGATTTCGTCTTGCATCTTCTATCTAAAGATAGAGGCTGGCTGGCGGCGTATTTCGACGCTCTCTCGCGTATCCCTAAAGACCAGCAGCAGAGATTTACTGAGCCCCAGCGGCTACGGCATTTGTACGATGCATTGCGGCCTGACTCGTCAGCGGCGGATGCGACCAAAGGAACATTCCGCCCAGCTCCGGGATTGCTTGTTCTGGTTAGTTTGCTGCGATGGGAAGCGGACGGTACACCACATGTCCCCGGCAATCTTGAGTTATGGAAAGACATTCTTCGCCTGTCGAATAATTCCATCGGCGTGCGCGATTGGGGTAAGCATGATCGCCTGAGCACTCCAGAAGAATTTCTGGAAGCCATGTTCAGCGCCAGCCGGGCCAACACCGACTCGGGGCCGTTGCAGATCTATCTTGCCTTCAGTGAACTAAATCGCCGCCGGCCTCAGGACCGCGTGCTGAGCCCTGAAACGGCGCGAAGACTGGCGTCGAAGTTTGACGAGTACAGCGACCAGTACTGGATTTTTTCAGAGTTTCCCGAACTGACTGACGCTTCCATCATTCGCTTTCTGGATGTTGCGGAATCGCTCAACGGCATGGGCGACAATGCGGTCCGCGGAAATGCGCTGGGAACTTTCCAGGCGAACGTAGGGCTGTGGCAAATTCTGGCGCGGCAAGGCGAGATTCCGCGTCAAGATCTCGATGCTTCATTCGCAAAAGTAATCGGGCCGTTTGCCGGCATCCGCTCCGCGGCCGAGGTTTACACCGCTGGATGCAATTCGCTGCGTGAACTTGTACACGCGACCGGCGAACAGCAGGTGTCACAGAATGCAATCATCGACCTTTTGGCCGGCCCGAAACAGACTCGCGCTGACGCCAGGATGATGCACCGCGAGTTGGCGGAAAAACAGCGGCTTATTCTTGACAGCCAGCGCCTGGTTTCGTTGGATGTTTTGCTGGCACTCGGCAACGACCTTGACGATATTTCGCATGACAAGCCGGTGCGCGATGCTTTTCTGGCGCGGGCCGCAAAGCTGCGGGAATTCGAAATGCCGCGGCCCATCTTCACCAACAGTGAACGCACCGAGTGGGCGGCCGGCATTTATAACAATTCGCATACCGAAGCGCAGATGCGGACCGACTTGAGCAAGGTAATCAAGTCGCCGACGACTCCGGCACAGATCGAAGAAGCCCGCGGATTGCTGTCGCCATTCCTGCGCGACATCCTGGTGGGCCTGAACTATGCGTACTACGAACCGCCCGGTGCGCAGGCGCTTTATAACAATCCGCTGCTGGTGCGCTCGCATGACTTCTCGGCCGAAACGGTGGGCGGAATCAAAGCCGTATGGCAAGCGCCACGCCTGTTCGGCGAGGGAGCTCCCGCCGGCGGCGGCGCACACATTGTGGGATCACTGGCCGACCTGCCCTATGTTCTGGCGCAAGTGGAGCAGGACTTCATTGCTCCGCAGCACGTTCAGGCGCTCATCTGGCGCGAGTTCGTACCTGGGATTATGACCAGTGCCACGCTGCCGCGCTGGTGGAATGTCAGTCGCAACGAACTGCATGCAATCACGCTTTACCAAAAAGCTGGAGAAGACTTGCTCGCCGCGTCCGCCGAAAACGAAGGCCTTCGCGAGAAAGTGATCGCAATCCTTGATGAACGCATGTCACCGCAAGTATCGGGGCAAGTCGAGGAGATGCTGAATCGGCACCAGGTGGCGGAACTGATGCCGCAAATTCTTCCGGCCGACACGTTCCACTTGGCTGCCGAATTCGAGCGCAAATTCCCCGACCAGATCGCGGCCATAAGCGAAAACTGCCAGGAGTTGCGTACGCTGGTTCAGCAACATCCCGATGACGTTCGGTGGGAGCGGATCTCGGAGGATTTCGGCGTTCCACATCCCGCGCTCAAGCAATCCTATTCCCGCCAGCTGTTAAATCTGCCGCCATTGCCACCATTCTCAGGACGGTACAGCCGCTTACTTGCGGAAAGCTGGGACTCGAATAATTTGTACTGGGCACGCCTGGTGGATGAAAGCGGACAGGCGCCCGAAATACTGAACCGCGTTGCGCCGCAGCTCACCGAGCGTATGGTGGAAAACATTCTGGTAACGGGATTCCAGGATTGGCCAGGGTTGCTGCGCGCGATGCGCGACGCGGGCGAAGAATTTCGTAAAGGTAAGGTAGCGTCGGCTCAGGTTGCCGGCGCTGAAGGGCATCAGTAGAGCGAAGGTGTCGGGAGAGTGGAAAATTATGTCTGGCAAGCGCTTCTTATTTCTTGTCCTCTTTCTGGCTGTTTCGGTTACCTCTGGAACCCGCATCGCGGCCCAGGACGATAGCTCGGATATCCACGTCTTTGTGGACATGGTGCAGCTGAACCTGGCCGTGACCGACAGCAAAGGAAATTACATTACCGGGTTGAACCCGCAGGATTTTGCGGTGACTGAGGACAATATTCCGCAGAAGGTTGCGACCTTCGGTGAAGGCAATGAGTCTGCCCGCCGGCTCGACGCCTTTCAAGGCCCTGGAAGAAGTGGGCCGTCTACCCCAGGCACTGCGCCCAGTTCAGCCGATAATCCATCGGCAGCGGCGGCGGCCGTGCCTGATTCGTCCCAGAACCTCGCATCACTGGTGGCCGGCGCGAATGTTTTTATCCTCTTCGACACCAGCAATTACATGTATCGAGGGTTCGTTTTCGCGCAGGACGCAATCTCAGATTTCGTGCGCTCGCTCGAGGGCGCCGATAAAATTGCATTCTATTCTTACAGCCGCGACCTCTATCGCGGATCACCGCTGACCGCCGACCGTTCGCAGGTATTGCGTGCGGTGCGCACAACCGTCGCCGGGGACGATGCCGCGCTGTACAACACGCTTTTGTTGACGCTGAAAGACGCGGCCCATATCACCGGGCGAAAAGTTGTGGTGGTATTTTCCAATGGACCGGACAATTCCAGCGTGATCCCGCCTGAGGACGTTGCCGAACTGGCACAGTCCATGGGAATTTCCGTTTACATGATCAGTACGCGGCAGGCCAAGCTGGAACCGGTCTCCACCGCAGTGTTCGAGCGCATGACCGCAGCCACTGGAGGCAAAGCATATTTCGCCAAAGCCTGGAATGATGAGCGGCGTGCATTCGCTTCCATCCGCGACGATCTAAAACATCTGTACTCGATCAGCTATTATCCGCAACCCAATCCCAACCGGGGCTGGCGGAACATCAAGGTGCGGTTGGTGGGAGAACGGCTAAAGAAATATCGCATCCGCACCCGCGATGGATATCGCCCGCAACCCGCGCGGTTCTCAACCATCAGCGCATCGTCCTCAGGCAGCGAATCCGGCGGATCGATGGATGAAAAACGCTAATCGGGCTTGACCCGACGCGGCTTCACCCGACGAAGTTGATGAGGGTTCCGATTCCGTCGATGGTGATGCGAATCTCATCTCCGTGATTCAGCGTAAACGAATCTGGCGGGACGACACCGGTTCCGGTAAGCAGAAAGCAGCCGCTCGGAAAAACATTGTCGCGATAGAGATATTCCACCAGCGTCGCGGGATCGCGCTTCAAACTGCTTAGCGTCGTCGAACCGGAGAATTCCGGCTTCCCTGCCCGAAGAATTTCCAATGCAATCGTGGTCGGACCAGGCAGCGGCCCCTCAGCCACCAGAATGCACGGGCCCAGAGAGCAACTCCGGTTGTAAACCTTGGCTTGGGGAAGATAAAGAGGGTTCTCGCCTTCGATATCGCGCGAGCTCATGTCATTGCCGATGGTGTAGCCGATAATTTTTCCGCACGGACTGATCAGCAGCGAAAGCTCCGGCTCGGGAACCGACCACTTCGCATCGCTGCGAATCGCAACTTTGCCCTGGTGTCCAACCACACGATTCGCGGTGGCCTTAAAGAAAAGCTCCGGGCGCTCAGCGGTGTACACGCGATCGTAGAAATCTCCTCCGCCTGCAGTTTTCGATTCTTCCATGCGCGCATCGCGGCTGCGATAGTAGGTGACTCCCGCCGCCCAGACCTCCTGGCTGCCGATGGGGGCAAGAATATCTTTCCCCTGCGGGTTGTGATCGGCGGCAGCTGCACTCTTGCCGATCAGCTGCAACACGTAGGAATGCAGATCTTCGCGCGCGATTACGTTATCCCAGTTGGCGGAAGCGATCGCATGGAACTTGCCTTCGTGTTCAACCGTGATGCCGGAGTTGGTGCGGTACAGTTTCATTGGTGTCCGGTAAGAATCGTAGCATCCCCGGCTTCAACGATCCATTTCGCCTTGCCTAAACTTCGCGAAATCGCGGAAAAAGAAAAACGCGCTGCACGATCATTCATGCAGCGCGCAATCCGATCACACTGAGTTAACCAATCAGCCCTGCGAAGGATGCAATACGCGGTAAGTATTGCCGCCATTCGACCAGACCAGCACCAGAGCGTCCTGCCCCTTGCTGATCTTGCCCAGTTCCTGCACCGCGTCCGACGCAGACTGCACCGCATGACGATTGACTTCCAGAATTACATCGCCGCGCTGCAGGCCGGCGTTGTCCGCCGGACTTCCCGGCTGGACATTGCCCACCAGCGCTCCGCTGATGTCTTTCGGGGCCTGCAGTTGATCGCGCATATCGGGCGACAAATCCTGCAATCCAATTCCCCAGCGCGGTTTGCCGTGCTCGTTGCTGGCCGACTCTTCTTCCCCGTTGCGCGACCCCATGGCTTCGAGCGTCACAGGAACCGTGACATTTTTGCCATTGCGAATCACGGCCAAATTAATCGTAGTTCCGGGGCTCTTCTGTCCGACTTGCACCTGAAGCTCCCCGGCATCGTTGACCGGCTTGCCGTCAAGTTCAGTAATTACGTCTCCGGTCTTCAGCCCGCCCTTCGCACCCGGCGAGTTTGGTTCGATCTGCGTGACCAGCGCGCCTTCGGCTTTTTTCAGATCGAAGAACTTCGAGTTCTCCGGGGTCACGTCGCTGATCCCGATACCCATGTAACCGTGGCTGACTTTGCCGAACTTGATCAGGTTGTCGACCGTCGGGCGCACGATCTGCGTGGGAATCGCAAAGCCCATTCCGGAAAACGTACCGTTGGAAGAGATGAGGAAGGTATTGATTCCGACTACCTCGCCGCGCGCATTCACCAACGGACCGCCGGAGTTGCCGGGATTGATGGCCGCGTCAGTCTGAATGAATTGTCCGGGCTTGCGGCGATCAGTTGCCGACGGGTTCGGACGGTTGAGCGCGCTCACGATTCCGCGCGTGACCGTGAAGCGAAGGCCGAACGGGTTGCCGAATGCCAGCACGGTTTGCCCGGGATGCAATTGCGTCGAGTCTCCCCAGGGCACGCTTGGCAAATCGGATGCGTTCACTTTGATCACAGCCAGGTCGGTGAGCGAATCGGTGCCTACGACCTTCGCCGGCAAAATTCTCCGGTCGCTGAGCGTGACGTTCACGTCCACTGCGCCATCGACCACGTGGTTGTTGGTCACGATGTATCCGTCGGGCGAAATAATCACGCCGCTGCCCAGGCCATGCTCGATCTGTGGACGCTGCGGCTGCATCGGCATTCCAAACTGCCCGAAAGGATTGAATTGCTGCATGCCTTGCTGATCGTCACCATCGTCCGTATTCATGCGTGCGTTGCTCTTCGACGTGACCGTGACATTCACGATTGCAGGAGTGACGCGCGCCGCCAGCGATTCCATGGCGCGATCGAGTGAAAGCAGGGCGCCTACACTATTCTCGTCCAGCGCGGGCGCGGCTTGCGCGGGTGCGGCCGCCGCCGCCGTTGATGGTTTGGCAAACTCGTAAGTCCCAATCCCTAAAGCCAACGCAGCGGCCAGGGCCGAAACGATTATTCTCTTGCTGACTGTCCTGCTGATTTTCTGTGCCTGATTTTCCATCCAGTTGCTCATTGCTGTGTTTTCTCCTCTGATAACTAATCATTTAGTTGTTGCTGTCAAAAAAAACTAAATTTGCTTGGCGATCAACTCTGCCCGCAGCGGCTGTTGCGCGCTGCCGGTCACCGTCACACGCCACACGCACAGGCTGTTCCGGACCATGCCGTTCGCGTCGTACTCGGTGGTTTGCGTGATGACAAGTACCTGCGGGGCAGCTGGAATTTGATTCGCGCTCGCGGGAACGACCATCGGGGTCTGGTTGTAGTTGTTCTTGATTCCCGGTTTGCCGGCGGATGCAAGCTTCGTTGAATTATTGATAGCGAAGCTGCGATGCTTCCGCGCCGGTGACCCAATCGCTCGATTCGTAGTGCGCACCTTAAAGTTCGCCGGAAACACGACTGCTTGCGGGGAAGCGGTTGAGAATTGCTGCACTGGCGTCGCCTGTCGTGCGATTTGAGCGCTGGAAACTTCTGTTCCAGCGGTGGTGAAACCGACCAGTTTCGGGGCCGCCGGCATCACCAGAAGCGACAATCCGGCAAACGCCGTCACCGCTGCGAATGACGGGCGAAGCCACCGGGTATCCGCCGAGCGCCGGCCATCCAGAATCTGCGCCAGGCGAATCGAAATCTGCCGCGCCTGTCCGATTACCGCTTGCGCCAGCGTCATACTCCGGCGCCCGAAGCTGTCATGCGCTCCCTGTTTCTGCATCCGCTTCTCGATCAATGACACCAGGCACTCGGCGTATCCGCGCGGATTGTGCGTCTTCGCCAGCACTACGTCGTCGCAAGCCAGCTCGCGCTCCAGGCAAAGCTGCTTCTCGATCCACCAAACTGCGGGATGAAAGAAGAACAGCGTGCGCAATAATTTTTGCGCGAGGTTGGTCCAGTCATCGCGGCGCTGCAAGTGCGCGAACTCGTGCAGCAAAATCACTTTGAGCTCTTCTGCGGAAAGTTCGCGCGGAGCCCACTCCGGGAGCAGGATCGCCGGCTTGAATAATCCGACTGCCGTCGGGACGCTCACATCCGGAGATGTTCCGATCACAACATGTCTCTCGGCCTGGAAACGATCTGCGAGTTCCCGCAGCTCGGGATGAAGTTCGCCTACTGAAATTGTTGCGCACGAATTCCGCAGCCGCCGCAGCTTCCGAACGCCGACGGCGATTCTGAAAATCGCAATCCCAACCATTACAGCCCACGCCGCGAACACTGCCGGCCCCCACCATGACGGCAGCGCAATCGGCGTCGCTGCATGACTCGGGTCGAACCCGGCATTGAGACGAATGCCAAAATTCGGAACCAGCGGCAGCCCCGCGATCGCGACCAAAGCGACAAACCACGCCGCAAATCGTGTCCCCGAGCTTGGACGCCCGCCGACCCGCAACAGCATCCAGGTGGCGCCGCCGATC
>Ga0136846_1215902_pt1 | contig 12291 bp, 14 predicted proteins | sample HopSoiMetagenom2_FD_96841 | JGI IMG/M metagenome (GOLD analysis project Ga0136846, IMG submission 96841) | Grasslands soil microbial communities from Hopland, California, USA - 2 Assembly 2016 (version 4) | ecosystem: Environmental > Terrestrial > Soil > Grasslands | place: USA: Hopland...
CTTTCACAAGACGTTCCATCAGACGCGACCGGCTGCACACCCGAACAGCTAACGGATCAACTTCCGCTGTCGGCCGAACGAGGCGGGGTCACCACCCCGCCTCGTTCGGTGACGTTCATCACATTCCTTGAACCGGATGAACCCGGCGATGTCTCGACCCGTACCACCGTCGAACCGTTCATGGGGAACCGTTCATCGGGAACCGTTCATCGGGAAAGGGAGGACACACCATGGCATCGTTCCCAGGTTTGAACCACGTCGCGCTCACGGTGCGCGACCTCTCCGTCAGCGTTCCGTGGTACGAGGCGCTGCTCGACGCGAAACCGGTGCTCGACGAGGACACCGAGCCGGACTTCCATCACACCGTGTACCTGATCGGCGACGGCGGCCAGCTGTTCGGTCTTCATCAGCACGCGACGCCGGCGCCCGACGGCGACTTCAGCGAGTTCCGGGTTGGGCTCGACCACGTGTCGTTCGGGGTTGCGGACCGCGCCGAGCTGGAGAAGTGGGCCGTTCGTCTCGACGAGCTCGGCATCGAGCACGGTGAGATCAAGGACGCGAGCTATGGCTCGGGGTTGAGCTTCCGTGATCCCGACGGCATCGCGCTCGAGTTCTTCTGCGCACCGGCGGCCTGAGCCATGACGAACAGCGCGACCCAGTCGAAGACGTCCAGGTCGCTCGGTCGCGCGTTCGGTGCGACGCCGCGATCGCGGAGAGACGCGTTCGCGACGGACGGTGGGACGGATGCCGCGAGCGACCGGCCGACGGGCACGTTGGCCCGCCTGAAGGCGTGCGCCAGCATCGATCGGTAGGAGGGCAGATGTTCGACATCGAGAAGCGGTACGCGACGCGGCCGGATCGACAGGAAGCCGGCATCGACCGAGGGCGTTGGCTCGAAGGACGAGGCCTGAAGATGCCGCACGAGCCGGAACTCCCACCACGGCTGCCAGCCGAGTGAGACGAGGTTGCTCGGCCGAGGCGACGCGCGCTTTCGGGCGACGTTCCACTCGACCACCACATCGACGGCGGTGAGCGCGAGCCTCGGATCATCGAGCAGCCGCCGAAGGATCGCCGTCGTGGCGCCGAACGGAAGGTTCCCGAACACACGGAACCCGGTGTTCGGAAGCGCGACCTGCAAGGCGTCGTCCGTGACGACCTCGACGCTCGAGTCGGTGCCGAAGCGGCGCGCGAGTCTCGTGGCGAACCGTTCGTCGATCTCGACCGCGATCACGCGTGCGGCGCTCGTCGCGAGGGGACCGGTCAGTCGGCCGAGCCCGGCCCCGATCTCGAGCACGAGCTCGTCGCGGCCGATCTCGGCCTGCGCGACGAGCTCCGCGGCGATGGCGTCGCTACGAAGGAGATGTTGTCCGCGAGCGTGACTGCCGCTCCCGCGCCGGCGCGCGTTCGGCGCGCCCACGGACCCTCACCGTGATGATGCTCATGCGGTCCTCCTCATGGCCGACGAGACCCTACACCCGCCGTCGGCTCGGGCACATCGGTGATCCGGCCCCGCACATGCTGCGAAACGAGGTCGATGGCGGTGGTCGCGATGGAGGCGTTCGATCTCGATCGGTACCTGCGCGCCTCCAAGCGCGTGGATCTGTCCGGCGTGGAGTGGAGCCTGATCCGCAAGACGCCGGTGCCGGAGGCCCATGCGCGATGCCTCACGTACATGATGGACATCGAGACGCATACCGCCGTGTTCCTCCGGGACCTGCTCGCGACCCGGGCGGGCTTCGATCCGGACGTGACCGCGTTCCTGTCGTGCTGGGCCTACGAGGAGGTCTGGCACGGCGAGGCGTTCAGCCGGTTCCTCGGCGAGGCCGGGTACACGCTCGGGCCCGACCACGTGGCCGTCGGGGCCGACGACAGCTATCCGACTCGGCAGGCGCGCGCCGAGCTGATCCGCCGCGCGCTCGGTCGGAAGGGCTATGTCTCCCACGTCGCCACGCTGGTCGGCTCGGCGCTGTTCAAGGACTTCGTGGCGATCCACATGACGTGGGGCGCCGCGAACGAGCTCACGACGCTGTCCGCATACCACCGGCTGATCGCCAAGACCGAGCACCCGCAGCTGGTCCAGATGCTCCAGGCGATCATCAAGGACGAGCGGCGGCACTTCGCGTTCTATCGAGCCCAGGCGAGGCTCCGGCTGCGAAGCCCGGCGGCGCGGAGGATCACTCGGTGGTCGATGGAGCATCTATGGGCGCCGGTCGGCACCGGCGTCCGGCCCCAGACCGAGACCGACCACGTCGCCACCTACCTGTTCGGGGACGCGGGCGGGCGGGCGACGCTGGAGGAGATGCAGGCCACGATGAACGAGCTGCCGGGGCTCGAAGGGTCGACGTTCTTCTTCGACGCCGTCCGTGCCGCCGGGGTCCGATCCGGCGTCGGGATGACGGTCTGACCCGATCGTGGCCCGGACTGTCGGATGCGGGTGCCGCCCTTCGTCTCACTGAGCAGATGGTCCGGAACTGGCCGGGCCACGCGAAGGGAGGCACGGATGGCGAAGTACCTCTTGTTGTACGCCGGTGGCAGCATGCCCGAGACCGACGAGCAGCGTGACGTCGTCATGAAGGCGTGGGACGGCTGGTTCCACACCCTCGGCACGGGCTTGGTCGACGGCGGCAACCCGATCTCGGCCTCGAAGAAGATCTCGGCCGACGGTTCGATCTCGTCGGGGGCGGGGGACGCGAGCGGCTACTCGATCATCGAGGCCGACTCGCTCGACGCCGCGACCGACCTGGCCAAGGGCTGCCCGGTCCTGCAGGGCGGCGCCTCGGTCTCGGTGTTCGAGACGTTCGAGGTGATGTGACGCGACGGGCGCGTTCGCGGGCTGCGGTCAGCTCGCGGACGCGCCCAACCGCGCCGCCACACGGTCGGCGACGGCGTTCGCGTCGTCGCCGGCGCCCCACAGGATCGAGGACTTGCGCGTGCGCAAGAAATGCACGCCCATGAAGAACAATCCGTCCACCACGGCGCTCTCGCCGTCGGTCTGGATCGGGAATCCCATCGCATCGAAGGCGTCCGGCCAGGGGATCCACGTGCCATAGTCGGGGCGGAACCCGCCGGTGCACAGGACGCTGGTGAACCGGTCGGCCGCGATCGTGGTCGCGGGGTCGCAGACGAATGGTTCGAGCGTCGGGAGCTCGACGTCGAGCCCGCGCTCGGCGATCAGCTTCCCGAACGCGCCGTTCATCATGTCGAACCGTGCATCGGCCCACGCGACGCTTGTCGCGAGGTCATCGGCGAACCGGATGTCGCGGCCGTCGGATCCCTCGAAGTGGCCGACCAGCTCGACGCCGGCGGCCTGCAGCGTGCGATAGCCGAGATCGTGGCCGCCGCCGTGACCGGTCGCCAGCGGGTTCGAGATCAGACGCGCGCCGGGGTCACCGATCGCCTCGAGCGTCTGGTCGAAGAACCGGATCTCGTTGAGCCACCACACGATGTCGTGACCGCCGAAGCGGCGGACCGTCGTCGGCGCGCGCCCGCACGCGAGTACCACGTCGCGCCCGGCGTCGCGCAGCTCCTCGGCCAGCTGCGCGCCCGTCTGGCCGCTGCCGATGACGAGCACCCCGCCGCCGGGCAGGTCGGCCGGAGACCGGTACGCGTCGACGGTCCGGACGGCGAGCGACGTTCGGAGCGACGAGATCGCGTCGGGTACGAACGGACGCTGGAAGGCGCCGCTGGCCGCGATCACCGCCTTCGCGCGAAGCGGCCCTTCGGACGTGTCCAGCGCGAACGCGTCGTCGTCGCGCGCGATGCGCCGCACATCGACGCCGGTGCGCACGGGCGCGCCCTCGCCGTATCGCTCGAGGAACGCGACGACCTCGTCGCGCGGCATGTACCCGTCGGGGTCCTCACCGTCGTAGCCCTGGTCGGTCAGATCGGTCAGCCAGTTCGGCGTGACGAGGCAGAAGCTGTCCCATCGGTCGCGCCAGGTCTGGGCGATCCGGTCGCGCTCGAGCACCTCATGGTCGATCCCGCGGTTGGCCAGTGCGCGACTGATCGACAGCCCCGCGTGGCCGGCCCCGACGATGACGGCATCGACGGAACGCACGGCCCTCGTCAGCCCCTCACCCGGGCGCCGTCGGGGTCGAACAGCGTCGTCGGCGCGATGCGCCCGTGTAGCGAGCGATCGAAGTACCGGACGTCCACCTCCGTGCCGGTCGCGAGGTCCCGAGGGACCCACGCGTACGCGATGCTTCGCTCCACCGTGGCGCCCCACCCGGCGCTCGTCACGAAGCCGACGGCGTCGCCGTCGACCTCGACTGGCTCGGCGCCCATCGCGACCTGCTCGTCGTCGAGCACGATCGTTCTGAGCGTTCGTCCGGCCGGCGCGCGGCGAGCGAGCGCATCCCCGCCGATGAAGTCGTGGTCACCGTTCCGGACCGTGAAGCCGAGGCCGGCGTCCTTGGGCGCGTCGCCGCGGGTCATATCGGTGCCCCACGCGCGGTAGCCCTTCTCGAGCCGAAGCGTTCCGAGGGCCGCGCGGCCGGCGGCGATCATGCCGTGCGCGGTGCCCGCGGACCACAGGGCGTCCCATAGGCGCAGGCCGTCGGTGGCGTCGCACGCCAGCTCCCACCCGAGCTCGCCGGCGTAGGAGATCCGAACGGCGTCGACGTCGATGCCCGCAACGGTGACGGCCCGCGCGGTGAGGTAGGGGAACGCGTCGTTCGAGAGACCCGCGTCGGCGACCGGTTGCAGGATCTCGCGCGCGAGCGGCCCCGATAGCGCGAGGCACGCACGCTCCTCGGTGAGGGGCCTGATCTCGACGTCGCCGGAGGCGTGTCGCCGCAGCCACGCGACGTCCCGTGGGGAGTTGCCGCCGACGACGAACCGGTCGTCCTCGAAGCGCGCCACCGTGACGTCGGAGACGATCCCGCCGTGTTCGTCCAGCATCACCGAATACGTCACCGCGCCCGCCGGCCGGTCGACGTTGCCGGCGACGACCGCCCGTAGGAACGCGGCTGCCCCGTCGCCACGCACCTCGATCCGCGTCAGCGGCGTCATGTCGAACAGCCCGGCCCGCTCGCGGACCGCACGGTGCTCGGCGACCGCGGTCGGCGACCAATGCCGCGCCGACCAGCCATCACGCTTCGGCACGCCGTTGCCGAGGCGGGCGTTCGCGTCGTACCACTGCGGCCGCTCCCAGGTGGCGACGTCGACGAAGGCCGCGCCGAGCGCCCGCTCGCGCTCGGCGACCGGGCTGGATCGCACGCCGCGCGCCGACGCATGTGGCTCGGCCGGGTGGTGCGCCAGGTAGACATCGGTGTACTGGTCCGCCGAGCGCGCCTCGAAGAACGAAGGTTCCAGCTCGCGCTCGTCGAACCGCCCGAGGTCCGCCGGCGTGACGTCGATCGCCGGCGCGCGGTCGCACAGCACGTCCGCAACGATCTGCGCGACGCCCACCGAGTGCGTCACCCAGACCGACTCCGCCACCCAGAAGCCGCGGAGGGCGGGATGCTCGCCGATCAACGGGTAGCCGTCGGGGGTGAACCCGAACACGCCGTTGAACCGGCGCTCGAAGCGCGCCCCGCGGAGGGCCGGCATGAAGGCGCACGTCAGCTCCCACGCCTCGGCGAAGTCGGCCGGCGTGAATGCGAACGCGAGGCTGCGGTCCTCGTTGCGCGCATGCACGTCGAGCGTCTGGGACGGCACCGGAAGCACACCGTGATGGAACGAGCCGATGCCGACCCGGTCGCCGTGGTCGCGGTAGTAGATGCCGATGTCGTGATGCCGGATGATCGGCCGCGTCGCCTCGCGGCCGGCAGCGCCTGCGAGCGCCGTGATCGGCGACGTGACCGCGTACTGGTGCTCGGTCGCGAGCATCGGAAGCGTCAGTCCGATGGTCTCGGCGATCGCCGGCCCCCAGACGCCCGCGCAGCAGATCACGACGTCCGCCTCGATCGTGTCGCCGGTCGTCGTCCGAACCCCGCGCACGGCGCCGCGGTCGGTGATGATCTCGGAGACCGCCGTCTCGCCGACGAAGCGCGCGCCGCCTTCGGCGGCGCGCGCGGCCTGTGCCTCCACGGCTCGCAGCGCAGCTGCGAGCCCTTCCCCGTCGGTGGCGTACGCGCCCAACAGCCCGTCGCGTTCGATCGTCGGCCACATCGCGATCGCCTCGTCGGGCCCGATCATCCGGCCGCGCCAGCCGAACGCGCGCGCCGCGCCCCACCGGCGCCACAGCTCGGCGAGCCGTTCCTCGGTGTAGGCGACCTCGAGCGTGCCCACCGGCAGCAGCGCCGGACCCTCGGCGGTGACCAACGTCGCGAACTTCCGCACGGTGGCGTCGGCGGTCTCGGTCATGAACCTCGACGTGCTGGTGCGGCTGATCAGCCCGGGTGCGTGCGAGGACGAGCCGCCGGTCGCGAACAGTGGCCCCTTGTCCACGACGGTGACGTCCGGTTCGCCGCGCAGCACGAGCTCGTCGGCGAGCGCCGCCCCAACCACCCCGGCTCCGATGATCACGAACCGTCGACGGTTCATCCGCTCAGTCCTCCGCGGGCTCCAGGACGGAACGGGCGATCGCGCGGGCGTCGTCCAGCCGCTCGCGATCGACGAACAGGTTCGCGTCGCGCTCCAAGAACGTGAGGAACCCGCTGCTCGGCGCCTTCACCCACCAGACGATGCCGGCGGCCTCGAGATGCTCGCCGATCTCCGCGGCGTGTTCGGGCGTGCAGGCGCACAGATGCACCGTCTTGACACCGGCCGGAACGTCCCAGATCCGACGCACCCGCCGACCCTACCCCGCGGCCCGACCAACGTCCCCGGCGACGCTACGCCTTGATCCGCTCGCGCTTCGGGTCGTACATGGGCTCGAGCGAGACGGTGACGGGGTAGCGCCGCCCGACGATGTCGGCCTCCCACGACCCGCTGAGGAGGAACTCGTCCGCGATGTCCTCCTCGCGCTCGATCATCGCGAGCCCGACCGAGCCGCCCAGCGTGTGGCCGTACGCGCCGTTGCGCACCTCGCCGACGTGCTCCCCGTGGCGGTACAGCTGCTCGTCGCCGTAGAGCAGCGGCTCCGGATCTCCGACCAGCACCTGCACCATCCGCGCGGTCCGTACACCTGAGTCGCGCTGCTTCACCAGCGCCTCCTTGCCGATGAACCCGCTCGGCTTGTCCCAGGCGACCGTGAAGTCGATCCCCGCGTCGATGAGCGTGTCGCCGTTGTCGATGTCGATCCCGTAGTCGCGATAGGCCTTCTCCAGCCGGAGCGAGTTGAGGGCCAGCAGGCCGGCGTGGCGGATGCCGAGGTCCTGCCCCGCCTCCAGCAGCGCGTCGTAGACCGTCACCGCCTGGTCGCTCGGCACGTGCAGCTCCCACCCGAGCTCGCCCAGATAGGTGACGCGGATCGCGTACGCGAGGCCCATCCCGACCTCGATGTCCTTGGCTCGCATGTAGGGGAACGCCTCGTTCGACAGGTCCGCGGTGCTCAGGCGCGACAGGAGGTCGCGCGACCGCGGCCCTTGCACGGTCAGGAGCATCCGCGAGCTGGTCATGTCGGTGACGACGACGACCTCGCCCCGGGCGCGCTGGCGCTCGAGCCACCCCATCATGCGGCGGTGGATCACATCGGCGCCGATCACCAGGAAGGTGTCCTCGGCGGTCCGCGTCACGGTCAGGTCGGTCCAGATCTTGCCGTTCGGGGTGCACCAGTGCGTGTACGTGATCTTGCCGACCGGCACGTCGAGCTCGCTCACGCTCACCCGGTTCAACAATGCGAGCGCGTCGGGCCCCTGGACCTTCAGCGTCGCCATGAACGACATGTCCATGATGCCGACCGCCTCGCGAACCGCTCGGTGCTCCTCGGCCGAGGCGTCGAACGACTGATCGCGGAGCCATCCCTGCGGCCGTTCGTGCGAGACGCCGGGCGCCGCGAACCACTCGGGCACCTCGTAGCCCGTCAGCACGACGAAGTCGGCGCCGGCGTCGGTCAGCCGGTCGTGGATCGGTGAGCGGCGAGCACCCCGTGCGGTCCGCGGACGCCACGACGGGAAGCCCGCGTCACCGAACAGCGTGCCGAGCAGCTCCACGGTCTTCTGCTCGCGGAACGCGCGCGTGCCCATGAACGGCATCAGCCGGTCCGGCGAGATCCCGGTGACCTCGAGCGGCGGCTCGCCGTCGACGATCCACTGCGCGACCAGCGACCCGGCGCCGCCCGACAGCAGGATGCCGAGCGAGTTCAGCCCGCACGCCGCGAAGAACCCGCGGAGCTCGGGCACCTCGCCGAGCAACGGCCCGTTGTCGGACGTGAAGCTCTCCGGTCCACAGAAGAACTGTCTGATCCCCGCGTCGTGCAGCGACGGGAAACGGTCCATCGCGTCGGACAAGAACCCGGCCATGCGGTCCCAATCCGGCGGCAGCACCGCGAACCCGAGGTCCTGGGGGATCGTGTCGAGCGACCACGGCGCCGCCTTGGGCTCGAACAAACCGACCAACACGCCGCCGCCCTCCTCCCGGTAATAGCCGTAGCGGTCGGGATCCTCGACGACGGGCAGGTCGGGATGCGCCCACTCGACCTCGTCGGTCAGCAAGTAATAGTGCTCCGCGGCCTGCAGCGGGAGCGACACGCCGGCGAGCGCGCCGAGCTGACGGCCCCACATCCCGGCGGCGACCACCACGGTCTCGGTCTCGATCGTGCCTCGGTCGGTCTCCACGCCGGTCACGGCACCGTTCGCCGTGGTGAACCCGGTGACGGTCACGCCCTCAAGGATCTTCGCGCCTGCTGCCCGCGCGCCCTTGGCGTATGCCTGCGCCACGTCGGCGGGATTCGCGCGCCCTTCGTCCGGCACCCACGCGGCAGCGAGGATGTCGTCGACCTTCGCCGACGGCCAATGCCGCTGCACCTCCTCGGGGCCGACCATCTCGACCGGGACGCCGTGCGCCTTCGCGAAGATCGCCTCGCGGGTCACGGTCTCCGATCGCTGCGGCGTGCACGCCAGATGCAGGTGTCCGATCGTGCGGAAGCCGGTGTCCTGGCCGGTCTCCTCGGTGAGCGTCGGCAGGAGCTCCGTGGTGTAGCGCGACATCCACAGGAACGTCTCGGTCGGCATGCCCGCGCTGGTGATCAGGCCGGCGGCGTGCCACGTCGTGCCGGCGGTCAGCTCCTTGCGCTCCAGCAACACGACGTCGGTGACCCCGAGCTTCGTGAGGTGGTACGCGATGCTGGTGCCGATCGCGCCGCCGCCGACCACGACGACCTGGGCGCGCGCGGGGAGTGCCTTGTCGGACACGGTGCCTCCTGTGGGCGCTCCGGACGGAGCGTCGGCACAGACTAACGGGCCGTCGACCGGCGCTGATAGCGCGCGACGTACTCGCCGCCGGGGTCGAACCGGCGTGCTTGCCGGTCGCTGTTCAGCGCCGTGCCGCGCCGAGGGTTGGCCCCCGTGCCGGCGACCCACTGCCAGTTGCCGATGTTGCTGGCCGGGTCACCATCCACCAGGTGCCGGTCGAGATGCGCCGCGCCGAGGCGCCGATCGAGCTCCAGCGTTCGCGTGAGGTAGGAGGCCGCGACGAGGCGTGCTCGGTTGAGCATCCAGCCTTCCTCGAGCAGTTGGCGCATCGCAGCGTCGACGAGGTCCACGGCGGCATCGCCGTCGCGCTCGGATGCGAGCGTTGCGAGCTCGAGCGGGGAGACACACCCGAAACGCAGGTACGCCGACAGGTGCGACTCTGGGTCAAGAACGACGAACGGTTTTGCGACCGTCGGAGGACGCGGGGGTCCAGGACGAACAGGGGGAGCACCTCGCCGATGTGCGCGGCTTCGGCAAGCGCGGGGTGGTCGTGGACCCGGAGGTCCCGGGCGAACAGGACGAGCGTTCGCATGGTGAGCGAACGAGAACGGCGCGACGGGCCGCGTTGCGAAGGCCCGTCGCGCCGTTTCCGTCAGTTGGTGCAGCCGTGCGCCGCGAGGATCGCGGGATCGGCGAAGGCCGCCGCGCCGCCTGCGTAGTTGCCGTGGACGGCCGTGCCGGTCGACTTCGCGCCGGAGATCAGCTGGCCGAACGTGGCGCCGCACGCGTTCTTGATGTCGGTGCCGGGGGCCGCCGAAGCGGTGCCCGCGACACCCAGGCTCGCCGCGACGATGGTCACCGCGACCAGTGCTCGCTTCATGGTGTTCGCTCCCTTATGCGATCGCATGCACGCGCTCGTCTTGTCGGCCGAGAAGCGTGGTCGCGCGCACGGCGACCCACACACCCGAAAGGCCGACGAGGCCGTACACGACCCGTGAGGCCGCATCGGTCTGGCCGAACTCCATGCCGAAGATCTTCGCGACCAGGTCGAACTCGGCGAGCGCCACGAGGCCCCAGTTCAAGGCCCCGACGATCACCAGGATCAACGCCGCGGTATCGAGCTTCCGCATCGTCTTCCTCCTTCCTGTCTGTCGAGGTTCTGTCTAGGTGACCTTACGGGCGAGGCCGAAGGTTTGTCAAGAGTCTGTCTAGGAATATGCAGAAGGATGGTCTAAGGTCACGGACGTGGAAACGGCGGCCAGGGTTCGGATCGGGGAGTTGTCCCGCAGAACGGGGGTCTCGGCCGAGCTGTTGCGGGCCTGGGAGCAGCGCTACGGGCTGCTCCGCCCGGAGCGCTCGGCGGGGGGGTTCCGCCTGTACAGCGCGGGGGATGAGTCGCGGGTTCGACGGATGACGGCGCTGATCGCCTCAGGGGTGTCGGCGTCCGAGGCGGCCGCCCGGGCCACGAGCGATGAGCCGGTCACGATCGAGGGCGCGGCGACCGACGAGTTCGCGGTCGAGCTTCGCGCGGCGCTGGACCGGTTCGACGCCGAGGGCGCGCACGACGTGCTCGATCGGCTGCTCGCCACCGTCTCCGTCGAGGTCGCCATCACGGAGGTCCTCGTCCCCTTCCTTCATGAGCTCGGCCAACGATGGGAGAGGGGGTCGGCGACGGTCGCACAAGAGCACTTCGCATCGAACCTCGTCCGCGGCCGGTTGCTCGGCATCGCCCGCGGATGGGCAAGCGGGTCGGGGCCGGCTTTCGTGCTGGCGTGTCCGCCGGGAGAGGAACACGACCTCGGCCTGGTGATGTTCGGCATCGCGCTCGCGCGTCGCGGCGCCCGTGTCGTGTTCTTGGGCGCCGACACGCCGGTCGCGACGATCGCGGAGACTCTTCGCGAGGTCGCGCCCGCGGGGCTCGTGATCGCCGTTGCGCGGCCCGAGCCGCTTGCCGCCGCGGCGGCCGAGCTCGAGAGCGTCGCGCGCGACGTGGCGGTCTACGTCGGCGGCCCGGGGGTCGACGAGCGCCTCGTCGAGGGGTTCGGCGGCCGGCTGCTCGAGGGCGACCCTGTGGCCGCCGCTCGAGCGATGACCGTCTAGGTCCAGCGGGAGGCGCGCTTCGGCTTCGCCTCGGCCTGCGCCTCGCGACGCTCCGCCATCAGGGCACGGAGCTCGGCCTCGATCGACGTGGTGCGAAGCGGGACCTGCGCGAGCCGCTGCCGCAAGGTCGTGTTGTCGAACGGCAGGAATCCAGGTGTGGAGCCGGTGGGCGCGGTGCCAGCCATGTCATCGGTCCTCTCCATAAGGGAGGCCCATCGTGCGCGTCGAGATGGGGGCCGCACATCGGCCCCACGGCTCTTCCCCGGGACCGGTCGGCCGCGGTTGTCGCGCCCTAGGTCCATCGCCCGATGTCGGCCGAGGGCTTACCCGCGATCGGGTGGTCGCGGGCGCTCCATCCGCACGACGTGCCACGTCTGATCGTCCTCGTGATGCGTGAACCGATCGACGACCGGCATCCCGACCTTGTCCGCGACCCGGATCGAGGCGACGTTGCTGGCCTCGGCGTAGGCGCGCACGAGGTCCGCACCGAGCGTGTCGAACGCGTACTCGACCAGCGCGCCGACGGCCTCGGTGGCGTATCCCTTGTTCTGCGCGGCCGGGTCCATCGTGTAGCCGACCAGGATCACGCCCTGCTCATCGCCGTCGACGCGGAGCCCCACGTCGCCGACCAGCCGGTCGTCGTCGAGCGTGAGGACGGTGAATTGCACCCAGCCGCCGGGCTGGCCCGGTGCGCGGGTCAGCATCTCGGAGATCTCGGTGCGGATGTGGTCGGGATCGGTGTGGTCCCAGCCCTGGTGCTCGTGCACGTCGTGGTCGCTGCGGTACGCCGAGATCTCTTCGGCGTCGCCCGGCTCGGACCTGCGCAGGCGAAGACGCGACGTTCGGAGTTCTTCGAACCCGGGGTCGGCGCGCATCCGCGCCAGCGTACCGAGTGCGACGGTTCGGGCGTGCCTAGCGTGTGTAGGTGAAGTGGTCCCGTTCCATGCGCGAGAGC
>Ga0136846_1226473_pt1 | contig 12289 bp, 10 predicted proteins | sample HopSoiMetagenom2_FD_96841 | JGI IMG/M metagenome (GOLD analysis project Ga0136846, IMG submission 96841) | Grasslands soil microbial communities from Hopland, California, USA - 2 Assembly 2016 (version 4) | ecosystem: Environmental > Terrestrial > Soil > Grasslands | place: USA: Hopland...
AGCCGGTTGCGCTCGAGCAGCGCGAGCTTGTCGGGGTTGCGCGAGAACTCGTACTCGTGCAGCACGTCGGCGGCCGGCTCGAGCACGACGCGCAGTCCCTGCAGCCGCGCCCGCCACCCGAGCTCGACGTCCTCCAAGTACATGAACAGCGCCGCCGTGAAGCCGCCGAGCTGCTCGTAGGTCTCCCGGCGGATCGCGAGCGCCGCCCCACTCGGTGCCGGCACGTCCTCTGGCTCGGCCACCGCCGCGGCCGGATCCTCGAAGCCGCTCGCCCAGACGATCCCGGACACGTGCACGGCGGTTCCCCGTGAGTTGAGCAGCTCCGGGCGATCGAGCAGGCGCAGCCGCGCCATCGCGATCCCGACCTGCGGGTCCGCGACCGCTCGTTCCAGCGCGGCGAGCGCGCCCGGCTCGACCGCCGCGTCCTGGTTGAGGAACACGAGCGTCTCGCCGCCGGCCTCCCGCGCGCCGAGCTCCGCACCGCCGGCGTAGCCGAGGTTCGCGCCGGCGTCGACGAGGCGCGCCTGCTCGCCGCCGGGCTCAGCGCCGCCGTTGTCGACCACGACCAGCTCGGCGTCCGGCCGGTCCTCACGCACGGCGCGCAGGCAGCGCTGCAGCGATGGGCCGGAGCGGTACGCGACGACGACGACGCTCAGCGAGGGCGCTAGCCCCTCGCCCACACCAGCTCGTTCGCCACGCGCTCAAGGTCGGCGTCCACCATCAGCTCCGCCAGCTCCCGGAAGCTCGTCCGCGGCGCCCACTCGAGCTCGCGCCGCGCCTTCGAAGCGTCGCCGACGAGGTGGTCGACCTCGGCCGGCCGCAGGAACCGCGGGTCCTGAACGACGTGCTTTTCGGGGTCGAGCCCAGCGCGGTCGAAGGCGATCTCGACGAACTCCTGCACCGAATGCTCCTCGCCCGTCGCGATCACGTAGTCGGACGGCTCGTCCCGCTGCAGCATCAGCCACATCGCCTCGACGTAGTCGCCCGCGAAGCCCCAGTCGCGCTTTGCCTCGAGGTTGCCGAGGCGCAGCTCGTCGACCGCGCCGTGCTTGATCCGCGCGACGCCGTCGCTCACCTTGCGCGTCACGAACTCGATCCCACGGCGGGGGCTCTCGTGGTTGAAGAGGATCCCGGAGACCGCGAAGAGGTCGTACGACTCGCGGTAGTTGACCGTGATGTGGTGCCCGTAGGCCTTCGCGACGCCGTAGGGCGAGCGCGGGTGGAAGGGCGTCAGCTCGGTCTGCGGAGTCTCGCGCACCTTCCCGAACATCTCCGAGGAGGAGGCCTGGTAGAAGCGGATCTCCGGGTCGGCCGCGCGGATCGCCTCGAGCATTCGCGTCACGCCGACCGCCGTGAACTCGGCCGTCAGCACGGGCTGGTTCCAGGAGGTCGGCACGAAGCTCTGCGCGGCGAGGTTGTAGACCTCATGCGGTTGTGCCTGGCGCAGCGCGGCGTCGAGCGAGGACGGGTCGAGCAGGTCGCCCTGCAGCAGCGTGATCCGGTCCGTCAAATGCTCGATCCGGCCGACATTCTCCGCCGACGAGCGGCGGGTCATGCCGTACACCTCGTAGCCCTTCGCCAGCAACAGCTCGGCGAGGTACGAGCCGTCCTGCCCGGTGACACCGGTGATCAGGGCACGCCGATCGCTCACGAGACCGGCTCCAGCTCGCGGGCGGCCGCGAGGGTGTCGGCGAGGGTGCGCTCGAGCGGGATCTCCGGCCGCCAGCCCGTCGCCGCGCGCAGTTTGGCCGGGTCGCCGGCGAGCCGCGGGATCTCGGCGGGCCGCACCCGCGCCTCGTCGCGCTCGGCCTGCACGGGGACGCGCGCGAGGCCGGCGAGCAGCTCGACGACGCGCTTCATCGTCACGGTCTCGCCCGACGCCACGTTGTACGTGCCTCCGGGAACGGTCTCGTCGAGCAGCAGGCGGTAGGCGCGGCAGACGTCGCGGACGTCCAGGAGGTCGCGCTCGGTGGCCAGATCGCCAACGAGCAGCACGCCGCCGCCGGAGGCTTCGAGCCGCGCGATCTGCCGCGTCCAGGAGCCGATCGCGAAGCGGTCGTCGCGTCCCGGGCCCTCGTGGTTCGTGGCCCGGGCGACGACCACGTCGAGGCCCGAGACCGAAGCGGCCAGCTCCGCGGCCGCCTTGCTCGCCGCGTATGGCGAGATCGGCCGCACCGGCTCGTCCTCCGGGGTCGGGATCCGAGTCGCGTTGCCGTAGACCTCACAGGTCGAGGCGAGGAGCACGCGTGCGTCCGGCCGCTCCGCTCGCACGGCCTCCAGCACGTTCACCGTCCCGTCGACGTTGACGTGCCAGGCGCGGAAGGCGTCCGTCCACGACGCCGCCACCGACGACTCCGCCGCGAGGTGCACGACGGCGCCGACGTCGCGAACGGCCAGGCTGAGGGCCTGGGGATCGAGAACATCGCCCTCAAAGGGGACGAACGAGGCGCCGAGCTCATCACGCAGGTGGCCGCCGACGAACCCGGCCGGGCCGGTGACGAGCACGCGCTCCAAGTCAGTACGCGCCGCGGCCGGCGAGGACGGCGGGAACGGTCCTGGCGAGGATCGAGATGTCGAGCCAGATCGACCAGTTCTCGAGGTAGAAGAAGTCGAGGCGCACGAGATCGTCGAAGCCGAGGCTCGAGCGGCCGGAGATCTGCCAGAGGCCGGTCACGCCCGGAAGGACGAGGTAGCGCTTGCGGTGCCAGCGCTCGAGGCGCTCGAAGTCGCGCAGCGGCAGCGGGCGCGGCCCGACGAGGCTCATCTCGCCACGGAGGACGTTCCAGAGCTGGGGGATCTCGTCGAGGGAGAGCCGCCGCAGCACGGCGCCGACCCGCGTCACGCGGGGGTCCTGCCGGATCTTGAAGAGCGGGCCGTCGGCCTCGTTCGACGCCTCGAGCTCGGCCTGGCGCCCCGCCGCGTCCGCGTGCATGGTGCGGAACTTCAGCATCCCGAACTCCGCCTCGCCGAGCCCCACGCGCCGGTCGCGGTAGAGCACGGGCCCGCGCGAGTTCAGCTTCACGGCCGCGGCGATGCCGAGCCAGAGCGGGAGGCCGACGACAAGGACGAGCGCCGAGACGACGAGGTCGAAGGCGCGCTTGACCACCCAGTCGAGACCGACGAAGGCGGGCGGGCGCAGCTCGAAGAGCGGGATCCCCTGGCCGGGTACGAACTCGGCGCGCTGGGTCAGCAGCTCGGTCGCCTTCGGCGCGATCCGGACCTGCACGCCGCGCCGGTGGGCGTGGTCGACGATCTCGAGCAGCTCGCGCTCGCCGAAGTCCGAATCGGTCACGATCAGCTCGTCGACGCGCTGGCTCGCGAGGACTGCCGGCAAGTCGCCGACGTCGCCGAGCACGGGCAGGCCCACGCCGTCCGCCGAAGGGGCGACCGCGCCGACGAACTCGTAGTCGATGCCGCTCCGGCCCGAGCCGAGCGCGCCGTGCAGGTGGGCCACGTTCTCGCCCGACCCCGCGAGCAACGCGTAACGCCGCGCACCGAGCAGGCGAAGCAGCTCACCGGTGACGAAGTCGTAGCTGCCGCGCAGGATCGCGATCGTGATCGCGCAGAGCACGACCGCGGTCGGCGCGAGGCCGTAGGTCTCGAAGCGGTGGCCGGTGCCGATCGCGAAAGCGAGGGTGATCAGCGCGACGAGCAGCAGCGACGAGAGAACGCGCCCGAAGCCGGGCCGCCGCTCACGCTCGTCGTAGAGCCGCGCCTGCGAGAACACGAGCACCGTCACGAGCGTCAGAAACGGGAGCCAGTCCGTCTCAACGCGCCAGAGCACTCCCCAGAGGATCGGCTCGCGCCCGTAGTAGAGCTCTCGGGCGACGAGCGCGGCGTAGAGGCCGAGCACGAGGCCGCTGAGGTCGATGCACACGAGCGCCGTGACGCTCGCCAGCCGCCGCGCGGCGACGAGCAGCTGCGTCCGCGTGAGCAGGAACGGCGCGCCGGCCCGGATGTCACTGACGATTCGGGCCGGCGGCTCGTCCGCTGCAGCGGGAGTGGGAATTCGGTCCCCCTCCCGCTGCGATGTCCGTATCGCCACGCTTCTAGTGTGGCAGGCGGCGGAACGCGTTGTACGCCGGCTTCTTCTTGCCGCCGACGGTGAAGAGGCCCGACTGCCAGCCGCTCAGCCGCCCCTCGTCGCGGAGCAGGAACCAGAGCATCATCGTGACCCTCGGGTTCTTGCGCGCGACCGCGTAGGCCTTGGTCAGGTACTGGGCCTGCTTGACCCACGTGACCCCGAAGCTGCGGTCGGGAGGGCTGGTCTGGTAGCCGTACTCCGTGATCCACAGCTTCTTGTTGCCGTACAGCTTGCCGAGCAGCTTCGTCAGGTCGCCCAGGTTGCCGAGGGTGACGACCGTCTTCGTCTTCGGCTTCGTGGTCGGCGACTCGCCCGGCCGGCTGTAGTACGGGTGGTGGGCGTAGACGTCGAACTGACTCTTCTTCAGGCCGTACTTCTTCAGCGCAGCCATGAATGCGAGCGGAGAGATCGACGGCCGCCGGCTCTTGCCGGCGTTGTTGCCGCGCGGATCGGTGGCGCCGCAGGCGACGACCTCCTTGCTCAGGTGCGTCGCGTGGACGCCCTGGTAGACGGCCCGGCACATCCCGGCGTAGACCTTGGCCGCGATCGGCACGAAGCGGTGCTTGTTGATCCTCGACCACTGCGGCACGAGGAAGACCGGGTTGTTCGGCTCGTTCCAGGCAAGCCACTTCCGCACGGGCGGCAGGACGGTCCCGTCGTCGCGCTTGAACGTGCCGCTGTACCGCTTGGCCGCGGCCTGCGAGAAGTAGCGCAGCGCCGAAACGTTGCGCGGCGCCCGGTTGACCCCCTTCTTGGTGCCGTTGGCCCAGCGCGGGGTGCCGTAGATCGTGAAGAGCACCTGGATCTTGTTCTTCGCCGCGTTGATGACCGTGGCGTCGTAGGTCGCCCAGTCGTAGGCCGGGTCGGCCGGGTCGGCCGGGTGCGCCGGCTTCTTCGCCGCAACGAGGTTCCAGTCCAGGTTCAGACGGATGATCTGCACCCGTAGGTTCTTGAAGGTCGTGAACGTCTTGTCCGGCGCGACCAGCGGCTGCACCGGGTCGTAGATCCCGACGAGCATTCCGCGTGCGGAGCCCGCCGGCTGCGGCCTCGCCGAGGCGGCGAGAACGCAGAGGACGATTGCTAATAGGGCGATGCTGACTTTCCTAAATTGCAAGTGGCTCCCTCCCGAGGGTCGGCAGCATGCGCCGCAGCCCCTCCTCGAGTTGGATTTCCGGCTCCCAGCCCAGCACCTGCCTGGCTCGGGTGATGTCGGGCTGGCGAACCTGTGGATCGTCGATCGGAAGTGCCTCGTACACGATCTCGCTCTGCGACGAGGTCACTCGGATAACAGTTTGCGCGAGTTCCAGAATCGAAAACTCCTTGGGATTGCCGAGGTTGACCGGCAAGTGCTCACCGCTCTCGGCGAGCAGGTGCAGGCCGCGGATCAGGTCGTCGACGTAACAGAAGCTCCGCGTCTGCTGGCCCTGGCCGAAGACGGTGATGGGCGCGTTCTCCAGCGCCTGCCGGGCGAAGGTCGGGATCGCGCGCCCGTCGTATGAACGCATGCGCGGCCCGTAGGTGTTGAAGATGCGGACGATCGAGGTGTCGACGCCCTGCTGGCTGTGGTACGCCATCGTCAGCGCCTCCGCGTACCGCTTCGCCTCGTCGTAGACGCCGCGCGGGCCGATCGGGTTGACGCTGCCCCAGTAGCTCTCCGGCTGCGGGTGCACCTGCGGGTCGCCGTAGACCTCGCTCGTCGAGGCGAGCAGGAAGCGCGCGCGCTTGAACTTCGCGAGGCCGAGCGCGTGGTGCGTCCCGTAGGAGCCCACCTTGAGCGAGTGCAGCGGCTGGCGCAGGTAGTCGATCGGGCTCGCCAGCGCCGCGAGGTGGTAGACGACGTCCACCGGCTCGTCGACCTCGAGGTGCTCGACCATGTCGTGGTTGCAGAAGACGAACGCGTCGTCGCGCAGATGCTCGAGATTCTCGAGCGAGCTCGTTTCGAGGTTGTCGACGCAGATCACGCGATACCCCTGAGCAAGCAGGTATTCGCACAAGTGGGAGCCGAGGAAGCCGGCTCCGCCGGTGACGACAGCGGTGGGCATCACAGGATCGTATCGGCCTGCCAGGCTGTCTCAGGGCGGTTGGAGGTGGCCTTACGAAGTCCTTACGCCGTCTCCCGGGAAGACTCCGCGAGGAAGCCGAGCACCGCCTCGGACAGCGTCGAGATCCGCTCCGGCTCGAGCGTGTAGAGCACGTAATAGCCCTCGCGACGCCCCCGTACGAGCCCGGCCCGCGCGAGCAGTCGTAGGTGCTTCGACAGGCCGGCCTCGCTGATGCCGATCAGCGGCGCGAGCTCCTGGGTGGAGCGCGGTCCTGCCGCGATCAGCCGCAGGGCGCGCAGGCGCGTCTCGTCGGCCAGCGCGCGCAGGACGTGGACGACGTCCTGCGAGGGGAGCGTGGATCTGCCGCCGGCGAGCGCGAACGGCGCCGGGTAGACGATCCCGGGCGGCCACGGCGCGTCGCAGTTCAGGCGAACATGGGGCCAGACGAACACGCTCGGCACGAGCACCAGCTCCGCGCCCGGCCCAACGTCGACCGTGTGCTCGTGGGGCAGGTCGCGGCGGATCTCCCGGTTGCCCGGATCGATCAGGAGCTGCGGCGAGAGCCCGGTCAGGTAGTCGTAGACACCACGGGCCGCGATCCCCTGCCCGGCCTCCGCGACCGTCTCCGCGAGCCGTGGCTCGAGCTGCTCCCACTCGTCGCGGAACGCCGCCTCCCAGTAGTCGCCGAGCAGCCGCGTGAAACGGGCGAGGAGCTCCCGCGGCGAGTCGAAGATCAGGGTCGCGAGCGCTGCGTCCGCGCCGAGGCGCTCGACGCGGCCGAGCACGTGCCCGCGGACACGCTCGTCGTCGAGCAGCGTCTCCTCGCGCTCACCCCGGTGGTCGTGGAGCGGCCGCAGGAAGCCGAGCGCGAGCGTGGCGTCGTCGAGGCGCTCGAGCTCCTGCAGCTCCTCGTCGAAGCCGCGGTACGCGCTCGCGGGCGACGGCATCAGGAACTCCGGCACGAAGCCGTCGTACGCGAATCGCAGCGCCGCGATCTCCCGACGCAGCTCCGGCGGCAGCGAGCGCGAGCGCCGCACCCACGGATGCTGCAGCGGATGGTGCTTCGGCTCACTCAGCACATGCAGGCTCAGCACCGCCTCGAGCAGCGGCGAATACGAGAAGGCGATCGACTCGGTTGGATCCGTGGCAAAGCGGAACCTGATCATTCGGATTCTCTTTCTGGTTAAGAAGTTGACCCGGACCCTTGCGCACCGCCACCGTGTGGTCAATGAAGTGCTCCGCCTCCCTGATCATCGTCGTAGCCGCGCTCGGCCTCGCCTCCGGCTCCGCCGGGGCGGATATGCCGACGTTGACGGCGATCGTCGGCACGAACGACGGCTTCAACATCACGCTCAACGACTCGACCGGCAAGAAGGTCAGCCGCCTCCTCCCCGGCACCTACACCGTCGTCGTCGACGACCGCTCGACGATCCACAACTTCCACCTGGCGAGCAACGACGACGCGACCGTCGACTTCCGCACCGACCTCGCGTTCGTCGGGCAGCAGAGCTTCACGGTGACGTTCAAGAACAACACCCGCTACGCCTACGCGTGCGAGCCGCACTGGATGACGATGAACGGCTCGTTCTTCGTGACGGACGCGCCCGAGCCGCCGCCGCCACCGCCCCCGGCTCCCCCGCCCCCGGTGCGCACCTTGGAGGCGTCGGTCTCAGCGGGCGGGGCAGTGCGGCTGACGGGGTCGTCGGTGCATAGCGGCCGCTACCGCATCGTCGTGAGCGACCGCTCGCGCCTCGCGAACTTCCATCTCTCCGGACCGGGTGTGAACGCGCGCACCGGCATCCGCTTCCGCGGCTCGGCCACGCTCCGGGTGCGCCTCGCGCGCGGGACGTACCGCTACGGCAGCGACCGCAGCGGCCTGAACAAACGCCTGCGCGTCGGCTGAGCGGGGATCTACCGTCGCTGGCGCCTCGCGCAGCCAGCTCACGTTTCAGATCCCGGACTGTTCGTCGGCGCTGGAACCGGCTTTTCGGAGTCGGCCTACACTTGATTCGTGGACAGCCACGCGCTCGCCGTGCTCGAGTTCCCGGCGATCGCCGAGCGCGTCGCCGCGGCCGCGGCGACCCCGGTTGGTGCGGCGCTCGCGCACGCGCTGCTGCCGTCGGCCTCTCCCGAGGAGGTCGCGCGCAGGCAGGCGCTGACCGCTGAGGCGGTGGCGCTCCTGGATGAGTCCGTCGAGCCGTCGCTCCACGGAATCGAGGACGTGCGGGATGCGGCCGCCCACGCAGGCCGCGACGGATTGCTCGACACGCGGTCGTTGCGGAACGTCGCCGCGACGGTCGGCGCGGCGCTCGGGGCGCGCGCTTCGCTCGTCGCTCAGGCCGACCTCGCGCCGCTTCTGGCTGCCCGCGCCGAGCTGATCGACCCGGCGCTCGCGTCGCTCGCGGACGCGATATCCGCGTGCGTCGAGAACGACGGATCCGATTTGCGAGACACGGCATCGCCTGCGCTGCGCCGCCTGCGCTCCCAGCTGCGGGACGGCCGGCACGGTGTTGCGGACGAACTGCGGCGGCTCGCGCGCTCGAGCGCGCTGCGCGAGCACCTCCAGGAGGACTTCGTCACCGAGCGCGGGGGGCGGCCCGTGCTTGCAGTCCGCGCGAGCGCCCGCTCGAGCGTCCCGGGCATCGTCCATGACGCGTCGAGCTCGGGTCAGACGCTGTTCGTCGAGCCATTCGCCGTCGTCGAGGCGAACAACCGGCTCGCGGAGGCCGCGAGCGCCGAGCGCGACGAGGTCGAACGGATCCTGCGCGACCTGTCGGCGCGGGTCGCGGCGCAGGCGGCGCCGCTCGTCGCCGCGGTCGACACGACCGGCGAAATCGACCTCGCAGTCGCGCTCGGGACGGTGTCGCGCGCGTGGCGCGGCGCGCCGGTCGAGCCCAGCGAGGAGGTACGGCTGATCGGCGCGCGGCATCCGCTCCTCCCTCCTGCTTCGGCGGTGCCGATCGACCTCGATCTGGGGGCGCTACGTGGCGTCGTCATCAGCGGCCCGAACACCGGCGGCAAGACCGCGGCGCTGAAGACGCTCGGGCTTGCTGCGCTCCTGCACCAGTCGGGCCTGCGTCCGCCGGCCGCCGCTGCCGCGCTCCCCGTGTTCGAGCGAGTGCTCGCGGACATCGGCGACGAGCAGTCGATCGAGATGAACCTGTCGACGTTCTCCGGTCACATCAGCAATCTCGTCGAGATCCTCCGAGACGCGACCGGCAGGTCGCTCGTGCTCGTCGACGAGCTCGCGTCCGGGACCGATCCGGTCGAGGGCTCGGCGCTTGCCCAGGCGCTGCTCGGGCGGCTCGTCGGCCAGGCGCGGCTGACGGTCGTCACGACGCACTATCCGGAGCTGAAGGAATGGGCGAGCGCGACCGAGGGCGTCGCGAATGCGGCCACCGCGCTCGACCCGGAGACGCACGCGCCGCTCTACCGCATCGCGCTGGGGCGGTCCGGGATCTCGCACGCGCTGCCGACGGCCCAGCGGCTCGGCGTCGACGCGGAGGTGATCGCGGACGCACGCGAGCGCGTCGTGCCGGAGCGACTGCGGATCGCGGAGCTCCTCGCCGAAGCGGAGACGGCGGAGCGGGCGGCCGCTGAGGGTCTGGCGGCGGCAGAGCGCGAGCGCGAGGCGGCGGAGCTGGCCGCGGCGGAGATGCGGGGGCAACAGGCCTCGCTCGAGGAGGAGCGCCAGGCGGTGCGAGCGTCGGCAGCCGCAGAGCGCGCGCAGGCTGTCGAGGCGGTCCGCGGCGAGCTCGCCGCTGCGCGGGCGGAGCTCGACGAGCTTCGCGCTGAGATCCGGGCAGCGCGGCGGCTCGAGCAGACGCGCAGCAGCGCGTCCTCGGACGCGGCCGAGAGGGCCGCGCGGGATCGCGACCGCCGCCTCGGCTCCGCGTCGGAGCGCGCGGGCCGAGCGGAGGCGTCGCTGAGGCAGCTCGAGCCGATCGCTCCGGCTGGACCGCTCGCGCCCGGCGATCCCGTCAAGGCGGGCGCTGTCGGTCTGCGAGGCACGATCGCGGCGATCGAGGGCTCCGAGGCCGAGGTCGTCGGCCCCGGCGGCGTGCGCATGCGGATCCCGCTGGCGAGGCTGCGGCCGGATGCGCAGCTCGATCGCGATCCTGAAGCTCCAGCCGCGCCGCCCGTCCGTGTGGTTGCGAGCGGGCGGGGAGACGTGCCGGACGAGCTCGACGTCCGCGGCCGGCGCGCGCAGGAGGCGCGGGAGGCGGTGCGGTCCTTCGTGGACGACGCCGCGCTGGCCGGTCTGCCGCTCGTCCGGATCGTGCACGGGCGCGGCACCGGCGCAGTACGCGCGGCCGTGCGCGAGGAGCTCGCGCGGCACCCGCTCGTCGAAGGGCAGGAGCCCGACTCGGCCGACGGAGCGACGGTCGTGCACCTCGGGCAGCCGTAGGCTCACGACAAGCGCTTGCACGTCCGCTGAGCCGCCGTTTATGGTCGCCGCTGACGGCGGCGTCTTCGAGAGAGGAGCGGGTCTTGGCAGCGGACTTCGGTGAGCAGCTGAAGGAGGAGGCACGGGCGTTCCTCGAGCCGGGCGAGGAGATCCTGGCCTCGATCGTGGCGCAGCCGCGGGGCACGTCGAACTCGAAGGTCGGCGGGCTCGCGCCGCAGGCGATCGGCAGCGCGTGGGCGAAGAAATCGCACGAAGGCGCGGCCGAAGCCGGCCTCCAGCTCGCAAACCCGATGGCGCTCGCGCTCAGCGACCGGCGCCTGCTCGTCTTCGGCATCGAGAAGAGCGCGATGGGCAAGCCGACGGGCGTCAAGGAGCTCGTCAGCGCCGTCCCGGTCGGCCAGATCGAGTCGATCTCCGTCAAGCGCCTCCTGGTCGGCAAGACGATGACGGTCACCGCGAACGGCGCCGAGGCGAAGCTCGAGATCGGCGCCGGCCAAGACGCCAAGGGCCTGGCGGAGCAGTTCGAGCGCGTGAAGGCCGGCAGCTAGCGGTCGCCGCTACGGCGGCCGCGGCCGCCGAGGTCGCGGTTCGACTCCATGTCGAACCACATCGCGAACAGGGTGAACTGCGAGCCCGAGATCAAGAGCAGCGCGACGAGCACGATCGTCGCCGGCGTGATCGCGTTGCCGAGGATGCGCAGCACCAGCTCGGTGATCCCGAGCGCGAGACCGATCAGCGTCGAGAGGATTCCGAGCGCGTAGAAGAAGACGAGCGGGTGGAAGTCGCGGATCACGTACTTCTCGCGCATCCGCCAGAAGAAGCCCTTCACGAGCAGCCACGAGATCGTCGGGATCACCTTGCGCAGCCGGATTCCGGAGCGCTCGCCGACGCCGTAGATCGGCCGTGACGGATAGTCGCGCACCCGCGCGTTCCAGACGTTGAGGTGCACGAGCAGGTCGTTCGGGAAGCCGTAGCGCTGGTAGATCCGGTCGAGGTCGAGCAGCTCGAGGTGCGCGAGCGAGATCGCGGTGTAGCCGGACTGCGAATCGGCGACGTGCCAGTAGCCGGAAGCGATCTTCGTCAGCAGCGAGAGGACGGCGTTGCCGAGGTAGCGGTAGCGTGGGATCACCTCCCAGGCCTGGCCCGTGAACAGGCGGTTTGCCTTCGAGTAGTCGACGTCGCCGCGAGCGACCGCGCCCGCGAGCATCTCCAGGTCGTCCGGGTCCATCTGCGCGTCGGCGGCCATCACCGCCGTCACGTCGATCCGCTCGGCGAGCGCGCGCTTGTAGCCGGTGACGATCGCGCCGCCGACGCCGAGGTTGCGCTCGTGCTCGATTAGCTCCACGCGCGGATCGCCGTGGGCGCGGGTCGCGGCGGCGGTGCCGTCGGACGAGCGGTCGTCGACGACGTAGATGCGGTCGACGAAGTCCGGAATCGTCCGGATCGTCTCCGCGATCAGCTTCTCCTCGTTGTGCGCCGGGACCACGACGGCCACGCGCTTTCCTTCCAGCACGGCTAGTGGCCCGCCCGGTTCCAGAGACGCGCCCCTGGGCCGCGAGGAGCAAGCCAGGCAAGAACGCAGGGAGTGTTCGTACCTGCAAGGTACGGGCGCGACTGAGGACGCGGCCTGGCGCCGGTCATCGCGGGCCAGGGGCCGCTCACTGGGGCCGGGTGGGCCACTCTTGGTAGTTAGGCGTCCTTGCGGACGATCCTGCGCGCGGGCTCGAAGAGGAGCGCCGCGATCGCGCCGAGCAG
>Ga0136846_1233102_pt1 | contig 12289 bp, 9 predicted proteins | sample HopSoiMetagenom2_FD_96841 | JGI IMG/M metagenome (GOLD analysis project Ga0136846, IMG submission 96841) | Grasslands soil microbial communities from Hopland, California, USA - 2 Assembly 2016 (version 4) | ecosystem: Environmental > Terrestrial > Soil > Grasslands | place: USA: Hopland...
GACCGCCGTCGGATGGATCCCCGGCGCATACTCCGGTGGCTGGTAAAAGAATTCAAGCGCACGCGCGAATGCCAGGTAGGGATTCTTCGATCGCAAAACGGCCGTCGCCCCGGCAGGGAAGTCTTCCGACACAATAACGGCCGACGCTCGCGTGGTTCTCGCCGCAGCCGCGTACTTTCGGTTAGCAAGGAAGGTGAGCTGATGTTCCCCAGCTTCTTCGATTCCTGCGACCCCACTGATCTCAGTATCAGGCGATCCATTTTCAAGACGTGCGCCCAAACGCGATGCGATTTCCGAAAGTTTCATAGAAAGGACCTTCTTCCGAGAACACGTGATTGTAATGGAGAGAAGTAGCGGGGAAGTTTAGGGAAGCCAGCGTCGATGGCGAACCGGTTAATGATCTATTCGCCGAAGAGTTGAACCTGCCGTACGTCCTCTGCACCCGTTCGGCGGCGACGATGACTGCCGCCGATGACTGCCAGGACGTTGAGCGACGCCAGCGCGCTGCGCGGCACGAAGATGCGCTGCGTATTCGATCTCAGATCAGGCGGGTTGATCAGGAACCCCTCAGGGGTCGTCTGGGTGAGATCGTTGGGCATCATCCCTTCCAGGATCTCGTTGTCTTTAAACTTCAGCCGGACCCAAAGACCCTCGGTCCGCGGACGACTGGTGAAGGTCTTCCGGCTCAGCGTGTCCGAATCCGCAAATTCACGAACGAAGTAAACTCCCTTGATGTCCCGCAGATCGACGCCCACTACATTCCCGGCCGTGTTCAACAATTCCAGCTTGCCCTCATGGACAAAGTTCGTCGGCGAGACGTAGCCGTTGACCGAATCCCGGTCCATTTTGCGAACAATCACTTTCTTGTGAGTAGAAGGCATCGGGCTGTAGGGGAAACCGAGGCAGGACTAGTCGCTGGCCCGCTTCCTGACTGTGATTCTCGCACCAATCTTACAAAATCCCGAACTGCTCAGGGATAACAGTAGCCAAACCGTTAACGGTGTGTTATTTTCTTTAGCTTGCCAAACGCCATCCTTTGCTTTATAAGTCTAATGAATAGAGATACTTAGAAAGAGGCACCTGGGCGTTCTCTTCGCCCTTCGCCGGCCCTGTGGAAATCGCGCCTCAGGTTGAGATCGGCGAGTTGGTAAAGCAGTCTGAACGATAGGCATGGCCGACTACATATACACATTGGAAATCCGGTTAACGCCGGACCAGCAGCGAGGTGTGACCCTGGTTCAGGACGCGGCCAGGGCCGCCGGCATGAATGTTTACCTGACCGGCGGGGCAGTTCGAGACATTATCAGCGGTTTCACCATCCGCGACCTGGACTTTACCGTCCAAGGCAATCCTCTCAAGCTCCAGAAGGATCTCGAAAAGTCGGGAGTGAAGGTTCAAAGCACCGACGATGATCTAAAGCTGCTATATCTCACCCTACCCGGAAATGTGCGTGCCGAAGTGGCCATGGCACGGACCGAGCGCTACGACAAAGTCGGCAAGCCTCCGATCATCGCTCCGGGAACCATACTGGAAGACCTGCGCCGTCGAGACTTTACCGTCAATGCCATGGCGCTTTCCTTGAATCCCGGTTCGCGCGGGCTGCTGATGGACCCATACAACGGAGCAGCAGACATCGAAGCGAAACTGCTCAGGGTCCTGCATAACTACGCATTCGTTGAAGACCCCTCGCGGCTAATCCGCGCCAGCCGCTTCGCAGCCCGTTTTCACTGGCCCCTGGAAGAGCGCACCCAGCAGCGGTACGACTCGGCTAAAGAAAACAACTACATCGAATACATTTCCGACCGCGCTATCGGGTACGAAATCGAGCAGCTTGCGTACGAGGAGGACCCGCTCCACATTGTGCGGACGCTCGAAAAAGAAGATTGGCTCAAAGTTTTAAGTCCGCACTGGACGACTGCCAAGGTCGATACCGCCGGCCTCAGTCAGCTGATGAAAACACGGCAGCAGATGAACGACTTTGGCTACAGTCCCGATCCGGCGCCGGCGGTGCTCTACTTCCTTACCGCGCGGCTCAACGACAAAGAAATATCTGATCTTCGCAAGCTGATCCCGCGCAAAGGACTGGTCGAAGCTTGGCGCGACCTGGAAGACAACGCAAAAGAGCTGGCTAGAAAACTCAGCGGCAAGGAAGCAGCCACGCCGTCGCGCACCTGGAAACTGCTCTCCGATTCCAGTCCGGAGATGATTCTCTTCCTCGAAGTTACCGCCCGCCAACAAGCGGTCGTGCAGAAGATCCGGAATTTCTTTGGCAAGTGGCGTCAAGTGCAACAGAAGCTGCCGTTGCCCGAAATGGCGGAGCTGCACATCACTCCGCAATTGCCCGAATACCCCAAGATCGCGCACGACGCCTTCCTGCTCCTGCTGGACGGGAAATTGCGTTCCCGGACAGAGATTCTTAAGTTCCTCAAGCCCCTGGCTCCTCCGCCTCCCCCCCCGCCCCCCCCTCCCCCCGCCCGGCGAGGACGAGCCGCCAAAGCAGCGGCCGCTGCGAGTGGCAATACAGCAGTCGCGCCTGCTGCGCCTGCGCCCACTGCTAAGAAGAAAGGGAAGCAGGGACCCGGCCCGGTAATGGCGACGCCCCCGCCCCCCGCTCCCGCGCCAGCTAAAACACCTGTAAAGGCAGCCGTAGCAAAGCCGACTTCCGCAAAACCAGCCAAGACAGCTGCTCCCAAAAAGACTCCGAAGCCTCCCGCCAAGAAGGCCAAGAAGCGCCACTGACCAGAGTTCGCCCGGTCTCTTTTCGGGTCAAAGACACCCTTGTTTCTAACGCGATCATCTAAATCAGAGTAGCTTCCCGTAAAGCGAACGGCGCTATAATTGATTTATGCGGCACGTGCTCATTGCCGGGCTGGTCGCAGCTGTCCTGACATTGCCCTTGTGCGCTCAAATGCGGGGCGGGCGCGGCGGTTCTTCCGGACATTCCTCCTTCTCGCCACGCGGTTCCGGATTCGCGAGTTCTGGTAGAAGTTTTAGTCATTCCGGTCCGCGATTTGGTGGTGGTTTCGGCGGCCACTTCGGAAACGATTTTCATCGCGGCTTCGGCGACGGTTTTCACGGCGGCTTCCGCGGAGGATTCCACTCGCGTTTCCGCTCAAGTTTTACTTTCGTCGGAGCATTTGGATATCCCTACTACGGTGTCTACGGCAGTTTCGGCTATCCCTCGTACGGCGGATATTGGGCTCCTGCTTACTCCTATCCAGCCTATTCATATCCGGCCTACTCATACCCAGAGCAGAATTCCGGGTACACATCAGACTTGGATTACTCCTACCAGCAGAAGCGCAACATGGAGGAGCTTGATCGCCTGCAGGATCGAGTCGATCGGCTGGAGCAGCGTGCTTCAGCCAGTGTGCCACGTCCGCCGCAATACGAAGCGCAAACGAAATCTTCCACTCCCGTCGTTCTGATCTTCCGCGACAAACATTCCCAGGAAGTTAACAACTACGCGGTTGTCGGTGAGACCCTCTGGGTTTTCAACGAACAGCGAGCCACCAGGATCCCTTTGTCGGCGCTCGACCTCGATGCCACCAGGAAAGCCAACGACGAACGCGGTGTAGAGTTTCAGGTTCCCACCTCCCGCTGAGCTGCGCTTTGCACCACATTCCGGCGTTTGCACCTGCGCCCATTCCAATTAGAATGTAAATACCCTCAATCCAACAGCCACTGGGGTATAAGTGTCGCAATTCGTTCACCTTCATCTTCATACCGACTATTCCATGCTGGACGGCGCCTGCGACGTGGAGAAGCTCGTCTCCCGCGTCCATGAACTGGGAATGCCGGCCGTGGCTATGACCGATCATGGCAACATTTTCGGCGCCGTACACTTCGTTAATGCTGCCCATAAGGCTGGCGTTAAACCCATCGTCGGATGTGAACTCTATGTCTGTAAGAAGGAGGACCACCACATCCAGCGCACCCCGCCTGAGGGCGACACCTACAATCATTTGCTGGTGTTGGCGGAGAACGAAGAGGGCTACCGAAACCTGGTCCGCATCACCTCGGAAGCATCGCTGCACGGCTTCTATTACAAGCCTCGCGTCAGCAAGAGATTCCTCTCCGAGCACTCCAAAGGTCTAATCGCGCTCTCTGGATGCCTGAAAGGAGAAGTAGCCGAATTTCTGACGGAGGAGAAGTACGAGGCTGCGAAACAAGTGGCCGCCACCTACCGTGACATCTTTGGCCGTGACAATTTCTTTCTCGAAGTGCAAGACCAGGGCCTGGAGCAGGAACACAAGATCCGGCGAAACCTCCATCAACTGGAAAAAGATCTTGGCGTTCCGCTAGTCGCCACCAACGACAGTCACTACCTGTGCGAAGACGATGCTCACGCCCAGGATGTAATGCTCTGCATACAGACCGCCAAGTCTATCCAGGATCCAAACCGGATGAAGTTCCACGGCAACCAGTTCTTCGTTAAGAGTTACGAAGAGATGGCTCGTGTCTTCAAAGACTCACCTGATGTGCTCACTCGTACGCTGGCGATCGCGGAGCGCTGCAACATGCGCCTGGAAAAGGTGAGCAGCCCCTTTCCCCACTTCGACGTGCCGCCCGGTTACACCCTCGACAGCTATTTTGAACACGTTACGCGTGAAGGCTTCTCGCGTCGCATGGAGGCTCTGCGCCAGATTGCCGACCGGGGCGGACTGAAGCATGGTTTGGCGGATTATGAGCAGCGCCTGTCACGCGAGATTTCCATCATCCAACAGATGAGGTTTTCCGGCTACTTTCTCATAGTGTGGGATTTTATTCGCTACGCCAAGGAGCACAACATTCCCGTCGGTCCGGGCCGCGGATCGGCCGCGGGCGCTCTGGTTGCCTACTCGCTTGGCATCACCGATATCGATCCGCTGCAGCACGAACTTCTCTTCGAACGCTTCCTGAATCCCGAGCGCGTTTCCATGCCCGACATCGACATCGACTTCTGCATGAACCGCCGTGGAGAAGTCATCGACTACGTAACCCGCAAGTACGGCCGCGAGAACGTGGCCCAGATCATCACCTTTGGCACGATGGCCGCGAAGGCGGCGATCAAAGACGTGGGGCGTGCCATGGACATCCCTTACACCGATGTGGACCGCATCGCCAAGATGGTGCCCACCACGTTGAACATCAAGCTGGAAACGGCTATCAAGGAATCGCAGGCCTTGCAGGAAGCCTACGAAAAAGATTCGCAAGTCCGCGAACTACTGAATACCGCGCTGAAGCTTGAAGGTTTGGTCCGGAACGCAGGTGTGCACGCCGCGGGAGTTGTCATCGCTCCGCAGCCCCTGACCGAACTGGTCCCTCTCTACCGGACCAAAAACGACGAAATCGTGACTGCCTTCGATATGGTGGCCATCGAAAAGATGGGCCTGTTGAAGATGGACTTCCTCGGTCTGACCACCCTCACCATTCTCGACGACGCTCTCAAACTCATCGAGCAGGTGCGCGGGCAGAAAATCGCGTTGCAAGACATCCCCCTCGAGGACAACACCACTTACGCCAACGTCTTCCACAAAGGTCTGACCTCCGGCGTCTTCCAGTTTGAATCGCATGGCATGCGCGACGTCTTGCGCCGTTACCAGCCCAATTCCATCGAGGACCTCACCGCTTTAAACGCCCTCTACCGGCCTGGCCCGATTCAGGGTGGCATGATCGATGACTTTATCGAGCGCAAGCACGGTCGCCGCAAGATCGAATATGAGTTACCCGAACTGAAGGAAATCTTGGCCGAAACCCTGGGCGTGATTGTCTACCAGGAGCAGGTCATGCAAATCGCCAACCGCCTCGCAGGCTACTCGCTGGGCGAAGCCGACCTTCTGCGCCGGGCCATGGGCAAGAAGAAAGCCGAAGAGATGGCGCAGCAACGCGAGCGCTTTGTTCAGGGTGCTACGCAGCGCGGCTTCCCCAACAAGAAAATTGAAAAGATCTTCGACCTCATGGCTCAGTTCGCGGGATACGGTTTCAACAAGTCACATTCCGCTGCCTACGCCTTGCTCGCCTATCACACGGCGTACTTGAAGACTCACTACCCTGTCGAATTCATGGCGGCCCTGCTGACGTCCGTCACCGGCAACACTGACGACGTTGTGAAGTACATCAACGAGTGCCGTGAAATGGGCATCGCTGTAGAGGCTCCTGACATCAACGTTAGCGACGCGACCTTCACGCCGCACGGCCCAGCCATCCGTTTCGGTCTGGCTGCCGTCAAGAACGTTGGGCACAATGCGATCGAATCGATTGTCGCCGGCCGGCAGAAGCTTGGCCGCTATGAAAACATCTTTCAGTTTTGCGAGAACGTCGATCTTCGGATGCTCAATAAGCGCGTCCTGGAGTCACTCATCAAAAGTGGAGCAATGGATTCGCTGGGCAGCCGTTCGCAGTTGATGGCGGTAATCGACAAGGCGATCGAACGCGCGCAGAAGACACAACGCGATGCGGAATGCGGACAACACGGCCTATTCGGTGTGTTTCAGCAGGAGGACGCGAACGATCACAACGACAAGCTCCCCAACCTGCCGGATTGGGATGAGCACACCCGGCTCGCTGCGGAAAAAGAAATACTTGGCTTCTTCATCACCGGACATCCGCTTGAAAAATATAAAGACAAGCTGGAAGACTTTCGCGCCCTCACCACAGAAAATATCTGTGCGCTGAAGAATTCAACTGGTAAGGACGAGATTTTCGCTGGTGGCGTAATATGCAACCTTCGCGTCCTCAAGTCCAAAAAAGGCGAATACTACGCGCAGGCCAACCTCGAGGATATGCTAGGTTCCGTCGAAATGCTGGTCTTCCCTGAAGCGTTCCGGCGTTTGCAAGACAAGGTCAAATTGGAAGTCCCGGTTCTTATCAAGGGAGGCGTCCGGATCGAAGAAGGAGCCAATCCCAAGCTCACCGTCAGTGAGATCACGCCTCTGGAAGAGGCCAGGCCCAAGCTGCCGCGCTCCTTGCGAATCCGCGTTCCGCTAGAGACCGCCACCGACTCCACGGTACAGGCCTTGCATAACCTGTTCATCGAACGCAAGGGAGACTCCAAGGTGCTGTTTGATGTTGAGCGGCAGGGCGATTTCATGGTGGTGATGGAAGCGGAGGGCTATAATGTGCAACCGGATCGGAACTTCATCGCGCGGGTAGAAGAGTTGTGCGGCCGCGGCGCGGTGCGCGTCATAGATTGAGCGTTTGGAGAAAACATCTGAGTAGGAATCGAGCGTTAGGTGCGACCTCTGCCGTGCAGGTAGCCATTGATGTTCCCGATCATGTCGCCGCTTCTGATTTTCTGCTCAGCATGGTAGAAGGACAGTGGGAGCATTCCAGGAACGGTAACGGGAAGGCGATGGACTCGGCAATCAAGGCACAACAGGAACTCGAAAAAGTCGAGCAGCAGATTGCGCAGATGGAGCCGGTTGCCGGACAGGACCAGGATGCTCTTGCCCAGATCCATCAGCTGCGCGAACGTGTCGACGCCCTCCGCCAACAGATCTATTCGCACATGAATGCGTGGGCTAAGACCGAGCTGGCCCGTCATGCGCAGCGGCCCTACACGCTGGATTACGTGCAGCGTATCTTTACCGAATGGAGCGAGATTCACGGCGATCGTGGATTCGCCGACGATGCGGCCATCGTGTGTGGCATGGCGCGCTTCCACGGCGAAGACGTCCTCGTGGTTGGTCACCAGAAAGCTCGCGATACCAAGCAGAAAGTTTACCGGAACTTCGGAATGCCCAATCCCGAGGGATACCGCAAGGCCATCCGCGCCATGAAATTCGCGGAGAAGTTCGGACGCCCCGTATTCACCTTTGTGGATACGCCGGGAGCATATCCGGGCTTAGGCGCGGAAGAGCGCGGTCAGGCGGAAGCCATCGCGCATAACCTTCGCGAAATGGCGCGCCTCAAAGTCCCTATCATTACCACCATTACAGGCGAGGGCGGCAGTGGCGGCGCGCTTGCCATCGCCGTGGCAGATCGCGTTCTGATGATGGAGAATTCGATCTACTCTGTAATCTCGCCTGAAGGTTGTGCCTCTATCATGTGGCGGGACGCCACCAAGAAGAGCCTCGCCGCTGAAGCCCTTCGCATCACAGCCGGAGACCTGACCAAATTAGGCTGCGTCGATGGCACCGTCCCTGAACCCGAGGGCGGCGCGCACACCGACCACGACGCCGCGGCCGCGCTGCTCGATACCGCTCTGCAACAGCACTACGCCGAACTCAAGAAGATGTCGACCGAACAACTCGTTTCCTCCCGCTACCAGAAGTTCCGCAACATGGCGCAGTTCTTCAGCGTTGAAGCGTAAAGATCCTATATCTGAAGGAACACGTCGCGGGCTTTAGCCCCAGGTAGCGGCCTGGAAGAGCGGCGCTTAGCGCCCGTTGTTTTGGGCGCTAATCTTTAGACCGCCATTCGAAGATGCGCCTCATGGACAGGCTGCAGCCGGTGTCGTAAAGCTATTTTTGAATGAATACCAGCCATTCACCGCGATCGAAGGCGACTGGCGCGAGAACCATGAAAAGAAGACCAGTTCCTGGGGATGATAGGTGAATCCGCCCAGCACCGTGTTGAACGCAGTTCCGGTGAGTGGATCGCCAACTTCCAGGTTGCCTTGACAACCCGATACCTGCCCGATGTTTCCCCACGCCGGGGTGGAATTGTTGATCAGCGGATCATCCATCCACTCTCCCAATTCATGACTCAGGGCATGAATGTCTTGGATGGGAACGCTGAAAATCCCCGGGTCACTGTACGACGCGACCGCATAGGTTTGATTGCTCAAAGTCGTGCTGTGATAGCCGAGAATGCAGCACCCTCCGCCACTGGTCCAGAAAACGTCGTAATCGAGAAACAACGCCAGGCTGGTGGGAGGAATAGCCAGGGTGGTAATCAGGTTATTGGCGATAGCGTCGAAGTAGTTGATATCGACGGCCCCCACCTTCTTGCTTCCGCAAAACGTGCCCAGGATTCCGCCAACGCCTGGCGGCACAACAATGGTCTGAACCGTTTTTTGCGAGATGGGCGAGAACTTCACATGGTAGTTGGGCGACACACTACCCACCGAATTCCAGAAACTGGCGCGCTGGAATGCATCGATGTATTGAGTCGTCCCCACGTTTGTAGTTCCGGCAACGAATGGGAAACTCTTCAGCAGGGGCGAGTTCTTCACCCGATAAATAGGCGTTTTCGTGTCGTTGCAGGCGGTCTGTCCCGGGGCAATCACCACCGAACCGAATTTGAACTTTACCGGAATAATCACCAGCGGGATGTTGGTGGTCACATTGGTGGTAGAGGGATCGGTGCCCACCATGGTGAACGGATAGTTGGTTCCCTGGTAATTGAAACTGCTTGACCACAGAGGGACGTTGGCGCCAGCCGCCGCTGCTTTTATCGCTTGCGCTGGATTGCCCCGCCGGATCGCCGTGAACATAGGCTTACCGGGAGCCTGTCGAGTAGTTTGCGCGAGGGCTGTTGCGACGATGAGAGATACGAAAATACAGGCAAGCACAAAGCTGCGCTTCACGTTCAAAGTTCCTCCTCAATCCTGCAATGGGTGACAAGACGTTCCAGAACGGTTGGCGAGACAAACGCCAACCAGGGGAAGACAAAACACGTTCAGGTTGTCGGGATTCTGTCAGCCAGAAATGACGATGTCAAGGAGAATGGCCGTCCCGCATTTGTTCAAGCAATACTTGAACAACTCTTGCGCAGTATAGGAAATGAATTGCACATCCGGGTATTTAAAAACTTGGATTTCTTTCGGTATCGGTATCGCGGCCTGAGCAGCCTGAGTTGCCGTCGCTTCAACAAACGGCGAACTCATTGGTGAATTCTCGAACACGGCAAGATCACGACGGACCACCGGTTACTGCGAACTGGAACTGAGAACTGAGGACGCGACCCCGAAACCTAACCTGAGAACCTGAATGCCCTGTCCACAATCGTGACAATTTTTCCGGTAAATTCTGCCGGAGCAGATCTCATCATCCCTGAGATTTCCACGGACCTGACGGCAAAAAGCTCTTCTCAGGATGGGAACTCCATTTGCTCTGACCACGGTTGACCAACGAAAATCAATGGAGAAGTTGATATGCAAACGCGGTTGAGTCCAGCACATCCTGAGAAGGACACACTAAGTCTCTCCGATCTGCAGGAAAGAATTCGGAACCGGGCGTACGATCTTTACCAAAAACGCGGCTCGAACGACGGGCAGGCTCTTGATGATTGGCTACAGGCGAAAGCCGAGGTTCTGGGTGTAGTTGCCCCCAAGGAACAATCGCCCGGGGCACGCGTCAGCCGGAACAAGCCGACGCAACAACAAGCGTAGAGCGGCGTTGGCCGCCCGAGCTCCGCATCCATCGTGGTAGAGGGGCGCTTCATCGCCGGCAACGAGTCCAGTGTGATAGACGGGCACTTGGTCGCCCGCGAGACATTTAGCGCTGGAGCGGCCCTCATCGCCCGTCACGCATCCGGTGTGGAAGAGCGGCGCTTCAGCTCCCCGTCACGCGTCATCTCATGAGGGGCTTTAGCCCCGGAGAGCGATCACCCAACTGCTATCCGGCCGCGACCTTGCGCCTCGACTCGGCCGCCGGCTTGTCACTAGATTTGAGCCGTCCGTGCGGCTGAATTCCATAGATATCTTCCACGGTTGCGCGAAGTATCTCGGCTACGCTCCACGCCTGCGCTATGCAGCCAACCGGACGATGGGGTGCATCTCCTTCGAAGATTTCGGAAATCTGTCCTAACCCGGCTTCGGAAAGATGTTCTTTGGACGGAGCCAGCCATTGCTCCGCTTGCCGCCGCGCCGCCTCGCTCCCATCGTTCACCTTCGTGTACGCGGTAATGAACGGTCCCATGAGCCAGGGCCACACCGTTCCTTGGTGGTAAGCGCCATCCCGGCTCAGCGGATCCCCCGTGTAGCGTCCTTTGTATTGTGGATCGCTCGGCGCAAGACTGCGCAGCCCGTAAGGTGTCAACAAGTGCTGCTGCACAATCTCCACCACTAGTTTCGCCCGCTTAGCACTGAGCATGGAGTGCGTCAGGCTCACCGCAAGAATTTGATTCGGACGAATACTCGCATCTGGCGGCCCGCCGTTCACCACGTCGTACAAGTACCCGCCCTTCTCATTCCACAACAGCTGATTGAAAGTCCACTTCGTGAGCGCGGCCATGCTGTTGTAACGTTTGCGACCGCTCTCATCGCCCACTCGAGCGGCAATCTCTTCCATGATGCAAAGCGCGTTGTACCAGAGCGCTTGAATCTCCACCGGCTTTCCGCGGCGAGGCGTGACCACCCAATCGCCGACCTTTGCGTCCATCCATGTCAGCTGGACGCCCGCTTCACCCGAACTGAGCAGCCCGCTTGCGTCCAGCTTGATCCCGAACCTGGTTCCGCGCACGTGCCACGCAATGATGTCGGTGAGCACGCTGTAGAGTTCCTCTTGAACAAAGGTGAGATCGCCCGTATATGCCAGGTATGCCCGAATGGCTTCAAAGAACCACAGAGTCGCATCCACGGTGTTGTATTCCGGTGTCTCGCCAGCATCCGGGAAGCGATTCGGCAACATGCCCCGGTCAACGCTCCTCGCGAAGGTGCGCAAAATCCCGCGGGCGGTATCGTAGCGCCCAGTCGGCAGCGTGAGGCCGGGCAGCGCAATCATTGTGTCGCGCCCCCAATCGCTGAACCAGTGATATCCCGCGACGACGCTCTTTTGATCGCCACGCGAGACGATGTACTGCTCCGTCGCGGCGGTCAGAGCCATCACAAAATCATCCTGCACTGGAGAGCGCATTGAGGCAGCCTGACGATGCGAAATTTCGTTCCGGCGATATTCCTTCGCGGCACTCACATCATGTGGTTCTGTGGAAGCGATGATTGTCCCCGGCAATTCTGAATTCAACTTAAAGCGCAGCACACAGGGGTTGAACAGATCTTCTCCAAAATCCAACCCGCGTTCACGCTCAGCTTCATATTCAAAGTTGCGATACCAGTGCCCTGTGTTTTCGACCATGCTTGCATTATTTGCCAGGAAAAGCGACGGCAGCCCATCGTAAGGAGAGAAGCTGATCAGACTATCCTGTCGTTTGACTGTTCCATTGATTGCGCCATTCTCATGCGTAAGGCTGTGATAGTCGCGAAACGCGATCAATGGACGCAATTGCAGTTGAACATCCGTGCCAGGATCCTCACGCGTGATCCAATATTCAACCACCGTCGTGTTCTCGCCTTGCACCATGAACACCGTTTTTTCGATTTCGATCCCGGCAACCTCAAAGAGGAAAGTCGGAAATGGATCGAGGC
>Ga0136846_1236717_pt1 | contig 12286 bp, 13 predicted proteins | sample HopSoiMetagenom2_FD_96841 | JGI IMG/M metagenome (GOLD analysis project Ga0136846, IMG submission 96841) | Grasslands soil microbial communities from Hopland, California, USA - 2 Assembly 2016 (version 4) | ecosystem: Environmental > Terrestrial > Soil > Grasslands | place: USA: Hopland...
CGGATTCAGAATGGCGGGAAGATGCGCGAGGCATCCCCCCAATTGTGATGCTGCTGTCCATATCGGCCAGAACCTTGTGCTTTGGCGCGCGATCACGACGAAAACGACCAGAAAGACGATGTCGATGACGATCACGCCCCAATTGGGACCTTGAAATTTCGAACCGACAAGCGGGGCCGTAACGGTTGCGACGACGGCGATCATCAACGCGGTCGCTACACGCCGCTCGGTCACCCCGCCCCTGAACCAGGCGAACGCGCACAGTGTCGGCAACACGAGGAGTTGGAGAATGAAGCCGATGAAGAGGAACGTTTTCATGCGATTGCCTCTACATCAGCGGATAGAATTACCCAGCCCCAGGCTAGCGTCAGGTGCTCAAAGGCACTCTTTATCGCATCCGAGATCGGATCCTTCCAATCCCAGTGCATCGCGTGCGACGACGAGGCGCCGATGGCATTGGATCGTCTGGTCACGCACTTCAAACAAACGATGGAGCGAATCTGCTGCAAGCATCGCAGCGTCGTGGCCAACTTGAATCGACGCGCCCATTTCCATGCGGCCGCGGACGATCGAGTTGATTAGGTCGGTCTGCGCGACAATGGCGTTGTCGATACCGGTTTCGGCTGGGACGAGAGCGCGCAAAACTTTGCGTGCAACCGCAAGGTCGGTGGTTGGCACCGATGAGAGATTACTAGTGCGGATAGGTGCAACGGACATGATTCCCCCCTCTGCCGGTGCGCGATGGCCCGGCACGATCAAACAAACTGATGGGCGAGGTGCCTAAGAGTGCTCGAGGACGCTAATGGCGAGGATGTAGACTGACATTGCCGCTACCATCAGCGATGCCGCGATCAACATCGCGACGATTGTTCCAGGATAGCTCAGGTCATTGGTCGGCCTTTCTCGTGTCGGGAACGGCCAGGGTAGCCGTCCGAGCCACGAGGAAGACGCCGTCGGAACCTCATTCTCAACGCCGGAAAATGCCGATGAGGAAAAACCCCCTATCATCGCGCTGCTGTTCATCAGCGCCCTGACCGCGCTATCGCGATCGGAAAAGCCGAGCTTTCGCACTGCGCTGGCAATGTAAGCGTCGACGGTCTTGGGGGAGAGTTCCAGGTCGCTCGCGATGTCCTTGGTGCGCTTGTGTTGCGCGACACCCTTCAGACATTCGATTTCCCGCGGGGTCAACGAAGAGAAACGCGAATCATCCATGCTGCCAAGCTACCCCAATGCCGAACCGTTTTGGACCGTTTAGTATTTCTTGAACATCAAGAAAAATTGACGAAACTACCCCATCCCGGAAGGGTCGCCACGGCACATGATGCGGCTGATTCGACTTTGCGCGGCGGTCCCCGATTGATAGACCATATCGGGGGGTATGGACGTTGGCGATCGATCGGCACGAAATTCCGAAGCGTTTCGGCGAACCGGCCGACACACTTCGATTGCTGTTGCTCGACCTGATATCCGATGGCCGCGACGTGCCGCCCGAGGGTGTGGCGGCACTGGACACAACCGCATGGCGAGCGATGCTCGACATGGTACGTCAGCACAGGTTGGGCGGTTTGCTGCATTGGCAGTTCGAACGTCGCCACGCCGCCCTGCCTATTCCCGACGCGGTGCGTGCGGAAGTGCACGAGGCCTGGCGGACATCGACCAGGCGGATGCTGGGCATGCGCTATGAACTGTTCACATTGAGTAAGCTGCTTGACGCGGCGAGTATCCGTTCGGTCGCGCTCAAGGGGCCGTTTCTCGCCTATCATGCCTACCCCCAGCCCGCGCTGCGCCCGATGCGCGATCTCGACATTCTGGTTCCCGAAGATCGGCTGACGGATGCCTGGCATGCTCTCGTCGCGGCCGGAGCGCAGCCGGCGCTGGTTGGCGATGGCGACCTTCATGTCCGCCACGCACTCGAAGTCGATAAGCACCACCTGCCTGCGCTGCTAACGCCGAGCGGCTTTTCCAAGCTGGAGCTGCATCGTGGCATTCAGAGCGCCGCGAGCGCGATGGATTGCGACCGCAACACATTGCTGCTGAATGGCGTGTGGACGCACGCGCGCGAGCATTCGATCGGCACGACGTCGATCGCCTTCCCCGCGCCGACCGATATGCTGCTCCACCTGATCATGCATGCGGCCTACGACCATCTGCTCAACAATGGGCCGCTGGTGCTCGCCGACATCGCCTTTCTGCTACGTGGCCATGCAGTCGATTGGGACCGTTTCTGGCGGACTATCGAGGAACTGCGGTCGATGCGCGGCGCGGTGCTCTTGCTCGACCTCGCCGCTGATTACTGGCGCGACCTGCCGATCGCATGGACACCGGCGGCGGCGGATTTGCGGACGCGGATCGAGGCCGTTCGCGAGTCCGCGGCGTTGCTGCTGTTGCAGAACCGCGAACTCACGCCAGACGTCTGGCGCAAGCGGGGGACGGGGCAATCGCGCAGCGCCATCGGCCGGGTGGTCCGTCGCCTGTTCTTATCCCGCGCTGAAATGGCTCTGCTCTACCCCGATGCGGCGCGATCGCCGTTCCTGTTGCTCTGCCATCCGCTGCGTTGGTGGCAGCTTGCTACTCGCCGCATTCCCCAGGCGCTGCGTACGAGCCGCCGCGCCGATTTTCGCCGTCAAGCGGAGATCGATACCCGCGTGTCCCGCTGGCTCGGGGTATGAACCGGACCGCGCGTCGCACCCGATGACCGGCAAGCCGCCCAAACTGGTCCGTCTCGCGCGACTGGGATCCGCGCGCCTTGTCTTGCTCGCCGAAGCCGTGGTCGCGCTCGCCATGGCGCGACTGATCGTCGCGACCCGCCCGCCCGGGCGGCTGACTCTACGGTTGGGCGTGCCGCGGGAGTGTGGCGCCGAGCGGCGGTCCGTCGCCGATGTCCGCGTGCGCGACATAGCCTGGTCAATACGCTGCGCCGCGGCCAACGTCCCGTTTCGCGCCCTGTGTTTCGAACAGGCGCTGGCCGTCCGCACGCTCCTCGATCGGCGTTCGATTCCCGCCACCATCCATTACGGCGTCGCCCCACAGGCGGGCGATAGCGACGGGCTGCGCGCCCATGTCTGGACCGAGGCGGCGGGCGAGCCGCTGACCGGTTATCCGCTACGCCCCGCATTCCGCGAGATCGCCCGTTTTGCTTCCGCGCGCCTGAAGGACAAAGATGCCGTCATCGGTTGAGGATCAACGTTTCGCCCCGGCGACGACCTTGAGTTGGAACGATACGGGCGACGAACTGACCCTGTTCGACAGCGCATGCGGCCGCTATTTCGCACTCAACGGCCCGGCGGTCGCGATCTGGCGTGAGCTCGCCAGCGGAAAGACCGTAGCTGAAGCAAACGAGGTGCTGACGGCACGTTTCGACGCACCGCGCACCGCGATCGCCAAGGATGTGGCCGACTTCGTCCGTGGCGCGCTCGACCGTCGATTGCTGATCGCCCTGTCATGAGCGCGATCGGCGGGATCATCGATTGGCGTGGCGGCGTCGATTCGGCCGCGCTGGGCGCGATGGCGGCGGCCGCGCCCGGTTATTCCGGCGCCAATGGCTCGTCGCGCAATGACGGGCATGCCGGTCTGGTACGCGTCGCGCTCGCCACCACGCCACAAGCGGTGGGCGAGGTTCAGCCATGGCATGACGCCGAATCGGCCCGGACGATCTGCTTCGACGGGCGCGTCGACAATCGCGACGAGCTGCGCGCATCGATAGGTAGCGGTGCGCCGCCAGCCGATGCCCCCGATTGCATGATCGTGCTCGCCGCCTGGCAGCGGTTCGGCGAAGGACTGCTCGACCGATTGGTCGGCGACTTTGCCTTCGCGGTCTGGGACGCGCGGACGCGACAGCTGACCTGCGCTCGCTCCCCGATCGGCTGGCGGCCGCTCCTCTGGGCAGCCACTACCGGCGGGATCGCGTTCGCCACCGAGCCCGCGATGCTGATCCGCGGCGCCGGCATCTCGCGAACGATCGACGAAGGGACAATCGGCGAGCATTTGTCGGCGCGGTTCGTTACTGAAACCGATACCTTGTGGAAGCACGTCAAGCGGCTGCCGCCCGGCCATCTGCTGGTCGCCGATGCCGGCCGCATCCGCACGCGGCGCTGGCTCGAAGGACCCTTCGAGGATCTTTCCCATCTTTCCGACAGCGACCATGTCGAGCGTTTCAGCGAGCTTTTCGACCAGGCGTTGATCGCGACTGCGCGGAGCGCTGGTCCGGTCACCGCGCATTTGTCGGGTGGGCTCGATTCGTCGAGCGTGGTCTGCCGCAGCCACGACCTGGTCCGCGCCGGCCGGCTCGCCGCCATACCGAGAACGCTGTCGGCGCGCTTTCCCGGCGAGCCCTGCGACGAGGGACGCTGGATCGAAGCGGTCGAGGCACAATGCGGCATCCGGTCGCAAACGGTGACCGCCTCGCGCTACGACTGGTTCCGGGCCGCGAACTGGTCGGCGGATACGATGCACTTGCCGCTGCGTCCCAATACCGCCGCGACGATCATGGCGTCGTGCGACTGGCTGCACGCCAATCGCCAATCGGTGCTGCTGACAGGAGAGGGCGGCGACGATTGGCTGACGGGGGGCTTCGCTTATTTTCCCGATCTGCTGCGCGCGGGGAGGCTACCGACCCTGTTGCGCGACGGACTGTCGGCGGGTTTCGGGACCGGTTTCGCGCAACGGCTGCGCTGGACCCTCTCCTCGGCGATCGGCCCGATCGTCTCGTCACGGCGCCGCGCGCGGGTGCTGCGCCCGCATCTCGACTTCATGCTCACGGCGCCGGACTGGATCGCGCCCGACTGGGCACAGCGGATCGGGCTGATCGATCGCTGGCGTGAGGCTCCACGGCCGCCCGCATTGGCGCGCATGGCGCAGGAACAGCGTTACGCGGTCTATTCGCTCGCCCGGCGCCACATGAACACCGACAATGTCCTGGGTTATGCCGCGAGCAAAGGCGTCGAGTTGCGTCACCCATTCCACGATTTCCGGCTGACCCGGTTCGCAATGGGCGCGAGCGGCGGGATGCTGCGCCGCCACGGCGTGCGCAAGTTCCTGCTGCGCGAAGCGATGCGCGGGAGCCTCCCCGAAATCGTGCGGCAGCGCACCGACAAGGCAGACATGTCGGCGCCGGTCTATGATGCAATCGCCGATCGGCTGCGCGAACGGCCGATCGCGGACCTCGCCCCGGTCCGCAATGGCTGGATCGACGCCGGCCGCCTCGCTGCGATCGCGGCCGAGCATGCTGCGTGGCGCGCGAAGGGCGCGGTCGGCCTCCCGCCGCTCAGCCCGTACAGCGTCGTCTGGAACACCGTCGCCGTCGATCTATGGCTCGATCATGCCGCCGGTTTCGCCTGAGCCGCCGCCCTCGCTCGTTGCCGCGGTGCGCGTCAGCGCCACTGCCACCGCGGTCGATGCCGCGCAGGTCGATCATGCCCGCGCAAAGTTCGCCGCACACCATGCGTTGCAACTCAGCGACGCGTTCGACCCCAGCTTGCTCGCCAGCCTCATGAATTTGTGCCGGACGACGAAATTCGAGAAGGAACAGGTCGGTACAATTGGCTGGCGCACGGTCGAGGCGACCGATCAGGTTGGCCAAGTGCTGCGCTTCATTCTCGAACGCGACGCGTTCCTGCGCTGGGCGGAAGCGGTCAGCGGGTGCGGCGGCCTGGCCAGCGTTTCCGGCGTGCTGGCGGAAATGTTGCCCGGGAGCGACCATGTGCTCGGCTGGCACGACGACTGCAACGACCCGGCACGCCGGCTCGCGCTGATCGTCCATCTGAGCGACGCGCCGTTCGCCGGCGGGCGGTTCGAACTCGGCCGCAAGGACGGCGAGGGGCCGAGTTTGACCGCCAGCTATCTGGCGCCGGGATCGATGCTGCTGTTCCGCGTCGACCCGGCATTGCGTCATCGCGTCACCGCGGTCGAGGGAAACCGGGTGCGACGGGTCTTCGCCGGCTGGATCAACGTCGCGGGATGATCGGGACGAGGGTCGGCGCGAGCAGGGCCGACCCGTCCAGCGTCAGATGCGAGCGGTTGCGGAACAGCAGCCTGCCGCCGATCACCGCCACGCACCACAGCTCCGGGCACAAGGCATCGCGCGGCGTCCAGACGGTCACGCCGGGATTGGCGGCTGCGATGCGGCGCAGGACGGCGTCGTTTGCCGCCAGCCTGGCATCAACGGCCGCTCGCGACACCGCGCATTCGCGCGGCGATCGTCGCGCCGCGCAGGTCAGGTAGCTCGGCGGCTGCAGCGGCAGGTCCTGCGCCAGCACCACATCGAGGCCCGCGGCGCGGAGGTTTGCCGCGATCCGGGCCAGCCGTGCTTCCCAGCCGCGCCCGTCCATCCCCCAATCGCCAGCCAGCAGCACGGTACGGATCGCCCATGTCCGTTTGAGCGCAGCAATCCCCGAGAGCACCGATGCGTTGAAGGCGGCGCACGCGCCGGCGGTGGGACCGACCTGCGCTTCGGTGTCGTGCCCGCCGGCGTTGCACGCCCCCATCGTGCGGATCACGACATGCGCACCCGCCGGCCGCGCCGCTCGTTCGAGCCCGAGCGCGATATGCGCGGCATGCGAATCGCCCCATAACAGGATACCCGGCCCAGGCATGGCGGCGCCCCGCACGCACCGCGCCTTCACTTCCGGGGCGTCGCAAAAAGCAAAGTCGCGTGCGGCGCCACCATGCGCGGCGAGATACTGCGCGGTGATCGATCCCGGCGCCGGCGGAATGCCGGCCACCGCCCAGCTTCCCGCGGCGAGTAAACCGCACGCCGCCAGCGCCGCGGCGGCGGCCGTCAACGCTTTGCGCGGCGTCGCAGACCAGTATCGCCGTTCGCGAAACGGCCGCTCTATCCATCGATAGGACAATGCCGCGGCCAGCAAGGCGACCAGCGCGATCGCTGCGTCGCGCGCGAAATCGACCTCCCAGACCTGGTGCGCTAGCGAGAGGAGCGGCCAGTGCCAGAGATACCAGCCATAGGACAGCTTCCCGAGCCCGACCGCCGGCCGGGCGCCGAGCCATCGTTGGACGAGTCCAGCCTGCCGCGATGGCACGACCAGACCGGCCGCCCCCGCGACCGGCAGCAAGGCATAATAAGACGGATAAGGCAGGCTATCGCCAAGGACCATGGCCGCCGCCGCAATCGCGGCCAGGCCAGCCAGGCGCACCGCCGTCGCGCCGCGCGGGGGCAGCGCCGGAACGAAGGCGAGCAGCGCCCCGGCGCCGAGCTGCCACGCACGGCCCGGCAGCAGCAGGAAGGCGAGGCTGCCGGCCCATGCCACGCCGATCGCGAACGAAGCGAGCGCCGCCGCCGCTACCACCGACACCATCAGGCGCTGCGAGGGGCGGCCGCCCCGCCCGGCGACGGCGGCGAGGATCGCCAGCGCGACCGGCCAGAGCAGATAGAATTGCTCCTCGACCGACAAGGTCCAGAGATGGAGCAGCGGCACCAGATAGCTCTGCTCGGCGAAATAACCCTGATGAACCTGGATCAAATAGAAATTGGCCGAGAAGAGCAGCGCGGCCAACGCCGACCAGGCGAGCTGGCGCTGCTGATCCGGCAGCAGCAGCACCGCGCCGATCACCAGCACCACCGCGATCATCGTCAACAATGCCGGCAACAGGCGCCGCGCGCGCCGCGCATAAAAGGCGGCGAAATCGATCCGCCCGGTGTCGCGCTGTTCGGCGAGTAGCAGGGAGGTGATCAGATAGCCCGAGATCACGAAGAAGACATCGACCCCAACGAATCCCCCCGGCAGCCAGGGCAGGCCGAGATGATATCCCACCACCAACAGGATCGCGATCGCGCGGCAACCGTCAATGTCGGGGCGATAGGACAGAGCTGACGGCATCAGCGATGCGAAGATATCAAGGCGGCCCCCCGGCTGCGAATGCCGCGCGCGGCGATCCGTTTCCGCTACCCGGTCTATCAACGCCTCTTGCCAGCGCCAACGTTTTCCGGGAACCAGTCGGCATGAGCAATGCACCAACGATCGGCGACACCACCCTCTTGAGCCGTCCGGCCAATCTCGTCGCCTCGGAGATCGATGGCGAGATGGTGATCCTGAACATCGAGAGCGGGCACTTCTTCCAGCTCAACGATGTCGGCTCGCGCATCTGGGAAGCACTCGAGACGCCGATGACGATGGCCGAACTGTCTCGTGCGATGCTGGACCGGTTCGACGTCGACGAGGAAACCTGCCGCAGCGACGTGGCCGAGTTCGTAGGGCAGCTGACGCTTAACGGGTTGGTCGCCGCTGTGGACCAACCCCGCTAGCCGCTGGCCGTGCGGGCCGTGTGATCGCGCAGGAACCGCAGCACCATCGCCTCCCCGACCTGGTCGGATTGCCGTTTCATCCGTTGCGGCGGCGCGGCGTTCGGTCTGCCCAGGGCAGCGAGTAGCCCGCTGACCGTTCCGGCATAGTCGCGCACCAGATCCTCATAGGCGATGCGATGGGGCTCGGTGCCGATCGCGCGGAAATAGCGCGCCCAATGGTCTGCCGCGCTTCGGCCGAACGAGATCAGGCCGAGAATACGATCGTAATCGTATTCGGCCGGCGCGCGTGCCTCGCTCGGGCCGACACCGGGGATCGAGCGCCACAGCCCGGTCTGCGACGCGATCAGCGCGGACACCGCCTGGCGCACGATGTCGCGCCGTTCGAGCAGCACGAAGGTCGGCACCGGCAGGATTTCGGCCAGCATCGCATGATAATCTCGATATAACGCATCCTTGGCGTCGTCCGGCGACACGCTGCGTGGCGGCGGAAAACGGTCCGGCGCTCGCTCATGGGCAACCTCCTCGACATCCTGCCAGAACAATTTGATCGAGAAGACGCCCGACGGGTCAGTGCGCCGCCGGTGCATCGCGGCGACATAGGAACCGAGATCCGGCACGGACCAGCGGTCAGCCAGCGCCGGGCGGAAGCCGCGATGGAGATATTCGAGCGGACACCCCAGGTCGCCGGCGAAATGGATCGCCTCGCCCAACAGCGTGCTGCCCGAGCGCGGATGGCTGCAGATCAACAGCGACCGGCGCGGCGGGCCGTGCCAGACCGCGAAGTCGTTGGCGCTCAGCGACAGGTCATAGGTCGGCTTCGGCTTGTTCTCTGGCATGGTCCTGGATCGCCGTGATGGCCTCGATCGTCCGCGGAAGCGCTGCATAGATGCGCGGATAGGTAAAAGTGTAACAGGGAATCCGGCGTACCAATCGACCGATCGAATCGAGCATGCGCCTGCTCTCGTCCTTGTCGGCGGGATCGAAGCGGACCATCTGCGACGCAGCCATCACCATCGCCGTGGGGCCCGAAATCGGGCGCCATTCGATGGCGTCGGACACCGTATCGAACGACAGGAAGACCATTACTCCGACCGGAACGGTTCCCGGGCGCGCGCGATGCGGCGGTGCGTACCAATATTTGCCGTCATATCCCTCGATCGCCCGGCAGGTGGCGTCAGGCAGGGCGAGCCCCAGGCGCGAAGCTTCCCATAGCGAAACGCCCGGGGCGCTCTGCCAGACCCGCGCATCTTCGACGCCGGTCAGCACCGTCATGTCGTCGCTCATGATGTCCCAGCCCGCGGCCGCCATCGCCGCGGTCAGTGTCGACTTTCCTGCGCCCGAGGCTCCGAACATCAATACTGAGTCGTCGCGCCGCGCCAGCGCTGCGGCGTGAATCGGCAGGCGGCGATGGAGCAAGGTCAGTCGCGGCAGGATGCGGCGCGACAAGATTTCCCGGAGCAGCGGGATATCACCTGCGTCGCGGCATCGGCAGTCGAGCACGGTACCGGCTGGATCGCAGATGATCGCCAAATCGTCGCCGCAACGAATAACCCAGCCGGTGCGGGCATCTCCTTCGAGGGTTAGCCCAAATCGCCCTTGCCACGCGTGCCTGACCGATCGCCGCGGCGGCATCGCTCCGACGGTCAAGCTGATCGTTACGTCGACAATGTCCGGCGAGACGACTGGCGAGCGACGAAAGCTATGGAAATCCAACGGAGAGCTGATCAGCAATCCGCAGAAATCATATTCTATACTCGACACTCGCGTGCGGTATTCAGGTCAGGTTGCTGATCCCGTCACCAATACGATACGAAATGCCTCGTGCCACCGTGATAGGCTTGAAATCGGTGATCTCAGGCTTGCCCCATTTCGGCTTGGTCGTCGAAGTCGTCTCCGCCCCCTCTTGGACCCTCGCCCCCTTGGAAGTGATATCTTTCATCTTATTCTCCTGTCCCCACGCGGTTTCTACCGAAGAATGACGTTATTGAGAAGGCTACAATGAAATGTCGGCCCAAATTCTCAACGAGACTCTGTCGTGGTGCCCGAAGACGTTGATCTTCTTACCTTCATCCAAATTGAGTACCCCGGGCAGGGGATGAAAAAGCGCCGCCCAACATGAATCCCTTCCCGGACGGGGCATGTTTTCGTAATCGCCATGGTCATCCATCCTCAGCGATATCCACTGGACGATCCCGTTGACCGGCCCGCCCGCTGCGACGAGCTCGACCCTGGCGTGCTGCCAGGAATAGGGTCCGCCTGTGCGGAAATCGAATCCGAACAGCCGGGAAGGGGCGCTGGCGAGCGACAGCGCCGGACTGCCCACCGGCACTTGATAATAAGGAGTCGCCAGCCGATCGAACGGCGACAGGTCGAATCCGTTCACCGTTCCCATCTGCCGCGTCGCCAACCGCGCGTCGAATGCCAGGGCGACCTTCACGTCCCCTGCCGCCGGGATGATCGCCGCGCCCGGCCCGACCAGTCGCGCCATTACATCCTCGAGCGCTGGCAAAGCGTCCTCGGTGACCATGTCGTTGCTGACAATCTCGGACACCATCACGTCGGCAGGGCCGCCGATATCGTCGACAGTCACGTCGCGCGAATGCTTGGCGATCACCGTCACGCGATCGGCCAGTCCGTTATGGGCGATCACCTTGCGCGCGGCGAGCGCCACGGCGGGCTCCATCTCGCAAGTATAGACGTGCGCCGCGCCGGCCCGCGCCGCCATCATTGCCAGCAGGCCCGAGCCCGCACCAATTTCGAGCACCCGGCTGGCCGGCGTGATTGCGCGTTTCAGCGCCGCTTCATAGGCGTCGTTGCGCGGCTGGTCGCGCACGATCCCGAAATGCCAGGCCGGCACCCCGGTGCTGAGCACGTCGCCGGCGAGCGACCGCACTTCGGGATCGTGCGGCGCGAGCGACCAGGCGCGGTCGGCGAGCTCGAGCGCCCGGTCGCGTTTCCCGGCCGTGCGCACCAAGCGCGCGAGAGTCGCCAGCGCGACGGCATCGTCGCCCGATCTGGCGACCAGCGCCTCCAGGCCCGGAACAGGATCGAACATCGCGACGGTTTGCGAGATGGCCGCAGCGGACGCAAGTCGTGCGCACCATCTGTCTTGGCCGCCGCAAGATTTGTGCATGATCGGGACGGCGGCATTCCCACGCCGCGAGCCGTTATCGGTTCGCGTTGCGCAGCAGCGCGTGCTCGCTCGCCAGGTCGTTGCGGATCGTGGTCGCCGCCACCCCGCCTTCGCCCATCGCATGGCTGATCTGATCGAGACCCTTGACCACGTCTCCCGCCGCATAGAGGCGCGCGACATTGGTCCGTTGATGCGCATCGACGAGAAGGCAGCCTTCAGCGGACAGCGCGGCGCCGATGCCTGCCGCAAGACCCGAATTGATGTCCGAGCCTAGCGCCGGATAAAGGCTGTCGAAGCGCCATTCGCGCTCGTCCGTGCGCAGGCCGATCTGGTCGCCATCGATCGCAAGGGCCTCGGCGGGCCCATCGACCACTGCTACGCCGCTTTGCGCGAGCAACGCGCGCTCGTCTGGGGCGAGGTCGTGCTCACCCATCGGTGCGATCAACGTCACATCCGCGGTGTAACTGCGCAGGAACATGGCTTCGCGTGTACCATGGGCGCCTGTGCCGAGCACCGCCACGCGGCGATCGGTGACTTCATAGCCGTCGCAGATCGGGCAATAGCGCAGCAACCCGCGCGCCAATGCGGTTCCATGCAGATCGTCGGACATCGGCGGGCGGCGGTTGACGACACCGGTGGCGAGCAGGACGCTCCGCGTGGCGATGACCTCGTCACCGACCGAGGCGTTCAAGCCGTCGGCAGTCGCGTTCAGTCCGGTGACCTCCGCCCGCGCCAATGCCGCGCCATAGCGCCGGGCCTGCGTCCGCATGCGGTCGAGCAGGTCCACGCCGGCGATTCCGTCGGGAAACCCGGCATGATTGCGCGTCATCGGGATCGCCGCCGCGCGGCTGTTGCCGGCATCGACCACACGCACGTCGAGATGAAAGCGCGCGAGA
>Ga0136846_1228941_pt1 | contig 12283 bp, 11 predicted proteins | sample HopSoiMetagenom2_FD_96841 | JGI IMG/M metagenome (GOLD analysis project Ga0136846, IMG submission 96841) | Grasslands soil microbial communities from Hopland, California, USA - 2 Assembly 2016 (version 4) | ecosystem: Environmental > Terrestrial > Soil > Grasslands | place: USA: Hopland...
GGATTGGACGGCGGATCGAACCAGGCCAGGCGCTCGACGGCGCGGCGGGTTTTCTGCACCACGTCGACGATCACGTAGCGGCCCTCGTATTGCGTGCCTTCCAGCTGCAAGCCCAGTTGCTCCCGCACCGTGCTGCGGCCGCCGTCGCAAGCCACCACCCAGTCGGCCTGCACGGTGTGCGCCCCGTCCTGCGCCGCAATCTCCACCTCGGCGCCGTCAGCGGCAGGCCGCACCGCCGTCACCTTGCTGGACCAGCGAACATCCACCAGGCCGCCTTGCGCCAGCGCCGCCTTGTGGGCGAACTCCTCGGCGTAGAACTGCTGGATATTGACCATGGGCGCAAAGCGCTGCGTGGGCTCGCTGGGCATCTGGAAATGCAGCACCTCGCGGTCGCGAAAGTAGCTGCGCCCGCCCACCCACGACAGGCCTTTATTCACCAGCGGCCTGTCGGCGCCCACCCAGCCGAATATCTCCTGAGAGCGGCGCGACATGCAGATCGCCCGGCTGCCCGCGCAGTAACCCTCATCGGCCTCTATCACCAGGCTGACGATGCCGTGGCGCGCCAGCAGGGCCGCCAGCGTCATGCCCACCGGGCCGCCGCCGGCAATCAGTACCGGCACCCGGCGCGGCCACACAGGGGAATCCGAAGAAAGAGATTTTTCCACGATGCGCTTGTCTCGGTTAATTTATGGTTGCGCTCGCAACTATAAATCAATCCGGTTGCGCGCGCAACCATTTATCCGATGACTCTGGACGCAGCCGATTGAGTCAGATCAAAGATGGGTATTCATTCTGTTTCTTTAATCTGCGTAAATCTGCGAAATCTGCGGATAAAAAATTCATCCTCAGATTACGCAGATTTACGCAGATTGAAAACGGGGACTGTGGAGCAAGCCCTAGTTGCCCACCATCGTCATCTGGCCGCGCACTTCCCCGCCGGGATGGGCGGCGGTATGAATGTTGGCGTACCAGCGGCCCGCCATCAGGTCGGCGGCCTGGGCCGCTGTGAGCGTGGCACTGCCGTCCAGCGGGCTGCGGATGGGGTTGGGCCATCCCAAAGCCACGCCCGCATTGGCGCCTATTGCGGCCGGGCCGTGAAAATGCCCTGCCGTCGCCGGGCCGGTCAGGCCCGTATAGCTGACCTTCCAGCGGAACAGATTGGTGCTCTTGTCGAACACCGCATCGACCTGGCCGCTGCCTGTGCTTGCATTGGCGGGCACCTCGTTGGCGCCGCGCAGCTGCGTGGTGAAGGGCACGAGGTTGGACTGCCGGTCCATCACGCTGCAGCCGGTGATAGCGGCAACCGCTACGGCCACGGCGGCAAGAGAAACACGGGTGGCGGTACGGCGTGAAAGCATGGTCGGCTCCTTGAAAGTTGCAGCCGATTGTCCGTGTTGCACCGCGCCCGGGCCCGTAGGACAAACCCCATGGGAACAGTCGGTTCCGGACGACGCGGGCACCCTGCCGGACGCCGACAAAGCGGCGGGTGTGCGGGCCGGAAACTGGCGCGATAGCGCAACCATTGCACTGCAGCCATCGCCCGCAGGCATCGCACATCGCAAGAAAGACACACACCATGGCATCCCGCGTTTTATGGAAAGGCGCCATCAGCTTCGGCCTGGTGCACATCCCGGTGGCGCTGCATTCGGCCACGTCCGAAAGCGGCGTCGACTTCGACTGGCTGGACAAGCGCAGCATGGACCCGGTGGGCTACAAGCGCATCAACAAGCGCACCGGCAAAGAGATCACGAAGGAAAACATCGTCAAGGGCGTGGAGTATGAAGACGGCCAGTACGTGGTGCTGTCGGAAGAAGAGATCAAGTCCGCCTATCCCAAGACCACCCAGACCATCGAAATTGAAAGCTTTGTGCCCAACACCGACATTCCCTTTGTCTACCTGGAGCGTCCCTACTACGTCGCACCCATCAACAAGGGCCAAAAGGTCTACGCTCTGCTGCGCGACACCCTGCTGAAAACCCAGCGCGTGGGCATTGCCCGCGTCATCATCCAGACCAAGCAGCACCTGGCCGTGCTGGTGCCTTCGGGCCCGGCCTTGATATTGAACCTGCTGCGCTGGGGCGCAGACATACGCTCGCTGGAAGAGCTCAACCTGCCGCCCGTGGGCGCCAAGGCCGCCGGCATTACCGACAAGGAACTCGCCATGGCCAAACAGCTGGTGGACGACATGACCGGCAAGTGGGACCCCAACCAGTTCACAGACTCCTTCAAGGACGACATCATGGCGCTGGTTGAGCGCAAGGCCAAGGAAGGCAAACTGGAAAGCGTGGAGCAGCCGGAGGAAGGCGAAGAAACCGAAAGCCGTTCCGGCGCCAAGATCATCGATCTCACCGAGTTGCTGCAGCGCAGCCTGCGCAAGGGCGGCGGCGACGCCCCCAAGGCCAAGGCGGCGCCCAAAACCAAAGCCTCTGCCAAAGCCCCGGCGCGCAAGAAGACCGCCGCCAAATCGGCCTCACATTCACCGGCAAGACGGCGCGCGGCGTAAGCCCTGGACCTGCAAGCCGACGATATGGGCGCCCGCGACCTGCTGAAAAACTACCGCGCCAAACGCGACTTTGCGCGTACGCCGGAGCCCGCGCGCGGCGGCGCCCGTTCGGACAAGGCCCTCACCTTCGTGATCCAGAAGCACGACGCAAGCCGGCTGCACTATGACTTCCGGCTTGAGTTGCAAGGCACGCTCAAAAGCTGGGCCGTGCCCAAAGGGCCCAGCCTGGACCCGTCCGTCAAGCGCATGGGCGTGCATGTGGAAGACCACCCCATTTCCTATGCGGGTTTTGAAGGAAGCATCCCGGCCAAACAGTACGGCGCGGGCGACGTGATCGTCTGGGACCGCGGCTTGTGGACGCCGCTGGGCGACCCTGTGAAGGGCCTCAAAAGCGGCAAACTCAAGTTTGAACTGCACGGCGAAAAGCTAAAAGGCGGCTGGACGCTGGTGCGCATGCACGGCCGGGGCGATGAATCCCATGAGCCTTGGCTGCTGATCAAAGAACACGACGAATACGCCCGCGCTGAAAAAGAATTTGACGTGCTCAAGGCACTGCCCAACAGCGTGCTTTCAGGCAAACCCCTGCCACGTGACGCCACAGCGGGCACAGCCGGCACTGCCGTGAAGAAAGCGCTGGCGCCACCCGCCAAAAAGCCTGCGGCCAAGGCACGTCCGAAACAGGCGGATGCCGGCATTCCGGAAGGCGCCACCAAAGCGAAGCTGCCGGAAACCCTGGCGCCGCAACTGGCCACGCTGGTGACGCGCCCACCTGCCGACCGTGAAGGCTGGGTCTATGAAATCAAGTACGACGGCTACCGGCTGCTGGCGCGCATCGACGGCAAGTCGGTTCGCCTTTTCACGCGCAAAGGCAACGACTGGACGGACAAACTTTCCAAGCTGGCAAAAGCCGTGGCCGCGCTGGAACTGCCGTCAGGCTGGCTCGACGGCGAAATTGTGGTGATGAACGAACGCGGTGTGCCCGACTTCGGCGCACTGCAAAACGCGTTCGACCACGCCAGCACAGCCAGCATTGTTTATTACGTGTTCGACATGCCTTTTTACGACGGGCTTGACCTGCGCCAGCTGCCGCTGGCCCAGCGCCGCGAAGCCCTGTGCACCGTAGTGGCCCGCCATCCGCAGGAAAGCGTCCGCTTCAGCGATGCGTTTGAAGAATCGCCTCAGGACTTGCTGGCCTCGGCCCGGCGCGTCGGCCTGGAAGGCGTCATCGGCAAGCGTGTGGACTCTGCCTATGTGTCGCGCCGTTCGCCCGACTGGATCAAGCTCAAGACCCAGTTGCGCCAGGAATTCGTGATTGGGGGTTACACCGCGCCCAAGGGCTCGCGCATCGGCTTGGGCGCACTGATGCTGGGCGTTCATGATGAAGAAGGCTCGCTTCAATACGCCGGAAACGTCGGCACCGGCTTCAACGACGAGATGCTGGACACGCTGAAAGCCCGGCTGGAAAAACTCCACACCGATCGCAGCCCTTTCGCCAAGCTGCCCGCCGGCGTCAAAGGCCAATGGGTCAAGCCGCGGCTGCTGGCCGAAGTGGCATTTGGGGAATGGACGCATGGCGGACACATCCGCCACTCCGTGTTCCAGGGGTTGCGCACCGACAAACCTGCCACAGGCATCCTTCGAGAAAAACCGGCCGCGCTTGCAGGCGGCAAGAAAGGCACCACCGTGAACCCCGCCAAAAAGACCGCATCCGAAAAGCCCACCGCCAAGGGGGCCTTGAAACCGGCCGGAAAGGAGGCCGCGAAAGCGGGCGCCAAGCCCCTTCCTGCGGCGCTGAAATCTTTGCGCCTGACACATGCCGACCGGGTGATAGACGACAGCACGGGCTTCACAAAACAAAACGTGATGGAGCACTACGCAAGCGTCGCCGAATTCATGCTGCCCCATCTCAAAGCCAGGCCGACCTCGCTGGTGCGCGCGCCTTCGGGCATTAGCGGCGAGCTGTTTTTCCAGAAGCATGCGGAAGCCGGCTCCATTCCCGGCATCAAATTGCTCGACCCTTCGCTGGACCGGGACCATGAGCCCTTGCTGGAAATTCCTTCCGCCGCCGCCCTGCTTTCCGCCACCCAGGTCAACGTCGTCGAGTTCCATACCTGGAATGCCACGACCCGCTCCATCAACAAACCCGACCGCGTGACCTTTGACCTGGACCCGGGCGAAGGCGTGGGCTGGCCGCAGATGCAGGAGGCGGCCCAGCTGGTGCGCGCCTTCCTGGATGAACTGGGGCTGGCCAGCTTCCTGAAAACCAGCGGCGGCAAGGGTTTGCACGTCGTGGTGCCGCTCAAGCGGCAGTACGACTTCGACACAGTGAAGGATTTTTCGCATGCGGTGGTGATGCACCTGGCGGCGGTGATTCCCCAACGTTTTGTGGCCAAGAGCGGCCCCAAAAACCGGGTCGGCAAAATTTTCCCGGATTACCTGCGCAATGGCTTCGGCGCCACCACCGTAGCGGCATGGTCCTTGCGCGCCCGGCCCGGCATGGGGGTGTCGGTGCCGGTGGCCTGGGACGAGCTGCCATCACTCACGGGTGGCGCCCACTGGACGGCGCAAACGCTGGGCGCCCGCCTGGCAACGGGGAACGAACCATGGGATGCCTACGAAGCCTCCCGAAACAGCTTGACCAGCGCCATGAAGCGCCTTGGCTTCAAACCACCGCGGAAAACCACCACCGGATAGTGTCATGACGGCAGCCGGTAGCGGGTGGTCAGTAGCGGCATCTGTCATCCCGTTCCTACAACGCCAGGGCTCCGGCCCCGACAGGCAATTTGCCCCGGCCTCGTTACATTGAACTTGCAGCGGGTGAAGCAAAGCCCATAAGCGAAGGCAGCCCGTTCACTTCGTACTTTCCATTCATCACCTTCAAGGAGAACTGTATGGCTTCCAACCAGAACAATCCGCAGAAGAAAGATCAACGCCAGGACCAGGACAGCAACCCCCAGGCCCAAGGCAACCGGCAACAGCAGCAAGGCCAGCGCAACCAGAACCAGCCTGGCCAGCAAGACCGCCAGAACGTGAACAAGGCCAGTGACGCGCAATTGAACCAGGGCGGCGCAAGCCAGGGGCAGCATGGAAGCGCCCGTGGCAACCAGGGCCGCCAGGAGGACAGCCAGAGTGGTTCGCGCAAGCAATCCGGTCAGTCGAACCGGACGGAGCGCGACGAAAACATGGAACCCAGCGAGACCGGCAGCCGGCAATCAGGCCGCAGCAACAGCTAAAACTTGCTGCCCGTGAAAAGGAACCATCAAAGCGAAGGCCCCACCTTCGCTTTTTCATGCCTACAAGAGACCTTGCCATGAATCACACCAAGCTGCCGGCCCCGATGGACATCACGCAATACCTTCAAACTGAAGGACGCCGGATCGCGGCGGAACTCGGACGCCGGCGCCCACGGGACAACTCCGCGGCCCAGCAGCAATGCGCCGCACCCGGCACCCAGACACCTCCCCGCAGCCTCAACGAAACCCTGCAGCGCATGGGCGTCATTTCCACGCATAAGCGCCGCCTGTAGGTGGCCGCCGCGACTTGGCCTTCAAAGGCCTCCAGGCACTGGCCTTGCCAGGGCCTGCGTCCTATCATTCAGGTAGCGTGACAACACTGCCCATGCGCCTGGAGACATCATGAAAACGCTCTTGCCTCTCACGTCGGCAACCCTGCTTGCCGTGATCTTCCTGTCAGGGTGCCCAGACCCCAAATCGCCCAAAGCACCGCCCAAGGTGCCGGAACCCAAAGCGGCCACCACTGCAACGCCGGCTCCATTGCATGCGCTTGAACCTGATGCGGCCTCGCACGCTCGCACCCCTGGCGCCAGGCTGGTGGCATGACCCACATTTCAGGTGCCGCACAAGCGGCGCTGGCGATCCTGGCGGCCGCCGGCGTGGCCGGCTGCGCCGCCACTGCGGGCGATCCCCCCGTGCACCGCGTCAACGTGGAGGGCCGGACCTACCTCATCAGCCAGCTGACGGCAGGCACATGGACAGCGACTGCGCCACCAGCCGCAGGCGACGTTTCCGCTTCGGCGCCCGGGCGCGCAGCGTTGCTTCAAGCGATCGAGCAACGCTCAGGCTGCAAGGTCACCGACTCGGACTATTCCCGCAATGGGAAACAACTGGATGCGCAGGTTGATTGTGCGAGCCGGCTGAAAAATTAGCGGCATAAAAAAAAGGGGCAGCTGACGCCGCCCCCTGGTTTGCCGAACCTCGAGTGCCGGCAAAAACTGTGAAACTTCCGGGTACCTGCCGATCAACTGGTCTTCAATGTGTCTCGAAGCGCCTTGATCTGGTCGTGATTGCGCTGCGCGCCCTGCGCCTGGCGTTCCACAACCGCCCGGATGCCGGCCGGCAGGTTGGCTTTGAGGGCCTTGCGGTAGCGCGCTACCGCCGCGTCTTCACCGCGCTCACATTCATTCAGCACGGCCTGGTCGCTATAGCCGCTGAGCGTGGCACGGACCGACACCCAGCCTCGGTGCAGCGCCCCGCTGACCGAACCGCCGTCGTCAGGTTTGCCGCCCAACTGGCGTATCAGCGTTTGCAGTTCCAGCCCGCCAGCCCGGCATTCGTCGGCATGGCGCAACATGAGGGTCTTGAGGTCCTGTGCCTTTGCATGTTCAGCACATTCGCGGAAGCCGTATTCACCGTCGCGGCACGACTCCAGCAGGTCGTTCAACACTTCAATGACGTCTTCATCGTCGTCAACGTCGTTGTCAACGGAAGCGGCCGCCACCGTTTTGGCGGCGGCGTCGCTGCCGCCAGCGCCTGTACCCGTGACATAGCCGCCCCGCTCATACCGGCCGGCACGGTCCCACGCCGCGCGGACGGCTGCACTGGCTTGGGGCCAGCTCAGCGATGACCCTTCCTTGCGCCGCTCCCACTGGGATTGGAAGTCGCTTTCTCTTTCCTCAAAAGTTTCATGGGGCCGGTTGCGGCTCAGGAAACCGAGCCGATAGGCAGGCGCGTAGTCGTCAAACGAGCGGCTGTTTTGGTAGTAGGGCTCATGCATGTAGTTGTCGCGCCACCAGGCTTCTTCAGCGGTGGGATCCAGCGCTTCGGCGGCCTCCTTGCCACCCAGGCCGCCGGCCACAGCACCCGCTATGCCGCCCACGACAGCACCTGCCGGGCCGGCCACCGTCCCGGCCGCTGCGCCCGCAGCGATACCGCCCGCCGCAGCACCAAGGCCGGTCCCGACTGGATGGGAACCGGGCTCTTTGCTGATGGGGTCAAGATTCTGATCGTGCTGTTCCTTTGCCATGGAGTGCTCCTTTGTCTCTTGCGGAAGTTGAAAAACTGCCCGGGCCTTGCATGCGGCAAGATTGATTTTTCCGGGCACGTGAATCGATAGTGCAACCGGCAGCAGTACCGTGCGGTCAGGCAAGCACAGCCCCTTTTGTAGGAGAACGCCGCGCAGGCCGGGGCACGCGCTTTACCCGGGAAATTTATAAGATTTTGGCCCCCAGCCCTTGCGGATAAAGCGCAAGCAGCTATCAAAAAAGGAGCATTGAGTGAACCTGAACTGGAATGGGAACCGGAGTAGAACTGCAACTCAGGCATCGAGTTCGGGATAGCGGCGAAAGATGCCCTCTTCGTTGAAGGGGATGCGCCGCTCGCTCGCCAGGTAGGCCGCCACGCGCCGTTGTTGCGCCACGCGGTCGTGCAGGGCGGCAACAAGCGGCGCGTTTTTCAGCGCGCGGCGGGCCGCCTTGGGAAAGGCGTACAGCAGCCCGTCCACCAGCTGAAACAGCGAAAGGTCGGCATAGCTCAGCTTGCTGCCTACCAGGTGTTCGCTGCCGCGCGGGTTGCGCTCCAGCACGGCCTCAAACCAGCGCAGGAATTTTTTCACCCGCGCCGTCCTGAACTCTTTTGCGCGGCGAAGCGCCTCCTTCTTCTGGTCTTCGTAATACAGGCCCACACCAACCGGGTGATGGCTCTCGTGCGCCTCGGCCACCACATCGGCGATGGTGAGCTGCAGCTGGTGCGTCCACAGGCGCGCAGGTTCGCTTTTTCCAACCAGGCCCAGCCGGGGGCCAAGGTACAGCAGGATGGCTGAGGATTGCCCCACGATAGTCTTGCCGTCCACCAGAAAAGGCGGCGCAAATGGCGGATGCCGCACATCCGGGCTTTCCATGAAATGCATCATGGCGGGAATGCCCTGAGCCTCCTCTTCGGAGCCCCGCGCCACATCCACGTAGTCAGCGCCTGCGGCCTCCAGCGCCAGCCGGACAAATTCTCCGCGTCCCTGGATGGTGGGCCAATAGTGAAGTTGATACGGCATGGAATTCCTGGGATGTAAGCCTGAAAAGCTGAGTGGGGCGGCGCAAGCAATGAAACACTCGCCTGAGTCCCTCATTGCAGCGTTTTCGCAGGCCGCGCGATGCCGGTCAGGGCAGCGTCGCCATGCTTGGTTTGTCCTACACCGACTTGGCGAAGCTCCGACAAACCCCCTCCCCTGCCCTCCCTAAATTGAAAGCCTGTGTTCCGGTTTTTTCAGGAACCAGGAAAAAACCGGGAGCGTGGCGCCGCAAGATAAACCTAGCTGGCGCCACTCCTTTCATGAAATTCTTGTTGTCCAAAAAAGGAGTTCGATATGCGTTCACGTGACTATGAAGACCAGGGCCGCCGGGACTGGCGCGGCGATGACCAGCAGCAGCAAGGCGGCTATGGCAGCCGCGAATACGGTTCTGACCGGGGCGGACGAAGCGGCCAGCAGGACCAGTTCAACCAGTCGGGCTCGCAATATGGAAGTTATGGCGGCGGCATGGGCAGCGGTATGGGTAGCGGCTACGGTGGCGGTTACGGCGCCGACAATGCCTCGTCATACGGCCGCGGCGCCGGCGGCCCCGCCTACCAGGGCGCGCAGGGCGGCGGGCAAGGCTACGGCGGCGGTGGCCAGAATTACGGCAGCCAGGGAGGCTATGGCGCCGGCCAAAACTACGGAAGTCAAGGCGGCTACGGCGGCAGGCAAGGTTATGGAAACGAGGAAGGCCAGGCCTATAGCAGCGGTGGCCAGGGCTACGGCAGGTATGGCAACCGGGACTACGGCGGCCAGGGCGGCCAGCGCTATGGCGGCCAGAACTACGGTAGCCTGGGCGGCCGGGATTACGGCGGCGGCCAAGGCCAGTATGGCGGTTACGGCGAATATGGCGGCCAGGGCGGACAGTCCAGCCAATGGGGACAGTCAGACCAGTACGGGCAATCTGGGGGCCAGTACGGCGGCGGGCAATATGGCGGCTCAGGCGGCCAGTATGGAAGCCAGCGCGGCCATGGCGGCCACTGGGACCCCGACTACCATCAGTGGCGCAGCGAACAGCTGCGCAACCTGGATCAGGACTATGACGACTGGCGCAAGGAACGTTACGGCAAGTTCTCCGACGAATTCAACAGCTGGCGCAGCAAACGCTCTTCCCAGGGTGCCCAGGGTGCTCAGGGTGCTCAGGGCAGCGGCGGTTCGGGGTCAGGAAGCAGCTACGGCTCCTCGGGTTCATCCGGCCTGGGCTCGTCCGGTTCTTCCGGCTCCTACGGCAGTTCCGACAGCAATTCACGCAACCAGAATTCCGAATCGTTCGGTTCCGGCTCGCAAGTGGGAGGCACGGGCAGCAGCGGCAGTTCGGGCATCGGCTCCAGCAGTTCGGGTACATCCGGCAGTTCCAGCGGCTCGTCCCTCAGCGGCTCTTCTGGAAATTCCGGATCTTCATCCTCGAAGCAGCAAAAGTAAGCGGCCCATCAGGCCATGAAAAAGGGCGCCCGCAAGGCGCCCTTTTTTGTCAGGCGTGGCTGCCTCCGGAGGTGTCAACCGGCAGCGGCGATTTGCCTGAGCGCCTGCTCGAACACTTCAGCGGGTTGCCCGCCCGAGATCAGGTGGCGGTCATTGATGATCACCGCCGGGACGGAATGGATGCCCTGGGTCAGATAGAACTGTTCGCGTTCACGCACGTCATCGGCGTAGTCATCCGAGGCCAGCACTTCACGTGCGCGGGCCTCGTCCAGGCCCGCAGCCACGGCAGCCGTCACCAGCACGTCGTGTGAGGCTGGGCTTTGCCCATCGGTGAAATAGGCCTTGAACAGGGCTTCCTTCAACAGCTTTTGTTGGGCCGGGCTTTCCAGCTCGGCCCAATGCAGCAGGCGGTGCGCGTCAAAGGTGTTGTAGATGCGGCTGCGCCCGCCGCCGGGCTCGTCGGCCATGCTGAACTTGAAACCCACCTGCGCGCCGCGCGCACGGATGTTTTCCCGGTTGGCATTGGCCTGGGCTGGCGTGATGCCGTATTTCTGGGTGATGTGCTCGGTGATCTCCTGGCCTTCGGGCGCCATTTTGGGATTGAGCTCAAAGGGCTGGAAATGCAGCTCGGCCTTGATGTCGCCCTGCACGCGTTCCAGCGCCTGATCCAGCGACTTCAGGCCGATGACACACCACGGGCAGGAAACGTCGGATACGAAATCGATTTTGAGGGTGGTGGTCATGGTCGGGCCTTTGGGGTTGCGGTTGCGTTTGTTTTGCGGTTCAGTGCAGGCCGATTCTGGCCCGCCCATAGACAGCTTGCGACGCAGCCGGAACTATTCAAGTACCCGCCGCGGGGTTAATGCACCGGCAAGCACCCTGCCCCAGACCTTTCGTGGCAACGCGTTTCAAGAAACTGTCACACAAGCTTCCTAAGATTCCGGCAGCGCAGCCCGACCATACCTCTAACGGGGTGCATGGCCGGGGCCGCAGTTTCGCGACTCTCCCCCCACCTGAAAACCTGGAAAACACAACAATGTCCGACCTGGCCTCCCCCGCAAATCCCACCCGCCGCACCGCCCTGAAGTTCCTGACCGCCCCCATGCTGCCGCTGGGCGCACTGGCCTCCAGCACGCTGCTCGCGGGCTGCGCCACCGGCAGCGGCCCGGCGATGGCAGGCAATTACGTTTCCTCCAGCTTCTCGTCAATGGCCGCCCCAACGCTTGCCAACGCGGCCGCGATGGCCACCACCACCGTGGGCTCCAGCCTGCAGGTGCAGCTCAAGGACAACAGCACGCAGAGCTACAAGCTGGCCTACCAGCCCTTCTTCGTCACCGGCGACATGGTGCCGGACGGCAAAGGCGGCACGATCCTGGCCGGCGGCTATGTCGACATCAACAACCAGCCCATCATCGACCGCTCAGTGCCCGGCAAAGAGCGCCAGATTTTCTCGGACTCGCCGGACGGCACCTCGCTGCTGGGTCTGGCCAATGCCAGCGTGCCCGGCGTGAAGGGCAAGGCGGTGTTTGCCGTCGTGCAGTTTGAGTACACCACGCGCGACCAGGCCGGCGCCGACGCCTACGGCAACCTGCCCTCGCCCATCGCCGTGCTGACGCTGGACCAGGACCAGGCCACCGGCAAGCTCAGCCTGGTGAAGTACCACAACGTGGACATGTCCAAGGCGCACGGCCTGTGGATCACCTGCGGCGCCAGCCTTTCGCCCTGGAATACCCACCTCTCCAGCGAAGAGTACGAGCCTGACGCACCGTTTGCCACCGAGAGCTCGCAGTTCAAGAAATTCAGCAAGAACGTCTACGGCGACGAAACCAAAGCCAACCCCTACCACTACGGCCACCTGCCTGAAGTCACCGTGCACGCCGACGGCACCGGCACAGTCAAGAAGCACTACAACATGGGCCGCATCTCGCACGAGCTGGTGCAGGTCATGCCCGACAACCGCACCGTGCTGATGGGCGACGACGCCACCAACAGCGGCCTCTTCGTCTTCGTGGCTGACCGCGAGAAAGACCTCTCGTCCGGCACGCTTTATGTGGGCAA
>Ga0136846_1212793_pt1 | contig 12282 bp, 12 predicted proteins | sample HopSoiMetagenom2_FD_96841 | JGI IMG/M metagenome (GOLD analysis project Ga0136846, IMG submission 96841) | Grasslands soil microbial communities from Hopland, California, USA - 2 Assembly 2016 (version 4) | ecosystem: Environmental > Terrestrial > Soil > Grasslands | place: USA: Hopland...
CACCCACTCCGGGTGGCTGTAGGCGATGGCGGCGTACCGCGTCGGCGAGCGGCGCTTGTCCGGAGCGACCTTCTCGATCCACCCGTCGAGGTCGTGCTCGCTGACCGCGCGCAGCACCGCATTGACGAAGTTGCCGGCCCCCGTGTTGACCCGGGCCCGGACCAGGTCGACGGTGGTGTTGATCGCGGCGTGGTCGGGCACCCGCATCGACACCAGCTGGTGGGTGCCGACCCGCAGCGCGTCGAGCACCCTGGCCTCGACCTTCGACAGCGGTCGGTCGGTGCAGGCGGCCAGGATCGCGTCGTAGGTGCCGCGCCGGCGGATGGTCCCCGACGCGAGCTCGGTGGCGAACGCCGCGTCGCGGCCCTCCAGCTGGTAGTGGCGGATGGCGGCCGGGAGCACGAGGTTGGTGTAGGCCCGGTCGACACGGACCGCCTTGAGCACGTCCAGGGCGGCGGCCCGGGCCGGGTCGAGCACGATCTTGCGGCCCGTGGACGCAGCAGCGGAGGGCGTGCCGCCTTGAGCCCGGGACCGGGGTTCAGCCATCGGCTGGTCCCGGCGCCAGGAACGCCTTCGCCAGGGACTTCGGCGCCTTGGTCAGCCAGGCGTCGGTGAGGATCTCCCTCAGCTCGTCACGACTGATCTCACCGAGCCGGCTCTGCTGCACGAGTACGGCGTTGTAGCCGTTGAAGTGGTCGATGGTGAAGAACGGCGAGCTGTCGTCCTCGACCAGGGCGCGCTTCTCGTTCTCGCCGGGCACCTGGATGACCAGCAGGTCGGTGTACCACTCGCCGGTCTCCGGGTCGACCGCGGTCCGGCCCGGCGGCCGGTGCATGACGAACCCCTTGCCGCGCACCTTGTAGGTCAGGTTGTCCCCCCAGGAGGTGGCGAGCTCGGTCTCGGGCAGGCCCAAGCAGATCTCGTCGACGTCCTGGGGGATCGCGGCCCTGGGGGGAGCCTTGGTCACGTCATCCAACGCTACTCGACCCGGGACACCCGATCGGGTGAATCGAAGTGCGCGCCCGCCGGGAGCCGAAGCCCGCGGGCCCAGTCGGCGGCCGCCATCTGCCGGGCACCGAACGCCTTCACCTCACCGAGCCGGACGGCGGAGGTGGCGGTGCCGACGAGCACCTCGGCCTTGTCGACCCGCAGCGCGCCGGGCGCCAGCTGCTCGTCGGTGTGCGCCACCGGGCCGAGCTTGACCCTGGTGCCGTCGTACGTCGTCCAGGCGCCGGGCGCCGGCGTGCAGGCGCGAATGCGCCGGTCCACCGCCACGGCCGGCTCGGCCCAGTCCACGTGCGCGTCGTCGACGGTGATCTTGGGTGCGAGGCTGGTGCCCTCCCTCTGCTGCGGCCGGGCGTCGAGGCTGCCGTCCTCGATGCCGTCGAGCGTCGCGACGAGGAGCCCGGCCCCGCCCTCGGCCAGCCGGGCCAGCAGCTCGCCGGCCGTGTCCCTGGCGCGGATCGTCTCGGTCATCACGCCGTACGTCGGCCCCGCGTCCAACTCCTTGACGATCCGGAACGTGGTCGCGCCGGTCACCTCGTCGCCGGCCCAGATCGCGTGCTGGACCGGCGCCGCACCCCGCCACGCGGGCAGGCACGAGAAATGGAGGTTGACCCAGCCGTGCCGGGGGATGTCCAGCGCGCTCTGGGGCAGCAGCGCGCCGTAGGCGACCACCGGGCAGCAGTCGGGGGCCAGCTCGCGCAGCGCCTCCTGGAACTCCGGGTCACGGGGGTGCTGGGGCTTGAGCACGGGTACGCCGAGCTCACCCGCCAGGTCGGCCACCGGGCTCGGGGTCAGCTTCCGGCCGCGCCCGGCCGGCGCGTCGGGCCGCGTGACCACGCCGGCCAGCTCGTGGCGGGAGCCCGCGATCGCGCGCAGGCTCGGCAGCGCCACCTCCGGCGTACCGGCGAAGACCACCCTCATGAGCGAGCCCCACGTGGAGTCACAGGCCGAGCCCACCGGTCGGGTGCGGCGAGACCTTGACCGGCGGCGTCTCGAGGCCGAACCACTCCGCCTCGCGGATCGCCTTCTTGGCCGCCTTGCGGGTCTCGTCGTCCAGCCGGTCGATGAACAGCACGCCGTCGAGGTGGTCGGTCTCGTGCTGGAGCGCCCGGGCCAGCAGCTCCGACCCCTCGATCGTGACCGGCTCCCCGTGCATGTCGAACCCCTTGGCCACCACCGACATGGCCCGGTGGCAGTCGAAGGACAGGTCCGGGATGGACAGACAGCCCTCCGGGCCGAACTGCTCCTCCTCGGACAGGTCGAGCACCGGGTTGACGAGGTGGCCCACGACGCCGTCCACGTTCCAGGTGAACACCCGCAGCCGCACGCCGATCTGCGGCGCCGCCAGCCCCGCGCCGGGTGCCTCGAGCATGGTGTCGGTGAGGTCCTCGACGAGCTTGCGCAGCTCCTTGTCGAAGTCGACCACCTCGACCGCGCGCTGGCGCAGCACCGGGTCGCCGAACAGGCGGATGGGCTGGATCATCCCGGGGTCCCCTGCGAGCAGTGCGATGGAAGAGCGAGGCGGGGGAAGAGCAAAGCCCGCAGGGGTGAGATCACCTGCCAAGTGTTACAGGGTGGGCGCGTCGGGGCCGCACCGACCTGTTCAGCGCAATCGCGCTCGAAAGGTCGTGTTTCACGCGTGAAACACGACCAGTGCGGCGCGATTGCGCGGATCCGGTCGATTTCCCGGCCGGCGCGGCCCGCGTCAGAGCGTCGGCGGGTCGACCTGGATGCGGACGGCGTCGAGCTTGCGGGCCGAGCGGACCCGCTGCACCTCGCCCAGCGCCCGGGAGAGTTCGGCCCCGTGTGGCCTCGGCACGCGTACGACGGCCCGCGACTCGCCGTCGCCGAACGGCACCGGGCCGAGCAACTCGAACCCGGTGGGCGGCGCGAGCAGCGTGAGCACGTCGTCGACCGCGCCGGCCTCGCCGGTGACGGTCGCGAGCCGGGAGGCGGGCGGGAGATGGGCCTCCCGGCGCTCGGCGGCCTCGCGGGCGGCGAAGCCGGACGGGTCCCAGCGGACCAGGGCCTGCACCGCCGGGTGGGCCGGGTCGCCGACCACGACCGCCCGTCCTCCCGGTCGGGCCAGCGCGACGGCGTTCATCCACCGCCGCAGCGCCTCCTCCGCCGCGCGAAGGTGGGCCAGCCCGAGCGCCAGCCAGGTGTCGAGCAGGACGACGGCCGCGTAGCCACCGGCGGCCACCGGCTCGGCGCCCGGTGTCGCGACCACGATCGCCGGCTCGTCGTCGAGGGTGGCCAGCACCCGGTCGCCCCCGGAGCTGCGGACCACGGTGCCGGCGAACGACCGCCCCAGCTCCTCCGCGGTCCGCGCCTCCCCCACGACGGGCGCGCGCAGGCCGCGGTGGCCGCACTCGGGGCACGCCCAGCCCTCGTGGACCGTGCCGCACCAGCGACAGATCGGCGGGGCCGTGGCCGAGCCCAGCGCGAGCGGCCCCGAGCAGGCCCGGCAGCGGGCCGGCGTGCGGCAGCGCTCGCAGGCCAGCGCCGCGGCGTACCCGGCTCGCGGCGTCTGCACCAGCACCGGCCCGTCGGCCAGCGCGTCACGGATCGCACGGTGCACCTCGGTGGGCACCCGGGTGGTCCGGGCCAGGGGGTCGCGGGCCAGGGCGTGCTCGTCGGCCCCGGCCACCGAGACGGTGAGCCGCGACCGCAGCGTCTCCCGCGACGCCGTGAGCAGGTGCGCCCACCCCGAGCGGACAAGCTGCTCCGCCTCGACGGTCGTCGCGAAGCCGCCCACCAGCGCGGCCGTCCCCTCTCGTTCGGCGCGCAGCAGCAGGGTCTCCCGGGCGTGGGGATAGGGCGCCCGCGGCTCGGCGTGCAGGTCGTCGCCGTCGTCCCAGATCACCACCAGGCCCAGCCCGTGCACCGGGGCGAACGCCGCGGCGCGAGTGCCGACGACCACCCGGCGCCGGCCGCGGGCGACCGCCAGGAAGTCGTGGTAGCGCCGAGCCGGGCCGGCGTCCGCGGTCAGGAGGACGTGCTGCCCCGCTCCGAGCACGGCGGTCAGGGCGGCGTCGACCCGGGCGACGTCCTTGCCGTCAGGCACGACGACCAGGGCGCCGCGCCCGCCCGCGACGGTGGCCGCCACCGCGTGTGCGACCAGAGCCGGCCAGTCGGTGCCCGGCGCGGCGCTCCAGACCGCGCGGGGCGTGCCGCCGGCGGCCAGGTGGCCGAGGTAGGCGGCGGCCGGGCCGTGGTCGGCCCAGGCCGCGTCGCCGGCCGCGGAGTCATGGACCGGCGACGGGACCAGCGGCACCGACTCCTTGGCCTCCGTCGCGGCGTGCCGGCCCGGCACCGCCAGCCGCAACACGTCCGAGCGGGTGCCGGCGTAGCGCTCGGCCACGTCTGCGGCCAGCGCCGCGATCACCGGCAGCAGCACCGGCTCGGGGCTCACCACCCGGCGCAGCGGCGTCAGCGAGCCTGCGTGGTCGCTCGTCGTGGCGCGCTCGAGCACGAACCCGTCGGCATCGCGACCGGCGAACCGGACCTTGACCCGGACCCCCGGGCGGGCGTCATCGGCCATCGACGCGGGCACGGCATAGTCGAAGCTCCGGTCGAGGTGGGCGAGGGGTACGTCGACCAGCACGCGCGCCACCGGGTCGACGTCGGCCACCGCCTCGGGCGCGGGGGGTCGGCGAGTGGGCCGGACCCGGGCGCGCGCGAGCCCCGGCAGCAGCTCCTGCTGCTCCCGGGGCTCGTCAGGCGCGGGTCGGGGCACGGCGACATGGATACCAGCCGCCGCCCCCGATGGGTGCGGGTCAGGCGCTGACGAGGGCTGCCTTGAGAGCCGCGGCGCGGTCGGTCCGCTCCCAGGTGAAGTCCGGCAGCTCCCGGCCGAAGTGGCCGTACGCCGCGGTCTGGGCGTAGATCGGGCGGAGCAGGTCCAGGTCCTGGATGATCGCCGCGGGGCGGAGGTCGAAGACCTCGAGCACGGCCTTCTGGATGGCGTCGTTGGAGGTGACGCCGGTCCCGAAGGTCTCGACGAACAGCCCGACCGGCTGCGCCTTGCCGATGGCGTAGGCGACCTGGGCCTCGCAGCGGCGGGCCAGCCCGGCCGCGACGACGTTCTTGGCCACCCAGCGCATGGCGTAGGCCGCGGAGCGGTCCACCTTGGACGGGTCCTTGCCGGAGAAGGCGCCGCCGCCGTGCCGGGCCATCCCACCGTAGGTGTCGACGATGATCTTGCGGCCGGTCAGCCCGGCGTCACCCATCGGGCCGCCGACCACGAAGCGGCCGGTCGGGTTGACCAGCAGCCGGTAGCCCTCCGAAGGGAGCTCGAAACCGGCCAGCACCGTGTCGATGACGTGCTTCTTGACGTCGGCCTCGAGGGTGTCGAGCTCGGTCTCCTCGTCGTGCTGCGAGGAGAGCACCACGGTGTCCACCCGGACGGGCCGGTTGTCGCCGTCGTACTCGACGGTGACCTGGGTCTTCCCGTCCGGGCGCAGGTAGGGCAGCGTGCCGTCCTTGCGGACCTCGCTGAGCTTCTCCGCGAGCCTCTGAGCCATGACGATGGGCAGCGGCATCAGCACGTCGGTGTCGTCGCAGGCGTAGCCGAACATCAGCCCCTGGTCGCCGGCGCCCTGCTTGTCCATGGCGTCCACCGAACCGGTGCGCGCCTCGTGGCCGCTGTCGACGCCCTGGGCGATGTCACCGGACTGGCCGCCGATCGCCACCATGACGCCGCAGGAGTGGCCGTCGAAGCCCTTCACCGAGGAGTCGTAGCCGATGTCGATGATCCGCTTCCGCACGACGTCCTTGACGTCGACGTAGCCGGTCGTGGTGACCTCGCCGGCCACGACCACCAGCCCGGTGGTCAGCAGCGTCTCCACCGCGACCCTGCTGTGCGGGTCCTGGCGCAGCATCTCGTCGAGAACGGAGTCGCTGATCTGGTCGGCGATCTTGTCCGGGTGACCCTCGGTCACCGACTCGGAGGTGAACAAACGTCCTGGCACGGTGGTTGTCTCCTGGTTCGTTCCTGGTGCCGGTCACGCTAGTCGGTGTCTCGAATGGCGGGACCGCTGTCTCAACGCCGTCCCCGATGTCGCGTCACACGGGCCCAGGAACGGCGATTCGGGTCAATCGTGCAGCCTCTTGGTCACTTCGTCCCAAATGACGTGGGCCAGCGCGGTCTTGGAGCCGCGCGCGACCTCGGTCGCCGAGCCGTCGGCGCCGAGCACGACGGCCTCGTTCTCGTCGCTGCCGAAGACCGCTCCCCCGCTCACGTCGTTGACGACGAGCAGGTCGCAGCCCTTGCGGGCCAGCTTGACCCGCCCGAGCTCGAGCACCGTGGAGTGGTCGTCACCGGTCTCGGCCGCGAAGCCCACGATCACCGCGTCGGGCCGAGGCCGGGTGGTGCTCAGCTCACGCAGGATGTCGGGGTTCTGGGTCAGCTCGAGCTCGGGCGCGGAGCCGTCGTCGGCCTTCTTGATCTTGGCCTGGCTGACCGAGGTGGGCCGGAAGTCGGCCGGGGCCGCGGCCATGACCACGGCGTCGGCTGAGGCCGCGGCGGCCAGCACCTCGGTGCGGAGCTGATCGGTGGTCTCGACCCGCACCACCTTGACGCCGACCGGGTCGGGCAGGGCGGTGTTGGCGGCCACCAGGGTCACCGCGGCGCCGCGGGACGCCGCCGCGCGGGCCAGTGCGTAGCCCTGCAGGCCGGACGAACGGTTGCCGAGGAAGCGGACCGGGTCGAGGTACTCACGGGTGCCGCCCGCCGACACGACCACCTGACGGCCGGTGAGGTCCAGCACGCCGACACCTCGCGCCAGCACGTCGGAGCACACGTCGAAGATCTCGTCCGGGTCGGGCAGCCGGCCCTTGCCGGAGTCGGCGCCGGTGAGCCGGCCCTCGGCGGGCTCGATGACCAGGCAGCCCCGCTCGCGCAGGGTGGCCACGTTGGCCCGGGTGGCGGCGTGCTCCCACATCTCGGTGTGCATCGCCGGGGCGAACACCACGGGGCAGCGCGCTGTCAGCAACGTGTTGGTCAGCAGGTCGTCGGCCATGCCGTGCGCGGCCTTGGCCAGCAGGTCCGCGGTGGCCGGGGCCACCACGACCAGGTCGGCGGACTGCCCGATCCGCACGTGCGGGACCTCGTGGACGTTCTCCCAGACCTCCGTCGCCACCGGCCGCCCGGAGAGCGCGGCCCAGGTGGGCAGTCCGACGAAGTGCAGGGCCGCCGCGGTGGGTACGACGGTGACGTCGTGGCCGGACTCGGTGAACCGGCGCAGCAGCTCGGCGGCCTTGTAGGCCGCGATGCCCCCGGAGACCCCGAGGACGACGCGGCTCAGCTTCAGCTCCGGTGGCTCAGGACTTGCCCGCGTCGGCGGCCGCGGCCTTGGCTGCGGCCTCCTCGGCTGCCAGCTCGGCCGGGTCGACGTCCTCGCAGGTCAGCAGGTCGTCGTTGATCTCGCGCAGCGCGATCGAGAGCGGCTTCTCCTGGACGTGGGTGTCCACGAGCGGGCCGACGTACTCCAGCAGGCCCTCGCCGAGCTGGGAGTAGTAGGCGTTGATCTGCCGGGCGCGCTTGGCGCTGTAGAGCACCAGCTTGTACTTGCTGTCGGTCTTGGTGAGCAGGTCGTCGATCGAGGGGTTGGTGACACCCTCGGCCTCGATGTGGGGGGCAGACACGCGTGAGCCTCGCTGCAGGTCGGTGGTGGGCGGCGATCCGGTGGAACCGCGCCGCTCGGTGCAGACGCTGGGTCCAACCCTCAGTCCGCGGTGTCGAGCTCCATCAAGGCTACCAACTCCTCCGCGGCAGCGTGAACTTCGCGGTTGACGATGCTCACGTCGAACTCCGCCTGCGCGGCCAGCTCCTCGCGCGCGGTGGCCAGCCGGCGCTCCCGCTCGGCCTCGTCCTCGGTGCCTCGGCCGACCAGCCGACGCACCAGCTCCTCCCACGACGGCGGCTCCAGGAAGACGAACAGCGCCCCGGGCATCGTCTCCCGCACCTGCCGGGCACCCTGGAGGTCGATCTCCAGCATGGCCGGGTGTCCCGAGGCCAGGGCCAGGTCGACGGGTTGGCGCGGGGTGCCGTAGCGGTTCTCGCCGTGGACCACCGCCCACTCGAGCAGGTCCTCGCCGGCGATCATCCGGTCGAACTCCTCGTCGGAGACGAACCAGTAGTGGACGCCGTTCACCTCGCCCGGCCGCGGAGTCCGCGTGGTGGCGGACACCGAGATCCAGACCTCCGGGTGGTGCTCCCTGATGTCGGCCGCGACACTGCCCTTGCCGACGGCGGTCGGTCCGGCGAGGACGACGAGACGGCGCCTGCGCTCGGGTTGGGTCAGGAGCCGAACTCCTTCTCGAGCGCGGCCACCTGCTTGGTGCCGAGCCCGCGGACCCGGCGGCTCTCGGCGATGCCGAGCCGCTCCATCGTCTGCCGGGCCCTGACCTTGCCCAGGCCCGGCATCGACTGCAGCAGGTCGACGACGCGCATCTTGCCGATGACCTCGTTGCGCTGGCCCTCGGCGAGCACCTCTGAGATCGAGGCGCCGGCGTTCTTGAGCCGGTTCTTCACCTCGGCACGTTCCCGTCGGGACGCTGCGGCCTTCTCGAGGGCCGCCTTTCGCTGTTCGGGAGTGAGCGGGGGCAGAGCCACGGTTACGGGGTCCTTCGATGCTCGAAACGGGAGGGAGCGTGCTGCTCAACATAGTCAGGTACGTGCACGCGCGGCAATCGGCCCCCAGCGAGGTGGCGCGTCGAAGGGGTGGCTGGTCAGCCGACCTCCAACGGCGTACCGCACACGTCCTTGGCCTCCTGCTCGACAGCGTTGAACGCCGTGTTGGTGGTCTCGCTCCCCAGCCCGGCGGCGGCCTGGTCGATGGCGTCCTTGTCGGTCTGGCTGAGCCCCGCGGGAGGGCGGTCCCGGTCGTAGGTCGCCGGGTCGACCCCGGCGTGCGCCAGCGCGTCCTGCAGCCCTTCCAGCGCGTCGACGACGGTCTTCCAGTCGTCCTGGATGTCGTCGGGTGAGTCGTCGGCGAGGTCGCGGAAGATCGGCAACGCCGTCAGCAGTGCGTCGGGCGACCCGTCCCCGAGGACCTCCCCGAGCTTCTGCTGGTGGCCCTTGACCGCGTCGCAGTACTTGTCCTGCTGGTCCTTGCAGCCGGTCACGACGATCGCGAGCACCGACACCATGACCAGGGCCCGCGCCGCGTGGCGGACCGGCCGGCGGTGAGCAGGCAACCCCATGTGCCTCAGCATGACCGACTCCAGGTTGCCGGCTGACCGCTGACCCGCCCGTACAGAACCGGCGGGTCAGCCGCGCAGGGAGCGCAGCTCGTCGTTGCGCCGCCGCGCCTCGTCGCGCATCGCCTCGACCGATGGCCCCTTTCGCAGCAGCTCGCGCGACGAGCTGGCAGTGACCGCCCCGACCGAGGAGCCGAAGATCCGCCGGAGGTCGGCCACCGTCCCGCCCTGGGCGCCGAAGCCGGGCGCCAGGATCGGCCCGTTGAAGGCGAAGTCGAGGGCACTCTCGCCGATCGTCGCGCCGACCACGGCTCCGAACGAGCCGAGGGGCTCCTCTCCCGCGTTGAGCTGCCGCAGGTGGTCGAGCATCCGGGCCGCGACGAGGTCGCCGTCCTCGGTGCGGGCGTGCTGGACCTCGGGGCCCTCCTTGTTGGAGGTCAACGCCAGCACGAACAACCCGGCGTCGTGCTTGCGGGCCGCGTCGACCATCGGGTCGAGGGAGCCGAAGCCGAGGTACGGCGAGGCGGTGATCGCGTCCGCCGCCAGCGGCGAGGCCGGGTCGAGGTACGCGTCGGCGTAGGCCTGCGTGGTCGAGCCGATGTCACCGCGCTTCACGTCCAGCAGCACGAGCGCGCCGGCCGCCCGCGACTCCTGGAGGACACGCTCCAGCACGGCGATCCCGCGGCTGCCGAACCGCTCGTAGAAAGCCGACTGCGGCTTCACGACGGCGACGTGGGGCGCCAGCCCCTCGACCGCCGTCAGGGCGAAGCGCTCCAGCCCCGCCACGTCGTCGTCCAGCCCCCACTCGTGCAGGAGGGCGGCGTGCGGGTCGATGCCGGCACACAGCTGTCCTCGGGCCTCGAGTGCGGCGGTGAAGCGTCGGCCGAACGTCATGCGAGTCCCCTCAGCAGCCGGCGGGGCCAGCCCGGCCCCTCGTAGATGAACGCCGTGTAGCCCTGAAGCAGGTCCGCCCCGGCGTCGAGCCGGGCGCGGGCGTCGTCGGCGGTCGTGAGGCCGCCGACGCCGATCAGGGTGAGCCGTTCGCCCACCCGCTCCCGGAGCATGCGCACCACGTCGAGCGCGCGAGCGGCCAACGGCCGTCCGGACAGGCCACCGGCGCCCACCTCCTCGACGTCGGCCGGGCTGGAGACCAGGCCGGACCTGGAGATCGTGGTGTTCGTGGCGATGATCCCGTCCAGCCCGATCGCCGAGGCCAGGTCGGCCACGGCCAGGACGTCCTCGTCGGCCAGGTCCGGCGCGATCTTCACCAGCAGCGGGACCCGACGGTCGGCCCCTGACCGACTGAGTGCCCGGTCGGCGGTGCCGCGGACGTGGGTGAGCAGAGGCTCGAGCTTCTCGACCGCCTGGAGGGTCCGCAGACCCGGGGTGTTGGGCGAGCTGACGTTGACCACGAGGTAGTCGGCGTGCGGCGCCAGCAGCCGCGCGCTCAGCCCGTAGTCCTCCAGCACCGCAGCCCCGTCGTCCTCGGGCACCACCTTGGACTTGCCGATGTTCACGCCCAGCACCGGTCCGGGTGCGCGGCGGCGCCGTGCGGCGAGCCGGCGGGCCACCGCCTCGGCGCCGTCGTTGTTGAACCCCATCCGGTTCACGACCGCGTGGTCGGCCGTGAGCCGGAACAGCCGTGGCGGCTCGTTCCCGGGCTGGGCCCGTCCGGTCACGGTGCCCACCTCGACGTGGCCGAAGCCCAGCGCACCGAGCGCGTCGATCCCGACGGCGTTCTTGTCGAAGCCGGCGGCCAGCCCGAGCACGTTGGGGAAGGTGAGCCCCATCGCGGTGACCGGCGAGCCCGGCGTACGCCGTCGCCTCAGCACCGGTCGGGCCGCCCGCACCGCACGGAAGCCGAGCCGGTGCGCGCGCTCGGCGTCGAGCCGGGCGAAGCCGTGGTCGAAGAGGAAGGAGTAGGGGCCACGGGACTCCGAGGCTTCCTTCGAGGCTCCCTTCGAGGCTCGCTGCGCTCGCACCTCTGGAGAACCGCTTCCTCGCGCCTCAGCCACCGCGCGGAAACCAGTCCTGGAGCGAGCGCACCCCGATCTGACCGCGGATCGACGCCTCGATCCCCTGCACCGCCGCACCGAGTCCCTGGACCGTGGTGATGCACGGGATGTTCGCCATCACCGCAGCGGTCCTGATCTCGTAGCCGTCGATGCGAGGCGACCCGCCGCTGGCCGAGCCGTACGGCGTGTTGACCACCAGGTCGATGTCGCCGTCGAGGATCCGCTGCACGGTGGTGCGGTCGTCGCCGTCGCCGGGCCCCTCGAAGTGCTTGCGCACCACCGTCGCGGCCACGCCGTTGCGGCGCAGCGCCTCGGCGGTCCCCTGGGTGGCCAGGATCTCGAAGCCCATGTCGGCCAGCACCTTGATCGGGAAGATCATCGTCCGCTTGTCCCGGTTGGCCATCGAGACGAAGACCCGGCCCGCCCTGTCCTTCTGGCGTGGGAGCGGGAGCGAGCCGTACGCCGCGGCCTGCGACTTCGCGAACGCCTGCCCGAAGTTGGCGTCGAGCCCCATCACCTCGCCGGTCGACTTCATCTCCGGTCCGAGCACCGTGTCGACCTGCTGGCCGTCCGGAGTACGGAACCGGTTGAACGGCATCACCGCCTCCTTGACCGCGATCGGCTGCTCAGCCGGCAGCGTGCCGCCGTCGCCGGTCGCGGGTAGCAGCCCTGAGTCGCGCAGCCCGGCGATGGTCTCGCCCAACATGATCCGGGCGGCCGCCTTGGCCAGCGGCGTCGCGGTCGCCTTGGACACGAACGGCACGGTGCGCGAGGCCCGGGGGTTGGCCTCCAGCACGTAGAGGATGTCGGCGCCCAGGGCGTACTGGATGTTCAGCAGCCCCCGCACACCGACGCCCCGCGCGATCGCCTCGGTGGCGTGCCGGATCCGCTCGATCTCGGAGTCGCCGAGCGTGATCGGCGGCAGCGCGCACGAGGAGTCACCGGAGTGGATGCCGGCCTCCTCGATGTGCTCCATCACCCCGCCGAGGAACAGCTCGTCGCCGTCGAAGAGCGCGTCGACGTCGATCTCGACCGCGTCGTCGATGAACCGGTCGAC
>Ga0136846_1232769_pt1 | contig 12282 bp, 8 predicted proteins | sample HopSoiMetagenom2_FD_96841 | JGI IMG/M metagenome (GOLD analysis project Ga0136846, IMG submission 96841) | Grasslands soil microbial communities from Hopland, California, USA - 2 Assembly 2016 (version 4) | ecosystem: Environmental > Terrestrial > Soil > Grasslands | place: USA: Hopland...
AGGCAAAAGCACCAACAAGTCCCGGGAACTCTCCGCCAAACGCAGTATTCCGCCACTGCCCCCACCAAAGCAGACAAATTTTCCCTGTAAATTTCCCTGTTATCGGGAAAATACGGGGTTCGGCTCGGTGTAACCGCCGCCATAAAACCAGAGGTAGACCGGCAAGGTCCGACCTTTAAAAGCTTCCGGGGCCCACACGTTCAAATAAAGACAGTCTTCGCTGGTCGGCCCCTGCAGCATGTACTGCTCCACCCATGGTCCACGCGAAATGTCTTTGTGTTGCATGCAGCCCGCGGAAAATGCATCGGCTTTTCGGATACCCGACCAAGATTTGGGCGGCAACGGTGGTTTGAAGCGGAGATCGCCAATAGGGGGCTGGGCGAACGGTACGCCTTTGAAGGATGCGACACCGTTCTGCTGGGTTCCTTGCAGCTTGCCATTCTGTATTTGTACGACGACCTGAGCCGAGATGCCGGAGCATGCGAACACCAAGATCGCGCATGCAAGTACTGCGTTGATTCGCTTCGTCTCCATACTGCTTCCTTCAGCGAGATATGTACTCCTTCGTTGTAGTTGTGCCTAAACGTAAACGCCTCAGTAAGCGCTCAGCGGAACTTTGCCGAACCAAGTGCCCTGAAATCCGGACCGGTATTCTCCCCACACCACATAGAGATACTGGCTGTCGATATCCATTGAGGAGAGGTCATCTCCGAACATGAAATTCGAACGCTCGAGGATTGGGGGCGGCGAGATGGAATGGCTCACGCGGACTGTCTTGAATGTCCGCCCTGAGTCGCGCGATAGTGCCGACCACACATCGAGGCTCCTGTCGGGGTAGACGGCCTTCCAGATGAGTCCGAGATCTCCGCTCGACGAATACTTCATTGCACGATGTCCAAATGTGGCGTTCGGAGGCAATTCCGCAGCGACGACGGGCGGCAGCCAGGTGTTGCCGCTGTCCTCAGTTTCGGAAATCAATATTCGAGTTCCGTTCTGCCTCGCGATCGCATAGCGTCCGTCTTTGGTCGGGTCTGCTGAAATCAGCACCAGCCTGCGCGCGAAGGGATTCTGTTCAGCAACGTTTGAGGGCTCCTCGGGAAGAGGAGGTACCACGGTATATCGGAACGTTTTGCCGTCGTCATTGCTGATGCCGAAGACAGTACATGGACATTGACTATTTTCCTTTGCTGGCAGCCTGTCTGCGCTGTACGCGACCGAGAGGTGTCCGTGAGCCGCGCTGAAACCACCCACGCCACTCACTCGCCCCGGATACTCATCGCTGTCGAGCGGATAAATCACTCCCCATGTGCGTCCGTCATCATGTGAAGCACGAATGAATGTCCGATTTCGGGAGACCGTCAACGGTGGGTAGCCTTCGTAGCCCTTGCTCGGCAGCGTCGGGTCCTCTTTCGGGCGCTGGACAGTGGAGGGATCCACTGTCCAGGCCGGCCCACTTCCGCTTACGTAGATGGTGTTGGTGGACGCGTCTGCAACGAACACGGGACGGTCCCAAGGCGATGCCTGCTCGAATACCGGTTTAACAGTTGGAACGTATAAAGAAGGAGAGAGAGCCGGATGCACCCAAACCGGACGGCTCCACGTTTTTCCTGCATCTTTCGACGATTCGATCGCTGACCCACCCTGGTAGAAGTGGGCCTCGCCATTGAGCGCGTACCCTTGGGCATAATCCGCCGCTCCGCGGTTCAGGTACGCGAGACATCCCATATATAAGGTTCCGTCGGGTCCGGCCCCTGCGAATGAGTCGCTGCAACGGTTCTTATCGTAGATCTTCCGAAGATTATCCTCGCTGAATGTCCACGTTTTTCCCCCATCGTGACTAATGGCAATGTCAGTCCGCGAGCCGTCCGGCGTTGAGAGCTCCTTGATCCGCAGCGCTGTCCGCGCTGGATTCGGAGCCGGTTGTGTGCCGGGTGATGGTGGAGCAGTGCGCGGTAAGGGTGTCTCTCCCGATGGCAACCTGTTCAATGTTGCCATCGCGACCACGATGATGTTGTTCGGGTCCTTGGGATTCACGAACACCCACGGTTCGCCTGCACCGCGATTCGGACTTCCTAGCAACAAATACTCTTCAGACTTCGGTTCCGGTGCCGATTGCGCTAGGGCCATTGCTGAGAGAACCACGCCAGCAAACAACATCATGAAGCCGAAAATTCGAATCGACATAAGCTCCTTTTCAGAGATCTAGATCGCACGTAGCCATTTCCCGCCGCGGCTACTGCATGTAGCCCTTTTCTCTGTAATAACGTGCCGCAGCTGGATGCAGCGGCACATCGCCAGCCTTCCAGACGTTGTGGATGTTGTAGGAAAAGATCTGATTGCTCCACTGCAGGAGCGACTGCTGCTCGTCCATTGCTTTCGCCACTGTGTAGACGAACTCGTCCGGAGCATCTTCACGGCAATAGATCACGGTGCCTGACCGCACCAGCGTGCGAATGGGATGGTCAATGCCAGGGAACAACGCATATGGGATGTATCCCAGTCTGTAACCAAGCTTCTGGCGTTGTTGCGCCAGTGAGGACAGAAGTTCATCGGGGAGTTGAACCCATGTCACATCAAACTTCTGAGCAATCTCAGGCCATTGCCGCCACTCGGGTGCGGTCGTCATGCCACCGCCGCCACCAATTGCGATATCGAAATTCTTCAGATCCTCATCTGTATTGCCAACGTGGCCGCCCGCTGCTTCGATCGACTGCGGCGATAACCCGTAATGCGCAAGCACGGCATTCGCAATGTCACCGCCCGTTCCACCGGTGAAGATGCGAAGCGGACGATGCAGATTCTTCAGCTCTGCCAGGTCCGTGATCGCAGATTTCTTGTTAATCGCCACCAGAACGTAATTGGGAGACTCGATGTTCGCGATCAGGCGCAGGTTCTTCATTGATCTGTCCTGCGCATATGGACCGCTTCCGTTGTATGCCTGTACGAGGAATTGCAGCGAGGTCGCTCCGAAATCGACCGTCCCCAATCCTGCGGCATTAGGCGGGGCCAACGCCTTGATAACTACGGAGTCAGGCACATACGGTGGAGGGAGCCGCGCTTCGGAAACAATGCGTGGCGCGTTCACCTGATTACAGTTGAAGCACATCTGTACTTCGTAGCCGTACGGCTCCATCATCCGCACGAGTACTTCGCCAATCGCGCCCCATGGGCAGATTTTGCAGGCTCCGCCAAACACAGGTCGGCGAACCGCAACTCCGGTCTGAACACCTTCAGAAGATTCGGCACGGCGCCACGCAAAATAGGCATCGAGAGCCTTAAGTCCGTCCTCGTTGTCGATGCTTGCGGGATGGGGAGTTCCTGCGAAATACATCGCTTGTGATCCCGCCTCCCGGAACTCAGGCCATTTCGGCAAGCCTGTCTCATCCGGATCGCCAGTCTTCGCAAAGTTCGTCCAGTATGCTGCCATCGCATTTGAGATGGCAGTGTCGTCGGACGTTGCAGGCGGCATCTTCGGCAATCCAAGATGCTGGAAAGCGTAGGGAAGCTCGGCTGCATGGGGTGCGCCAATTCCCGTCATGGAACCAGCTGCAAAATTCTCGGGATGTTGATCGAAGTAGTAAAGGAATACCTTCGATTTCCCGTTCGCCGCTTGCAGCCGCGCCCACGTCCAGGTATGCCACCCAAACGCTGAATCACGCATGAGATCGCGAGCCGACTTAGCTACCTTGCCGTCTCCAGGTGGATAGAGCTCGAGGAGCCGCTCGGCATAAAGTCCATAGCGTTTGCGGACGGCTTCAATGTAAGCGTCGGGTGTCGCAGGTGGCGCAAAACTAGCGCCTTCGTCTGAGTTGTAACCCACCAGAATCGGTACGTCGTTGTACCGAGCCTCCTTGTACATCCTGTATTGATCGTCCGGGATGACCCATCCATCCACAATCGGCCAACTCGGCGCTCCTGCTGCCATGCTGAGCACCTTCTCGGCCGGGAGCGCTCTGAGCTTTTGCGCTGTTGCTGCGCCAGCTTTTGTAGCCCACTCAGTGCCGGATTTCTCCGCTTCGGCAAGCGGATGCAGATTCTCTCCAGGACCCCTGCTGCCACCGTGCACGGGTCCGAACGAACCTCCGCTCTCGGATATCGCGCCCTGGAACAATCCCTTGGTGAGCGTTGAGGCACAGAGGATACTCACGGCGATGCCGCCTGCTGACTCGCCGAAGATCGTCACTCGGCCCGGATCACCGCCGAAATCTGCAATGTTTCGCTTTACCCACCCGAGGGCTGCAATCATGTCGAGCAATCCGTAATTGCCTGAGACATGTTGTTGGCTCTCCGCGCTTAAACTCGGGTGCGCGAGAAAACCAAATACTCCCAGACGGTAGGTAATGGAAACAAAAACGACTCCCTTCTTTGCGAGCTGATCTCCGTAGTAAATGGGTTCCGAAGTTGCACCAGCCCGAAAGCCACCCCCATGGATCCATAGCATGACAGGCAGCCGCTCCGAACTGCTCTTGGCAGGACTCCAGACATTGAGATAGAGACAGTCTTCACTAGGTGGCTGAACCGCAGTAGCCGGACCCGCAACTTGCATGCAGGCCGGGGCAAACTTGTCTGCGTGACGTACTCCTCGCCACGGCTTCACTGGCTGCGGTGCGCGCCAGCGAAGATCTCCAACCGGAGGCGCAGCGAATGGAATACCGCGATAGACTTTTAAACCGTTTTCGACAACACCCTCGATGTGTCCACCTTCCACCTTGACGACTGCCGCTGCAGCTATGCCCTCGAGCAGCATCAATGACGCGCATAGCACCGTCAGGTTCACGACCTGCCGGAATCGATCCGTCATAATTCCCTCCGCCTCGCAATCATTGCAGCGAATTTCGCCGTCGCGGCCATGGCCGGCCAGAATGTTTTACTAACGCAAGTCTCGGATGCGAACTTCTATCCCGCTGTCATTCCTGAGCAGGTTCACGAGTGCAAGAGGATCTGTATCGGAGTAGTGGTACGGATACAGAATTCTCGGGTGTATCATGCGCGCTGCATCCGCGGCCATCTCGGGCGTCATCGTGTAAGGAAGATTCATCGGCACGAACGCGATGTCGATCTGCCCGAGTTTGCTCATCTCCGGAATGTTCTCTGTGTCGCCTGCGACATAAACGCGTTTGTCCCCGAAGGCGATGACATAGCCCCCGCCATCGCCTTTGGAGTGAAACGGTGCTCCGTCCGGCCTTTTGTGAATGATGTTGTAGGCCGGCACTGCCTCGACCTTCACTCTTGCGAAATCACCTGCTTGTCCGTTCGCGAGGATCTGCGCATCAGGAAGAGCTTTGGCGCACACGGGACTTGCCACGACAACTGTCTTACCGGTACTCAGCTCTCTAATGGTTTTCGGGTCTAAATGATCGGGGTGATCGTGCGTGACGAGGATGAGGTCAGCTTTGGGATATTTGCTGTAGTCAGTCGCACTCGCAATTGGATCGAGGTAGATGTTCTTCCCGCCGAAATTAAAAAGCAGACTCGCGTGGCTAATCGAAGTGATCTTCAGATCTCCGCCGGATGTCGGGATCGTTTCTGTGGTGATGAGCTTTTCTGTTGTTGGCGGTTGCACCAGGCCGGCCTTCATCCGCGCCGCGTACTTCGGGTCGATCCAATGTGCGCTGACCATCTTATCGGCGGCGGCATTGAATTTGGCGTGATAGTTCTCTGCTGTTCCGTAGAGGTCCTTCATCTTTGCCCAGTCGAACGGAATGGCGTAGCCCATGTTCCGGCAATCCTTGAAGTTCTCGTAATAGGTTGCAGAGGGGACATCAATATAGGGGCTGCGCAACCCTCCGCGCGCATTCCCGAATTGATCCCGAACGATGGCAGCGGCTGGGGTTCCTCCACTCTCAACTTGGATCTGATCAGCTTTCGGAGGCGGAGTCCCGTTCTTTACCCACTCGTCGAGGTTGTGCATCGCGCCAGAAACGATGTAGTGCACCGGAAAATCGCTGAGCCCAACACGGGGGGTGCAGTTGAATGTGAATGGCCACAAGGGCGTAACGACTTCGGAATTCAGTTCCTGCAGCGTCTTCAACGACGGGAGCCAGTTAAATACTGACGTTCCATCTGAATGAGTCGCCCCGGGCACTTCGTACAGCCGGTAGCGATCATTCGGTTGGTCGCTGTCCTGACGGCGCGCATCGTAAATTCCTAGCACCATGTCTTCGACCAGCAGGCGAATGACGGGAACACTGATATTCCGAACCATACGCCGTGGATCGCCGACAGGAACACGTGGGCTACATTGGTTGATCGACGTCGGCCCCCCGCCATCTTTCATGAAGTAGCCGTCCCAGATTGGCTTTCCTCCTTCGAGCCGCACCAATGAGTGGAACGCTGGAATATAAGTTTGCAGGTCTCCGCCTGTTTGGGCGTAGAGGAAAACTCTTTCAAGTTTCAAGTCCGCCAGCGGTCTAGAGGGGACGTTGCTTTTCAGCAGAGCGCCAACCTGGCTGATGATGTCCCATCGAAGTCCAGGTTCCATTTCGTAGTCATAGTTCGTCGCAGTGGAGCAGGGGCTCGGTGGATGCTCAGGATTTGCCATCATCATGGTGCCGTACCGCTTCGGGTCAAACTTCCGCAGCGCTCGAATCGTCACCGGAAACATGGTGATGCCGACCGATACGTCTCCATGATCGATGATGTAGTAGTTGGTGTAGCCCCACTGTTCCGGGAAGTCGTAGCCGCGGGCGGGACTCAGCATGTCCACCCATACCGTTCCGCTGAAGCGCTTCGGATCGATGGGCCGCCTCACCACAATACGAGTCGTGTACGGTGCATCGGAATCTCGTACCTTTACGGCACCGTCAGAATCCCAGTCGTAGACGTTCGCAGCCCCGCTCATGAAATACTCTTCCTCCATGTATCCGTACGCAGGAAGGTTTAGCGGAGTCTGCGAGTCCAACGATGAGATGAACATGCGGGATTCGCGCGTCACGGGGATAGGACCGGCGACGCGCGGTACCGGCGTCGCCTTCGGTTCGGACGCCTGGCCTGACATCACGGTGGCTGCGAACAATAGAAACAAAACACCTTTTGGAGCTTTCATCTTCTCGACATCTCCGCCGGAATTTTCCTGCTAGGGCAGGAGTCCATCAAACTTTGAAACCAGGTACTCTCGCGTAAAGCGCTGGTGCTCGAGCAGCGACTGGACAACTTTCTTCATGTCAGCCTGCTTCACGGCGGCATCGATCATCTGGGTGCCCTCTTTTGCCCATGCGTCCCGTTGTTCTGCCGTGACTGCTTTGACGGGTGCGCCGGCATCATCTTCGAACATGGCGAAACCCACGACACCATCCCTCGCTCCGCCGCTGGAATTGATCATCCGCAATTTTGCGAGTCCTTGATCGATGTCGTGTTTCGGAACTACAGGTGTGAGATTCACAGGAATATCGTTCAGCCGATTTACAGCCGAATAGGCGCCGAACATCACCTTCGTAAAGTCCGCGTTCACTTTTCTTAGCAGCACGTCGCCCTCGATATAAAGGGCAGGCGTTTTAGTTTCGTAGAAGAACTCCAAAACGAGTGGGCTCACCGTCTCGGGCGCAGCGTCATTCCCAACTGTGACGTAGATCTGTCGTTTGAATCCCTGCCGCAGGAGCGACCGCGCAAGCGGCTTGAGGTAAGCAACGCCCTCAGCCGGGCTGACATGAACGGTGCCGCGCCCGACGATGCCATCCCCCGGATATGTGAATTGGAGATAAGGAAAGATGAGCCCGTTCGTCTCTTCCGCCATCTTCAACGCAAGCGCCTCTGCCGCGACGTATTCGCAGTCGACCGGCAACACGCCGTGCGCTTGCACATTCCCCACAGGAATGAAAATCAGGTCGTTGTACTGGAGGTACTTTTCGACCTCAACATTCGTCAGAGTTGTGAAATACCGGCTCCGCAGTGGCGGCGGCGGTGCCGGTGCCGGCGCAAGCGCGGGTATTCCAGGTGGCGGTGCTTTCGGCAGTTGAGCCTGAGCCGCAACGGCGGCCAAGACCGAAAAGATTACCAAAACGCCGCTGCATTTGATGAACCGAGACGATTGCATGTCGAATGTCCTTTGACTCGTTATTTGTTTTCGAACATCCAGTCGTACTGCGGGACGATGTGGGTCTGCGTGTACTTGTCATGGTCGCGCATAGCTTGAAGGATGCCCTTGATATCGATTGCCTTGACCGCCTGCTCGATCATCTCTGTGCCTTCCTGCGCGTATTGCGCTCGCTCTTCCGCGGTCACGGATTTGGCTGGTCCCGTGTGATCGGTGTAGTCGCTCATGTAGAAGCCCACCGTTCCGCTCTGAGGCCCTAACGGCAACAGGTTGTTAATGCCTGGATCAGCCGGATGCGGGGGCACTGGCTCAGAAAGATTCAGGGGTATGTCCTCGACCCTCCCTACGATCGCGTAAGCGCCGTACATCAGTTTCCCAAAGGCGGAAACTGGGCTCGTCCCTCCGGCGTTCGGCTGCAAGGATGCAGGCGCTGGAGTGGCGGGGCGCGGTCGACGAAACGCGCTCGACTCAAGATGAACGATCGGCACATGTGTCTCGTCAAAGAACTCTCGGACGAGCGGGCTCACCGTCTGGAAAGACGGGCCGTGAGCTGTGATGTAGATCTGTCTGCGAAAACCTTGCCGCAACAACGAATGCGCAATGACTTTCAGATACGCAGTGCCTTCTGACGGCGTAACGTGAACAGCTCCTCGTCCGACAACGCTCGCATCCGGGAAGAAGTACACCATACCAGGAAGCACAAGCCCATCGCCCTCCTCCGCCAACTTAAGCGCGTATGCCAGCGGCGCTACGTACTCGGCATCGAGAGGTATTTCGGAGTGAGGTTCGACCGTGCCGACGGGAATGAAAATGACGTCGTTGCGTTTGAGATACTGCTCGATTTCGGTATTCGTCAGCCTGGTAAGCAGACGAGTGCGCATCTGCGCAACTGCCTGAGGCCAAGCCAACGAGGCACCGAAGAGCAAAATGAATGAAATCACTAGTTTTCGCATGCAAGACTCCATAGCTGTCAAAGCAATGACGGCAAGATTCGGTTACGAGACTGCGCCTGAATGTTCGTACTGAGTTTCATCCAACAACTTGAGCCGCCCTCGTGCCGGATTGAAAATCCAGTTAAGCAAGCATCCGGTAAACAACAGCGCCGCAAACGCGGTGGCGAGGACGAAGCCATAGTGGGCCCCGCCGAACGCGTCGCTCACCGCGCCCATTGCAAGCGGCCCCACGGCGGCCGAGACACAGGTAAAAAACAGAAGAACTCCTGACACGGCACCGTGCTCCCATTTTGGGAAACAACTGATTCCTTTTGAATTGATCGTGGGATAAATGACGGACATAAACAGCCCCGAGAACGGAAGCAGGTAAACCGCTGCTGCTGTGCCGCCGATGACCGAACCGACAAAGCAGATCAGGATCGCGCCGCTCAACAGGGCAAGTGCTGCCGTCCAGGAAAAGTACTTCAGAGTCCACGCACCTACGAACCGGCCGCCGGCCCGTAGAAGAAAAAAAATGGAAATGCTGTATGCCGCGAAGAAGCCCCTCTGTCCTACGAGAAGAGTCGGCATCCAGACGTAGATCGCGCACTCGGTCGCAACGTACAAAAATTCTCCCAGCGAGAATCCGAGCGCGTAAGGATCCTTGACCATCGACACGGTTCGGCTGAAACTTGTCGGCTCCTCAGAAATCTGCACGCTAACGGGATATTTGACTATCAATGCGAGCAGTACCAGCAACAGGCACATCGTGCCCGCGATCGCATAGAGCCACTTCCAATCGACTCCCGAGAGCAGGAGTTTGGCCAGGAGCGCCGGCCCGATGATCGAACCCAAACCGAAGAAGCCCTCGACGGCGTTCATGATCGTTGTGTGTTCGGTTGTCGAACGCGAGATATCGCCAATCAGCGCTAATGCGCCGGTCTTGAAAACGCCGATTGAGACGCCAGACACTGCGAGCAGCCCAACAAAAAACGCGAAAGAGCTGCCGAACACGAAAAGGTAGGCATCCGCGGCGAACAAAGTTAGGCCTACAACAATCGTCTTTTTTCGTCCGAACCGGTCCGCCATAAACCCTAGACAAAAGCCGGCGACGGCGATGCCGCCCATCGTGGCGTACTGAAAGGCGCTAGCAGCTGTGAGACTCAGGCGAAACTGCTTGATGATCTCGGGAATGATCACACCGACCGAATCCGTTGTCATCGCGAACATCATGAACATGACAAACGTGAGCGCTTTGATCGCGGCCAGATTACGAGTGGCATGTATCGGTGCAATCATCGTGCCGTGATGGCCGATCGCCATTGGTTCCTCCTGCGCTCCTAGTTCGTCATTTCTGCTACGTCAAACTCAGTGACAGAGAATCGCTTCTGTCCCTCGACGCTCGAGCAAACGATGTCAGCCTTCAATGTCGGTAGGTGCACATTCAAACGCGCAAAATCTCCAGCTGCGCGCCACTCCATAACGAGGCTTTCGTTGCCACAGTCGGGCAGATGGAAGTCGCCGCTAAATGCAGCGTGCTCGTTGCGGAATCGGATCAACTCTATGAGGCGCCGCACGACAAAACGCTCCAACTCGGAACGGATCTCCCCGGTGCTGTAATAGTGCCGATTAATATCCCGTCCTACGCGTGTACGCGCGAGCAGATCCATATCGTTCTTCCCGGCCAGCAGACCGACGTAGTACACCTGCGGGATCCCCGGCGCAAAGAACTGGATCGCGCGCGCCAGCAGATATTCCTCATCTCGCCTTCCCAGTGCGTCGTAAAACGTGCAATTCACCTGATAGAGATCAAGATTGCTCGCCGCCGCTCCGGTAGCCTGTCGGCTCGCTCCCCGACTGCGCTCATGGATAGCATCCACCAATGCATCGATAGCGCTCGGTTCCAGCAGACCCGGGCGGTTTGCCGGGTCGCGGGCATCGGCTGCGACGTCGATGACCCCAATACCGTCATGTGTATCGAGCACGGTGACCGCATTGCGCGGACTCATCGACAACCAAGCTCTCAAGGCACGAGCATTCTTTTGAAACAGTGTGTGCAGTACAAGTGGCGGCAAGGCGAAGTCGTACACGCGATCCACTTGACGCGCAATTTCAATTTGATCCCGATAGTAGCTGTGGATTTCGACCAGGATCTCCATGCCGAAAGCATGAGCACGCGCGGCCAACTGCGAGATGTACCGGAATGTCTCCGGGATCATGAAGCAAGTGGTGCTGGCGCGCTTGATCGCGTACCCGACAGCATCCAATCGGATCAACCGAACGCCTGCCCTCTGGAATTGCTCCAAAATTGCTCCGACGTATCCCACGCCCTGTTCACTTTCAACATCGATGTCGATCTGCTGCGGCGTGAACGTGGTCCACAACAGGCGCTGTTCGCCATTCTTCATCCGCATTACCGTGAACGGCAGACCGGGACGTGGCCGATAGATCCCGAGCAGCTGAGCTTCACTCGCTCCCCTGGGAAATACGCGGTCGAACGTCAGGAACAACTCGGCGAACTTCGACGCGTCGCCTTTCTCAGAGAAATCCTCGAATTGCGGCGACTGCGAGGAGACGTTATTCACGATCAGATCAGCCGTCAGCTCGACCACGTCACCAAGTTTTTTAAGGTCCTCCCAAGTACCGAGCCGCGGATCGATGTGCGTGTGGTCAATCGGATCGAACCCCGCGTCCGCGCCGTCAATTGGAGAGAAGAACGGCAGCAGGTGCACTCCGCTGAAGAAGCCCCGCAGGGGACCTTCCAGCTGCGAGCGCAACTCGGCAATCCCGCCGCCAGAAAGGCGATCTACATAAGTGATCAGTTGGACGCCGTTCTTAATCGTTGCTCCTTAGATTCGTTCAGGCCGAAAGCCAGAATGGGTCGCCCGATGGAATAAACTTCACCGGAACTTCAGTGACGAATGTCTGCAACCAGCGAGCGCACTCGTCCATGCCCATCTCCTCGCCGCCTTCATGCGGCATCTGTATAAGCGCCTTCTTCTGGCCGACCGCGATCGCGTCGCGGACGTATTCGGCCGCTTCCCACTCCCTGCATTCGAAGACCATGATGGCGTCCACTCTGGGGAGGAGGTTCATGCATTGAGCGATGTAGTGTCCGGCGTTGCCTACACGGCTCACCTTCAAGTCGGGATCGCCGACAAGGCGCAAGCTGTGCACGTTCAGTTTTGTCTGCATCTCCTTGGCTAAGTCTTGGAGCCGCGTTTCAGGGATGACGTATTCGTGCGAGAACGGCGTGGTTCCCGCGACCGTGTATTTATCCCAGCCCACGACGCGGTTCCATCCCGCGAAAAATCCATC
>Ga0136846_1214260_pt1 | contig 12281 bp, 14 predicted proteins | sample HopSoiMetagenom2_FD_96841 | JGI IMG/M metagenome (GOLD analysis project Ga0136846, IMG submission 96841) | Grasslands soil microbial communities from Hopland, California, USA - 2 Assembly 2016 (version 4) | ecosystem: Environmental > Terrestrial > Soil > Grasslands | place: USA: Hopland...
CTGGCCTGGCCTGGCCTGGCCTGTGGCTGTCTGCGCCCGGCGCTCCCGGGTTGACGGCCGGGCGTGTCCTCGGCCGGGCCCGTTACCGGCCGGCGATGTTCTGCAGGCGGACCTCGCCGTGAGCGACGAGCCGGCCCGCCTCGTCGGTGATATCCACCCGCCACAGCTGCTGCGTGCGGCCCTGGCTCAGGGCCGTCGCCTCCACGGTGACCCGGCCGGTGGTGACCGGCCGCAGGAAGTGGGTGGTGTTGGTGAGCCCCACGGCGACCTGGCCCTGGTCACGCACGGCGCTGCTCGCCCCGATGCTGGCGGCGCTCTCGATGGCGGTGGCGTACACGCCGCCGTGGACGATTCCCCACGGCGTGTGATGCTCCGGCCCCAGCTGCAGGTGACCGGTGACCTGCCTGCCCGTGATCTCGTCGATGGTCAGTCCCGCGGCCCGCACGAAGGCGCTGGCGTCCGCCAGTGATCCGGACGCGAGGGCCGGGCCCGCGGTCGTGGCACCCGCGGGGACGGTGCCAGCGGGGGTGCCAGCGGGAAAGGTGTCAGCGCCCATGGCCGTTTTCCTGCGGCCGGGCGGGTCCGGTCGCGCCGCGAGCCTCGAAGACCAGGCAGGTCGTGGTGGCATGGGCGAACAGGGTCCCGTCGGGGCCGGTGATCTGGCCGGACGCGGTGGCCACGCGCCGCCCGGCCGTCACCACCTGGCCGGTCGCGATCACCCGCGGCGTGCGCACGGTCAGCGCCTTGACCAGGTTCACCTTCAGCTCGAGGGTGGTGTAGGCCTGCCCGCGGCCGAGTGAGGAATGCACGGCGCAGCCCATGGCCGAGTCGAGCAGGGTGCAGAACACCCCGCCGTGCACCGAGCCGATCGGGTTGTACAGGTGCTCACCGACCTCCAGGCCGAACGCGACCCGGCCCGGCTCGACGCTGTGCACGCTCATGCCCAGCAGGGCGGCGATCGGCGCGCCCGGGATGCGGCCCTCCGCGATAGCGGTCAGGTACTCCAGGCCGCTGAGATCACGGGCGAGCGCCGCCCCGATCAGCGGGTCCTGCCAGGTGACCTCGCGGCGGCGCATCGCGTCTTCGCCGGCCGGGCTGACCGCCTCATGGCTGAGTTCTTGCATGGAACCCAGCTTAGGGATAGTGCGTTCTATTACGCAACTATCTATGCTGAGACCGTGAGACGGACCAGCTTCGAGGGCATGACCTGCTCGGTCGCCCAGTGCCTCGAGGTCGTGGGGGAATGGTGGAGCCTGCTCATCGTCAGGGACGCGTTCCTCGGCGTGACCCGCTTCGATGACTTCCAGGCCAGGCTCGGGATTTCCCGGAATATCCTCACCCGGCGGCTGAATCACCTCGTCGACAGCGGGGTCCTCATGCGGGTGGCCTACTCCGAGCACCCGCCGCGTTCGGAATACCGGCTCACCCGCAAGGGCCGCGACCTCTGGCACGTGATCACCGCCATGCGGCAGTGGGGCGACCGGTGGGCCAGGCCGGCCGGGCCGGGCGTCGAGATCAGGCACGCCGCGTGCGGGCACGTGGTGTCCGCGGTGCCGGCCTGCTCGCACTGCGGCGAGCCCCTCGATGCCCGCAGCGTCACTGCCGTGCCCGGGCCGGGTGCCGTGACGGGGGACCGGGACCGCGCCGCAACCCTGTACAAGCAGACGCTGGCTGGCACCGGCGAGGCATGAACCACTGGCATGTGCCTCCCGGACTTCAGCCAAGCCCGGTGACATCACGAACCCGGTCAGCCCGGCGGAATGCGAGGCGGCCCGGCCCGGCGGTGGCCTGCGATGAGCGGTAACCAACGCAGCGGCGGCCGGTATCGTATCGGCTTCCGGGATCCACTCCAGGCTCGCGTGCTGTCATCTTGATCACACGCAAGAACGGCGGCGGTGCGCTCGGCGCACGCCGATCATCTGGTGTATGTTTATTGGCACATGCCAATGGCTGACAACCCGTAGCCTGCGCTAGCGTCGACGTCATAGGAACAAGCACCTGACGTTGATGGCATGGGACATCGGCAGGGAGCGCGCATGCCAGGCACGAACCCGACGTTGCGCCAGCGGGAACTCGGTATCAGGCTACGGGAATTGCGCAATGAACGTGGCCTTACCGTCGAGGATGTCGCCGAAAAACTTCTCTGCTCGGCTACCAAAATCAGCCGCCTGGAGACTGCGGCACGCCGCCCAAGCTTGCGGGACGTTCGTGACTTGTGTGCGCTTTACGATGTCGATGAGTCCACCTCGGCGGAATTCATGACTCTCGCGAGGGAAGCCAGGGAACAAGGCTGGTGGACTAAGTACAGCGATCTCAGGCTTGATCCGTATATCGGGCTTGAGCAGGTCGCCAAGTCAATTACTACATACACGATGTACTACATTCCGGCGTTGCTCCAGACCGAAGACTACGCTCGGGCCATAATTAAGGGAATAGCAGCGAGGATAACCCCGGAAATACTTCAGCAACGCGTCGAGGCGCGGCTGCGGCGGCAATTGCTGCTCAAGGACGAAAACCGGCCGCGTTATCGTGTTCTGCTGGACGAAGGAGTGTTGCGCCGGCCTGTCGGCGGGCCGATCGTGATGGCTGCTCAACTTGAACGAGTTCTGCAGGCTGAACGGGAGGGACAGGTCACTTTCCAGGTCATACCGTTCGACATCGGGGCCCATGCTTCCGCTGACGTTCATTTTGTGCTGCTGGAGTTCGCAGAAGAGTCAAACCTTTCTCCTGTCGTCTTCATCGAGGGCTTGGCAGTGCATCAGTACCTTGAGCGTAAGGATGATGTAGCGCGGTACCGTGAGGCTGTCGAGCTTCTGCGCGACTCCGCCCTTAGCCCGCGGGATTCGATTCAACTTGTTGATGAGGCCCGGAGAGCGTATCTCGGGAGTTAGGAGTTTATTAGGGAATGTAGTCTCCAAGCTGAATGGAGGCTGCTGGGATGGGTATCGAATACGCGCCGGCTCAAAGAGGACTGGACTGGCGCGTTTCCAAGGCGTGCGAAAGCGGCGCCTGCATCATGGTGGCGAGCCAGGGTGATGCGGTGTTTTTCGGTAATACGAATAGTCCGGACGGCCCGGCATTTGCTTATACGAAAACCGAATGGAAGGAGTTCCTCGCGGGGGCTAAGCGGGGAGACTTCGACGATCTTTTCTAGGCGCCGACGCCGCCGAGGCTAAGCGCAGGACGGTCTGGCGGCGGTAAGGGCGGTGCCCGCCCACGTTCTTACCGCCGCAACATTGCGGAACATCCGCCTCTCTTTTCGCACTCGCCGCATTAATCATATTTGCGTGCTTGACAAAGGCAAAGGGCCATGTTTCGCTCAGGGCTAAAGAATTCATGCCATCATCACTTCGTGGAGTGCGATGAGTGACAGGCTTACAGAGGATCCGATATGGCGGCAGGGACCGTGCGATGGCGGTGCTTGCATTGAAGCCGCGGCGGTGGGGGAGGAAATCATGGTGCGCAGCACAGCAGATCCAGATTCCGTCCTTCACGTGAGCCGCGAGGAGTGGCAGAAGTTCCTGGCCGGCGCCAGGAGCGGCCTGTTCGACGACCTGTAACCGCAGGCCGGGTTCCAGGTGACGATAATCCCTTGGCACCTTCCTGATGCTCGGGCATTGTGGGCTGGGTGAGCATTCCTGATCCGCCGCCGGCGGCCGAGGATCTTCGCGGACTGGCGCGCAGCCTGCGGCAGTTGCTCGAATTCGGCACCCAGGCGCTGCTGGAAGACGCTGAACCCGCTGAGGTGGCCCTGCGGATCAGCGGGCATCTGGGCTGCGAACTGACCGCTATCGTGCTGGTCGCCGAGAGGTTCCCCAAATGGGAGCACGTCAACGTGCAGCGGGGAGTGGACGCCTACCTCAGGACTCAGCGCGATGACCCGGAATGGTTCGGCACGCCCGGCAGCGGGCGTCATCCGCACGAGGACATCCTGTCGCTGATCAGCTCCCCGGCCTCGCAGTTCGTGATGTTCCGGGGCCCCAGGGCGCACCTCATCCGGGGTGGGGATGCCGTCAGCGGCGGCCGCGGGGCGGCGAGCTATGGCACGGCCGCGGTCGGGCCGGAGGAGAACACCGAGGTCGTGACCTTCGGCCTGGTCGCGGCGGCGGCGCCGGACGGCGCCCCGGTGGTGATCGGCATCCGGGACGAGAGCCAGTTCGGGGCGCCCGTATGCAATCTCGAGATACTCGCGGCCGACCGGGAGGCGGCCGCCGCCACCCGCGACGAGATCGGGCGCCTAATGCGGGTCCATGACGTGTTCCGGGGGCAGGTGCTCAGCTTCACCGAGAGCGAGCACCACGGCAACGAACTGGTCTCCTTCCTGCCCCGGCCCGCGATCACGGCACAGGACATCGTGCTGCCCGGCGGCGTGCTCGACAGCATCGAGCAGCACATCATCGGCATCGCCGAATGGTCACAGGACCTGCTCAGCGCGGGCCAGCATCTCAAGCGCGGCCTGCTCCTGCACGGACCGCCCGGGACCGGGAAGACCCACACCGTCCGGTACCTGACGGCGCGGCTGGCCGAGAGCACGGTCATCTTGCTCACCGGCCGCTCCATCCGGTTCATCGACGCGGCCGCCGCACTGGCCCGCCGCCTGCAGCCGTCCATGGTCGTCCTGGAGGATGTCGACCTCGTGGCCACCGACCGGGACTACACCCCGGACGGCAACCCCCTGCTTTTCTCCCTGCTCGACGCGATGGACGGCATCGGCGCGGACGCTGACGTCACCTTCGTGCTGACCACCAACCGGGCCGACATCCTGGAAAGCGCCCTGGCGGACCGGCCGGGCCGGGTCGATCTCGCGATCGAGATTCCCCGGCCTGACGCGGGCTGCCGCGAGCGCCTGTTCCGCCTCTACATACGCGACCTGGCCGTCGACGCCGACCTGGAGCCGGTGGTGGCAGGCACCGAAGGCGTCACCGCTTCCTTCGTCAAGGAAATGATCAGGCGGACCGTCCTGGCCTCGCTGCGGGCGGGCGAACGGCCGCCGGTGCTGCGCGACGCCCACTTCACCGCAGTGCTGGCCGAGATGAACGGGGAGCGGCAGTCCCTGACCCGGTCCCTGCTCGGCGTCGACGCCGGCGAGGACGCGGGCGCGGGCGCGGATCCGGACGGCCGCCCGGTCTGTCACCGCCGCTTCCGGTGAGTGAGGCCGGCGAGCTGTGAGCCCTACAATCGCTCCCATTTCGACTGGCACAGCGAGAACAGGCCGAACATGATGAGGCCGATCGCGACCAGCACCAGGAGCCACGGGCCCAGCGGCGTGGAAGCCAGCACCCGCAGGGCGGAGTCGACCCCCTTGGCTTGCTGGGGCTGGGCCCGGACCGCGGCGACCACGAGGAAGACGCCCCCGGTGACGAACACCACGCCGCGGGCTATGCCGCCGAACTTGCCGAGCCACACCACGACGCGCTGGATGCGCCCGTGCAGCTGACCGAGCTCGAGATTTTTGCGGTACTTCTCCTTCCAGGCCGCATAGGCGAGGAAGATACCGCCGCCGGCCAGGGCAAGGCCGACTGCCGCCACGAGGACCTGGCCGCCCGGGTATTTCATCACCGTCGCGGTCAGGTCCACCGACTCCTTATCGCTGGACTGCGCGCCCTCCCCGATCGCGGACTTCAGCACGCTGTAGGCGATAACGCCATAAATGACCGCCTTGCCCAACGCGCCCAGCCTCTTCGCGGCCCGGCCTTTCGAGCCGGACGACGTGCCCTGCCCGGAGCCAGATGTCCTGCTGTCGCCGGAACTAGAGGAGGTGCTGTCGCCGGAACTAGAGGAGGTGCTGTCGCCGGAGCTGGAGGAGGTGCCGTCGTCGGAACTGGACGAAGGGAAAGCGGCGTCGGACAGCCGCCACAGCGCCATGCCGGTGAACCCCACGACGAGGAGCCAGATCAGGATGCCCCCGACGGGAGTGGAGCTGACCTCCTGCAAGGCCCCGGATTTGTCCGCCTGCTGTCCGGACTGGCCGAAGGCCGCCTGGACGGCAATCCAGCCGACGAGCATGTAGAGAACACCGCGGGCCGCGTAGCCGGCCCGGCCCAGCCAGCGCAGGGCGGTGCTGCTGGCGGCGCGGCGGCCGGCGGATTTCGCGCTGCGCCCGGCCCTGCGCCGGTCCGTCCAGGTCGCCAAGGCGGCTCCTCTCCTCCGATGACAGCTGCCCTGCTACTGCCCGGGAACGGTGTTCGTATGCGGGGGAGAAGGTACGAGACCGGCCCCGGTGCCACCGGCACCGCCAGGCCGGCATCGGGACCGCCTGGGTCCGGCGCCGTTAGGAATCCGTCCTGACAGCACTGTCCACCACCTCGGCCGCGACGATCGCGAGCTTGCGGCGTTCCGCCCGCGCCTGCGCCCTGAGCTGCACATAGGCGGCATGGGCGCTGATGCCCTGCTGCCCGATGAGGACACCCTTGGCCTGCTCGATGACGGCCCGGGAGTTCAGGGCCGACTGGAGCTGGGCAGCCAGCTCGGTCTGCTGCTCGCCGAGCAGCATGCTGGCGATGAGCAGCGCGGCCAGGTCAGTGAAGGCCAGCAGGGCGAGCTCGGCCTCCGGTGCCCAGGGACGGCGATCCCCGGATATCACCGCCACCACGCCCACCGCGTCCTGGTTATAGGGGATCGGGCTGGCCAGCACGGCCCGGACCCCGCGGGCCACCGCGTGCTGGCTGAACGACGGCCACCGCTGGTCCTGGGTGAGATCCTCGGCCCCGACCAGCTCCTTGTCCTCGAAGGCGGCGATGCACGGACCTTCCCCGTGACGGATCTGCAGCTCCTCGAGGTGCCTCATCCGCTCATCGGAGACCGCGGTGTTCAGCAGGTGGTGGTCGACGTCGGCGAGCATCAGGCCGGCGCCGTCCACGGAGAAGATCGTGTGGGTGGTCTGGACGATGTGGTGCATCGCGTCCTCGACCCGCATCTCGCCGAAGCGAAGCTTGCCGAGCTCATTCAGCGCGTGGCGCACGTCGTGTACCGAAACGCTCATCTTCGCTCCCGACTCAGGCTTCCATGTCGCAGTAGGCGTCGAGGCCGGTGAGCCCGAGGATACGGCGTACCCCCGGACCCGGATGCCGGATGACCGGGCGGCCGCCGTCGCGCAGCCACGACCCGCATCCCGCGATCAGCCGGGCCGACCCGCAGTCCATGAAACTCGTCCCGGCCAGGTCGAAGACCAGCCGTTCCGGCTTGCCCCGGGAGACCAGGGCCAGCTGCCCGGCCAGGACGGGCAGCGTCACCAGGTCGAGCTCGCCCCGGATGACGATCGTGACGGCACCCGGGCTCGCGTCCACCTCGACCGTGACCCGGCTAGGGCGCCGGCCATCATGCTCCCGGCCGCCCATCAGGCGCACTCCAGGGAACGGAGCCACGTCATGAGGACTCCCCACTCACCAGCAACAGGCTTGAGCCGACTGCTGTCAGGAGGCCTCTCCCGGTCGCTGGCCAGGAAGGTGCGGGGTCAGCATCGACCTTGCGGCGGGCCGCAGGGTTCTGGGCGGCATCACGATTTCCTCAAGTATGCCCCACCCGGCCCAGGCCATGAGCCGCTCCGGCGCGTCTGCGATGGTGTTGTTATGGCATGGATTGAGCTTGACGGGGCGGTCAACGTACGCGACCTGGGTGACCTGCCCACCGAGGACGGTCACAAGACCGCCCGGGCCAGCTTGCTGCGCGCGGATAACCTGCAGGAACTGTCGGCCGCCGACATCACCAAGCTGGTCCGCGACTTCGGCGTGACCACCGTCGTGGACCTGCGCAGCTCCAGCGAACTGGCCGCCGAGGGACCGGCCCCGCTGGACGCCGTGGCCGGCGTCCGGCACGCGCACCACCCGGTGCTGCCCGAGGTCGGCACCAGCACCGACGTGGTCGCCGACGCGCTGCTGGCACGCGACCAGCTGGACCGGACCCGGTACCCCGACGACCCGGTCTGCGGGCACTACCTCGGCTACCTGGAAGATCGCCCCGATCAGGTGGTCGGGGCGATCCGCAGCATCGCGCACGCCGAGGGCGCGGCCGTGGTCCACTGCGCGGCGGGCAAGGACCGGACCGGCGTCGTGGTGGCGCTCGCGCTCACCGTGGCCGGAGTACCCGCCGAGGCCGTGGCGGCCGACTACGCGGCCACGGCGGAGCGCACCGAGGCCATCGTGGCCCGGCTGGCCCGGTCACGCCTGTACGTCCGCGACATCACCAGCAAGCCGGCCGACCTGCACCGGCCCCGGCCGGAGACGATGACCGCCTTCCTGGAGCAGCTGGACGCGCGTTACGGCGGGGCCGCGTCGTGGCTGACCAGTAACGGCCTCAGCCCCGAGGACCTGGACAGCTTGCGGGTCAAGCTCCGGGCAGGCGCTTGAGCGGGAACGGCGGGGCGACGCGCAGTTCCACGTTACGGTCGGCGGCGGTGCCGGCCATCGCGGTGATGTCGAGCGGGATGTTGGCCGCGATCTCGCGGTGCAGCGCGGCGAGGTCATCGGTGGTCTCCACCGGCACGGCCGGAACCAGCGGGGTGTCGTGATCGACCATCGTGGTCACGACGGACAGGTAATCCCCGTGGTCGACCAGCTCGACCACCCGGGTCTGGCACGGCCAGTCCACCACCGCGCACGTGGTCACTTCCCAGAACCCGTGCGCCGGGTCGGCCGGGTCGGGGCGCGGGCAGATGGTATTGGTGTGCGTATGGCCGTTCAGCCACAGCACCACGTTGGGGAACCGGTGCAGCAGGGCCACCAGCCCGGCACCGAGCATCGGCTCGCCGTCCGGGCCGGCGTGGCCGCCGCGGCGGTTGTCCAGGGTGTCGGTGCCGTGGTGCGAGAACACGACGACCAGGCGGTCGTCGTGGCCGGTCCGCACCTCAGCGCCGCCGGCCCCGCGGTAGGCGGCGTGCACCTCGGCCAGCCGGGTCTCCAGCCAGCGGGCCTGCTTGGCGTCCAGGCACCCGGACGCCCCGCCGGCCAGGCAGTTGGTGTCGAGCGCGATGAACCGCACCGCGGCCGTGTCGTGGACGTAATAGGCCGTGCCGTCCAGCCGGTTCCGTTCGGTGAATCCATGGCCGAACGGCCGTGAGCCGGCCCGCAGGTGGGCGTCGACGAAGTCCCGGCGGGTGATCGGACGGCGGAAAGGGTCCGGGGTGACCTGGCGGTACGGGCCGGCCATGAACGCCTCGGGACGCTCGGTGAACTCCTTGAGCGCCTGGTCATGGTCGAAGCCCTCGGGCAGGCCGAACGGCTTCTTGCCACCGGTCAACGCGGCCGCGAGCCCCGGTGTCTGGGTGCCGACACCCTGGTTGAGTGCCTCGTGGTTACCGAAGCAGGACAGCCAGGGGATGCTCAGGCCGGCTGCCGCGAACTCGCGCAGCGCGCGCTGCAGCAGGCCGGGATGGTGCGGGAAGCCAAGCTCGCGCCGGAAGAAGTCCGGCCCGCCGGCCCCCGGGCCGTCCGGCCGCCTGAAGATGTCACCCGGCCAGTCCGTCCCCTCCACGCCCTCGTAGTCCGGGCCGCCGGAGTCAGGGGAGACCACGCCGCCGTCGAACAGGGCCAGGAAGGCCTGCAGCTCGTTCCACTGGGCGTTGTCGATCGCGTCGCCGGTGGTCACCGCCAGTTGCGGGGGCAGGCCGGTGGCCGGGCCGTGCACCGCGCTGACGGTGCGCAAGGTGGCGTCGACGGCATGGGCCGTGAGCGCCTCCTGCGGCCGCTGCACCGGGATGATTCCGGCGTACCGGCGGTCGGCGAAGTTCGCGTTGAGGAACTCGAACCGGGTCGGCGACTGGACGTCGGCGAGCTGGAGGTCGGTGATGTGGACCAGGCAGGCCAGCGCCCGGCCGGGGCCGGGCTCGGGACCGGCCGGGCCGGACGCGCCGAAGTCGTCCCGGATGAGGTGCGGCTCGCCCGCTCCGGCCTCGACGGCCCGGTACGGGGCCAGCCGCCCGCTGCGGAGCACGGCCCCGGGCCCGAGCCTGCGCTGGGTGGTCAGCAGGGGATGCCGGCCGCTCACGCCTCTTCCCCGACGGCCGGCTCCGAGGCCGCTGACACCAGCACGGGATCGCGCCGGATGGTCAGCGTGACCCGGCCGCCCGCGGTCAGGGTGGTCGCGTCCGACGTGGGGAGCTGGGCCAGGACCCTGGTGTCGCCGAGGTCGACCGTGACCCGGCTGGTCGCGCCCAGGAAGGTGACGGCGATGACGGTGCCCGTCAGCGGGCCCGATTCCGCCGCGGCGTCCGACGCCAGGCCCACCGCTTCCGGCCGGATCAGCGCCACCGCCCGGCCGTCGGGAACGTCGCGTTCCACCAGCGGCAGCGTGATGCCGCGGACGGTCACCTCGCCGCCCTTGACCTCACCGTCCAGCCGGTTGGACAGGCCGACGAACTCGGCCACGAACGAGGTGGCCGGGCGCGAGTAGACCTCGGTGGGCGGGGCGAGCTGCTCCAGGCGGCCGTCCCGCATGACGCCGACCCGGTCCGCGATGGCCAGCGCCTCCTCCTGGTCGTGGGTGACGAACAGCGTCGTGATCCCCACCTCGAGCTGGATCCGCCGGATCTCGTCCCGCAGCTGGGCCCGGACCTTGGCGTCCAGCGCGGACAGCGGCTCGTCCAGCAGCAGCACCTGCGGCTCGATGGCCAGGGCGCGGGCCAGGGCGACCCGCTGCTGCTGGCCGCCGGACAGCTGATGGGGGTACCGGTCCGCCTGGACGGAGAGCCCGACCAAGTCGAGCATCTCCAGCGCCCGTTTGTCCCGCTGGGCCGCGTTCACCTTGCGCAAGCGCAGCCCGAACGCCACGTTCTGCCGCACCGTCATGTGCGGGAACAGCGAGTAGGCCTGGAAGACCATGCCCATGTCGCGCTTGGCCGCCGAGACGTGGGTGATGTCTCGGCCGCCTACGGTGATGTGCCCGGTGTCGGCATCCTCCAGGCCCGCCAGCAGGCGCAGCGTGGTGGTCTTGCCGCAGCCCGACGGGCCGAGCAGCGCGATCAGCTCGCCCGGCGCCAGGGTCAGGTCCAGGTGGTCGAGCGCGACGACGGGGCCGTAGTGACGGCTCAGGCCTTCCAGCCGTACCTCCACGGCGGCCCGGGCCGTCCGGGTTAGCGGTGCAGCAGTCACGGGGTGTACCTCATCCCCGGCCGCGTCGGCGGCGGCCAGCGTAGGACAGGATCAGCAGCAGGAGGAAGGCGAACAGCAGCGCGGCCGTGGAAGTGGAGAAGATAACCCCGGCGTTCGGCGTGTTCCGGCTGATGGAGTACAGCTCAACTGACAGGTTGTTATACAGCAGCAGGAAGGCGATGGTGAACTCGCCGAGCACGAGCGAACAGGTCAGCAGCAGCGCGTTCAGGATGGCCTGCCGCATATTCGGCACGATGACCCGGAGCATCACCGTGAACCAGCTCCCCCCGAGGCTGCGCGCTGCCTCGGACAGGGTGGTCACGTCGATGGCGTTCAGCCCGGCTGACAGCGCCCGGTAGGCGTAGGGCATCGCCAGGATCACGTAGACCCAGGACAGCATCAGCGCGGACAGGCTGTAGTGCTGGATCCGGTTGTAGATCGAGCCGAGCCCCACCACCAGGACGATGGCCGGGATGGTGAGCGGCAGCAGGGAGAGGAACTCCATGGTGCGGGCCAGCCACTGCACCCGCAGCCTGACCCAGATCATGGTCGGCACCAGCAGCACCAGCGTCACCACGCTGGTAATGACGGCCAGCTCCATGGTGATCTCGATCGAGCTCAGCAGCGGCGGGACGCCCTCGCCCTGGTAGGAGGCGATCTGCTTCCAGGCCGCCCCCGACCAGGTGCCGAGCTTGGCCCCCTCCAGGGAGAACCGGAGCATGGCCAGCATCGGCAGCAGGAAGAACAGCCCGAAGATCGTGAACACCACGTAGCGGTAGGCGTTCAGCCGCCGTTTGCGGTTCGCGTGCATGCCGCGCGGCCGGGCGGCCGCCGCCGGGGCCGGCGTCTCGCCGACCGAGGTCACCGCAGCCATCGGGCCGCCCTCCGCTGCAGCAGTGCATACCCGGTCATGACGATGGCCACGCCGATGATCATGCCGAAGGCGAGCAGGTCGGCCACGTTGACGTTACTGAGCCCCACCTCGCTGGACAGGGCGGTGCTGATCTGCTGCGGGACGATATACGCGATCTGGTTCTCCCAGGCCACGATGGTGGCGAAGGCGGACAGCGCGTTCGCGAACAGCAGCAGGGCGCCACCGAGGAAGGCCGGCATCAGCAGCGGGCCGCCGACGTAGCGCCAGTACTGCCAGGCCGAGGCGCCGAGATTCTCCGAGGCCTCCCGCCACTGGACCTTCAC
>Ga0136846_1222506_pt1 | contig 12281 bp, 5 predicted proteins | sample HopSoiMetagenom2_FD_96841 | JGI IMG/M metagenome (GOLD analysis project Ga0136846, IMG submission 96841) | Grasslands soil microbial communities from Hopland, California, USA - 2 Assembly 2016 (version 4) | ecosystem: Environmental > Terrestrial > Soil > Grasslands | place: USA: Hopland...
CCGCGAACCCGGCCCCGGCCTCGACCGCGATCTCGTCGAGTACCGCCCGGTCCACCTCGCCGACGTCGTCCGTCGGCAGGGCGTCGAGGAGGACGAACCACACTGGGATGTCACTGACGGGCACATGGCCGAGGAGGAACGCCCGGAGAGTCTCGGGGGTGTGGGCCTCGTCGGGAGTGGCGATGAACGCGACCGCACCGCCCGAGCCCGGCGCCGGGGCGATCACCGCGGCCGAGACCGTGTCGAGCGCGGTGAGCCGAGCGGCTATCGCCTCGCTGGACAGCCGGGCAGGCGACCTGTCGTAGCGTTCCGCGATCCCGTCGGCGCGCCACCGGGCCAGCAGGCCCGTGGGCCTCAGCCATGCCCCCTCGCGGCCCGTCACGGTGTCGGGCACCAGCCCGGCGTCGGCGACGGACTCCGTACCGGTCCCTCCGGGCTCGGGCACGTACACCTGGCCGACCGCACCCACCGAGGTGGGCCGCAACGCCTCGTCCAGGAGATACACGGGCCCCTTGGGAAGCGGATCCGCGTCCCCGGGGTGCCCCACGGGGCGATCGTGGTCCGCGCCCCGGGCCAGCAGGGCGGCCCGCTCCTCCTCGGCGTACAGGGGCAGGTCCAGGATCGGGCTGCGCGGTCCCGCCAGCGCGGAGGCCGCTAGACGGACGTACTCCTGGGACATGCGGCGGATGGTTGCGCCGTCGTATACGTCGGTCGTGTATTTGGCCGAGATGGTCATGGGGCCGGCGCCGGGATCGATGACGTCCCACACCAGGTCGAACTCGCTCGCGCTCTCCTTGTCGACCTCGCGCTCCGCCCGGACCGAGCCGAGCGCGAGGACCGGATCCGGCTGGGTCAGGACCTGGAAGCAGACCGAGGTGAGCGGCAGCCGCCCCGGGTCTCGCACCGGGTTGGCGAGGGCGACGACCTCGTCGAAGGGCACGGTGTGGTGGTCCATCGCGTCGAAGAATGCGCCGCGTGTCTTCTTCAGTACGTCGCGGAAGGTCGACGCCGATGACATCCGCACTCGCAAAACCACCGTGTTCACGAAGAAGCCGACCGTGCCCTGCAGCCACGAACCGTGCCGTAGCGACCACGGGGTGGCGATGGCCACGTCCCGGAGGGGTCCGCTGCGTCGGCCGAGTTGCACGGCCAGCACCGAGGCCAGTACCACGAACGGGGTGAGGCGTTGCCCGCGGGCGAACTCCCGTACCTCGTCGGCGAGCTGGGCAGGTATCTCGGTGCGTTCCTCGTGAACCTCGAAGGTCCGGTGGGCAGGGCGCGGTCGGTCGGTGGGTGGATCGAAGTCCGGAAGCCCGCCGAGTTCGGCGCGCCAGTGGGCACGGGACTTCTCGTGCGCGGGTTGGGCGGAGGTCTCTTGGAGCCACTGCCCGAAGTCCTCGTAGCTCTGCGGTGCCGGGCCCAGTGCCTCGTCGAGGCTGCGGCTCTGTTCCCAGGCTCCGTAGAGCTGAGCGAACTCCTCGAGGAGTGTCTCGAGGGAGGCGGCGTCGACGCTCACGTGGTGGACGAACAGGCCGAGCCGGTGCTCGCCCGGTCCGGTGCGTGCCAGGTGCCCCCGGATGAGGGGGCCTCGTTCCAGATCGAGCGGGCGGGCGAGTTCCTGCGAGAGAAGGCCGGCCCATGCCCGGTCCGGGTCCACCTCGGTGCTCAGGTCGGTGACCACCAGATGGAACGGTTCCTGGTGGACCTCCTGCTCGGGTCCGTCGTCGCCCGGCACGAGGCATGTCCGCAGCGTGCGGTGCCGCTGCGTGAGCGCGGTCAGCGCCGCCCGGATCCCGTCCGGATCGACATCACCTGAAAGCCGCAGCAGGACCGGAACCATGAAGAACGGCAGCTCCGGGTAGAGCCGGCTGTAAAACCACAGCCGCGTCTGCAGCCGGCAGGCGGGCGGTCGGCGCGCGCCGACCACGGGTGCGGGTGCGATCACGAAGCCACCTCCGCCACCTCACCCGCGGCTTCGCCCACCGCGTCGGCGCCCACCAGGGCAGCGAGCCCGTGCACGGTGGGCCGGCTGAAGAAGTCGCGCAGCAGGATCTGAACCGAGTAGTGCCTGCGGACCTGCCCCACGAGATCGAGCGCCAGGAGGGAATTGCCGCCGAGCGTGAAGAAGTTGTCGTGGCAGCCGATCGTGTCGAAGCCCAGTACCTGCTGGAAGATCTCGCAGAGGTGCTCTTCGGTCCGAGTGGCGGCGGCGACGAAGTCGCCCACCGCTGCGGGACGACCGTGGCCCTGGTCGTTGACCGGTGCGGCCAGAGTTTCCGCGGGGAGCGCCTCCGGTGCGGAGCCGGCCCGGGCAAAGCGCTCCGCCTGCTCCACCACGTCGTGCAGGTCACCGACCGAAACATGGACCTGCGGCAGGCCGGTCGCCAGCACGCCGAGGAACGCCTGGTGGCCCTCGGGTTCGGTGAGATAGATACCGGGGTCGCCGGGCGCCTCGTCCGCTGCGGTGTCCTCCCCCGCGTTCATGCCGGTGTCGAGCCAGCCGGTCCAGTCGATGGCCAGCACCTCCTTGCGGCCTCGTCGGTGGGACTCGTGGGCGAGCGCGTCGAGGTAGGCGTTGCCGGCCGTGTAGTCGGCCGCGCCGTCCCAGCTGTCGACCGTGGTCAGGGAGGAGAACAGGGCGAGGAAGCCGAGATCGGCGTCGGCTGTGGCCGCGATCAGCGCCCGCGCACCGACCACCTTCGGCGCGATGGTTCGATGGAATTCCGCGGGATCGAGTGTCTCGATGAGCCCACCGCCGCCGGTCAGGCCGGCCGCGTGCACCACACCGTCCAGCGCCCCGAACCGTTCCCGGGCCGCCCGCACCAGCTCGCGCACGGCTGCCGGGTCGGTGACATCGCAGGGCAGGACGGCCACTTCGCCGCCGGCTTCCTCGATGTCCCGGATCCGCCGCAGCTGCCTGCTGACCCCGTCCGCGGGCCCGTGAGCGGTCATCCAGTCGTCCCAGTCCTCCCGCGGGGGCAACGGTGTCCGGCCGCTGAGTACGAGCCGGGCACCATACCGCTCGGCAAGGAAGTGCCCGAGGGACAGGCCGATGCCGCCGAGGCCGCCGGTGATGAGGTAAACGCCCTTGTCCCGCAGTGGCAGTTGTTCCGCGAGCACCGCCGCCGGTTCGAGCTGCTCCACCTCCTGGCTCCATCGCCTGCCGCCGCGCAGCGCGACCACCAGCTTCGGCGACACGGCGTCGAGTTCTGCGACGAGCCGGCCTGCGGCCGCCTCGGCCTCCTCGGCGGGGTCGAGGTCCACCACCCGGCAGGAGACGTGCCTCAGTTCCTTGGGGATCACCTTGGCGATACCGGTCAGGATCGCGGGGTCCGGCCTGATGTCCTCGTCGCCGACCACGTCGAAGACGCCATGCACGGCGACGAGCAGGTCGAATCGTCCGGCGCCTTGCCCGGCGAGCGTCCGGGCGGTGGCGAGGAGGTCGGCGGGCGCGTCACCGTCCGCTCCGGTGCCGCCGGCCTCCGTGGTGAACACCACGGTGGCCCGCGGCCGCCCGGTCAGCGCCAGCTCCAGGTCTTGCTGCAGGGCGGCACCCGGTACGACGGCGGTAACCGGACGGCCCGTCGCCATCAGGGCGCCGATCACGGCGCCGGCGAGCGGACCGGTGCCGACGACCACCGCGGCGGGCTGGTCCGCGCCCGGCGTCGGCTGCCGCTGGGGCAGTGCGCAGCTGCGCCAGGCGGGGCTGTAAAGCCAGCGCTGCGGGTCGCGGACGCGGGCGATCTCACGCCGGGCCGGCTGCTCGGGCGCGGCCGTCTCGTCGATCCAGAACCGTTTGCGCTGGAAGGGGTAGGTCGGCAGTTGTGTGCGCCGCTCGCCGCCGCGGGCGAACGCGGCCCAGGACAGTTCCGTCCCCTGCTCCCACAGCACGGCGAACGCTTCGTACAGCACGCCGAGGTCGTCGTCCGCGTCGCTGCGGGACCGGAGGGTACGCACCAGCCGGTCACTGGACTCGGTGGACACAGATCCACGGGCCAGCGACAGCAGCCCGTGCCCCGGGCCGACCTCGATCAGTGTGCCGTCCACGGTCTCGAGCAAGTCTGCGAGGCCGGCCCGGAAACGTACGGGCTCACGCATGTGCGCTCCCCAGTAGGCCGGAGATCGCACCTCGGCGTCCGTGATCCAGGTGCCGGTCACGTTCGAGATGTACGGGATCGCCGGCGCCTGCACCGGCACGGTCTCCATGAAGGCGCTGAACCGTGCGGCCGCCTCGTCCATGGCAGCCGTGTGCGCGGCGTGCGGGACCCGCAGCTCACGGCAGGTGAGGCCGCGCTCGGCGAGTGTCTTGGAGAGTGCCTGAACCGCCTCGCGGTCACCGGCGACCGCGACCAGCCGTGGCCCGTTGTCGGCAGCCACCGTGACGCCGTCCGGCAGCAGCGGCGTCACCTCGGCCTCCGGCAGCGGCACGGCAAGCATGGCGCCCGCGGGCGCGGCCTGCATGAACCGAGCTCGCGCGTCGATGACACGCACGGCGTCCTCGATGCCGAACACCCCGGCGACGGTCGCGGCCACGAATTCGCCCATGCTGTGCCCCAGCATCGCGGCCGGCCGCACGCCCCGGGCCATCAGCGCCCGTGCCAGCGCATACTCCACGGAGAACAGCGCGGGCTGGATGTAGCGCGTCCGGTCGAGGAGTTGCGGGGTGACCTCCCGCAGCACGATGTCTCGCAGGTCTTGGCCGATGAGCGGGAGGAACAGCTCGGCGCAGTGGTCGAAGACCTCGGCGAACTCCGGCACACCGTCGTACAGCCCCCGGGCCATGCCCGGATAGTGGGCGCCCTGGCCGGGGAACAGGAAGGCAACCGTGGCGGACTTGGCAGCCTCGGTGAACGTTCGGTTCGCTCGCTCGCGCAACGCACGCGCCGCATCGGATGGAGTACGCGCCACGACCGCGGCACGTCGGGCGAACTCGGTGCGGCCGGTCCGCAGAGTGTACGCCGTGTCGTCGAGCCGCGCCGAGCCGCCCTCCAGGTGGTCGGCGAGCTGGGTGAGCACCTGAGCGACGGCGTCGTCACCGCGCGCCGACAGCGGAAGCACGTGCCAGCCGGCGGGCTCGTCGGGGCGCTCGTCGGTCGGCGGTTGCTCGACGACCACGTGGGCGTTCGTGCCGCCGATGCCGAAGGAGCTCACGCCGGCCCGGCGCGGCACTCCGTCGGGGGTCCGCCACTGCTCGCGCTCGGTCACGATCCGGAAGGGGCTGGTCGACAGGTTCAGCGCCTGGTTGGGCTCGCGGAAGTTCAACTGCGGTGGGATGACGCCGAGTTTGGCCGCATGCAGCGCCTTGATGAGGCCCGCGATGCCGGCCGCGGAGTCCGTGTGCCCGATGTTCGCCTTCACCGAACCGAGCACGCAGTAGCCTTGCTTGTCGGTCTGCTCACGGAACGCGCGGGTCAGGGCGGCGAGTTCGATGGGGTCGCCGATCGGGGTGCCGGTCCCGTGCGCCTCCAGGTAGGTGATGGTTTCGGGGTGGATGCCGGCCACCGCCTGTGCCGCCGCGATCAGTTCCGCCTGGCCGTCGACGCTGGGCGCCGTGAAGCCGGCCCGGCCCGCTCCGTCGTTGTTGATGGCCGAGCCCGCGATGACGCCCTGGATGATGTCGCCGTCCGCGAGCGCGTCCTCGAGCCGCTTGAGCATGACGACCCCGACGCCGGAGCCGAACACGGTGCCGGTGGACCGGGAGTCGAAGGACCGGGTGCGGCCGTCGGCGGAGGCGATGCCGCCCTCGATGTAGTAGTAGCCGCGCCGGACCGGGGGGCTGACGCAGACGCCGCCGGCCAGCGCCGCGTCGCATTCGTAGGTCCGCAGCGACTGGCAGGCGAGGTGGACTGCGACCAACGAGGTCGAGCAGGCGGTGCTGACCGGGACGCTCGGCCCGGTCAGGTTCAGGTGGTAGGAGACCTTCGGGGTGAGGTAGTCGACGTCGTTCTCCAAGGAGCCCACCGACTCCCAGCGGCCACCGGTCTTCCTGAGCGCCTGCCGGTCGACCCGCGACCGCACGTTCTCGATGTACGTGTTGGCTCCCTGCCCCGCGTACACCCCCACCGGCCCGGGCAGCCGCCGGGGGTCGTAGCCGGCCGTCTCGACGGCCCGCCAGCAGTGCTCGATGAAGAGTCGGTGTTGCGGGTCCATCGACTCCGCCTCACGCGGGGTCAGACCGAAGAACTCGGCGTCGAACAGGTCGATGTCGTCGATGCACGCGGCCCGCCGCACGTACTCGGGGGTGCGGATCAGGTCGGCGTCCTCGCCCGCCGCGACAAGGTCGTCCTCGGTCAGGTCGGTGAGGCAGTCGACACCCGAGACGATGTTGTTCCAGAAGGTCTCGGAATCCCTGGCGCCGGGATACGCGCACGACAGGCCGATGACGGCGATGTCCATCCCGGGTTCCCGCTGATCGTCCATGTCCAGATCTCCCCGTCGGCTCTCGTCCATGTGCGCACTCCGGTCGTTCTCGTTTCCGGGAGGTCCACGCGCAGCCGTCTGCGCACCCGGCCATGCTCGATGCCGGCGCCGGGGCGGAACAGTCAGGGATATCCCCGAGGGCCCCGCCCCACCGCCGCTACTGCCGCGCCCCCTGCGCCAGGCGTACGGCCTGGAGATGAAGGTCCAGTGCCGCTACCGTGGGGTGGTCGAAGAGGGCCCGTACGCCGATCTTGACGCCGAGGCCGGCACGGATCCGGCTGACGACCCGGGTAGCGAGCAGGGACTGCCCGCCCAGGTCGAAGAAGTTGTCGTCGATGCCGACGTCGTCCAGGGACAGGACATCGGCGAACAACCGGCACAGGGTCTGCTGCCGCGCCCCCACCGGCGGACGCCCAGCGGGCGTCGCGTACTCGGGTATCGGCAACGCCGCCCGGTCCAGCTTGCCGTTGGCGGTCAACGGCAGCGCGGCCAGCGGGACGAACGCCACCGGGATCATGTAGTCGGGAAGCCGCGTGGCGAGATGGTGGCGCAGCATCGCTGTGTCGGCTGCGGCTCGCCGGGCCCTGTCGTGCTCGTCGAGGACGACATACGCCACCAGGCGTTTGTCACCGGGCTTGTCCTCCCGGACGATCACGGCCCCCTCCCGCACCCCGGAGGTGGCTGCGAGTGCGGCCTCGATCTCGCCGATCTCGATGCGGAATCCCCGAATCTTGACCTGGTCGTCGGTGCGGCCGATGAAGATGAGCTGTCCACTGCCGTCCCACCGCACCAGGTCGCCGGTGCGGTACATACGGCTTCCTGCGGGCCCGAACGGACAGGCAACGAAGCGGACGGCGGTCAGGCCGGGCCGGTGCAGATATCCGCGAGCGACCCCGGCTCCGGTCAGGTACAGCTCTCCCGGGACACCCACCGGCACGGGCCGAAGGTACTCGTCGAGGACGTGGACGCGGGTGTTTCGCATCGGCCGCCCCAGCGGGATGTTGGTACCGACCCGGTCGCCGGCGCGCCACGGCTGTTGCGTCACGCACAGCGTCATCTCGGTGGGGCCGTAGGTGGTGCGCACCGTGGTGCCAGGACACCGCTCCATGACCCTGGTGACGGCGTGCGCGGGGATGACGTCCCCGCCGGTGGTCACCTCCGTCAGCTCTGACAACGTGTCCACGAGTTCCTCGGCCACCACGCGGAACAACCCGGCCGTGAGGCTGAGCTTGGTGATGCCATGCTGCCGGATCAGCCGGCCGAGCGCGGTGGCGTCCATGGCGCCCGGCGGGGCCACCACGACCCGGCCGCCGGCCAGCAGGGGGCCCCACAGCTCCCAGGTGGACGCGTCGAAGGCGTGCGGCGAGTGCAGCAGGACCCGGTCGTGCGGGGCCAGCTCCCAGCAGGGGTCGGTAGCAAGATCGAGGACGGCCTGGTGCGTGATCTGGATGCCCTTGGGTGCGCCGGTGGAACCGGAGGTATACATGACATACGCGAGGTTCTCCGGCCGGATCCGCGGCGACCCCGCATTCTTGGGGGGCGGGTCTGCTTCGGGCGGGTTTGCCGAGACGGTGAGGATGCGGCGGCCGGCAGCGGTCAGCTCGGTGACGAGTTCGTGGCCGCGGAACTCCTCGTCGACGAGGAACACGGCGGAACCGGTGTCCGCGGCGACGGCCCGCATCCGGGACAGCGGGTACGCGGTATGCACCGGCACATACGCGCCACCGGCCTTCAGTACGGCAAGCAGTGCCACCACCAGGTCCACGGATCGTTCCATGAGCATCGGCACCGCGGTCTCGCAGGTCACCCCCGCGCCGCGCAGCACTGCGGCGAGACGCCCGGCGCGATCGCCCAACTCCCGGTAAGTGAGGGACTGTTGCCCGTCGGTCACCGCCGTGGCCTCGGGGGTCTTGGCGACCTGTTCGTCGAATCCCTCCGTCAACGTGCCGGGCGGCCGCGGGTCGCCGGTGTCGTTCACCTCGGCCAGCAGGCGGTGGCGCTCCTCTTCGGTGAGCACGTCGATCCGGCTCAGCCGCCTGCCGGGAGCCTCGACGGCTTGGTCGAGAAGGGCAATCAGGCGCCGACCGAACTGATCGACGGCGTCGTACGGGAAACGGTCCGAGGCATAGTCGATGTGCACCGTTGCGTGGGTCGCGTCGGGAAGGTCCCGGAAGCCGATGTCAAGGTCGGACGCAGACAACCGGTGAGGGACGTGCCATGGCTCCGTCCGCACGCCCGGCAGTTCCAGGTGGAAGCACGACTGGTCCGCCCAGTCCAGCGTCACCTGGGACAACGGGTGGCCGATCAGCGGGCTACCACCCCCGTCGGCCTCCACCAGGCGCTCGAAGAGCAGGTCCTGTCGGTCGCCCGCGGCTGTGTGGACGTCTCGGCTACGCTCAAGCAACTGGACGAAGGTGGGATCGCCCGAGGTGTCGGTGCGCAGCACCAGACGGTTGGAGAAAGAGCCGATGACCTGGTCGAGCCCGTCGCAGCAGCGGCCGGGGACCACGGTCCCCAGCGGGATGTCGGTACCGCAGCCGAGTTTGGTCAGCAGCGCGGCCACAGCGGACTGGACGACCATGAGCGGGGTGGCGTCGTGCTCCCGGGCCAGCCGACGCAACCCGCGGTACGTGCCGGCACCCAACTGGTGCTCCGTCCGCTGGGTCTGAGGACTGATCCGATCGGCCCTCAGATACTCGGTTGGGATTGCCAGTTCTGCGGGGGCTCCCGTCAATGTCTTCTGCCAGTACCGCAGTTGGCGGTCCAGTTCCTGCCCGGGGTCCGAGCCGCGGCCGAGGACGTCGCACTGACGCAGACAGTGGTCGGAGTACTGCACCACGCCCGCATCCCATACGGGGGCCGTGCCCTGGACTCGGGCCCCGTAGGCGTGTGCGAGGTCGCGGTGGAGGGTGAGAGCCGAAAACCGGTCGAAGGCGATCCGGTGCAGGGTGAGGACGAGTATGTGTTCCTGCTCGTGCAGGCTCATCAGGTGGGCCGCCAGCGGAAGTTCCACTGAGATGTCGAAGGTCCTCGCGCAGGCGGCGCCGACCAGAGCGTCGATGTGCTCGGGATCGGTGTGAGTGTGCGCGAACGGTACCCGCCCGTCGGCAAGGGGGACAACGAACTGAACGGCCTCGCCCTCCTCCCCCTCGTGCTCCCGGTACACCGTGCGCAGGATGTCGTGCCGGGCAGCCACGTCGTGGACGGCGGCTTCCAGGGCGGTCACATCCACCCGCCCGTGAACACGCGTCACGACGGGAACGATATGTCGGGCGTTCGGCCCCTCGGACTGGTGCAGGCACCACAACTGACGTTGCACGAGCGACAAGGGATACATGAAGACTCACATCCGTATGGGCAGGGGACTGCGGGCCGCACGGGGCCGGCTGACGCGGATGACCCGGTCTGCAGCAGCCGTCACACCAAAACCGCCCCCTTGTTCCGGTACGTGATGGTCGAGCAGGCCGCCACGCCGCGAACAGTCCGGGATATCCCTGACTTCGGTCCCCGGGCAGCCCGCACTACGGTCCTCCCATGCCCCGAACCGGACCCACGGCCGACGCGGCCGCCGACCACTCCGCCTGTATCCGTCGGCTCACCCCGGAGCGGAACGAGAGCGTGCGGCTGTATTGCTTCCCGTTCGCCGGCGGCGCGGCCGCGTCGTATCGGCCCCTGGCCAAGGTGCTGCCGGAATACGTCGGCCTCGTGGCCTTCCAGCCGCCCGGCCGTCAGGACCGGCTCGGCGAGCCACCCGTCACCGATCTACGGTCGCTGGTACCGGACTTCGCAAAGGCTCTGCTGGCAGACCTAGACGACCGGAACAGCGGCGCTTACGGGCTGTTCGGGCACAGCATGGGTACCATCCTCGCCTACGAGGTCGCCCTTGAACTGAGGCGGTTGGGCGTCGAACCACCACGCCTGCTGACCGTCTCCGGCCGTCGCGCCCCGCATCTTCCCCCCGAGCCCGGCTTTCAGCCCTACCACCTGATGTCGGACGACGAATTCCTCGCCCGCGTCATGCCGTTGGGCGGCATCCCGCCCGAACTCGCCGCCTACCCGGACCTGCTCGAACTCGTACTGCCCACTCTCAAGGCCGACTTCGCCGCGGTGGAGACCTACGAATGGCGACCGGAGGTCGAACTCGACTGCCCCATCGTGGTGTTCGGCGGCCTGGACGACCACGACTCGCCACCCGCCTCCCTCGATCCATGGGCGGGGCTCAGCACGGCGAGCACCACAGTCCGGACCTACCCCGGCGGCCACTTCTTCTTGTGGGACCACGCTCAGGACATGTTCACCCACGTCGCCGCCGGGCTGTCGCCCGCGGCGTGACCACCTGCACGAAGCGAGGAGAATCAGACATGTTCACCGATGAGCACCAGGTCTTCGAGGTCGTCGTGAACGACGAGGAGCAGTACTCCCTCTGGCCGACCGACCGCGAGCTGCCCCAGGGCTGGGAGCTCGCCGGATTCCAGGGCGTCAAAAGCGACTGCCTGGCATACATCGACAAGGTCTGGACCGACATCCGGCCCTTGAGCGCCCGGCAGGGCCGCGCCTGACAACGGGCACGGCTTGCCGAGATCCGCGACAACTTGATCGCCCGAATCACCGAAGCCGAGACGGCCGGCTCGGCGCGGACGAAGGTCTCCAGGTCAGCCTGGCTGAGCGCGAGGTCACGGCTCGGTGGCAGTCGCAGATCCGGGACACGACGCGGCAGCAGGCGACCACTGGCGGCATCGTTCGACACCCTCCTGGGCCTACTACGACAAGGAGATCGCCCAGGGCAAGCACCACACCCAGGCCCTGCTCTGCCTCGCCAGGCGCCGGGGCCGACGTCCTGTTCGGCATGCTCCGCGACGGGACCTTCTACGAGCCACAGCCGTCGGTCACCTCACCTGCGGGTCTGCGAGGAGAACGACTCGATCGGCCTCGGCATCGAAGCCGAGCACCGGATGGCCATAATCGCCTTCCGCGTCCATCACCACAGGCTTGCCCAACCGCCGCCCGATCTTCCGAAGGAAGCCGCAGAACACATCGAGTCGATCCTGGCCCTGCAACTCCCGCAGGTCGACGTCGAAGTCGACTTCATCGTCGGCACGGAATCGGAAGATCGCCGACACGGCGGCAGTCGGCCACACCCGCAGGTCCGGGCACTCGGCATCCGCCGGGCGAGACAGCACGGCTTCCGCCCGGGGCGCTGGAAGCACCGTCTCTCCCTCGGAGTACTGGCACTTCCAGCGCTTTTCCGCGACGAGAACGAGGCCCGCCTGCCAGTCCTCCACCGAGACATTCGAGACACGCACGTCCGGCAGCGACCCCACAAGTCCGGATCGAAGAAATACCTCACGTCATCCCACAGCAGATCAGCCGTCCCGCCGTGCTGCCCGGCTCGCCGACCCAACGCACTCCCGTTTCCCTTGACCAAAGAAATAGGAGCCCCCGTCGCAGCGGCCGTGGCTCGTTCAGACCCACCGGACCACCCCGCGCGAGTTCCCTCGGGCCGCTTCCCGTCTGTGATCGTCGACACGGATTCCCGTGCCACGTGCGAGGGTCCACCGCAGGTCTCCCGAGTCCGGGCAGGCCTGCCATGACCCCAGCAATCCTGTTCTCGCCAACTGGTCCAGCGTGCTGGACAGTTCCGCGGGCTGGGTACCGCAAGCGCGCGCCATCTGGTCGAGGTCGCCCAAGCCAGTGCCGGATTCCGGGTCCGTGTTCGCCGCAAGGTACACGGTCGCCAGCCGGGGCAGCGGCCCGATAGCCCGTGCTGCAGAGGAAGGGCCGACGTGCAGCGCCCAATCCGCGGAACGTCTTCGGTCGGGGCGGGCTGGAGCTTGGCCGAGCAGCGTGACGTCGAGCAGTTC
>Ga0136846_1229387_pt1 | contig 12281 bp, 10 predicted proteins | sample HopSoiMetagenom2_FD_96841 | JGI IMG/M metagenome (GOLD analysis project Ga0136846, IMG submission 96841) | Grasslands soil microbial communities from Hopland, California, USA - 2 Assembly 2016 (version 4) | ecosystem: Environmental > Terrestrial > Soil > Grasslands | place: USA: Hopland...
CTATCGGAATCGCGCAAACAACCCGCGTCGGCGAGGACGGGTCATCGCGGAAGCGCAGCTGCGGCCTATCCGAATCGCGCAGGAGTCGTCATGATTGCGCGGGAACCTGCGCGAGGCGGCCAGCCTCCGCACCTGCCGGATCGTGGGGCCGACGCTTGTCGCGACTGTCGAGGCTGGGGTTCATCGACACGAGACGGACCCTCGACCCCGTGCGCCGCCGGGTGCGGTCCCGCGGCGTCCCGCCGGCCCTCGAAGGCCACGAGGTCTTTTACACCGAGGACGTGCGGGAGGCCGCGGAACTGCTCGGCAAGGCGCTCGGTCCGAACCGGCTCACCTTGGGCGAGGTGGCCTCGCGGGGATTCGCGGCGAGCATGCACGGCGTGCGGCTGCGCGACGTCAGCCTGCTCTACCTCGACCTGCACGTCGCCGCCGAGCTCGACGTGCCGCACTGCGGCCGGTACTTCGCCGTACACATGCCCATGAACGGCCGGGCCGTCGGCACGATCAACGGCACGGACTTCGAGGCGAACCCGATCCACGCGCTCGTCACCAACCCGGACGACAAGCTCGCGATGCGGTTCGACCACGACTCCCCGCAACTGATCATCCGGATCGAGCAGGAGGTCCTCGAGCGTTACGTCATGCGCCTCATCGGGCGGACGCTCTCCCACCGCTTGGCGTTCGCGCCCCATTTCGATCTGACGACCGACGCTGCCAACCGGTGGAACGGAGCCATCCAGCTACTCCACACCGAGGTCTACTACACCGACTCGCTCGTCCACTCCGGCCGCGGCATCGGCCCCCTCGAGGAGCTGGTGATGAGCAGCCTGCTCCTCGTGCAGGAGTCGACGTACGAGTCCTTGCTCGGCGCGACGGCGACCACGGCACGCCCGGGGCGACGACCGGTCCGGCACGCGCTGGACTACATGGAGCATCACCTCTCCGAGCCGATCACGATGTCCGATCTGGCCGCTCACACCGGCGCCAGCGTCCGCTCCATCCAGCAGGGATTCCGCGACGAACTCGGGGCCACGCCGATGGCCTGGCTACGTGATCGTCGCCTCGAGCGGGCGCGGCAGGAACTCATCGACGCCGACCCGAGCGACGGCGTGACGGTGACCGGCGTCGCCGAGCACTGGGGCTTCAACCACCTCGGCGGATTCGCCGTGCTGTATCGCAAACGTTGGGGAGAGTCGCCGTCGGAGACGTTGCGCAGGTAGGCGACTTCGGCGGTAGTCTCTGCGCTCCCAGCCAGTCAACGGCGCGGAGGACACGAGTGCACGAGTTGTCGATCTGCGGCGCGATCGCCGGCATCGTGACCGAGCGCGCCGGCGATCGACGCGTACGAACCGTGTACCTGCAGGTCGGACAGCTGCGCCAGGTCGTGCCCGACACGCTCGTCTACTGCTGGACCCTCGTCACCGCCGATACCGCCCTCGACGGATCACGTATCGCCGTCGAACGGATCGCGGCCCGGATCACCTGCCGCACCTGTGCCGCAACCCGCGAGATGGGCGACGTCCCGTCGTTCCTCTGCACGGCGTGCGCCGGCACCGACATCGACGTCGTGGCCGGCGAGGAGTTCCTCATCACCTCACTCGAGCTTGCGGAGGCCTGACCATGGGACGTTTCCACCGTCACGACGACGGCACGGCGCACGACCACGACGACCCGCACGACCACGACCACCCGCACGACCACGACCACGGCGATCACACCGGCTACGAGACCGGCGGCGAACGCATCGACGTGCTCGAGCGCATCTTCGACGAGAACGACCGCATGGCCGCCGCCAACCGCGCCGAGCTGGCCGCCCACGACGTCTGCGCGATCAACCTGATGTCCTCCCCCGGCGCCGGCAAGACCGCGCTGTTGCGCGAGACGCTGAGCCGGCTCGCCGGCCTGCGCATCGGCGTCATCGAGGGCGACATCGAGACGAGCCTGGACGCCGACCGGCTCGCCGGCTTCGGGGCCGAGATCGCGCTGGTGAATACCGGCAACGGGTTCGGGGGTGAGTGTCACCTCGACGCGCCGATGGTTCGCTCGGCCTTTCCGCGGCTCCCGCTCGCCGACCTGGACCTCGTCCTGATCGAGAACGTCGGCAACCTGGTCTGTCCGGCCGAGTTCGACGTCGGCGAACACGCCCGGGCGATGGTGTATTCGATCACCGAGGGTGAGGAGAAGCCGCTCAAGTACCCGGTCATGTTCCGCTCGGCCGATATCGTCCTCATCAACAAGCTGGATCTGTTGCCCCACCTCGATTTCGATTTAGCGCTCTTCCGCGCAAACCTCCATCAGGTCAATCCCGGCGCGCAGACGATCGAGACGAGCGTGCGGTCAGGCCTTGGCGTCGACGAGTGGTGCGACTGGTTGGCCGCCCAGGTCGCCCAGGTTCGCCCGCAGCCGGTCGAGACGTGACGTGCCCGGAAGGACTGCCGGCGCGTGCGTGCACTCGTCATCGGTGACCTCGAGGTCGCGCGGCTGACCTGCGCGCTGCTGACCGAGCGCGGCGTGCAGGTCGACCACCTGCTGCAACCGTCGGACACTGATCTGCGGGCGACGCTTGACGGCACGGTCGACGCGGTCGCCGTTCTCGTCCGGGGTGACGTCACCGCGCTGCGATACGCGCTGCTCGCCGAGCACCTCCGGCCCGGCGTCCGCCTGGTCGTGACCCTGTTCGATCGGACGCTGTCCGAGCAGTTGCTGCGGGTCGTCCCGAACTGCGAGGTGAATTCACCGGCCGACATCGCCGTCCCCTCCATCGTGGGCGCGTGCCTTCAGGACGGCACCCTCGCGGTGGACGTCGCCGCCGAATTGCCCCGGCGCCTGGTCCGGGAGGCCGGCGAGCTCCGCTTCCGGCCACTCGCTCCCGGGCCGTCGGCCGCCGGGCGGCGCGCCGTCCTGGGGCGGCTGAGCGCACACGACGACGCGACGCGGATCCTGCTGTTCGGACTGCTCGGCCTCCTGGCCATCTTCGCGACGGACTGGATCCTCACCGCCGTTGCCCTGCACCGGAGCCCGGGCGATGCCCTCTACGCGGCCGCGCGGGTCGTGACGACCGTCGGGCCCGGCGACGCCGACGTCCACGGCCGAACGTGGTACCTCGTCCTGGCGAGCGTTTTCATGCTGATCACGGTCATCCTGACCGCGATCTTCACCGCCGGTGTCGTGAACCGGATGCTCTCCGACCGGAGCCTCGCCCTGCTCGGGCGCCGGTCACCACCGCGCCGGGATCACGTAGTCGTCATCGGGTTGGGGCAGGTCGGGTTGCGACTGGCGATCGCGTTGCGCCGTCTGGGAGTCGGCGTCGTGGTCGTGGAACGTGACCCGACGGTCGCCAATCTGCGGCTGGCCCGGGCCGCCCGCATCCCGGTGGTCATCGGTCACGGGGAGGATCTCGCCGTGCTTCGCCGGGTGGGGCTGAACCGCGCGCGTGCGCTCGCCGCGATGGCCGCCTTCGATCTCGACAACGTCGAGGTGGCGATCGCCGCGCGAGCCGCCGCACCGCAGGTGCCGATCGTCCTGCGCGCCGGGGAGGACGACGTGATCGCCGAGACCCGCTCGCTGTTCCGAATCGGCGAGGTCTGCGACGTGTCTGCCCTCACCGCCGCCGCGGTCGCGCAGAGTATGGCCGGCTCCCCGCCGGTCGCCGTTTTCACCCACGAGCACCACGCGATCGTCTTCGACGGTGAGCGCGAGGTCGCGGTCACCGCCGACCGCCGCTGCGGCTGTTCGGCGGCGGCGGCCCGCACCATGGCGGCAGGCGCGCGGAACCCGGAAATTGATTACACTGCAACACCGTAATGTGATCAGCGTCGAGGAGGCGCTGATGCCGGATGAAGGGTCCGCGACCGCTGCGGGCGCGGGAGTACCGCTGGACGTGACGGACGGGCCGTGGCCGGCGGCCACCGCCGCCCTGATCCGGCTCGCCGCCGCGGCCAGACCTCCCCGGCCGGAGGACGCCCCGGAAGACGCGGGGTCGGACCACGCCCCGGCCGACTCGGTGGAGCGCCTCTGGGCGCAGGTCGAGGTGGCCGCTGCGGCCCGGCATGGCGGCGAGCCGGGCGTCCCGGCGCTGGTGCCGGCAGCGCTGCAGGCGGCCGCCCGGCTTTGGCTGCGCGACGGCGGCGACACCGGGCCGGACAGGGACCGACTGGCCGCTCGCCTGGACGCCTTGCCGGGCAACGGCCGGCCCCGCGTGTCGCTCGCGCCCGGCGGCCCGCTCGTCGTGGAGGGGCGTCCGGCGATCGTCGATCACCTCGGCCGGCCGCTCGAGCTCGGCGATCCGACCGTCCTGTGCCGCTGCGGCGGGTCGACGGTCAAGCCGCTCTGCGATGCCGGGTGCGCGCGCGACGGGTTCGAAGACGGCAAGGACCCCGACCGCGTCCCCGATCGGCGCGACACCTATCCCGGCGTGCAGGTGACCGTGCTGGACAACCGCGGCATCTGCCAGCACTCCGGCCGGTGCACTGACCGGCTTCCGGGGGTGTTCCACGCCGGTGGCGAACCGTTCGTGACCCCGAGCGGCGGCCGGATGGACGAGATCGTCCGGGCCGTCCGCGACTGCCCTTCGGGCGCGCTCGGCTACGCCGTCGACGGGATCGAGGCGCGCGAGCAGGCCGACTGGGGTGGCACCCGCGCGCCGTCGATCGAGGTGACGCAGGACGGCCCGTACCGGCTCGTCGGCGGAGTCGAGGTCGTGTCCGCGGAGGGCGCGGCCGTCCCCCGGGCCGAGGGGGCGTCGCCCGAACACTGCGCGCTGTGTCGGTGCGGGCACTCGCAGAACAAGCCGTTCTGCTCAGGCATGCACTGGTACGTCGAGTTCCGCGACCCGGTCGCCGACCCCGACCACGTCCCCTCGGTCTTCGAATGGGCTGGCGGCCTACCGGCCCTGCTGCGCATGACGCGGATCTTCTACGAACGGCACGTGCCCGCCGATGACCTGCTCGGACCGCTGTTCGCCTCCATGTCGCCCGACCATCCGCAACGCGTGGCCGCATGGCTGGCCGAGGTGTTCGGCGGCCCGGCCGTCTACAGCGACGGCTACGGCGGCTACCACCACATGCTGTCGATGCACGTCGGGCGCCGGCTGACCGAGCAGCAACGGGCGCGCTGGGTCGAGTTGCTCACCCGCTCGGCCGGCGATGCCGGCCTGCCGAACGACGCCGAGTTCCGGTCCGCCTTCGGCTCCTACCTCGAGTGGGGCACGCGGCTCGCGTTCGAGAACTCGCAGACGGACGCCCGCCCGCCGCAGAACATGCCCATGCCGCGGTGGGACTGGCACACGAGCGCCGGGCCGCCCGGCAGCCGGGTCTCGGCGCTGCCCGCGGACGCCGCCGCGAGCCCGCCCGACCCGGCCCCGGACCTGCCGGCGGAGGGCGAACCGCTGCGATTCGACCCGCACGTCCGGTCGCTGTTCCGCGCCGGTGACCGCCGCTCGATGTCGTTCGCGTTCGATCTCTGGTCGCACGACGACGTCCGCGCCCACGCGCCGGCGATCCTCGAGCGACTGCGCAACGGCAGCATGCCCTGCGACGGCGCGTGGCCGGCCGACCGCATCGGGCTCTTCGCCCGGTGGATCGAGGAGGGCGCCCAGTGACCGAGGAATGACCTCCGACTCAGAGCTGAGCGAGCACCGCCGACATTTGCGCCTTCCGGTGGATGTGCGTCTGCATCGCCAGGCGAACGAGATGCGTGACCCAGACGAAGTCCGGGTTCGCCTCGGAGCCCTCGATGCCACTGATCACGCCGACCTGACCGCAACGACAGCGGATCTCGCGGTTCATCATCGACGTCGTGTTTGTCATGACCCCAGTGTCCACCCCCGGAGCGCGAAACTCATCATCGCGCCTCGATTGCGGTGCGCCAGGACGGACGAATCCGCTCATTTCGGCCCGAACCCGCCGGACCGTCAGGCGTGCCGCCACGCCACGGAGAACGAGCCGCCGCTGATGGCCGATGGCTGCGCCTTGACCGTCGAACCGCTCTGCATGGTGATCGCGTCGATGCCCGGAGTGCTGCTCGTCAGCGCCGCGCCGTTCACCGTCGCACCGCTGAACCCGACGGTGCCGAAGTTCGCCAGCGGCAGTACCCCTCCGCTGCTGGACGGCGCCTCGGCGATCACTTCGGCCGACGCCAGCTTCGCGCTCCTGAGCCGCTTGCTGACCGTCTGCGTCCAACCCCGAGTCGTGTTCGACAGGCTGAGCGTGAAGTTGCCCTTGCCGTCCGTGGTCACCCGGCCGGTGAAGTGGTCGCCCGGCACGACCGGATTGCTGTAGTTGACCGGGAACTTGGGATACATCTCGTACCACGCGGAGTACACCGGCGTGGAGCCGTTGCAGTCGGCCTCGGTCCCGGTCTGCTCGACGGTGCCGCTCGTGTCGCCGTCGATGCCCACCCAGAAGCTGGAGTAGGCGGTGCCGTTGCACGTCACCGCCGGCTGCACCCAGTTGGACGTGACGGTCGTGTAGGTCCCGCCGGTGACTGCGTAACCGGACCAGTTGCCGCTGGTGCTCTTGCTGATCTTGTGGTTCGGCGCGTGCGCGACGCCCTGGCGGCCGGCCGCGGCGGCGCTGCTCGCCGCCACCGCCACGAGGGCCGACACGGAGACGGCCGAGAGCAGGACGGTGGCCGTTCGACGGATCATGGACATGGTGCCTCCTGGACACGACGACTCTTCGACGCCGAAGGTCGGACAAAACGTAACTCTTCGGACTCCCGAGCGGAAGGACATCGACACGCCGGCATCACCGAACCGGTGCCGGTGCGGGTGCGGGGGCGGGGGCCGAATCGAGCACTCCGGTGCGATGCAGCTTGTGCCAGCGCAGCCTGACCCCGTAGGCGGCACTGGCCAATGACTGGATCACGACCAGGTACATCAGCTGCCGGTACACGACCTGTTGGACGGGCAGTGCCCACAGGGCGCGCAGGCGCTCGCCGTCCAGGACGAACGCGTACGCGGCGCCGACGAACTGCACGGCCAGGAACGCCAGCCAGGTGAGCCCGATCGTCCGGGCGTCGCTGGTGAACAGACCGTAGACGGCGGCCACGTCGATCACCGGAGCGAGCACCGGCAGAGCGACCTGGAACGTGAGCAGGTACGGCAGGCCGCGGCGTCCCAGGTGGCCGGCGGCCCCTCTTTCGACGACGGCATGGCGGTGCTTCCACATCGACTGGAGCGTCCCGTAACACCACCGGTAGCGCTGGCGCCACAACTGGCCGAGGCCCGCCGGCGCTTCGGTCCACGCCCGCGCTTGCGGGACGTAGACGACGCGCCATCCGGCCCGGCAGAGCGCCATCGTCAGGTCGGTGTCCTCGGCCAGGGTGTCGTCGCTGACCCCGCCGACGCCGGCGAGGGCCTGGCGACGGAACGCGCCGACGGCGCCCGGGACCGTGGGCATGCACCGCAGCACGTCGAACATGCGCCGGTCGAGGTTGAAGCCGACGACGTACTCGATGTGCTGCCAGTGGCCCAGCAGTCCGCGGCGGTTGCCGACCTTGGCGTTGCCCGACGCGGCGCCGACGGACGGGTCTGCCAGCGGCGCGACCAACGCTGCGAGAGCATCGCTCTCGAACACGGTGTCGCCGTCGACCATCACCAGGATGTCGAAGCGGGCGGCGGCGATGCCGGTGTTGAGTGCGGCCGGCTTACCGGCGTTGTCCTGCTGGATCAGCCGTAGGCCCGGCAGGTTCAAGCCGCGGACGACCGCGGCGGTGGTGTCCGTCGACCCGTCATCGACGACGATCACTTCGAACTGCGGATAGTCGCAGGCCAGCAACGAACGGACGCACGCTTCGATGCCCGCCTCCTCGTTGTAGGCCGGCACGATGATCGACACTCCTGGCTCCGTCGCCCCCGATCGCGTGATCGCCGGCTGCGACGCGTGGCGTCGGGCGAGCAGGAGCAGCACCGCGACGCGCAGAACGGCCAGGGCGCCGACGGCGAGGAACAGGAACCGCAGTACCCGGACGAGCCATCCGGCGACGACGACGGCGTCGACGATCACCGTGCCGCGGAGGCGCTGCCAGCTCGAGGCCTGCGTCCGCGGGGCCGCGACGCCGACGGCGTGGGACACGGTGTCGAAGCGGTAGCCACGGGCGAGCAGCGCCGGGATGAGCTGTTCGAGGGCCGCGACGGTCTCGCTGCGGTTCCCCCCACCGTCGTGCAGCATCACGGCGGCGCCGGCGTGACCGGCCGGGGTGGCCGCCGCGACAATCCGGGCCACACCCGGACGGGCCCAATCACGGGTGTCGAGGTCGGCGAGCACGACGCGGTACCGGCCGGCCCGCGCAATGGCGCGCCACTCGGGCGGGCTGAGGGCGCGCGCGGTGGAGGAGAACGGGGGCCGCATCAGCGTCGTGGTGAAGCCGGTCGCCGAGGCGATCGCGAGTTGCGTCGAGTCGAGTTCGAGCCGTTCCCGCCACGTCCCGACGGCGCCGAGGTCGGGGTGCGTGAACGTGTGCACGCCCACCTCGCTGCCGTGCGCGACGATGCGCCGCAGGATCTCCGGGTGCGCGGTGACCTGCGTGCCGATGACGAAGAAGGTCGCCGGCACGTGGAATCGCTCGAGGACGTCGAGGACCTTGGCGGTGTACGGCCCGGGTCCGTCGTCGAAGGTCAGCGCGATCGTGCTGTCCGGCAGGTGGCGACCGGCCGCGGCGGGATGCGATGCGTCGAGGACCGGGCCGCCGTCGAGCACGGCCGCAGGCACCGGTCGTCCGCCGGCCCGGTCGGCGAACCGGTGCGGATTCTCCCCTTGCATCCCGCCGGTGACGGCGGCCAGGCCGAGCAATGCGAGGAGCACGACCAGTCCGACGGCCAGCAGGCCCCAATGCGCGCGCGGCGCCCGCCGGTTCACCCGCGCGCCGGCGGTGTGGTGTGCGGGCCGTGAGTGTTGCTCGACCGACCGCGCGGGACCGTCCGGGAGGGTGACCCGTGCTTCCGAGAGACGCTCGGCGTCGGCGAGGTGCTGGGGGTGGGCCGGGCGGACGTACCCGTCGGGGACGGCGAGCGCGATGGCGTCGAGGTGCTCGAAGTGGGCGGGGCGGACGTCCGAGTCGGCGACGACGAGCGCGATGGCGTGGAGGTCCCCGAGCCGGTCGGGCCCGGTCGGGCCGGCTGGGTGGAACCGGCGCCCGGCCCAGCGGCGGCCTGGCCGGCCAGCGCGGCCGACGACTCCGGGACCGGCGCGGTCGACGGCCCCGGCCGCAGCGACGGCCCGGCCGCCGTCGTCTCAGCCGCCGCCGTCGCCGGCTGGGATCGACCTTCCGGTTGGGCATGCGGACGGGACGGCAGCGAGACCGGGGAACCCAGCTCCGGCAGCGGGACACCCGCGACGAAGCTGAGCACGACCGCGGCCGTGCCGGCCACCAACAGGGCGATCACCACGCGGATCCCCAAGGTCGTGCGCGCGGCACGACGTCCGGAGTCGTCGACGAAGACCACCTTCGCCGCGTCGTGCTTGCCCACTGCGTCGACCCCGTCCAAGATCCGCCGCCAGCCGTCCTCGCCCCCGTCCGGGGCAGGAGCCTTCCGCGTGCAGAGCGACCTTCGCGGCCGTTCCGTTACCCGGCACCTGACCACGCCGCCTCCGTGGCCAGCGGTCTGCGTCACACCCGGTCACGTTGGGCGGCGCCATTTCGACATCCCTTCCGAGACACACTCCCCACTCGGAAGGCTCGTCATGGTCGCAACCACTTCCTCGTCGTTGCTTGCGACGAGACGCGGAAAGCTCCTCCTCGCGTTGTTCTGCTCGATCGGCTTCCTCGACTTCATCGACGCCTCGATCGTCAACGTCGCCCTCCCCGACATCCGGCGGGACCTGCACTTCTCGGTGCAGAACCTGCAGTGGGTGCTGAGCGGTTACCTGCTCACCTACGGCGGGCTGATGCTGCTCGGCGGCCGGCTCGCCGACCTGCTGGGCCGGCGGCGCGTGCTCGTCGGCGGCACCGCTGTCTTCGCGGCGTCGTCATTCGCCGGCGGCCTTGCGCAAAACGCCGGCACCTTGGTGAGCGCACGGCTCGTCCAGGGCGCCGGGGCGGCGATGATGCTGCCGGCCGCCTTGTCGCTGCTCACCACCTACTTCAAGGAGGGCAAGGACCGCAACGCCGCGCTGGGTGCGTGGGGCGGGGTCGCCGGCCTCGCGTCGGCCGCCGGCGTGTTCCTCGGAGGCGTGCTGACGCAAGGGCCGGGCTGGCGGTGGGTGCTGTTCGTCAACCCGCCGATCGCGGCGGTGCTGCTGATCGCCATCTACGCCGTGATCCCGGCCGAGCCCCGTCCCACCCGGCTGGCGAACTTCGATCTACTGGGCTCCCTGCTCGTCACGGGCGGCATGCTGCTGCTCGTCTACGGTCTCGTCCGCGCGCCGGTTCAGGGCTGGGGTTCGGGCCGGACGGTCGGCGAGCTGGCCGGGGCCGGCGCCCTGCTCGCGCTGTTCGTCGTCAAGGAGAAGACCGGCCGCAACCCGTTGATGTCGCTGTCCACGTTCCGCATCCGCGGCCTGTCCGCGGCCAACCTGACGCTGCTGATCGCGGCGGCCGGCCTGATCGCGATGTTCTTCTTCATCACGCTCTACGTGCAGGTCGTCCTGGGGTACTCGCCGATCAAGGCCGGGGCGTCGTACCTGCCCTTCACCGCCGGCGTCGCCGTCGCGGCCGGGATCTGCTCGCAGTTGCTCGTCAAGATCGGGACGCGCCCGCTGATCGTCGTCGGGGCGCTGTTCGGGGCCGGCGGGCTGTACTGGCTGTCGCACGTTCCCGTCCATGGCTCGTACCTGCAGGATCTGCTCCCCGCCGAAATGATCATCTCGGTCGGGCTCGGCGCCCTGTTCGTGTCGGTGACCACCGCCGCCAACGCGGGCGTGCCGGCCGACCGCGCCGGCCTCGCCGCCGCGCTGATGAACTCGGCGCAGCAGGTGGGTGGTGCACTCGGCCTCGCGATCTTCTCCGCCATCGCCACGGCGCGGACGAATCACCTGCTCGGGTCGCACGACTCCCCCGCCCATGCGCTGACGAGCGGCATCCACCGGGCCCTGTTCGCCGAGAGCATCTTCCTGCTCGCGACCGCCGCCCTCGCCGTCCGCACGGTGAACAGCCGCGGCGAGAGCGAGACGCTCACCGTGACCGCCGCCCCCACTCTCGAGCCCGTCGGATCGGCCTGACCAAGGGCCGGCCGTCACGTTTTCCGCGACGGTTCCGTCGTATGAGCGAAGGAGGGATCGACCATGGATGACGAGCTATGGGCCCTCGAGCAGTTCGAGCGCCATCGCGGCCGGCTGCGCGCGGTCGCGTACCGGATGCTCGGCTCGCTCACCGAGGCCGATGACGCCCTGCAGGAGACCTGGCTGCGGCTGAGCCGATCGCAGGCCGACGACCTGACCAACGTCGCCGGGTGGCTCACGACCGTCGTCGGGCGGGTCTGCATCGACATGCTGCGCTCCCGGCAGGCCCGGCGGGAGGACTACGTCGGCACCTGGCTGCCCGAGCCGATCGTCGGCGCGAGCCCGAGCAGCGCTCCCGAGCAGGAGTCCGTGCTGGTCGACGCCGTGGGCCTGGCGCTGCTCGTCGTCCTCGAGCACCTGACGCCGAGCGAGCGGCTCGCCTTCGTCCTGCACGACATGTTCGGCGTGCCGTTCGACGAGATCGCGCCGATGCTGGACCGCACGCCGGAGGCGGCGCGGCAGCTGGCCAGCCGGGCGCGGCGCCGAGTCCGCGGGGTCGCGGTGCCCGACCCCGACCTGTCACGGCAACGCGCGGCCGTCGATGCCTTCCTGGCCGCAGCCCGGGCCGGCGACTTCGAGCGGTTGGTCGCCATGTTGCATCCGGACGTCGTGTTCCGCGTGGACGGCGGCGGGAAGGTCCGTCGTGGTCCGGCGCTGCTGACGGGAGCCGTCGCCGTGGCCGAACAGGCGGCCGCGCAGGGCCCGCGCTTTGCCCGGCTGTGCCGGCCCGCGGTCGTCAACGGTGGCGCGGGGCTTCTCGTGGACGGCCCGCGCGGCCCGATCGGCGCGGCCGGCATGACGGTCGTGGACGGCCTGATCGTCGAGATCGACCTCGTCCTCGATCCGGACAAGCTGCGCTCGGTGGCCGCCGCGGAACAGCGCGGTGAGTCCGACGGCTAACCAGGTGACGTTCAGCGCAGCGGACGGCCAGGCGGCCACGGCCGCGCTGCTCACCGCGAGTCCGGCCGAGCCGAGCAGGTTCAGCCCGACGTAGACGTTTCCGGCCGGGCCGACGCGTCCGCGGGTCAACAGGGCGTACGCCACGAGCAGGACGGCCGCCCC
>Ga0136846_1220624_pt1 | contig 12280 bp, 8 predicted proteins | sample HopSoiMetagenom2_FD_96841 | JGI IMG/M metagenome (GOLD analysis project Ga0136846, IMG submission 96841) | Grasslands soil microbial communities from Hopland, California, USA - 2 Assembly 2016 (version 4) | ecosystem: Environmental > Terrestrial > Soil > Grasslands | place: USA: Hopland...
GAGTCTCTCCTGGGATTGATACAACTGATGAGCAGGGAAAAATCCTGCGCGCCTGCCGGCAGCCAGGGCATTGTGAAACATTACCTGAATGCCTTCCTGTTGCTGATAGAACGGGAAAAGAAACGCAATGCCGCGGAAACCATGATGCCGCTGGCACACGACGCACGTGTTGTGCAGCTGCGCCGCCTGCTGGAGCAACATTACCGCACAGAACACCAGGTAGCCTTTTACGCAGGCGCCTTTGCCCTCACCCCTAAAAGACTGAACGAAATTACCAAAGAAACCACCGGTCGTACCGTTACCGAATTATTACACGACCGGATTGTACTCGAATCAAAACGAAACCTGGCCTTCAGTCACAAAAGTGTCAAGGAGATCTGTTATGAGCTTGGATTCGAGGACCCTGCTTACTTTAGCCGATTTTTTAAAAACAATACCGGTATCTCTCCACAGGATTTCCGGGATATGATGTTCAAATAGTCCAAGTCAATAGCTGATTTGTCCTAACACCCGCCACTTACCCCGTTCTATATTTGCATTCTTATTTGTGAGCCCGCATCAGTCGGCTTTTAAGACGCTATAGATTAATATATGAACATCTGGAAACCGCTTTGCCTGCTGGTGATTGCAGGCTGCTGTTCGGTGGCCGTGATGGGTCAACCCCGCCCGCTCACCTTACAGGAAGCACTACAAACAGGATTGAAAAATTATCAGTCCATCAAAGCAAAAGAAAACTATGCTAAAGCAGCTACAGAAAATATCAGTGCAGTAAAAAGAGAATACTTACCTGATCTGAACCTTGCCGCCCAGAATAGTTATGGTACCGTGAATGGTGAAAATGGTCCTATGTGGGGATATAAAGGCTGGACTACCGGCGCTTCCGGTCCGGCCCTGCCATCACAGAACTGGAATGCCGCCTTCGGTGGATTATACCTGGCCAATATCAGCTGGGATGTAGTCACCTTTGGCCGCCAGCACGCAAAAGTGCAGGCCGCGAAAGAACAATTGTATACCAACCAGGCTGACCTGGAACAGGAGAAATTTGAACAGCAGGTACGTATCGCGGGGGCATATCTTAACCTGCTGGCAGCACAGCGGTTGCGGGGCTCCATGGAATCGAACCTGAAACGTGCGCAGGACCTGCAGCATATCATTGTTTCCCGCGCATTGAACGGGCTCAGTGCCGGAGTAGACAGCTCTATCGCCAACGCAGAAGTATCCAAAGCAAAACTGACGCTGGTAGACGCGGTGAATTACGAAAATGCACAAAGCAATAAGCTCGCGGAAATGATGGACGTGCCTCCGCAGGATTTTACACTGGATACCACGTTTATTACCAAGATACCCAATCAGCTGCTGGAAACGGTGTCTGCACAGGATTCCGTGTCACTGAAGAATCAGCCCTTGCTGAAACTGTTCAGCTCCCGTGTAACATTGAGTGACGCCAATCAAAAGCTGATCAGCAAAAATGCCATGCCGCGACTGTCCTTTATGGGTGTGATGCAAACGCGCGGTTCCGGGTTTGACTACGACTACGGCGCTGCTAATCTCAGCCACTACAGCCAGGCATACTGGTCGGGCGTGAAGCCGCAGGTATCCAATTACCTCGTGGGCCTCAATCTTTCGTGGACGGTGACGGATCTGTGGCGCACACATTCGCAGGTTGCCCGTCAGCACTACACCACGGAATGATTAAAGAATGAATACAATCAAACCTACAGCCGTTTGCAACACCAGCTGCAGCTGTCGGAACAACAGATAGATAATGCGGTGAAGAAATACCGGGAAGCGCCCATTGGCCTGAAAGCCGCCAGCGACGCCTTCCTGCAGAAAAGTACCCTGTATGAGAACGGGCTCACCAACATCGCCGACCTGGCCCAGGCACTGTACAATATTAACCGCGCTGAAACAGACCGGGATATTGCATACAATGGCGTGTGGCAGGCGATACTGTATAAATCCGCTACCGTTGGGGATCTGCAATTGTTTTTGAATCAACTGTAATTAACCGGAAAGCATCATTTCCTGAATATAACTGTATGAACCTGATCAAAACCGCATTACAAAAGCCGATAGCCATCATCGTGGTAGTGATGGGACTATTGTTTTTTGGTATTCAAGCAACGCGGGATATTAAAATAGATATCTTTCCGGATCTTAACCTCCCGGCTATATACGTATCACAGCCATACGGCGGCATGTCGCCGCAGCAGATGGAAGGCTTTATTGCTACCAACTACCAGAACCTCTTCCTGTATGTAACAGGCGTAAAAGATATTGAGGCCAAAAATATCCAGGGCCTTACCATGATCAAGATCTCTTTTTACGAAGGGACAAACATGGCCCAGGCCGCGGCAGAAGTAACAGCGATGGCCAATCGTGCCTTTGCATCGATGCCTTCGGGTACGCAACCGCCCTTTATTATCCGTTTTGATGCATCTACCTTACCCATCGGTCAGCTGGCACTGAGCAGTCCTACGCGCTCCAACAATGAGTTGCAGGATCTGGCCATGACCGTAGTACGCCCGTCTTTCAGCCGTATTGCCGGTCTTACTTCACCTGCGCCTTTTGGTGGTAACTCCCGCACCATCGTGATCCATGTGGATCCGCAACTGATGCGCAGCCACCATCTTTCGGCCGACCAGGTAGTAGCCGCTATAAAAGATAATAACCAGATATCACCGGCCGGCAACGTGCGTATCGGCGATATCACCTATCTCACACCCGCTAACACCGTGATACGCACGGTAAAGGAATTTGAGAATATTCCGCTGGTAATGGGAGATGGCCCTACCGTATTTGTACGGGATGTGGCGAAGGTAGAAGATGCCGCAGACATCACCAGTAGCTACGCCGTGATCAACGGAAAGCGCTCTGTATATCTCCCTATCATAAAAACTGCAGATGCCTCCACGTGGACGGTAGTAAATAACCTGAAGGGAGCATTACCCAATATTCAGAAATTATTACCGGAAGACGTAAAGATTTCCTTTGTATTTGACCAGAGCGTATATGTGATCAATGCCGTGAAAAGCCTTATCAGTGAAGGCGTAATAGGCGCTGTACTCACGGCGCTGATGGTGTTGCTGTTCCTGGGCGACCGGCGCAGTGCCTATATCGTGATCATCACCATCCCGGTATCCATCATCATTGGCGTGATGTTGCTCAAGCTCTTCGGGCAAACGATCAACATTATGACGCTGAGCGGACTGGCGCTGGCCATAGGTATCCTGGTAGATGAGTCGACGGTAACCATTGAAAACATTCACCAACACCTGGAAATGGGGAAGCCAAAAGCCCAGGCAATCTGGCATGCCTGCCAGGAAATCGCCTTTCCAAAACTGCTGATCCTGTTGTGCATCCTCGCGGTGTTTGCACCTTCCTTTACCATGAAAGGCGTGCCCCGTGCGATGTTTATGCCACTGTCGCTGGCCATCGGCTTTTCCATGATCGCTTCTTACCTGTTGTCGCAAACGCTGGTACCCATTCTCGCCAACTGGATGCTGGATGCCAATAAATTCAAGCATCATGGCCACCCGCATGTGCATAGCAACGACGTGCATAAAACAGCCGGGTATATTGAAACAGAAATTGCAGATGAAAAGCAACACGCCAAAACTATTTCCGGCTTCGATCGCTTTAAGCTGCGCTTTATCGGCTGGCTGGAAACGCTGCTGAAAAGGCGGAAGCTGGTGATTGGCGCCTACTTTATTGGGGTTATTGGTATAGTAGCGCTATGTATGAGTATTATAGGCCGTGATATTTTACCTAAACTGAATAACGGGCAGTTCCAGTTAAGGCTGAAAGAACCTACCGGAACGCGCCTGGAACGGACGGAAACCATGCTTATTAAATCCACGGAAATTCTGAAGGAGGTGGTCGGCGCCAAAAACATCGACATTACTTCTTCCTTCATCGGTACTCATCCATCGTCCTATTCTACCAACCCCATTTACCTGTTTATGGCTACCCCTAATGAAGCCGTGTTGCAGGTGAACATGAAAGAGGATTTTAAGATCAACATGGATGAGTTCAAAGAGAAGCTGCGCAAGCGGATCCATGAACAGATGCCGGAAGTGAAGATGAGCTTTGAGCCAATAGATCTTACCGATAAGGTAATGAGCCAGGGCGCCTCTACGCCGATTGAAATTGCCATCATGGGTAAAAATCTGAAAGAAAGCGTACCCTATGCGAAGAAGGTATTGGCAGAAATGAAGAAGATTCCCTACCTGCGGGACGTGCAGATCAATCAGGCGATGGATTACCCGGCTATCCGGATAAACATTGACCGGGAGAGGGCCGGACAGCTGGGCGTAAGCGTTACAGACATCGCTAAATCACTCACGGCTTCCACCTCCTCCAGCCGTTTTACGGAAAAAAATAACTGGCTGGATGAGAAAAATGCAACGTCTTATTTTGTTCAGATCTCCGTACCGGAAAATGAGATGTCGAGTATCAATGATATGGCGGCTATTCCTATCAGCAAAAACAACACCCGGCCTTCATTGGGAGATGTGGCTATGTTACAGCCGGATACCGTGGTAGGAGAATATGACCGTATCGGCGCCGTGAGGATTGTTTCTATTGGCGCCAATATTCACAAGAAAGACCTGGGCAATGCCTCTACTGCTGTGGCGGCGGCCATCAAACGCGCCGGCGAGCCGCCGCGTGGTATTACCGTGGAAAAGCGTGGTTTGATGAACCTGCTGAATGAAACACTGGATAGTTTACAGTCGGGATTGCTGGTAGCCATTATTGTGATCCTGTTATTGCTGGCAGCTAATTTCCAGTCGTTCAAAGTAGCGTTGGTGGTGGTGTCTACGATCCCGGCGGTACTGGCAGGGTCACTGATCATGTTGCTGATCACAGGTTCTACGCTTAACCTCCAATCATATATGGGGATTATTATGTCGGTGGGCGTGTCGGTAGCCAATGCGATCCTGCTGATCACCAATGCGGAAAAGCTGCGGCTGGAAAATCATGATGCCCGCAGATCGGCACTGGAAGGTACTTCTATCCGGCTGCGTCCTATCCTCATGACGAGCATCGCCATGGTAGCAGGTATGATCCCGATGGCATCGGGACTGGGTGAAGCGGGCGATCAAACAGCGCCGCTGGGCCGCGCGGTAATTGGCGGGTTGATAGCCAGCACTTTTGCTTCCCTGTTTATTTTACCGCTCATCTTCGCGTGGGTACAACAGAAGTCAACAGTGAAATCGGTATCACTGGACCCTGAAGATGAAAACAGCCCGTATTACGTTCCGGGGGCGGCACGTGTTTAACACAGGTATAACTATAATGACTAAACGACATATCAATATCATGAATATAAATAAATACAGCCTGTCGTATCGGGTCATGACAGCTGCTGCATTATTATCTGCCGGTTTGTATTTCACCTCCTGTCACAGTTCCCGGGCAGACGATGAAAATGAAAAAGAAGACGGAAGTGTTCAGGTGAAAATTATTCACCTGCAAAAAAGCCAGCTGGATGCATCCCTGAAATTACCCGGAGAAATAAAGCCGTTTCAATTTGCTGATCTCTATGCAAAAGTGAACAGCTATGTAAAAAATGTAAATGTAGATCTGGGCAGCCAGGTAACTGCCGGCCAGGTGCTGGCAACGCTGGATGCGCCGGAAATGAATACACAGTTGCTGGAGGCGCAATCCAGGCTTCATACAAAGGAAGCGATGTTTCGCGCCAGCCGCGCCACGTACGAACGCTTGCTCAAAACCAGTAAGGTGCCGGGTACCATTTCTCCCAACGACCTGGATATGGCGTTTGAGAAAATGAGCGCCGATAGCGCGGAATTGTTATCCTCCCGTTCTTCTTACCATGAAGTACAGCAAATGCTGGGCTACCTGGTGATCCGCGCTCCGTTCAGCGGAGTGATCAGCCAGCGTAATGTGCACCCGGGTACTTATGTAGGCCCTGCCGGTAAGGGTTCAGATAAACCGTTGTTCCGTTTGGAAGAACAGCAGAAACTGCGTTTGTCCGTGGCCGTGCCTGAAATCTATACAGATGATGCACACCACGCCGGCAATGTGCGTTTTACCGTGAAGTCCTTGCCGGGAGACACTTTTACGGCGAAGGTGAACCGCATAGCCGGCAGCCTGGATGTAAAGCTGCGTTCTGAAATACTGGAAATGGATGTGGCCAACAAAGAAGCCCGCCTGCTTCCGGGTATGTATGCGGAAGTGCTGATGCCAATGCCAGGCAAGAAAGATGTGTACATCGTGCCTAAATCTGCCATCATTAGTAATTCAGAAAGGGTATTTGTGATTAAGTCGGTGAATAACAAAGCTGTGTGGATCCCGGTGAAGTGTGGAAATGAATCCAACGGACAGGTGGAGGTTTTCGGTGATTTGTCCGACAACGACCAGCTGGTACAGAATGGCAGCGATGAAATAAAAGAAGGAACGCTGTTAACGGCAGTCGCAAAATAATGTGTGTTTAAAGGGGGAAGTTGTTTGCAGGAAAAATGGATCAACAGGTAAATGAATCGTCAGGAAAAAACAGGAATCAACGGACAAAAGAATCATTTAACAGACTGTATTCGGCAAGGTAAAGAGTGACGGATAGCAGGCAAACATACTTCCCTGATGAATCAGGCAATACAGCGCTTCCGCAAGGGGCGCTGTTGCTTTAAAACACGAAGAGAATTGTTACGCCGCGTAACAATTGTAGGTTTAGGTAAAACGGCCGGAATATTCCTATTCCGGTTTTTTTATGCGCGGATGTTGTCTTATTCAGGATTAGGAGGATTAGACGAATTGCTTTTTTTTTAAAGAAATTTCATTGGATAAGGTGTTTTTACTTTGCCTTTTGTGATGGCCTGCAGTTTATTTTTCAGCAGCATTTTTTTAAGGGAGATAGATAGTCGAGATAGAGTTTAAAGCGGCGCAGCCATTAACCGGTATAGCCCTGGATAATGGCTACTACGATCAGAATCATTTCATTAAGGCATATAAGAAGTACACGGGTAGCGTACCTTCTGCCATTAAATAAAACATCCCAAAGCGGGACTACCAGCTTTGGGATGTGTGATATGGAGAGGATGAAAATTTACCAGTCTTTGTCTTTTGGTACAATCTGACCTTTTACTTTCTTCGCTTTGTCCTGCAATTTCTTTTCTTCCTGTGATAAAGCCTGCAACAGGCGTTCTGCTTCCTGCTTGCTCAACTTACTGGGTTGTGGCTCCGGCTTCTGCTGATCCTCTTTGTCTTTATCGCCTTTGTCCTGGTCTTTATTCTGCTGATCCTTGTTCTGGTCTTTGTTTTGATCCTTGTTTTTATCCTGTTGGTCTTTGTTCTGATCTTTATTTTTGTCTTTGTTCTGATCGTTTTTGTTCTTGTCTTTATTCTTGTCCTTGTCTTTGTTATCTTTTTTATCGTTGCCGCCGCCGCCTTGCTGTTGTTTTTTCAGCATGGCCTGGGCATAGGCGAGGTTATAACGGGCATCTTCATCGGAGGGATTGACCTTCAATGCCTGTTTGTAGGATTTGATGCTTTCTTCCCATTTCTTGCCTTCCATGAAGGTATTGCCGATATTATAATCTGCGTCGGATTTGATGGCTGGTTTACCACCCAGTTTCAGGCTGTTGGCATATTGCGCGCGTGCGTCATCGTAACGCTTTTGCTGATAGAGGGAGTTGCCGAGGTTATAACTGCCTTCGGCGGATTGGGCGTTTTGTTCCAGCGCTTTTTTGTAATTGGCTTCGGCATCGGTGTATTGTTGTTTTTTATACAGTTCGTTGCCTTTGCGGATATACTTATTGGAGCCGTTCTGCGCGAAGCCGGTAAGGCTGGCGAGCATTGCTGCAATAAGGAAACTATATTTTATAAAAATGATTTTCATGAGTAATGAATTAAACTGCCGGTGATTCAGGAGTGCGCTTGAAGCGAACTTCAGGAATAAAAAATTCAATCAGCAGCAATGCCAGGCATACGCCCAGGAAATACTGAAAATAACTGTTGTAGTCGGTGAATACGTTCTCTCCAAATTCTTTCTGCTCCATGCCGTCTATCTTACTAACGAGGGTATTTACCACATCGTCGGTATTATTATCCAGGTGCTGGTAAATGCCTTTACCGGCGGCAGCAATGCCTCTGAGCTCCGCTTCATTCAGTTTGGAAATAACGGTATTGCCCTCGCGGTCTTTTTTATAGCTCCCGGTTTCCGGGTCCGGCAGGGGAGAACCTGCTACAGAACCGATGCCGATGGTATTGGTAACGGCGCCGTTCTCAAAAGCGGCCTTGGTACGCTGGATAGCAGTTTCATCATGATCTTCCCCATCAGAGATAATGATGAGGGCTTTATGTTTACGTTCTTTTTTATTAAAAGCGTCGTCAGATACCTGTATCGCCTGGCCGATGGCGGTACCCTGCGTTGGGATCATATCCGGGGATACGGTGCTGAGGTACATTTTGGCGGCAGAATAATCAACCGTGAGGGGCATTTGCAGGTAAGCGTTGCCGGCAAATACCACGAGGCCTACGCGGTCATTATCCAGTTTGTCCATCAGCTTACTGATCAGCTGGCGGGCGCGGGTAAGGCGGTCCGGCTGCACGTCCGTAGCCAGCATACTTTTACTTACGTCCAGCGCTATCATCACATCCACGCCTTTGCGGGTGATTTTTTCCATGCGGCTGCCTTTCTGCAGGTTGGCCAATCCAACTACGCCGAAGAAGAAAGCCAGGAAAATAAGCAGGAACTTTAATATAAACAGTTTGCGGGAGTAGCCGGTAAAGAGTTTTTCTACCAGTGCCTGATCCCCGATGCGGCGTATAGAGCGGCGTTTCCACCACGACACGCCCAGGAAGGCCACCTGTAAAACCAACAGGAGCACCAGTGCCCATAAATATTCACTATGCTGAAATCGTAACATATTCGATTTTAAGATAACCGTTACCGGGAGTACACCAGGTAAGGTATCAAAAATAATTTTTTTGTCACGTATTGCAAGCTGTAGGAGTGGGGTTTTATCGTTTTTTTAACGATCCTGGTCCCCAGGCCGGGGCAGGGGAAGCCCGAATTGCTACATTTCGCCCTTAAAGTAACCAGCATCCGTGAGGATGTTTCTCAGGATGGCCATCCGTACTTTAGGAATATCCACTTTAGGATCTTCTGTTTCTATATTCAGCACAAAAAAGGTGGGGTGCCTGTTTTCTTCAATCCATCCTACTACCCAACCTAATTTTTTCACGTCGTTATAGTCCCATCCTGTTTTGTAAGACAGTTCATATTTCGGCGTTTTTTCCATGAGCATCACTTCCCGTACAGTTTTCATGGTTGTTTTTGCAAAAGGCAGCTGGTCGAAATAGAGTTTTTTTACAAAGCCCAGTTCTTCATCCGGTGAAATGAGCAGGGAGTTATCCAGCCAGAAAGTATCCAGGCGGCTGATTTTCATATTGCCGTACTTAATGGAGTCGAGCCACAGTTGCATCGTTGGCTGGCCGATGCGCCGGGCTACTTCCTGGAAGTAGGGTACGGCCGATTGTTTAAATGCCTGGGCCATGGTGAGGTCCTGGTTCCATGCGGGAAACTGGCGGGTTACGCTATCCCAGCGGATTACCATGCTGGTATCTTTGATAACGCCGGTATGCAGGCCCACGAGTGAATTGAATATTTTAAAGGTAGATGCAGGCTGAAAGCGCTTTTTAGCCCTGTCGAGGTTATATACTTTAAAGGTGCCCTGACTGTTGTTGAATAACATGAAAGTGCCTTCTACTTTGTATTCGGCAAAATATTTTTCCCAGTCTTGTTCTTCTTTTACATTATTCGGTGCGCAGGCAGCGAGGAACAGGCCAACCGCCAGCAACATCCAGCCAAATCGTTTCATCTGCATAATGATTGAGTAGTTATGAGGTGCAAAAGTAAGAATTACGGCGTAAGAAAAACGATTACGGGTTAGCAGGGAGATGGCAACCGGGATTATTCCGGCGTCCATCTCCCCACTAACCCGCAGTCTTATTTAATCATACTCAGTCTTTATGCACCGGGTACGGCAGCAAGTCTTATTTAATCACGCCCAGTTCCTTACCTACTTTGGTAAAGGCGGCGATGGCCCTGTCGAGGTGTTCCTGTTCGTGGCCGGCGCTGAGCTGTACGCGGATGCGGGCCTGGCCTTTTGGTACCACCGGGAAGAAGAACCCGATCACATAGATGCCTTCCTGGAGCAGTTTGTCGGCAAACTGGGCGCTCAGTACAGCATCATAAAGCATTACCGGAACAATCGGGTGATCGCCTGGTTTGATATCAAATCCGGCTTCCGTCATTTTGCTGCGGAAGTATTTGGTATTGTATTCCAGTTTATCGCGCAGGGTGGTGGTTTCGCTCAGCATATCCAGTACTGCGATGGAAGCGCCCACGATGCTGGGGGCCACCGAGTTGGAAAAGAGATAGGGACGGCTGCGCTGGCGCAGGATGTCGATCACTTCCTTTGGTCCGCTGGTGAATCCGCCGGAGGCGCCGCCCAGGGCTTTACCGAGGGTGCCGGTAATGATATCCACCCGGCCCATTACACCACGGTACTCATGGGTACCGCGACCGGTTTTACCCAGGAATCCGGAAGAGTGGCTTTCATCGGACATTACGATGGCGTTGTATTTATCGGCCAGGTCGCAGATTTTGTCCAGCTGGGCAATGGTACCATCCATGCTGAATGAGCCGTCTGTAACGATGATCCGGCTGCGGCAGTCTTTGGCTTCCTGCAGTTTTGCCTCGAGGTCCGCCATATTGTTATGCTCGTAGCGGAAGCGCTGTGCCTTGCAGAGACGAACGCCATCGATAATGGAGGCGTGGTTCAGGGCATCAGAAATGATGGCATCCTGTTCATTGAACAGGGGCTCAAATACGCCACCATTGGCGTCGAATGCCGCTACGTATAAAATAGTATCTTCTGTACCGAGGAATTTGGAGATCTTTTCTTCCAGTTCCCGGTGAATATCCTGTGTGCCGCAAATAAAGCGAACGCTGCTCATGCCATAGCCATGGGTATCAATTGCATCTTTGGCAGCTTTCACCACAGCGGGGTGTGACGACAGACCCAGGTAATTATTTGCGCAAAAGTTAAGCACGGTTTTGCCACCCACCTGTATTTCAGCTCCCTGCTCAGATGTAATAATGCGCTCTCTCTTGTACAGGCCGGCTTTATTGATATCGCCGAGTTCCTCCCGTAAACGGGTTATAAACTTCTCATTCATAAAAATTGCAATATTTAAAGTGGATCTACCAAAGTTATGGCAATAAATGTATTACGATTATTTATCGCGTAAATCAGTAACGACCGGATAAGCAAAAAGTTTGACCCAGGTGTAACATTTGCCCGCCGCCCTCCGTCATAGTACTATCATGATTATTAATGCCATGAAGTGGAAAACTGATAATTCACCCCTTTGGTAAAAGATGCTAAAAGAGCATACTTGATAAGAGGTTGATGCTCAGTTTGAAAGGAACTGTTACTACAACTGTGGGAGAATGTACCAGCTTTAGAGTAGGTGTGGGTAACAAATATGGATTTGGTCAATGATGGGTATTAAAGTATTTGTCGGAACTTAGCACTAAAATCCCGCACCACCGGAATGACGGAAAAGGAGTACAATAAATGCGTGGATCTGTATTCGGACAATTTATTCCGCTTTATAGTAAAGAATCTGGAGCATGCGGAAGATGCCAGAGACGTAGTACAGAATTCATTCGAGATATTGTGGAAGCACTGCCAGGATGTGCCTTTTGAAAAGGCAAAGTCATACCTGTTTACAGTCGGCTACCACAATATGATAGATCATGTACGTAAGGTAAAGCGGATCACACTTGTAGACCAGTTCAAAGACGAGGATAAAGTATCGGATCATAAGATACATAACGCCAAGGAAGTCATAGAAAAAGCATTATCCAAGCTCAGTGAAGTACAGCGCTCCTTAATTATGCTCAAGGATTATGAAGGATATTCCTACGAGGAAATAGGAGAAATGATGGAGCTGAATCCTTCCCAGGTAAAGGTTTACCTGCACAGGGCCCGGATACATCTGAAGAACTACCTGGTAAAAATGGAGAATGTTATATAATATTTTTATAATAAATTAGATTTTTGTCGATAGAAATTAACATATCAAACTACGAGTACTATCTCCTCAGCTACATTGATGGTGAGCTGAATGAGACAGAGCTGGCTGCGCTGGAACGTTTCCTGGAAAAGCATCCTCCTTTCCGTCAGGAACTGGAACTGCTGGAAGGAGCGAAACTGACGCCGGATAAACACGTTGTTTTTGATAATAA
>Ga0136846_1216096_pt1 | contig 12279 bp, 9 predicted proteins | sample HopSoiMetagenom2_FD_96841 | JGI IMG/M metagenome (GOLD analysis project Ga0136846, IMG submission 96841) | Grasslands soil microbial communities from Hopland, California, USA - 2 Assembly 2016 (version 4) | ecosystem: Environmental > Terrestrial > Soil > Grasslands | place: USA: Hopland...
CTGTCGATCGACTCCTCGATCGTCGCCGCGCTCGAGGCCGGGCTCGCCGTCTACCAGGGCAAGGCGCTCGTGAACTCGGTGACCGGTGAGGACGAGCGGATCGACGCCGTGCTGCCGCTCGTGGCCAAGCACGGCGCGGCGGTCGTCGCGATCACGAACGACGAGACCGGCATCAGCGAAGACCCCGACGTTCGGTTCGGCATCGCGGAGAAGATCGTGCGTGCCGCCGCGGACCACGGCATCGCGGCGCACGACGTCGTGGTGGACCCGCTCGTGATGCCGATCGGGGCGATGCGCACCGCCGGCCAACAGTTGTTCCGGCTGGTCCGGCGTTTGCATGACGAGCTCGGCGTCAACACGACCTGCGGCGCGTCGAACGTCTCGTTCGGCCTGCCGAACCGCAACGGGATCAACGGGGCGTTCCTGTCGATGGCGATCGCGTGCGGGATGACGAGCGCGATCACGTCGCCGCTGCACGACGAGGTGAAGCAAGCGACGATGGCCGCCGACGTGCTGATGGGCAACGACGCGCACGCGGAAGCCTGGATCCGGCGGTACGCGGACCGCGCGGCCGCCGGTGGGCCCGAAGGCTCAGGCCGCCGCCGCGGTGGTCGCGCCGCGCGTGTCGGCCAGACCGACGGATGAGCGCGCCCGCGCACACGATCGTCTTCACGCCGTCGGGCCGTCGCGGCGAGGTGCCCGACGGGGCGAGCGTGCTCGATGCGGCTCGTGCGTTGGGCGTTGACCTCGACTCGGTGTGCGGCGGGCGCGGGATCTGCGGGCGCTGCCAGGTCGTCCCGATGGAGGGCTCGTTCCCGAAGCACGGACTGACCAGCGCGGGAGACCATCTCATCCCGTTCACCGAGCCGGAGGAGCGGTACCGCGAGCGGGACGGGCTGGCGCTCGACCGGCGGCTCGGCTGTCACGCCAAGATCTGCGGCGACCTCGTCGTCGACGTGCCGCCCGAGTCGCAGATCCACCGCCAGGTCGTGCGCAAGGAGGCCGACGCCCACCGGATCGACGTCGATCCGATCGTCCGGCTGCACTACGTGGAGGTCGAGGAGCCGACGCTCGCGAGCCCGGGCGGTGACCTCGAGCGCCTGCTCGCCGCGCTCGAACGCGACTGGGACCTCCAGCGGCTCGACGTCGACCCGGTCGTGCTGCCGCGGCTGCAGCAGACGCTCCGCGCGGGCGCGTGGACGGCGACGGTCGCGGTGCGCGACGCCACGTTGATCACCGCGGTGTTCCCTGGGTTCCACGACGTGGCGCTCGGGGTCGCGTTCGACGTCGGCTCGACGACCGTCGCGGGGCACCTGTGCGATCTGCACACCGGTGACGTCTTGGCGAGCGCCGGCGCGATGAACCCGCAGATCCGGTTCGGCGAGGACCTGATGAGCCGCGTCAGCTACGTGATGATGCATCCGGGCGGCGACGCGGAGCTCACCGCCGCGGTGCGGACGTGCCTCGACCAGCTGGTGGGAGACCTTTGCGCGCAGGCGGACGCGTCGCGCGACGACGTGCTCGAGCTCGTCGTGGTCGGCAACCCGATCATGCACCACCTCGTGTTCGGGTTCGATCCAACCGAGCTCGGCGGCGCACCGTTCGCGCCGGTCACCGACCGGGCGCTCACCGTGCCCGCTCGCGACCTCGGCGTGCACGCCAACCCGGGCGCGCGCGTCTACTCGTTGCCGTTGATCGCGGGCCACGTCGGCGCCGACACCGCCGGCGTGATCTTGTCCGAAGCCCCGCACGATCAGGATGTCGTGAACCTCCTCGTCGACGTCGGCACCAACGCCGAGATCGTGCTCGGCAACCGCGACCGGCTCCTCGCGGCTTCGAGCCCCACGGGCCCGGCGTTCGAAGGTGCGCAGATCTCGTGCGGCCAGCGCGCCGCCCCGGGCGCGATCGAGCGCGTGCGCATCGACCCGGCGACGCTCGAGCTTCGGTTCCGGACCGTCGGCAGCGAGCTGTGGTCCGATGACCCGGGTGCGCCGACGCCGACCGGCGTCTGCGGCTCGGGCATCATCGAGCTGATCGCCGAGCTGTACCTCGCCGGCATCCTGACGACCGACGGCGTGATCGACCCGGCGGCGAAGGAACGCACCGATCGCGTCATCGACGACGGTCGCACGTGCGCGTACGTCGTGCACGACGCGGAGCCCCGCCTCGTCCTTTCGCAGAACGACGTACGTCAGATCCAGCTCGCCAAGGGCGCGCTCTACGCCGGCTGCCGCCTGCTGATGGACCACTACGGGATCGACCGCGTCGACCGCATCCGGCTGGCCGGCGCGTTCGGCGCCCATATCGACCCGGTGCACGCGATGGTCCTCGGCCTCGTGCCGGATTGTGAGCCCGAACACGTCACCAGCGCCGGGAACGCCGCCGGCACCGGCGCGCGGATCGCGCTGCTCAACCGGGCGGCCCGAGAGGAGATCGAAGCCGTCGTCGGCCGGGTCGAGAAGATCGAGACGGCGACGGAGCCACGGTTCCAGGAGCACTTCGTCGGGGCGATGGGGATCCCGCACGCGACCGATCCGTTCCCTCGCCTCGGCGCGCACGTCACGCTGCCCGAGCGCGCGCCCGCACAAGCCCCACGTCGCCGCCGAACCAGAGAGAGGAGCACCTCATGAGCGAGACCCAGGCCCGTGGACGACGGGGCGGCGGCCGAGAGGCGCGCCGCGCCGCGCGGCTACACGAGGTCGCCGAGAAGGTGCCGTTCATCACCCGAACGCTCCGACCCGTCGAGATCCTCGGTGAGGAAGGCCTGGCGACGATCGAACACAATGCCGACACGATCCTCGAGACCGTCGGCATCGATTTCCGCGAGGCGCCGGACGCGCACAAGCTGCTCGCGGAGGCCGGCTGCAACGTCGACGGCGAACGCGTGCACTTCCCGGGGGGGCTCGCGCGGCAGCTGATCCAGGCAACGGCGCCGCGCGCGTTCGACCAGTACTCGCGGAGTCCCGCCACGACCGTGCATATCGGCGGGTCGGCGACGGTGCTCGCGCCTGCGTACGGCTCGCCGTTCGTGCGCGACCTCGACGGCGGCCGCCGCTACGGCACCATCGAGGACTTCCGCAACTTCGTGAAGCTCGCGTACATGACGCCGTTCCTGCACCACTCCGGCGGCACGGTCTGCGAACCGGTGGACCTGCCGGTGAACAAGCGGCACTACGACATGGTGTACGCGCACATGCGGTACTCGGACAAGCCGTTCATGGGCTCGGTCACCCATCCGCTCCGTGCGCGCGACACGGTCGACATGGCGCGGATCCTGTTCGGTGCCGACGCACTCGAGGAACGCCCGTACGTCCTCAGCCTGATCAACGCGAACAGCCCGCTCGTGTGGGACTCCACGATGCTCGGCGCCGCGCGCGCCTACGCCGAGGCCAATCAGGCCGTGATCATGACGCCGTTCATCCTGGCCGGCGCGATGTCGCCGGCCACGGCGGCCGGCGCCGCGACCCAAACGCTCGCCGAGGCGATGGCCGGCATGGCCTACGTGCAGCTGGTGCGCCCCGGCGCGCCGGTGGTGTTCGGTTCGTTCGCGTCGTCGATGTCGATGCAGTCGGGCGCGCCGACGTTCGGCACGCCGGAGCCCGCCCTCGTGCTCTATGCGTTGGCGGCGTGCGCGCGGCGGCTCGGCGTGCCGTTCCGCAGCGGCGGGTCGCTCACGGCGAGCAAGGTCGCCGACGCCCAGGCCGCCTACGAGAGCGCCAACACGCTGCAGCCGACGATCCTCGGCGGCGTCAACTTCGTGTTGCACGCCGCGGGCTGGCTCGAGGGCGGCCTCGCGATGGGCTACGAGAAGTTCGTGCTCGATCTCGATCAATGCGGCCAGATGCACGCGTTCGCCAAGGGCATGGACCTGTCGGAGAACGGCCAGGCGCTCGAGCCGATCATCGAGAACGGCCCCGGCCAGCACTTCCTCGGCACCGCGCACACGCTGGCCAACTTCGAGACGGCCTTCTACCGGTCGAACATCGCCGACAACAACTCCTTCGAACAGTGGGAGCTCGACGGCTCGCTCGACGCCAACATGCGGGCCAACGCGATCTGGAAGCGGATGCTCACCGAGTACGAGGAGCCTCCGGTCGACGAGGCCAAGGACGAGGAGCTTCGCGAATGGATCGATCGCAAGAAGGCGAGCTTCCCAGACTCCAACGCCTGAGTCGGCGCCTAGGACAGCGGCAGCCGCGGCGCCTGCGCCGCGTTCTTCAACAGCGGCAAGCCGTACCGATGCTCGACCGCCGCGAGCAAGGAGTAGTGGTTGTAGCGGTAGCTGACGACGCGGTGCGTTACCCCCGCGCCGGCGACCACGGTGTAGACGTTCCCGCCCCCGCCCGTGTTCGTGTCTCCCTCGTCGAACGTGACCACGACGGTCGCGCCCGACTGGATGATCGGCGGGACGTTGGCCTTGAGCCAGGCGTCGCCCGTCGCGATCGAGCAGTCGTGCATGTCGTGGCACATGTTCGGCGCGATGAACGTGACGGCGGCAAGTGGGACTCCGGGCGAATACGGCCGCACGTGGCCGCAGGCGATGGAGTTGCCGAACACGCTCGAGAACGGGATCGAGGGGTTGTGACGAAGCACGTACCCCCCGCTCGAGGACCCGCCGTAACACGTCGAGGGCATCCCCTCTTCGTAGACGCGCCAGCCGATCCCGTGGCTCTGCAACTGATTCCAGACCGTCGTCATCCCCGAGATCTGACCGGCCCTGATCGAGTCGGTACCCGACTTCCCGGCGGTGCTGCCGCTCGCGAGTGCGAGGTAGTTGGGCAACGAGGGGTGGGTGACCGCGACGTAGTTGGTGAAGTCGATCCCACGCGTCCGCAATGCGTTCAGGTACGGCGCGGAGGACGAACGCGCGATGTCGGAGCGCTCATGGTTCTCCATCACGATGATGACGAGGTGTTTCGTGGCGGCGGCGCTCGGGGTGGCTGCGATCGAGCCGATGGCCGGGACGGCGAGTCCCAACGCCAACAGGCACGACCAGACGTGGATCAGCTTCCGGGGGGAACGAAGCATCTGCCAGACCTCCTTGTCGAAGCAGCGCGCAGCCAGGGCGTGCTCGCGCGCAACGGATCGAGAACGTGGTTGCGGTTCGAACGGACGATCGAGACGTGCGAAGAGGCGTTCGGGTTCGTATGCGTCAGCTACCAGAGCAACGGGCTCGCGAGCCTTCGCCTCGTCGAGCGCGTGTCGGTGGGGTGTCACGCAGGATCCTCTCGCGACCCGTCCCCATCCTCCCCGGTCGGCTCTCGCTCGAGGCCCCGCAGCCTACCCGCGCGCACGCGCAGAGGGCCACTTCTCCGAGATCGGCGTGGCGTGACCCAGCGTCTCGGCCGTACTTGGGCTCGCCTTCATCTGGGCATGCACGTTGCGATGGGCCGCGCCCCGTCGTCGGGGCAGGGAGCGCACTGACCGCAGGTCGGCTCCGGTTCACGCTGGAACTTGCCGATGGGGCATCATGACCGCCGGTTCGATACAAGGAAACGCGGGATGAGCTGGAAGTTCTGGCAGAAGAAGAGGGCCGCGCTGACGGACGATCAGCGTGGCGCACTGGTGCGCCTCGTCTCGACGGCCAAGTACGAACTGATCCCGCTCGGCTCGATCCTGACCAAGGCCGAGGCGCTGCCGCAGGGGGCCGCGGTCACGGTCACGGCCTCGCCCAGCCATGGCATCGAGGCGACGTTCGACCTCGCCGAGGAGCTCGCTGCCCGCGGGCACGACGTGACCCCGCACCTGTCGGCGCACATGATCCGCGACCGTGCTCACCTGCAGGAGCTGCTCGACCGGGCTCGCGCCGCCTCGATCACGAAGGCGTTCGTCGTCGGCGGCGACGCGCGCGACAAGGGCGAGTTCCACGATGGCGTTGCGCTGCTGCACGCGATCGACGAGCTGGGTCACCCCTTCACCGAGATCGGCGTTCCGAGCTACCCGGAGGGGCATCCCGACATCGCCGACGACGTGCTGCTCGCGGCCCTGAGGGAGAAGCAGAAGACCGCGACGTCGATGACCACACAGATGTGCTTCAACCCTTCGGCGCTTTCGGCATGGCTCACGCGGATGCGGGCCGCGGGGATCACGCTTCCGGTGCACCTCGGGGTCGCGGGCGTCGCCGAGGTCACCAAGCTGATGGCGATCAGCGCGCGGATCGGCGTCGCAGACTCCGCTCGCTACCTCAAGAAGAACAAGGCGATGGTCGGGCATCTGATGCGTGGGGGCTCGTTCGGGCCTGACGCGTTCTTGGAAGCGCTCGCGCCGACGATCGTCGACGCGGACGCGCGCGTGCAGGCGCTGCACGTGTTCACGTTCAACCAGATCGCGAACACCGCCGATTGGCAGCGCCGCATGCTCAACGGCGAGTTGACCGGCTGAGCCGGTCCCGGCAACGCCAGGCGCGTCGCGTACACTGGGTTGGTGCCCGATTCCTACGGCAAACGTGCGCGTCGCGATGCGAACGCGAAGAAGTTGGCGGCCCGTCAGGCACGCCGCGACGAGCGCGCGCAGCGCAACCGCGACCGTGAGGCCGGTCTGATCGAGAAGGGCGTGCCCATCGGTCCGGCCGAGCAGGCTGAGTTCCTGCCCGACGCCGAGGAACTGGCGCAGATGGACAAGGAGATCGCCGGCAACGAGTAGCCGGCGTCGTTCCTGGCCTGTCGCAGGTCACTGCTAGCCTCGCGCCGATGCCCGACGCAGCCACGATCCTCGACGGGTTGAACCCTGCCCAGCGAGAGGCGGCCGAGGCCACCCGCGGTCCCGTCGCGATCCTCGCCGGCGCCGGCACCGGGAAGACCACCACCATCACGCGGCGCATCGCGTGGCAGGTCGCGAGCGGCGCGTTCCAGCCGAGCCAGATCTTGGCGGTCACCTTCACGCAGAAGGCGGCGGGGGAGCTGCGCGAGCGTCTGGCGACGCTCGGGGTCGCGGGCATCGAGGCGCGAACCTTCCATGCCGCCGCGTTGCACCAGCTCGGCGGGCTGTGGGAGCAGGCGACCGGATCGCGCTTGCCCGAGGTGCTCGATCACAAGGCGCGGCTGATCACGCCGCTCGCCAACGCGTTGCCCCCGCCGCACCGGTTCCTGCCCCGCCGGGAACTCGCCGCCGAGATCGAGTGGGCCAAGAACCGGTTGATCACGCCCGACGCCTACGTCGACGCGCTGGTCGAGCAGGAGCACGAGCCGCCGATCCCGATCGAGCTGATGGACGGGATCTACCGGAATTACGAACGCCGCAAGGAGCGGAGCGGCGCGCTCGACTTCGAGGACATGCTCGCGCTCGCGATCCGGATGATCGACGACCATGCTGCGGTCGCCGAGCGCATCCGTGATCGCTATCACGCCTTCACCGTCGACGAGTTCCAGGACGTGAACCCGTTGCAATCCGCGTTGCTCGACCGCTGGCTCGGCGGCCGCGACGAGCTCTGCGTCGTCGGCGACGACTATCAAACGATCTTCGGGTTCACCGGCGCCTCGCCGTCGTACCTGCTCGGCTTCCCCGAGCGGTTCCCCGGCGCGCGGATCATCCGGCTCGAGGAGAACTACCGATCGACGCCCGAGATCCTCACATTGGCGAACCGGCTGGCGCCGCTGCTCGGCGGATTCGAGAAGCGGCTGCAGGCGAGCAGGCCGAGCGGCCCGGAGCCGCTCGCACGCTCGTTCGCGTCCGAGGCCGACGAGGTCTCGTGGGTGGTCGGTCGGTGCACGGAGGTGCACGAGCAGGGCGTCGAGTGGGAAGAGATCGCGATCCTCATGCGCATCAACGCCCGCACCGAGCCGTACGAAGAGGCGTTCGCCGCACGTGGCATCCCGTATCAGGTCCGGACCGGCGCGTTCCTTCAGCGCCCGGCGGCGCGTGCGATGCTCGGGCGGCTGCGGCGCGGCGGCGACACGCCGGTCGTGCTGGCGATCGACCGGGCGACCGAGGCACTCGGCTACGACCCGGAGACGACCGCCGATGCGGACGACGAACGCACACGGCAGTCCGATCTCGAACGCTTCAGGGCGCTCGCGCGCGAGTTCGCCGCCGCGAACGGTCCCGATGCGACCGTCGGAGCCTTTATCGCCGAGCTGCCGTCGCGGTTCTCGACGGAGGAGTCGGGGCGCGGCGTGCAGCTCCTGACCTACCACCGATCCAAAGGCCTCGAGTTCGACGTCGTGTTCCTGCCGCGCGTGCTCGACGGCGAGATCCCGTACAAGAGCGGCCGAACCGCCGCCGATCCGGAGGAAGAGCGGCGGCTGTTCTACGTGGGTGTGACCCGAGCGCGGCACTGGCTCGCGCTGACGTGGCCCGCGGATGCGAAGGCCTCCGTCAGCCCGTTCGTGGCCGAGGCGACCGGCATCAAGCCGAAGGTCGAGAAGCGTCCGCAGCCGAAGCGTGTCGACGGCGGCGATCCGTTGTTCGAGCGGCTTCGCGCGTGGCGGCGCGAGCGCGCGGTCGCCGACGGCGTACCTCCGTACGTCATCTTCCACGACAAGACGCTCGTGTTGATCGCCGAGGCTCGCCCGACCTCGCCCGCGGCATTGCGCTCGATCTCCGGCGTCGGTCAGGCCAAGGTCGAACGGTACGCCGACGACGTCTTGACGGTCGTGGCCGGCGGCTGACCGAGGGCTGGAGCCCGGCCGGCCTTAGCGATCTCCGCCCGGTTCATCCCACCCAAGAACGTTGTCGAAGAAACGTCTGCTCGTGAACGTCGTACCCGGCGGCGGCTCGAGGTGGAACGTCTCGTCCGCGAACGACTCGTCGAAGCCGATCTCCTGGATCTCGACAACGAGGAACGGCGCCTCATCGAGCAGCGCTTCGCTCCGAAGGATGACGCCCCGCTCGGAGTCAACCAGCAGATCGTAGCGGTCGGCGCCCGCGCCTAGCTCGAGCACGGCATCGTCGAGCGAGAGCTGCTCCAGAACATCTGCGGCGTTGGCACGCATCGGAGTCGCGGACACCCGTACCGCGGGCCGCCCCGCGAACGTCGTTTCTTCATGAGGGTCAAGTTCGAGCGCGTACACCAGGCGCCGTGGCTCCGTGAGCGGATATCCCGGGCCGGTGCCATGCCTGTGCTTCGGGTTCCCATCGTTCGTCTGCGGGGGAGAGTAGGACGAGATGCTCCACCATTCCGTGCCTCGCATCACTGCGGTCGCTCGTTCGCCGGCGACGCCGAAGGCCGTTCGGATCTTGTCGGGCAACTCGAGCCAGAGCGACCACGGCTCGGTTTGTTGCGCAGCTCGAGCGATCGTTCCCGTGATGGTCACGGTGCCGCGACCGGGGGGGTGCCGACGAAGGAACGCCTCCCTCGCCCGCTCGAAGTCGCGCCACTCCGTCCCTTCGGCGCGGAGTGTCCGCCACAGCGAGCGGGAATCCATCATGACGTCTCTGAGATGGCTGAGATCCATGGGCCGGCCAAGACTCTAGAGCGCCCCTCCTAGATAGACGCTCTCACCGACCAGGTGCGATCGCGCAGCCGCCGTCGGTTGGGCCGATGGCTTCAGGGATGAGACGCGCTACGGTTCGGCGATGGAACATCACGCGAAGCTCGCTCGCGTGGTCATCGGGATGCGGGGGCTCCGGCTGCTCCGGCGGTGGCCGCTCGGCGACGACGCCGAAGCCGAGGACGAGCTCCGAACCATCGCCGACATGCTCGCCCATCGTGACGAGCTCCCATTGGGCGAGGTCTTCGCGTTGGAGAGCCTCGATACCGCCGAGGGGTACGCGGCCTGGTCGGAGACCTACGACATCGTGCCGAACCCGCTCGTCGATGCCGAGGAGCGCGCCCTTCGGCCGCTTCTCGCGGAGGTGCCGCCGGGCGACGCGCTGGACGTCGCGTGCGGAACCGGCCGTGTCACCGCCATGCTCTCCGAGCTCGGGCACCGGGTCGTCGGCGTCGACCCATCGGACGACATGCTCGACCGCGCCCGAGCCAAGGGCATCTCGGCGACGTTCCGTCCCGGCTCCTTCGACTCGTTGCCGGTGGAAGACGCGTCGGTCGACCTCGTCACCTGCGCGCTGGCGCTCACGCATGTGACCGAGCTGGCGCCCGCCTTTGCTGCGTTCGCCCGCGTCCTTCGGCCGGGCGGGATGGTGGTGACGACCGATGTGCATCCGATCGCGACTGCACTGGGCGCCCAAGCGTTGTTCCGTCGCGCCGACGGGTCGCGCGCCGTGACGACGAACCACCAGCACTGGGTGAGTGACTACGTTCGCGCGATCCGAGGTGCCGGGCTCACCGTCGAGCGATGCGTGGAGCCCGTCGTCGACGAGGGGTACAGAGTGGGACTGCGTTCCAAGGAGGTCCGGGAGGCCGCCGACGGAAGCCTGACCGGCTTGCCGCTCCTGCTGATCTGGGTGCTACGCCGACCCGGCGAGTAGCCGGTCCACCAGGTAGTCGGCGAACGACGGCCGGACGAACACGCGCGTCGCGCCCGGCAGCTCCTGCAGGATCACCTGCGCGCGCGCGAGCAACGTTTGAGCGCAGACCCCGGCAACCCAGCCGCCGGCCGGATCGAGGTCGAGCGAGCACGCGGAGGCGAGCAGCCCCAACCGGGAGACACCGCGCAATTCGATCACGGCGCGGTTGCCGCTCACGTCGACCACGGCGTGGTGGCTATCGCGCAGCAACGCTTCGAGACCCTCGACGATCACGCCGGGGTCGCCGGGCGCCGCAACGACGAGCCATCCGTCGGGACCGAGCCACAGCGCGCCGCGCGTCATATCGCCGGTCACTGTGTTCGGCTCGAGCGGGAACCCGAGCCGTGCGGCGTCTCGCTCGCCGCACCGCACATCGATCTGCGTCAAGAACGGGACCTCCACCGCATCGAGGGTCGCGAGGGCAGTCGCGCGATGCGCCAGCGGAGAACGAACGTCAACCATCGCGCTGCGTTCCTTCTGGGTCGTAGAACACGGGGTCTGCGACGCGGCACGGAACCGTCTCCTCCGCGACCACGGCGTGGATCTCGCCGCCGATGCGACTTCGGCCCGCCTCCACGACCGCCAGCGCGATGCTGCGGCCGAGCGCCTCGCTCCGGTAGGACGACGTCACCCATCCGAGCATGTGCACGGGCGGCTCCGGGATCGTCGCGCCGGCGATCAACTGCGTGCCCTCGCGGAGCACCCGCCCAGGGTCCTCGGTCATGACGCCGACGAGCTGCTTGCGGTCCGCACGCAGCATGTCGCTGCGCACGAGCGACCGCTTGCCCACGAAATCCCCCTTGCCGGTATTCACGATCCACGACATGCCGAGGTCCTCCGGCGTCTGTGTTCCGTCGGTCTCCTGCCCGACGATCACGTAGCCCTTCTCCGCGCGGAGGACGTGCATCGCCTCCGTGCCGTAGGGCGTGATGCCGAACGGCTCCCCGGCCGCCATCACGGCGTCCCACACGTGTTGCGCATACCACGGCGAGACGTGGAGCTCGAAGCTCAGCTCGCCGGTGAAGCTGATCCGACAGATGCGGACCGGCACGCCCGCCACGGAGGCATCGCGGAACGTCATGAACGGGAAGGCGGCGTTCGCCAGGTCGGCGTCGGTGCCCGCCGCCTGGACGACCTCGCGCGCGCGAGGCCCGCCGACCGCAACGACGGACCACTGCTCCGTCACGCTCGTGCAGTACACGCGCAGCTCCGTCCACTCGGTCTGGAGCCATTCCTCGAAGCGGTCCATCACCGCCGCCGCGCCACCGGTGGTCGTCGTGACGACATAGTGGTCGTCGGCGATCCGCATCGCGACGCCGTCGTCGAACACCATGCCGTCGAGTCCGAGCATGAACCCGTACCGGATCGAGCCGATGGCGAGGTTGGACATCCGGTTCGTGTACATCCGGTCGAGGAACACGCCCGCGTCCGGTCCGCGCACGTCGATCTTGCCGAGGGTGCTCGCGTCGAGCATGCCGACGCTCGTGCGGAGCGCTCGCGTCTCCCGCGCGACGGCCGCGTCCATGTCCTCGTCGCCGCGCGGGAAGTACCGGGGGCGTTTCCACTGGCCGACGTTCTCGTGGACGGCGCCGTGGGCGTCGTGCCATCGCTGCATCGGCGTGACGCGGATGGGGTCGAGCAGGATCGGGCCGGTGTCGGGCCCGGCGATCGCGGAGAACGGCACCGGCGTGTACGGCGGCCTGGCGTTGGTGGGTCCCTGCGCCCCCGGCGCCCACCCCAGGAGCCGGTTCACGATCTCGGCGGTCAGGACGCCGCTCGTGCGGCCTTGATCGATCGTGGTGCCGATGTACGTCGCGCGCTTCACGTGCTCGGCGTTCGTGAGCCCGCCCGCGACGGCGGCCGCAACGTCGGCGA
>Ga0136846_1208531_pt1 | contig 12278 bp, 4 predicted proteins | sample HopSoiMetagenom2_FD_96841 | JGI IMG/M metagenome (GOLD analysis project Ga0136846, IMG submission 96841) | Grasslands soil microbial communities from Hopland, California, USA - 2 Assembly 2016 (version 4) | ecosystem: Environmental > Terrestrial > Soil > Grasslands | place: USA: Hopland...
ACCAGCAACAACACCGAGGTTCAGTATGGCCAGATGGTCTTCCAGTTATTCGACAATCTCGCGCCCAACACGACGCACCATATCGAAACGCTGGTCACTAACGGCGAATTCGCTACCAACTCGACTTTCTATCGAATCGCTAATTCGGGCAGCAGCCCATTCGTGATCCAGGGCGGCCCGTCGAACTCGGCTTCCTCGCTTGGCGCGATGGACGACGAGTTCAACGCCGATTTGCAGTTCACGACAGCCGGCCTGTTGGCCATGGCAAAGTCAACCGACGATACGGGCGACTCGCAGGTCTTCGTGACCGCCGGCCCCACGCGGTTCCTCGACTTCCAGCATTCGATTTTTGGCGTGTTGACCGAAGGCGACGCCGTCCGACAGGCAATCCAGGCTTCCCGCACCAGCGGCGACGGCGCGCCACCCAACACGATCACGATCGACAGCGCTCAGATCATCACCGACACGCAAAACGCCGCCCTGGAGCTCAAGGCGGCGCCGGGCGCCAGCGGCCAGGCCGATATCACGGTGACGGTTAAAGACGCGCAAAACCATACCTATTCGCAGACTTTTCACGTCACCGTCACGCCCGATTCGAACAATCCGGCGCCATTTTTGGGCACGATCGCCCCCGTGACAGGCGTTACCGGGCAACCGGTTACCCTGCAACTTTCGGCGACCGACGTACAACACGATGAAGTGCAGTTGATCACGCGGAACGCGAACGGCAACACGATCTTTTCATTTAACGGTGTGAATGCCACGACACCCGTCAATTTCACGTTCACGCCGGGCACATCGAACCCTCCGGTCGCTGCAACCGGTACGTCAGCCGGCGACGTTCAAGCTGCACTCTCCACGATTCCGGCCCTCAACGGCAACATCGCCGTAACGGGCGGCGCGGGCGGGCCTTACACGGTGACTTTTATTGGAGCGTTGGCCAATCAAAACGTGGCGACCATTGGCGTGAACAATTCAAACGCTACGGTCACGACACTCGATCCGCTATTCTTCGACGCCAGCAAGCCTTCCGGCGAATCCGTCAACTATAGCGTCGATGTCAATCACAGCACGGGCCTGGTAACGATTACACCGCCGGCCAATTTCTCGGGCAACTTTCACTTGAACGTGGGCGTTCGTGGTACCGCGCAGCGATCGACGGCGGATCAATTCGATACCGAGAGCGTATTGGTCACGGTGTCATCGCCGGCGCCGACGGGGATTGATCTCGACACGGCCAGCGACAGTGGCGCCAGCTCGACCGACAACATTACCAACGCCTCCTCGCTCAATTTCACGGTTAGCGGCGTGACGAGCGGCGCGACGGTGAAGCTCCTCAAGGGAACCACAATTCTCGCTCAGGGCCAGGCCACGGGCTCAACGATTACACTTAATATCGCCAATCCGGGCTCGGTGCTTGGTCAGGGCGCGAGCACGCTGACGGCAACACAAACGAACAATGGCCAGGAGAGCGCCGCCAGCACGCCGCTCAATGTCACGTACGACACGACGGTGCCGTCCTTCACGAGCACTGCTCCCACGGCGGCGCAGGTTGGATTCAATCTCAACTACAACGCGCAGACGAACGAAGAGGGCGGCACGAGCGGCCTGACGTACTCGCTGACGGGCGTCAACAACCTGGGCGCGACGATCAATGCTTCGACCGGCGTGGTGAGTTGGACCCCATCGTCAACGCAAACCGGCCCGCAAAGCTTCACCGTCGTGGCCACCGACGCCGCCGGCAACACGGCTTCGCAGCCGCTGAATCTCACGGTGAGCCAGTCCGTCGTCGATGTGAAGCTTACACTGACGAAGCCCGACGGCAGCCCACTGACGAGCCTGGCAATCGGGCAGGACTTCGTTTTGCATGTGTTTGCCCAAGACCTGCGAACCACTCCCCAGGGCGTTTTTGCTCTCTATAACGACATCACTTTTGATGGCAGCCTGGCGACCGTCACGGGTCCGCTTACCTATGGAGCCAATTATCCCAACGGCCGCTCCGGGACCGCCGCGACCGGCTTGATTGATGAAGCAGGTGCCTTCACGACCAGCAGCAATCTTGGCGGCAATGCGCTGGAAGTTTACAGCGTGCCGATGCGAGCCACGGCCGTCGGAACCTTGACCATTGCGACGGATCCTGCCGAGGACACGCCACAGCATGATGTGCTCGTTCTGGGCCAGAACGCCAGCGTCACAGACGCTCAGATTCACTACGGCACCGCGTCGATTGAGGTTGGCTCAACTTTCAACGCGGTGAACGACACTTTCACCGCCATCGAGGATACGCAGAACAACACGATCAATCCGCTGGCCAACGATACGAACGTCGGCAGCAATACCAATACGCTCACGATCTCTGCCGTGGGCACGCCGAATCACGGCGGCGTCGTCACCATCTCCAGCGATAACAAGTCGCTCAAGTACACGCCGGCCGCGAACTTTAGCGGCGCCGAAACGTTCACCTACACGGCAAAAAATCAAAACAATGAGACGCACACCGCCACGATCACGATGAACGTGGCCGATGCGAACGATGCGCCGGTAGCGACCAACGACACGTTCAACGTCCCGCGCAACAGCACCGGGAACGTGCTCAATGTGCTGGCCAACGATACGACTGGCGTCGATACGGGCGAGACACTCCGCGTCTCAGCCGTTGGTACGGGCAACCACGGCGGCACGATCACGATCGGCACCAACGGTGCGAACATTCTTTACACTCCGGCCGCTAACTTCAGCGGCACGGAGACGTTCACCTATACCATCAGCGATCGGGCGGCCGGCGTGAGCGGCGCGTTGACTTCGCAAGGCAGCGTCACCGTCTCCATCAGCGGGTTGATCGCGAATAACGACTCTGGAACGGCCTTCACGTTCGATGAAGACAGCGGCGCGCACACCCTCGACGTCCTGACCAACGACGTGGCCGATCCGCAAGTGCCCAATAGCGTCCTGACAATTACCAGCGTCGGAACGACTGACCACGGCGGTGTCGTCACCATTAACCAGGACAACACGCATCTCACCTATACGTCGGCCGCCAATTTCCAAGGCGCCGAAAAATTCACGTACACGATCAGCGATGGCCAGGGGCATTCGGCGACCGCCACGGTGACAATGACGATCAATAACGTCAACGATGCACCGACCGCTACCAACGACACGCTTAGCGCGTTCAAGAACACGCAGGCGACTTTCGACGTGTTGGCCAACGACACGTCAACACCTGATCCGACTGAAACGCTGACGCTCGATTCGATCGTCACGGCGCCGCAAAACGGCACCGCGACCATTGTCAACGGCAAGATTCAGTACACGCCCAATTCCGGGTACACCGGCGCTGATAGCTTCACCTATAAGATCAAAGACCCGGGCGGGCTCACTTCTACTGCGACAGCGAACATTACCGTCCAGGATTTCCAGCCCAGCGTCCTTTCCGGTTTCGTCTATTTCGATGTCAACAACAACGGCATCAAGGACGCCACCGAGATCGCCCTGGTCGGGATCACCATCACGCTTACCGGCACGGCCACAGCCGGCAGCAACACCACAGCTAACGGCATCAATCTGACGACCAAGACCGGGGAAGATGGCTCGTACAAGTTCGAGAATCTCGCGCCCGGCACCTATTCGGTCACTGAGTCGCAGCCGCTGTTTGTCATCGATGGCAAAGTCAAAGCCGGCTCCCAAGGGGGAACGACTGGCGCCAACAAAATCACGATCACCAACATGGCCCAGAACACGGCCGGCACCAACAATAATTTCGGTGAGCTGGGCCGCGCTCTGACGACCATTTCGCTCCGCGATTTCTTCTCGTCCACCTCGAAAAACTACGCCTACGTCGCTTTCGACAATTCCGGCAACGAGCTGTGGCACGCCGCGACCGGCACGGTCTGGCAGGGATTCAGCAAGCACGCATTTTCGCTGATCAACACGAAGACGCAGATCGAGCTCGACAGCACCAACGCCCAGTCGCAAATCATTACCAGGAAGCTCGATACGAGCCTGCCCGTCTATCAGGCCGGTACCTCAGGAACGAATCGGTTCTATTACTTTCCTGGCGGGCCAAGTGGCACGTCGAGCGCCGCAGCCAACCTCCCGCCGGTTGGAGTAGCCGACGCATTCTCCACAACGCAGAACACGGCACTTACCAAGAACGCCGCCGATGGCGTGCTGAAGAACGATAGCGATCCGGAAGCCCACACGCTAACCGCTAGCAAGGTTAGCGATCCGGCCCACGGCACACTGACGCTGAACTCCGACGGCTCGTTTACCTACACTCCCACGACTGGCTTCACCGGCACCGATACATTCACTTACAAGGCCAGCGACGGAACGAATCAAAGCGCTGCCACAACCGTCACGATGACGGTTACCGCGACCAACACGACGCCGACGGCCGTTGCGGACACGTTTAGCGCGACCGAGGATACGATCCTCACCAAGACGGCGGCCACTGGCGTGCTCAGTAATGATACGGGCAGCAATCTCACGGCAGTCAAAGTGACTGACCCGACCAAGGGTACGCTCAATCTGGCGTCCGACGGGTCGTTTACTTACGTCCCCACCGCCAATTTGACTGGGACCGACACGTTCACCTACAAGGCTGTAAGCGGCAGCACGGAGAGCGCACCGGTTACGGTGACGATCAACATCTCGGCCGTCAACGACAACCCAGTCGCCGTTAATCACAATTACAGCGCCACGAAAAACACCGCGTTCACGCCGCCCTCCGGTAATACGCTGCTCACCAACGCCACCGATGCTGAAAATGATCCGCTAAGCGTCGTCACCACGGCAGTCAGCGGCCCCGCGAATGGCACTTTGACGCTGAACTCCGACGGCACGTTTACCTACACCCCGGCAAACAATTTTGTCGGCACCGATTCGTTTACCTACAAGATCAACGACACGCACAGCGATTCCGCGCCCGCGACGGTGACGATCACCGTCAATCCGCCGGCCAATCACGCTCCGGTCGCTGTCAACGATACGTTCAATCCGACCGAAGATACGAACCTGACTGTGGGCGCCGAATCGGGAGTCCTTTCGAATGACACCGATGCCGATTCGGGTGATCAGGCGATCTTGACGGCCACCCAAGTTACCGGTCCGACCCATGGCACGCTCACGCTGAATAGCGACGGCTCGTTCACTTACCATCCGGACGCCAACTTCAACGGCACCGATTCATTTACCTACAAGGCAAACGATGGCCATACGGCGAGCAATCTTAGTAACGTAGCGACGGTCACCCTCACCGTCGGGTCGGTCAACGATTTACCCGTTGGCGTGGCGGACAGCTATCGCGTCAATCCCGACGCGAACTTGACCGTCAACGCCACCGATGGCGTGCTGAAAAACGACACCGACGTCGAAACGCTTCACCAAAATCTAACCGCCACGATCGTCACTCAGCCGGCTCACGGCACGGTGGTTCTCAACTCCGACGGCTCGTTCACCTATACGTCGAAGCAGGACGGCTTCGGTGGCGGTCCCGATCCGTTCACTTACACCGTTTCGGATGACTCCAGTCCGGCCGGCGTCAGCACAGCGACTACTGTCACGATTGTTGTGGACACTCCTCCGCACGCGCATAACCAGCCCTTCACGACAGCGGAAGACACGCCGCTTACGATGGCTGCGCCGGGCCTCCTGTTCCACGATTTCGACGACGAGAACGACCAGATCACGGCGATTCTTGTCAATCAACCGGCGCACGGCACCGTCACCCTGAACGCCAATGGCGCATTCACTTATACGCCCAGCGCCAACTTCTTCGGCACCGACACGTTCCGTTATCAGGCCAGCGATGGCATCGTCGCCAGCGGTCCGGCAACGATCACGGTTACCGTGACTTCTGTGAACGACGTTCCGGTGGCCAATGGCGATGGTTATTCGGTGAATGCCGGCGCAGAAATTGTGATTTCGCCCGCGAGCGGCGTTCTGCACAATGACACCGATGCCGACAATAGCGACAGCGATCCGGCTAACGACACGCTCACCGCGATCATTGTCAATCCGCCCACGCATGGCACATTTAGCTTCAACACCAACGGCGACGGTGGATTCACTTACACGGCCGACGCGAATTTCCACGGCGATGATTCCTTTACTTACAAGGTGAATGACGGCCACGTCGATTCACCCGTGGCGACCGTCACGCTCCACGTCAACGCGCTGCCGGCGGCTCTGAACGACCAGGCGGATACGGACGAGGATGTTATCCTCTCCGTTGATGCCGCACATAGCGTGCTGGTGAATGACACCGATGTGGATGGGACGCACCTGACCGCGCTCCTTATTGCCAACGCCCAGCACGGCAATGTCTCGCTGAACACCGACGGCACTTTCACTTACACCCCGGCCGCTAACTATAGCGGTAGCGATTCCTTCACCTATGTCGCCAGCGACGGCCTGGGCATCAGCAATGTCGCCACGGTCGCGCTGACGGTTCATCCGATCAACGATCCGCCCGCTGGCGCTGGGGATTCGTTCGAAGTCGCCTAGGGCGGCAGCTTGTCAGTAGCAGCCGTCGATACGGTTCTAAAGAACGACACCGACATCGACAGTGCGCATAGCATCCTCACCGCTGTTAACGCCACAACGCCGGCCAATGGCACGCTCGACTTCCATGCGGACGGCACCTTTACCTATTCGCCCAGCCCGGGCTTCCACGGCAGCGATAGCTTCACCTATCAGCCGAAGGACGCGACCGACACAGGCACGGCGACGACGGTGACCATCACGGTTCATCAGACGCCACAGGTCGCGAATGACAGCTACGATGCCATCCAGGACACGCAGCTTCACAAGGGCTCGACCGAAGGCGTACTCGTCAACGACCTCAGTCCCGAAGGTCGGCCGATTCATGCGGTGCTCGCCTCGACCGTTAGCCACGGCACGCTGACTCTCAATAACGACGGCGGCTTCGACTACCTGCCGGCGCCGGGCTATACGGGAACCGATAGCTTCACGTATCTCGCCAGCGACGACGTTGCCACCAGCAGCCTGGCAACCGTCACGTTCAACGTTCTTCCGTCCGGCGGCGAAGGCGAGTCCTCGGTAAACGATCTGGCCCTGCTGTCCTACTTAGGCTTGCACGACAACACCAACCAAGTGCCTGATGGCGTGTGGCAATCTGCCGTCGATCAAGCGATGGCACAACTTGGCTAAGCTCTATTAGCCGGGATCAAACGTGGTCCCGGGAAGCCTCCAGCTGATGCTGAATTGGAGACTCACCGGGAGCAGTTTGCTCCCGGCTGTTGACGGGTGAAAGTTACTCGCCTTTTCGCAGCCGCTCGAAGTACTGCTTTGCGTTGTCGCGTTGATCCCGCGGCAGCGTGACATCTTCCAGTGCGTCCGGCTCCTTGGCGAGCGAGGCCCGAATCTCCTCCTTGATCGCCTCCTGCGTCTTACCGGCTTTGTTGGGTCCGCTGGCATCGCCAATGCGGACGCTCTGGCCCTTCTTCGGATCGGCGCCAACTCGCGTATCGTAAAAGCTCTTGTCGGTCTCCTGCTCGTCTCGATCGCCCGAGCCCTGACCCTTGCCTCTGCCGCGGCCATTGCCTTTGTTCTTGCCAAGCTTGTCTCCATCGCCGTTCGCCTGGCACTGGGCGCAGCCTTCGCCCTGACAATTGGCGCACTTCATCGCATCCTTGGCGTCGGCCAGTTGATCGAGGATCTCTTGCAGATTCTCGATTTGATCGAGCTGCTGCTGCATTTTCTCCAGATCGCCGGCCAGCTTATCGAGCTGCTCCGCCGCTTGCTTGGGATCGCCGCCTTCCTTCAGAGCTTTGGCGGCTTCACCGAACTTGTCGGCCAGCTGCTGCAGCATTTCCTGCTGCTCTTTGGCGTTTTGATTCATCTGATCAAGCTGCTGCTGCAATTTGGCCGCTTCGCCGACGTTTCCTTCCGCCAGCTTCTGCTCGATCTGCTGCTGCAATCGCTCGCGGGACTCTTTCTGGTCCTGCATCGCTTGCTGCATCTTTTCTTTCATCTCTTCGAGCTGCTTGGCCAGCTTTTCCTGATCTTCTTTGCTCAGCTTGCCCGTTTTGAGCTCTTCATTGAGCTTTTTCATTTCCTCCTGAGCCTTGCCAAAATCGCCGTCCTTCAGCGCGTCGGCCATCTTATCGGCCGGTCCTTTGGCAATGTCCTTGAGCTTATCCAGCTCCTTCCGCATCTTGTCCGCGCCGCCCAGGTCCTGCTTTCGCTTCTCGATCTCCTTTGCCAGATCATTGATCTTGATCAGGGCGTCCTTGCGATCCGTTGCGTCTTTGTTGACGAGCTTATCCACTTCTTTGTTGATTTCCTTCAAAACATCCGAATCTTGCAGCCCCTGTTCCTCGGCTTTCTTTTGCGTTTCGCGCAGCCGCTCTTGCAGCTTCTGCGTCGCCGTCTTGATCTGCTTTTTGATTTCCGGTGTACTTTCGGCGCCCGCTTGCGCCTGCTTCATCGCCGCATTCGGCAGCATCATCAAAACGGCGAGCGCAATCGCCGGCGCTAATGGCAAAACAACGCGCCATGTCGGCGACACGCGGAACTGCTCGCGAACATCGATCCGTTCCACGCGCCGAATTGCATCGGTGACCAGAGCCTGACCCACGTCGCTCGACAGCTCGTCGCGGCTCAGCGCGAGCGTACTGGAGACGCGCTCTTTCAAGCCATATCGCCGATCGATTTCAATCGCCGCATCAAGGCCCGTCCGCCGGATGACATACGTCCAGATTGCTGCAACCAGAAGTCCCGCGCCGATGCCGCCGCCGATCCAGCTCCAATCCCACGCCTGCTGATCGATGTTCAGCACCCAAATCCGCGGAATCGCCAGCCCGACGGTCGCTAGCAACAGAGTGGCAAATAGTGACCAGCCAAACACGCGCCAAAACTGCTGCAGCACCAATCGCCGCTGCGCCCGACCGACTTGGCGTTTAATCTCTTCCATAGCGGATCCCCTAAGTAGTACGCACACTAGGTGTGCCGTCACCCCTGAATACCCGCCAGCCTCGAAGCTGGATTCACCAGTAAGCCGCCCGCATTATAGGGCCCTTATCTCTATTCTTCGCCATCCTCGGAGAAAAATCGTTGCCGGAGGCCGCTATGATCCATCAACCGCCGTTGAGCGATTTGGCCTCATTCCCCTATACTGCATAGACGTAAGTCCAACGCCACCATCACATTCCGCAATAGCGGCTCCGGCACGTACCTGGCCCTAGACACTAGCCCTAACCCTTCTGATGCCCGGCTATTCCCTCACCCACCTTAAGCAGCTCGAGGCCGAGAGCATCCACATCATTCGCGAAGTGGTCGCCGAATTCGAAAATCCAGTAATGCTCTATTCGATCGGCAAGGACTCTTCGGTCATGGTCCGGCTGGCGGAGAAGGCGTTTCATCCTGCCAAGCCGCCATTTCCGCTGATGCACGTGGACACGACGTGGAAGTTCCGCGAGATGTATGAGCTCAGCGATAACTACGTCGCCAAGGAGCTCGGCCTCAAATTGATCGTGTACGTCAACGAGGAAGGGCGGAAAAAGGGGATAAACCCCATTACGCACGGCAGCAAGGTCCATACCGACATCATGAAGACGGAGGGCCTCAAGCAGGCACTCACGAAGTATCAATTTGATGCTGCGTTCGGAGGCGCTCGCCGCGACGAGGAAAAATCGCGAGCCAAAGAGCGCGTCTTCTCGTTTCGCGATCAACACCATCGCTGGGACCCCAAAAACCAGCGGCCCGAGTTGTGGAACCTCTACAACACCAAGGTCCACAAGGGCGAAAGCATACGAGTTTTTCCACTCTCCAATTGGACCGAGCTCGACGTCTGGCAATACATCTACCTCGAAAACATTCCCATCGTCCCGCTCTACTTTGCCAAAGAGCGGCCCATCGTCTGGCGCGACGGAATGATGATCATGCTCGATGACAATCGGCTGCCGCTCAACGCCGGTGAGAAACCGGAAATGCGCCGCGTCCGCTTCCGCACCCTGGGCTGCTACCCACTCAGCGGGGCCGTTGATTCCAACGCCACCACATTGCCCGAGATTATTCAAGAGATGTTGCTGACGAAGGAGTCCGAACGCCAAGGCCGCCTGATCGATCATGATCAATCGGGATCGATGGAGAAGAAGAAGAAGGAAGGATATTTCTGATTGCGGATTGGAGATTGCCCATCTGACTGAGCGCGCAGTGGCCTAATGTAGCCATGGGCGTCAGCCCACGGGACGAGATCACAAAATAATTCCTGAGCCCCGAAGGGCGACACGAATCAATTCCGAGCCGATGTCACATCAAAGCGCCTTAATTGCGACGGATATCAATCAATATTTGTCGCAACACGAACGTAAAGAGCTTCTTAGATTCATTACGTGTGGATCCGTAGATGACGGAAAGAGCACGTTAATCGGAAGACTGTTCTACGAAGCCAAAATGATCTACGAAGATCAATTGGCAGCAATTCAAAAAGACTCCACGAAATTCGGCACGACAGGGTCTGGCGAAATTGATCTGGCCCTCTTTACCGACGGCCTGGAGGACGAGCGGCAGCAGGGCATCACGATCGACGTCGCCTATCGCTACTTTTCGACGGATAAGAGAAAATTCATCATTGCCGACACGCCGGGTCACGAGCAATACACCCGCAACATGGCCACCGGCGCATCGACCGCCGACCTGGCCATCATCCTCATCGACGCCCGCCACGGCGTCCTCGTTCAGACCAAGCGGCACTCGTTCATCGTCTCGCTGCTCGGCATCAAGCACGTGGTCGTGGCCATCAACAAGATGGACATCGCGAATTACTCGCAGGAGACCTACGAAAGAATTCGCGCCGACTATCAATCGTTCGCCGCCCGCCTCGACCTGCCCGACGTGCATTTTCTTCCCATCTCGGCACTGAAAGGCGACAACGTCGTCACGCAAAGCAAAAACACGCCCTGGTACAACGGCCCGACGCTCATGCACCTTTTGGAAACGGTCTATATCGGCTCCGATCGTAACCTTGAAGACTTGCGATTTCCTGTCCAAAACGTCCTCCGGCCTAATTTGGATTTCCGCGGTTTCTCCGGCACATTGGCTTCGGGGATCGTCCGCAAGGGCGACGAGGTCATGGCCTTGCCAAGCCGCAAAATGAGCCGCGTGAAATCGATCGTCACGTTCGACGGCGACCTGGAAGAAGCTTTCTCGCCGCAATCGGTCACGCTCACCCTCGAGGACGAAATCGACGTCAGTCGCGGCGACATGCTCGTGCGCCCGGGCAACTTGCCGCGCGTCGAGCAGAAATTCGAAGCCACGATCGTCTGGATGTCGGAAGAGCCGATGGTTCCGGGCAAGTCCTACTGGTTCAAGCAAACCACCAAGCTCACGCCTGGCACGATCAGCACGCTCCGCTATCAAATCGATGTCAACACGCTGCATCGGCAGGACGCGCCGACGCTGAAGCTCAACGAAATCGGACGCTGCGCCGTCTCCCTCAGCCAGCCGATCTGCTTTGACGGCTATCGCCGCAATCGCGCCACCGGCGCGTTCATCGTCATCGATCGCGTGAGCAACGGCACCGTCGCCGCCGGAATGATCCTCGACCGCAGCACCGCCGAAGACCGCCACGACCACTGGGACGACGCACCCGCCACTGCAAGCCTGCACGGCGAGCGGAGCAACGTCACGGCCGAAGAGCGTCACGCCCGCTACGGCCAAAAGCCAGTCACGGTGTTGCTCACTGGTCTCACCGGCAGCGGAAAAACGACTCTCGCCTACGCGCTCGAGCGCCGCCTGTTTGATCAAGGACGCACCGCAGTCGTCCTCGACGGCCAGAATATGCGCCGCGGCATCAGTAAAGATCTTGGCTTCACCGCGGATGAGCGGAGTGAAAACCTCCGCCGTAGCGCGGAGGTCGCCAAACTGTTCAACGACGCCGGTATGATTGTCCTTGCTGCCTTCGTTGCCCCCGACGAAGCCGTCCGCCAAAAAGCAGCCGCCACGATCGGCAAAGACCGCTTTCTCGTTGTGCATCTCTCTGCGCCGATCGACGTCTGTCGCCAGCGCGACAGCGAAGGCCATTACCAACTTGCCGACTCGGGCGACATGCCGCTCTTCCCCGGCGTTTCCAGTCCCTACCAGCCGCCGCCCGCGCCTGATCTGGTTCTCCAAACCGACAAGCTACCGGTCGATCAATGCGTCGAGCGGATTCTGGAGCTGCTGAAGAGCCGGTCTGTCACGGACTGAGCGTCCGAAGCTTACCGGAAGTTGCCAAGCAGTTTGCTGCGGAGCTTCTCAAAGGGAAAATCATC
>Ga0136846_1227643_pt1 | contig 12278 bp, 8 predicted proteins | sample HopSoiMetagenom2_FD_96841 | JGI IMG/M metagenome (GOLD analysis project Ga0136846, IMG submission 96841) | Grasslands soil microbial communities from Hopland, California, USA - 2 Assembly 2016 (version 4) | ecosystem: Environmental > Terrestrial > Soil > Grasslands | place: USA: Hopland...
CGCGTGAGAATCGGTACGTCGTCTGCGCGGCCGACCCGATGCAGCCGTACCTGACGGTCGCGGACGAAGTAGAAGGCGTGCCCGTCCGGAAGCCAGGCGACGGGGGAGTAGCGGCAGCGGTCGATCGGCCCGTCGATCACCTGGCCCGTGCCAGTGTCCATGACGTAGAGGCTGGACTCCTCGGTGCCGCCGCTCGAGAGCTGGAAGGACAGGCGGCGTCCGTCCGGTGAAGGCTGCCAGTGATCAAGGGTCGTGCTGCCGGTGGGATCCAGCTCGATCGGGTCGATCAGCGCCCGCTCCGGGTCGGCCGCGTACAGGACCGGATGATCCTGGCGCGCGGTCCGCCGCAGGAAGAAGTGCTGTCGACCACGCCACAACGGCGGGCTCACCATGCCCACTGCACTCAGCTCCGCGACTCGGCGCCGGAACCGATGGCGATCCGGGAGTTCGGCAGCGTGCTCGAGCCACAACTGGTCCTGGGCCGTCTGCCAGCGCTCGGTCCGTGGATCGGCCGCATCCTCCAGCCAGCGGTACGGGTCCGCCACGGCATGGCCGTGCAGCCGGTCGACGACCGGGTCCCGGTCGGCGTCGGGATAGCTGCGGATGAGGCTGTGCACCGGGTTCCCTTCTCGGGCGGAAGGTATCGCTCTGGACGGGACGCGAGCATCCCGTCCAGAGCGCTGAACCTTCTGCGTTGCCGGTCAGTGACAAAGGAGCAGGCTGAGGTTGCTGGGAGTCTGCGAGCCGCAACCGAGAACGGTCAGCGTGCTTCCGCCACCGCCGCCTCCGTGACCACCGGGAGACTGAAGACCCTGAAGGTCGAGAAGTGCCATGTCTACACCTCCTTCCGCGAACTAGTAGGTTCCGGACCCGCCGCCGCGGTCGGGAGTCCGAAGAACGGAAGGGTCACCGGCCGGTCGTGCAGCGCGGCGCCCAGTGCGAGCAGGACGCCGGCCGAACCGGTGGCCAGGTCCATGGAGAGTCGAAGCAGCCGGTCGCCGGGGAAGGCCAGCCCGTCGGCATAGGGCAATGCGTGCCAGCCGAGGCCGCGGACGAGTTCCGCGACGACGTCGTCCCGGCCGCCGGCCTGCATCGCGGCCGAGGCGATCAATCCGGCCCGGCCCATGAACAACCCGGGCTGGACGAAGTACCGGCAGTGGTTGACGCGCCGCAGCGCGGTCAGGTCGGCGGCCAGTTCCTCGTCGGCGCGGTGCCGCAGATACCGGTCGAGTACGACGGCGATGCCGGCCGAACCCTCTTCGAGGTAGGGCAGGGTTCGCCAGCCCTGGTTGACCTGGAGCGTCCCGGCCTCGTCGCGGACGCAGCGCCGCAGGTCCTGACGCAACGCGATCTCGGCGAGGTCGAGCAGACCACGGTCGGCGTACTGCTCGTAGGCATGCAGGAACAGCAGCGCGGGCCCGGAAGATCCGAACATGAGTCCGGCGCGCGGATGTCCTCCGTCGCTGACCTCGGGTACGTCGTCGACGCGGCCGAGCCGATCGGCGACCAGGTCGACAACCTTGGTCGCCGCGGCCCGGAGCCCGGGTTCGGTGCCGAAGTGGAGCAGATTCAGCCCGATACCTGACAGGCCCGAGTGCAGGCCGAGATGGCGGTCGTCGAGTGGCGCGGTCAGTGACAAGTCGAGAGCGTCGAGCGCGTCCTGGCGATAGCCGAGTTCGTTCAGGACGTAGGCGACGCCGTGGAGACCGTCGTACAGGCCCACGCCGGTGGCTGGATCGAGTGCGTGCTTGCGGAGCCAGTCGTCGTACTCCGGGAAGCGGCCGGCGCCGGTCTGGTCGAGCGCGTACAGCACGCCCGCGGCGCCGTACCCGAGGCTCGTGCCACCGCCGGGCCGGAACTGGGCGATGTCGCCTGGGAAGAGCCGGTCGTCGCGGTCCGGGCGCGCGCTGGCGCGGATAGCCCTGGCGAGCGAGTCGCGAACCTCTTGCCAGGTGGCGCGTCCGGGCAACGGAAGGGCGGGAAGCTCCGGGGTGCCGGGGCCGGCGATGGTCGCGACGGCCCGGTCGATGGTTGCTTTCGGCACCGGGAAGGTCTCGGTGATCAGGTCGGCGAGTTGCCGGGCCTTGCCCGGGTGGTGCGGCAGCAGCATCGTCGTCTGCGGGGCGAAGAGGTTGAGGCACAGGCAGGCCAGCGCGTACTCGTCGACCTCGACGCCGTGCCGGTCCGGCGGAGCGGCGTACCCGGGGTGGGCGAGCGCCGAGCGAGTCTGCTGCTCGGCGAGAGTCGCGACCTCGTAGTCGATCAGGACCAGACGATCGTCGCCGATCAGTACGTTGTCGGGATGCAGGTCGCCGAAGACCACTCCGCGCTCGTGCACGCGCCGGATCGCGTCCTCCACTCGTTCGAGCATCGCGATCGCCCAGTCGGCGTACTCGCTCAGCGCGGCGGGCGCCGGGTCCGGCTTGGTCAGCGGATAGCGCCTGACCAGGAGCCGCTGCAGCGGATTCGAGTCGATGAACTCCTGGACCAGGAAGTGATGGTCGCCGAGAACGACGTAGTCCCGGACGGCCGGTACGACGTCCAGACCGGCCAGCCGCTCCAGGATGGCCCGCTCGTGCTGCATTCGGGTCACCGCGTCCCGGCGCTGGTTGTCCAGTCCGGCCAGCGGCCTGCCCTCCTTCAGCACGACTCGGCCGGCGGTCTCGCGGTGATGCCCCAGATAGACGCCGCCGCCGTTGGAGAACTGGATCGCGCTGTCGATCTCGTAGGCCAGCTCGGTGGTGGTCACCGCATTGCGAGCGGCCAGATGTGGTTCCAGGTATGACGGAAGCGTCACCCAGGAAGGCGTGGCGAACACCGGCCCGCGGGGGTCCGGGACGAGCCGGCCGTCGCCGTCCTCGATGGCCAGCACCCGTTCGCCGGTGGGCGACAGGCAGTGCCGTTCGGCGAAGGCGCCGTACCGGACGAACAGGGGACCGTCACCGTAGCGGAGATCGCTGAGGATGTACGGCCCGCGGACGCCGGTGAGGAGCTCGTCGAGTTCTTTGAGGACGAGTTCGAGCTGGGACTCGTCGGCCGGATAGATGGTGACGAGCTTGCCGCTCGATCCGCGGAACGCTGCTTTCGAGTTCATCATCACCAGGACGGCCTCGCTGCGCAGGAACTTGAACGCCAGCCCGCGCGGGACGCAGTACTCCCAGACCGCGGCGAGCGTCGTGTCGACGTCCTCGAGGCAGGAGGAGACGTGGATCTTCCAGCCTTGCGACGGCAACGACAGGCCGAGCGGCGCGTAGTGCATCCAGAGGTCTCCGGCCTCGTGCTGCCAGCCCGGCGGCACCGGGCGCGAGGCCAGGGCGAAGTCCGGGTTCTCGGCGCTCTTGGTGGGAGGTTCGTAGAAGTGCGGATCGACGAGACAGTAGAGCTCGTACTGCTCCATCGCCGACTCCCACGGTGTCCGTGCCCGCTGCTCGGGCGCCTCGCCGCCAATCTTCGGCAACGCGTACCCCGGCCGCGTAGTGAATGGAGTCATGACTTCGTGGTGAGGAGCGCGTGACTGCGATAACGCGCCTGTCACTACTCGCTTACTCGGCGCAACATCAGGGGGATCGGTCTTGACGCGCTACGCCTCAGGCGGTGTCTTCGCAGGCACAGAATGCGACGAAAGCTCAGGAGCTGGCGGGTTTGCCGAATTCCCAGTGCCAGGGTTCTTCTCGGTTGCCGCCTTGGTCGGCCCAGGCCGGATGAAGCCAGCCGTAGGCAGGGGCGTGGTTCTTCATCCACTGGTACTGGGTGGTGTTGTAGCGCTCGATGCCGCCGCAGAGGTCGACTGCCACGCCCCAGCCGTGGTTGGAGGTGCCGGGCAGGGCGGCCAGTGAGGGCTTGCGTTGGTAGAGGTCGACCTGGGAGGCGTACGACCGGTAGGAGTCGGTGATGCACAGATTCTTGCCGAACTGTGCGCGGTAGGCGGACGCCAGCTGCAGGTACGCCGCGGCTGCATCACACCGCAGCATGTGACCGGACCCGATCCCACAGAGCTTGCTCGCCGGGATCATGCCGTTGCTGTAGCCGCCCCACCCGGTACTCGCCGAACCGGTTGCGAGGAACGGCATCGGGTTCACCGGGTCACCGCCCAGCCAGACCTCGAAATGCAGATGCGGCCCGGTCGAGTTGCCCTCGGTGCCGACGGCACCGATCTGCTGGCCGGCCGACACCTGCTGCCCATCGGCGACGTCGATCCGGCTCAGGTGCGCATAGAGCGTCTCCAACCCGTTTCCGTGGTCGACGCGCACCAGGTTCCCGGCCCAGGCCGGGTGCTCGATCTGGACGACACCTGACGTCGCCGCGCGCACCGGCGTGCCGACCGGCGCGGGGAAGTCCTGCCCGGTGTGGAATCCGGTGGACCACATCGACCCCGACTGACCGAACGGTGTGCCGATCTCGTAGGTCCCGTCCGGCAGCGGCCACGTCCAGGCGCCCGAGCCGATGTTGTACGACGTGGCCGTGTTCCCGCACCGGAACGCGTAAGCGCCGGAGGACGACTCCGGAGCGACCTGCGGCTTGGTCGGCGCACCCAGAGTCGGCCGGAGTGCGGCGTACAGATTGTCCGGCACGGTCGTCACCACGACCGAGCCCTTCGCTTCGTCGGCCGCGATCATTTCGCCGTTGTCGAGCGCGATGCCGATGTGGACGAGCCCCAGCGACTTGCTGCCCATCACGAGCAGGTCGCCCGGCTGGATCTGCCTGGTCGGCACTGCCTGGTAGTCCGGGTACACCTTGCTGACCAGGTTCGGCAGGGTCGTGTACGGCGCCCAGGCGGCGCGAGCCGCGCCGAGGCAGCCGTACTTGTTCGGTCCGGTCGCGGCCACGCCGTACGGCTTGCCGAGCAAACTGAACGCCTGATTGACCGCCCGGATCGTCTCGGCCGACATCACTCGCACGCTCCGGCCGGTCACCGCCACGGCCGCGACGCCAGGAACCGCTGCGCCCCGGCTCTTCAGCGGTAGCAATCCGGCCGGGAGTTTGGCCGGGTTCTTCAGCAGCGCGGCCGCCGGGGGAGTGATCTTCGCGGCTGCCAGTTCCGTGAGGTAGGTCTGCCACCGCGCCAGCGCCTGCTGGTTCCGGGCGAGCTGCAACTGCTTGGACAACGCCGACGCGACGTCGAGATCCGCGGTCTGGTCAGCCATCGCCGCCGAAGCATCAGCAGCCTTCTGCTGGACTTCCTTGCTCAACTGCTGAGCCTTGGCGGCGGCCTGGTTGGCTGCCGCCCGCTTCCCGGCGGCCGAAGTCCTCAGCCGGTTGGACACCCGCTCGGCCGCTGTCGCGGTCCTGTACTGCGCCACCTGGGTGCTGCCGAGCTGGGTGATCGCTGTCTGCCGGTCCGCGATCTCCTGCAGGTTCTCGGCGACCGGAGCCAGGGACCAGAGCATCGACTCGGTTCCCATGACCGTCGGGACGCCCAGCTGGTAGGCCTGCGCGGTGAGCAGGCCGAGCCGGCGGCGTTCCTCGTCGGCCTTGCCCTTGGACACGGTCGCGGTCGATTCCGCCTTCTTGGCGGCGGCCTCTGCGGTCTGCGCCTCCTTGAGCGCCTTGGTGTAGGCGATCGTCGCCTTGGCGAAGTCGGCCTGCACGGCGGCCGCCTCGGCCTGGAGCTGCTCGAGCGAGCGGTTCACGTCGGTCACCGAGGCGGGCGGCGCGGGGGTCGGGTCGTCGGCATACGCCGGCCCGGACATCACTGCCACCGCCGCCGGCACGGCCAGCACCGCCAGCAGTGTGCCGAGCGCCGCGAACCGCAGTTTGCGCCGGCTCCCCACGACCATCAGGCCCCCATCAGCATCGTCGTGCCTCACGCGCGCGAAGGGAGACGGCCCCCGCGCGTGCCCAAGCCTAGGCGGCCGACGGGCCGGGCGGAACCAAGCTGACTGGACTGTAATGCGGCTGCACGGCGCGCGGCAGGCCAACCGTGCCCGATCGGGCGGCCGGAGTGACCCCGGTCACGCCCGCGCGCGAGCGTCGTACCACTCGTCGGCCGGTCTGGTGCGACCCACTAAAGTTCACTTCATGGCCTCGCACTTTGACGTTGTTGTCCTCGGCGCCGGCCCGGGTGGGTACGTCGCGGCGATCCGCGCCGCCCAGCTCGGGTTGAAGACCGCCATCATCGAGAAGAAGTACTGGGGCGGTGTCTGCCTGAACGTGGGCTGCATCCCGTCCAAGGCGCTGCTGCGCAACGCCGAGCTGGCGCACATCTTCCGGACCGAACAGAAGACCTTCGGCATCAGCGGCGACGTCAGCTTCGACTTCCCGACCGCCGTGCAGCGCAGCCGCAAGGTCGCGGACGGCCGGGTCAAGGGCGTCCACTTCCTGATGAAGAAGAACAACATCACCGAGTTCGACGGCTGGGGCTCGTTCACCGACGCCAACACTCTCGACGTCACGCTGAACGACGGCTCGTCGGAGACCGTCACGTTCGACAGCTGCATCGTCGCCACCGGGGCGAGCACCAAGCTGCTGCCGGGCACGCAGCTGAGCGAGCGCGTGGTGACCTACGAGGAGCAGATCCTCACCGAGGAGCTGCCGGGCTCGATCGTGATCGCCGGCGCCGGCGCGATCGGCGTCGAGTTCGCCTACGTGCTGGCGAACTACGGCGTGAAGGTCACTATCGTCGAGTTCCTGGAGCGGCTGATGCCGCTGGAGGACGCCGAGGTGTCCAAGGAGCTGGCCAGGGCCTACAAGAAGCTCGGTGTCGACGTACTGACCGGCACCCGGGTCGACTCGATCGACGACTCCGGCGACAAGGTGAAGATCGCCGTGACCGGCAAGGACGGCTCGCAGCAGACGCTGGAGGCCGACAAGGTGCTGCAGGCGATCGGCTTCCAGCCGCGCGTCGACGGCTACGGCCTGGACAAGATCGGCGTCGCGCTGACCGAACGCGGCGCGATCGGCATCGACGGCTTCTGCCGGACGAACGTGCCGAACATCTTCGCGATCGGCGACGTGACCGCGAAGCTGATGCTCGCGCACGCGGCCGAGGCGATGGGCGTGGTCGCGGCCGAGACCATCGCCGGGCACGAGACGATGGAGCTCGACTACAAGATGATCCCGCGGGCGACCTTCTGCCAGCCGCAGATCGCCAGCTTCGGCTGGACCGAGGAAGAGGCCCGGCTGGAGGGCTTCCACGTCAAGGTCGCCAAGTTCCCGTTCACCGCGAACGGCAAGGCGCACGGCCTCGGCGACGCCACCGGCTTCGTCAAGGTGATCAGCGACAGCAAGTACGGCGAACTGCTCGGAGCCCACCTGATCGGCCCCGAGGTCACCGAGCTCCTGCCTGAGCTCACGCTGGCGCAGAAGTGGGACCTGACCACCAAGGAGCTGGCCCGCAACGTCCACGCCCACCCCACCCTGAGCGAAGCCCTCCAAGAAGCCTTCCACGGCCTCGAAGGCCACATGATCAACTTCTGATCCAGGCTCCGACGGGCGCCGGTGGGATCTTCCCGCCGGCGCTCGTTGCTGTTCAGCGGTCGGAGATGTCGCCGAGGACGGGCTTCACGTCGACGATCGGGGTGCCGTCGAGAGCCTCGAGGTTGTTGACGTGCAGGCGGAGGCCGTCGACGTCGAGCACTGTGACTCGGTGCAGGCCGAGTGGGTTGGGGCGGTCAGGGGAGCGGGTGCTGAAGACGCCTGTCGGCGTGCGCGAGGTGTCGCCGCGGGGGTAGACCGTCTGTACGTCGCGGTCGGCGCGGTCGAACCAGGTGATGAGCAGGATCTCGTCGCCGGGCGCGATGTCGGCAAGAGCGGCCTGGACGGATTCGTCGAAAACGATCCAGGCGTCAGGCGCGCCTTCGTCGCCCTGGCGCGGGGCATCGGCGCGGCTGTGCAGCGTGGACTCGACGCGGGCGAGCTGGTGGACGACGAAGTAGCCGCTCGGGGCGGACGGCACGCCGGTCATCGCGGGTACCGGTAGATGGTTTGGAGAGGCTCACCCGGGATGTAGATATGCAGGGCGAGACCCGGGTGGGCGAGCGGATCGACCAAGGAGCCGGTGGGCGACGGAGGCTCGAACGAAAGGGGCACAGTGGACCGGATGCCGGGAGCGCCGAGGACAGGGAAGCCGGCGAAAGACGTGACGATCGCGTTGTGAAGGTGGCCGGTGAGGATCGCCGTGACTGGTTTGCCCGTCAGCACCTCCGCCAGCCCTTCCCGCTCAGTCAACTTCCACTGGTCCATCACCGGGTGATGCAAGTCGAGCGGCGGATGATGCATCGCCACGAAGACCGGTCCGTCGAAGGGTTCCCGCAGTACGCCGTCCAGCCATGCCAGCGAGTCCGCAGACAGCAACCCGTGATCCGCGCCCGGCACCGTGCTGTCGACCAGCACGAAACGGGCCGCTCCGACCTCGCGGACCTGATGCACCGGATGCCCCTCGCCGGCCGCTTCGACACACGACTTCAGGCCGGCGCGCAGCGGCGCGCTGATGTCGTGGTTTCCCGGCAGCATCAGCACCGGCGGGTCCAGCGCGAGCTCGCTCGCCACTTCGGCGTACTCGGTCTCGGATCCGTGGTCGGCGAGGTCCCCGGTGACGAGCACGACGTCGACCGGCTGGGTGAAGCCGGAGAGGTACGCCGTGATCCGCCGCAACCGCGATCGTGCCTCCTCCGAGCCGTCGAGATGCGGGTCACTGAGGTGCGCGATCACGTACATGCGTGCACCTTAACCGCAGACCCCGGCCAGGACGGTTGCTTACCGGGCAGTGACGCGCCGGGTCGGGAGTTGGTGTGGTCCCGGCGCGTCTGGGAGATTGGGCGGCATGGCTGAACAGGTTGATGTCGTCGTGGTGGGGCTCGGGGTCGGTGGCGAGGAGACGGCCGGGCGGCTGGCCCAGGCGGGACTCCGGGTGGTCGGGATCGAGTCCCGGTTGGTCGGCGGCGAGTGCCCGTACTACGGTTGCATCCCGAGCAAGATGATGATCCGCGCCGCGAACCTGATCGCCGAGACCCGTCGCGTCAACGGCATGGCCGGTACGGCGACCGTCGAGCCGGACTGGACCCCGGTCGCCAAGCGCATCCGCGAGGAAGCCACCGACACCTGGAACGACCAGGTCGCGATCGACCGGCTGGTGAACAAGGGCGCCACCGTCATCAAGGACCACGCCACGATCACCGGCCCGGCAACGGTCCGCGCGGGCGACCGCGAGTTCGAGGCGACCCGCGGCATCGTGATCGCGACCGGCACGGTCCCGTCCGTGCCGCCGATCGACGGGCTCGCGGGTACGCCGTACTGGACGAACCGCGAGGCGATCGAGGTCGAGACGCTGCCGGCTTCGCTGCTCGTCCTCGGTGGTGGCGCGATCGGTATGGAACTGACCCAGGTGTTCGCCCGTTTCGGGGTGCAGGTGACGGTGATCGAGGGCGCGCCCGAGGTGCTGGCGATGGAGGAGCCGGAGTCCGGCGTGCTCGCCCGGGAGGCGCTGGAGCGCGACGGAGTGACCTTCAGGCGGGGCGCTCACGCCAAACAGGTCGAGTACGCCGGGAACACCTTCACGGTCGGGCTCGACGACGGATCGTCGGTTCGCGGCGAGAAGTTGCTGGTGGCCACGGGACGGCGGATCGCGATCGCGGACCTCGGACTGGACAAGGTCGGGCTCGACCCGGCGGCGCGGCGGATCGAGGTCGACGAGCACGTCCGGGCCGGGGACGGGGTCTGGGCGATCGGCGACGTCACCGGCGTCGGCGTGTTCACGCACAACGCCATGTACCAGGCGGACATCGCGGTCCGCGACATCCTGCAGGAGGAGGACGCACCGACGGCCAGCTATCACGCGATGCCGCGGGTCACATTCACCGATCCGGAGATCGGCGCGGTGGGGCTGACCGAGAAGCAGGCGCGCGACGCCGGGCTGACCGTGCGGACCGGGTTCACCGAGCTTCCCGCGTCCACGCGGGGCTGGATCCACAAGGCCGGCAACGAGGGCTTCATCAAGGTGGTGATGGACGCGGACCGCGGCGTGCTGGTCGGCGCGACGACTGCCGGCCCGAGTGGTGGCGAGGTGCTCAGTGCGCTCGCAGTCGCGGTGCACGCCGCCGTACCCGTTCACTCGCTGCGCCAGATGATCTTCGCGTACCCGACGTTCCACCGGGCGATCGGTGAGGCGCTCAAGGCGTTGTGAGACGGCTTGTTGCGAATCGGTCGCACCTAGAACGACAATGTCGGCGTGCATGTTCCTGACGGTTTCTTCAACGCGCCGACGTCCGTCGCCACCGGTCTGATCGCTGCCGGGGCGGTGGGCTTCAGCCTGCAGCGGGCGAACCGGGAGATTCGCGAGACCGGTCCGGCGCTGGCCGGGCTGACCGCAGCCTTCGTGTTCGCAGTGCAGATGGTGAACTTCCCGGTCGGTGCGGGGACCAGCGGTCACCTCCTCGGTGGTGCGCTGGCCGCGGCGCTCGTCGGGCCGTGGACCGCCGTACTGGTGATGTCGACAGTCCTTCTCGTCCAAGGGCTGCTGTTCGCGGACGGCGGTCTGACGGCGCTCGGGACGAACATCACGCTGATGGGCCTGATCACGGTACTCGTCGGGTATGCCTTGACGCGGACTGTGCTGCAGGTGCTGCCGCGGCGGATGGGGAGTGTGGTGCCGGCGGCAACAGTTGGTGCACTGTTCTCGGTACCGGTGGCGGCCGTGGCGTTCACCGGGTTGGACGCGATCGGAGGTGCGGTCGACATCCCACTGGGCAAGCTGGCGGCGGCGATGGTCGGGTGGCATGTCCTCGTCGGCATCGGAGAGGCAGTGATCACCGCGGCAGTGTTGAGTGCGGTGGTCGGGACCCGGCCGGATCTCGTGTACGCCGCTCGGCACCTGCAGCAGGACCTGGTCCTGGTCGATGCCGAAGGCAACACGTCGACGGTGTCGCCCGACAGGCCGATCGCTGCGAAGCCGGCTGGGCGGTCGGTCGGCGTCGGGGTTGCGGTCACGCTGGTTGTGGCCGGCGGGTTGAGCCTGTTCGCCAGCGCGCATCCGGATGGGTTGGAGTTCGTCGGGGCGAAGCTGGGGTTCGACAGTGCCGCGAAGGAGTCGGCGGTGGCCGGGAGTCCGTTCGCTGACTACGGGGTGGGTGGGATCGGGAACGCCCAGGTGTCGGGCGCGCTCGCCGGCATCATCGGCGTACTCGTCACAATCGTCGTCGGGCTGGCGCTCGCGAAACTGGCGTCGTTGCGGGCGAACAAAGCTTCTGAGAACCGGGCCTCGTGAGCGGCGACGGCCTGCTCGTCGCGGTGGACAGCCCGGTCCACCGGATCCCGGCGCAGGTGAAGCTGGTCGCGCTGGTCGTCTTCGTGCTCACTGTGGTGTCGACGCCGGCCGCGGTCTTCTGGGCGTTCGGGATGTACGCCGTACTGCTCGGCGGAGCTGTGATGGTCGCGAAGATTCCGGTGCCGGTGGTTTCGCGGCGGCTGGCTGTGGAGACGCCGTTCATCGTGTTCGCGCTGCTGCTGCCTTTTGTTGCTACCGGCCCGCAATTTTCTGTGTTGGGACTCAAGTTGTCGCAGTCGGGGGTTCTGGGGGCGTGGAACCTGCTCGCCAAGGGCACCTTGGGGGTTGTCGCGGCGATCGTTCTGTCAGCAACGACCGCGCCGCGCGATTTGCTGGCGGGACTGGAGCGGTTGCGGCTGCCGGCGACGTTGGTGGCGATCCTGTCGTTCATGGTGCGCTATCTGAGTGTCGTATCGGACGATCTGCAGCGGATGCGGATCGCTCGGGAGTCCCGGGGCTACAGCGGGGGCCGCGTTGGTCAGCTGGCGGCGGTGGCCGGGGGAGTGGGGGCACTGTTCGTGCGGAGCTTCGAGCGGGGTGAACGGGTGCATCTGGCGATGCGGTCGCGGGGGTACACCGGCCGGATGCCGTTGCTCAGTGTGCAGGGGGCGTCGCAGGCGCAATGGGTGGAGGGGCTCGCGATCTCGCTGGTCGCCGTGGTCGTCGCAGTCGCGGCCAGGGTGGTCGGCTCGTGAGTGCTCCTGCGATCCAGGTCGAGCGGTTGGTGTTCGCCTATCCCGACGGTCGGCAGGCGTTGTTCGGCGTGGACTTCACGATCGAACGTGGGGAGCGGGTCGCGTTGCTCGGCCCGAACGGTGCCGGTAAGACGACGCTCGTCCTGCACCTGAACGGCATCCTGGGCTCGGTCGCCGGCGGCACCGGGAGCGGCCGTCTGCAGATCGGCGGGACAGGCCCGCATCGCGAGCACCTGACAGAGATCCGGCGGAAAGTCGGTCTCGTCTTCCAGGACCCCGATGATCAGCTCTTCATGCCGACAGTCCGCGACGACGTCGCGTTC
>Ga0136846_1222516_pt1 | contig 12276 bp, 13 predicted proteins | sample HopSoiMetagenom2_FD_96841 | JGI IMG/M metagenome (GOLD analysis project Ga0136846, IMG submission 96841) | Grasslands soil microbial communities from Hopland, California, USA - 2 Assembly 2016 (version 4) | ecosystem: Environmental > Terrestrial > Soil > Grasslands | place: USA: Hopland...
ACTGACCACGCCCCGATCGGGACGGCCCTCTGTCGTCAGCGTTTCCGCTGGTAGGTAGCGAGCGGATGACGGGAATCGAACCCGCACAATCTGCTTGGAAGCTGGCATTTCGCCGATTCAGTCGCTCTTCTGAGTCGCCGGAGTCGCTCTGCCCTGCGGCCTATCCGATCAGACAGGCCCAACGACAGCGACTGAACCATCCTGAACTGAGACTACGGTTGAGACTGTGCCGCCCGCTGCGGGCGCGTTGCCTACAGCAGATGTAGGGAAACCCCTGAGGTTAGAGTAATCTCACGCCGCGCACCCTCCGGTTCGAAGACGTTAGTCGCGTACGACGCGCCCGTCACGCGAGAAGAACTCCACGCCTACCTGACAGACGACTGTCGATGATCGCAGGTCGCCCACGTTATGGGCACGCTAAGGGCACCCGGAGCCACGCCCGAAACGCTATTTTTCTCCACGAGATCGCAATATAGCTCCTATTAATCACTCATGCGACTGCGAAAGTCTTTCAAAATATTGAGCGCAAAGTCCCGTCGATCTTGCATAGTCGGGTTTGACGCAAAAGCTCCGACGGAGCTATTTGTTGCCGTAATCTCGTCGGCGAGGTTTTCTAGTACATAGCTGATGCCAAGAACAGCATCTAAATCGCTGATGCTAAAGTCACCCATCACAGTACGGCCAGCTCCGGCGCCTAGAGCACGACCAACGGTGGCAAACCTGCTGACAACATCGATAAGAGGCCAGTCGCCCGAATCAATCCGCCCTCTGATCCATATTTTGAGCCCAGGAAGATCGAAGCGTTTCCAAATCCAAACCAAGCTAAATGTCGCGTCCGCCATCTGACTCAACGGATCGCTAACGTTCCCGAGCCGTTCTTCGATCAAGTCTCGAACAGCCTCCTGCGCAACCTCCTGCCAGTCGGCATTCGTGCCGCCATCTTCATCAAGATGCGTGGCGGCCTCGACACAGCGTGCGACGTATACGAGACGCTTTTCGCTGCCACCAATACGGCGAACAAAATCGGCCGTTACATTCGAGGACGATTCAACAAACAAGTCTCGGCCAAGGGCAACTAGGCTTCGTCCAGGATCTTCGATGAACATGTCCAACGACTCGGGGACTTGTTCATAAGCATCAGCGAGGAGAGCAATAAGCCCTTCGTCAAGGTTCGAGCTTACGGAGCGGTGTACAGAAATCTTGCGCACCGTGCGCGCAGTATCGTCAACCAAACGTTGCGTAAGCTGGATCAGAGCTTCACCTTGCTCACCAGCACCGAGCTGACGTAGGCCCTCGATAACGGTCGAGTCTGCGATGTCCTCCTCGGGGATACCGAAACTAAAGTATCGATCGAAGTAATCGACATGCCCAACTCCGCGCCTACGGAGGAGATCTATGAATTTTGCCGTGTTCACCTGGGAGTTTCCCAGCGCAGCCTCGATTGGGACGAACATGAGTGCCAGGAAATCCATGGCCCCTTTAATTTCATCCTCGGGGATGCCTGCATGCTTCAGTCGATCTCTCCAAACGCCAGCGAGCTGATCTCCACGCAGCTGACGCTCTGCGAACGACTGAAGCCCTGAACCGGTAAGTACTTCCTTCCAGTGAAATAGCAACTCGTACAGCCGCGGAGTCGTTGTTCGAATGAACGTGATGAACATAAAGTCGACGAAGTCGACCTCATCATGGAGCGTCCCGTAGCAGGCACTCAGCTGAGCGAAGAACCTGTTGATCGCGCGAGGAGTGTTGAAGTGCTGCTTGAGGTAACTGTGGTATGCCTGAGCAACCCTTGGGACCTGGTCGGACGTTAACGTGATGTCATGCCTTTTAAGTACCGCATCAATTCCGGCATCGACCAAATTTCCAGTCTGGATACTACGAAGCGCCGGGAGATCCAGACGGATCTGAACCATCTTCTCAAGATAGTCTTGAGCACGCTCCCTATCGCCGACTGCAAGGTCAGTACGACACAACACATCGATCAACGTCTTCTCGTCGTAGCAGAGAAGGTAGTAGACGTTGGGGAGGTTTCCGACGAGTCTGATCAACTTGAAAACCAGAAGCAGCTCTTGAGGTGTGAGCCGATCCAGGTCGTCAAGAATCATCAAAATCGGACGATCGATTGCCCGGAGAGCCTCTTCAGCCTTTTTCTTGGTGACACTCGAGCTAACATCGCCGGCAATGAACTGCGCGGTGAGCTTTGCAATCCCGCTCACATCGACACCGATAAGGCTACCGAGTTTGCCCAGTGGGCTAATGCTTGCACCAAAGTCGCCGATCCGCCGCCTGACATCATTCCAACGCTTATCTTTGGGCAAGACACCACGAAGCTCCCCAAAGAAGCCCGCAAGCAGCGATTCCAAATCTGAGTACATCCATGGGTTATACTCAGCGATAAGCCAGTTGTTAGCATTGAACCTAGCCGCCTTGATCGCCATGTTAAGTACCGACGATTTACCGGATCCCCACGAACCAATCAGGGCTAGGACGCTAGATGAGCTCTGCCTTCGAACAGCACCCAAAAGCTCGACAAGTTGTTCGGCATACTGCTCGCGGCTGAGAAGATCAGGGGCGTCTGTCGTCCCGTCGATTGGGTCGTCGCGGAAGAATCGATCACCGGTCACTCGCCTATTATGGCGTCAGATAGACGACGGCGCTCCCCTTCTGATTAGAAGCTACTGAAATTGAGCCATGCCGAGGCGCCCTGGCCTGTGACCACGGCGCACGTTCGAGGGGTGGAAGTTCGTCAATGACCGCCTGCTGCTCCTCAGAGACCTCAGCGAGAAGCGTGCGCCATTCGACGACCACGACGCGCTCCCACAGTTCTGGTGGCACCGTCGCCGCAAGGTGATGGCTTTCGCCTACGGCCAGATCGTAGAGACGTCGCGCAGCATCGCCTGTCTGGCCGACATAGACCACCCCCAGGCCGGCGACGTAGACCCCGTACAGGACGCTGGCATCGATCGGTTCGCCAAGGCCGAATCGGCCGCTGAGCAGCCCGCCGATCTGATGGGCCAGGGCGAATCGCTGATCTTGCCAATCGGACAAGCTTTCGCGCGAAGACAAGAACGTACGCATGGCCTCACGCCACTTTTCGAGCGCCTCCCCCTCATTCATATCGACATGATGCCAGGAACAGCCATTCGCGACAACTAGGTCTCCAATCGCGATGGCGGCTGTATCGATCGCGCGTGTCACGGATTGCAGACCCATACGATCCGTTAGGCGCTACGAGCGGTTCGACACCGTCCACCCTGCCACGCAGCACTGCCCACGGCCGACTACGCAAAACTCAGGTCACACTGCGCCCAGTCAGAGTAGCTTGGCTGAATGCCGAGTACTCCCGACCTGATTGCGCAGATCAACAAGCTCTTCGCCGACTACAACGCGGTCGTAAGCAAAGCGCGCTACCCCGACCTTTCTGATCTTTCCGTGGAGGTCCAGGAGCTTGCCGTTCGCATGCGGGCAGCCATCGTGCGCATCGCCCCCGGAGCGAGCTCCTACAGCCACGACATGAACGCGGTCGATGGGTGGCCAGCGCACTCTCGTCTTGACGTCTATCTTGGGATTCTGCGCGCGCTCGCAGCCGACATCGACGAAGGCTGGATTGAAGGCGTTGCAGAACTTCTTCACGCCAGCACATTTAGCGACTTTCTAGATCAGGCGACAGAGCTTCAGGTAAAGGGCTTCAAGGACGCCGCAGCGGTCATCGCAGGCAGCGCCCTTGAAGCTCACATTCGGCTACTGTGCGACAAGTACAGCGTTGCCACGATGCTGCCATCTGGAGAACCCAAGAAGGTAGACGTCATGAACGCTGATCTCGTTAAAGCTGGCGCGTACAACAATCTTCAGCAGAAGGCTGTTACCTCGTGGCTGGGCATTCGGAACTCATCGGCGCACGGACAATACAATGACTACGATGCTCGGCAAGTCCGCTCGCTGATCGATGCCGTACGGGAGTTCATTCTGAGATACCCCGCCTAGCAGGTCCGGCGCCCACGACGCCTTGCGCAGGCCGCCGCAGCTGCCGACGCGACACCTGCCCGCCGCTCGGCCTTCACCAGGGCTGCCCTCCCTTCACCCGATCGGGCGGCAACGGATTGACGTGTTGTTCTGCCAGGTCCCAAACTCGCCGCGTACGCTACAGAGCCGCGGCGCTTGCTTCGACGCCTTGGCACCGGCCAATCGTTCGGTCATGGCTCGGCTCCAGATGGAGTTGGATTCGGTGCCGCAGGACTGGGAAAAGTTTACGGAACAGGCGGTCCACTTCCACCTGAGAACGCGGAGGCATGGGCGAACCGTGCCACCGGCGTGGACCCGAGCGCTCAGATCGACCCGAGTTCGTCATGGGGCCACATGCATTCGCAACTCACAAGTGAATCGGCGAATCTCGAATGGAAGCCATGCTTGGACCAGCACTGACCCAGGAACGTCGTAACCAGCTGTCGGCGCTACTCGAAGACGAGGATCTGCTACGCGCATCGTTCCCGCGGGTAGCTGAATACCTCAGCACGGCGCCGACACTGTCCGGGACCGGCGATAGCCAAGCCGACGCCGCATTCGACATCCGCCTGCTTCACTTCATGACCGGCGACACGTCGATCAGCAGGAGCCCTTATTGGGACATCGTCGCCCCCTCGGTGTTCGAGCACGACGGGCGCCGCGTCGTGAACAACGGAAACCCCGAAGGCAGCGCACAACTCGCTCTCGCTCAGATGGTCTTGCAGGCCGCGTACGCGTACGCGATCCCCTCCCCCGAGACCATCGAGTGGATGTGCCAGTTCTGCGGCGACCGCCCGGTGTTCGAGCTGGGAGCCGGAAGAGGGTACTGGGCCGCCCAACTTTCGCACGCTGGACTGGATGTATCTGCCTACGAGCTGGAGCCGCCCGACCGGGCCGATAACGTCTCGTTCCCTCAGGCCATCGGCCAGGAAGCCGTCTGGTACACCGTGAACGGCCTCGATCATCTGCACCTCGATGACCGCTCGGGCCAAGTGCTCTTTCTCTGCTGGCCACCCGGTTGGGAAAACCCGATGGCCTCGGACGCACTCAACGCTTTCGAGTCCTCAGGCGGCGATCGCCTCGTCTACGTCGGCGAGCCAAGGGGCGGGAAGACCGGCAACAGTGCGTTCTTCGACGCCTTAGAGGGCCGGTGGCGGCTGGAGACCACAGACCCGCGTTTCGTGTCCTGGTGGAACCTCAGCGATATGGCGCAGGGCTGGGTTCGTCAGTGAAACGTGCGAGGGGGCCGAGCGGTAAACCGCTCGGCCCCCCTCGCACGTTCGCATTAGGCGTTCATGACTTGGGTCTGAGCGCCATCCGGAAGAGGAAGGCGTCGTATCGGCCCTGCGGATACGAGATGTCCGACCACATGATGAGTCGCCCGTCGGCCGCGAAGAACCGCTGATGGACAGTCTTGACGAGGTCGCCGGGCGTCGTGCGCAGCCACTCTGCGTGCGCCGGCGCGGGAAGACGATCAGCGATGGTCTCTTCCAAGTCCGTCGCGGTTGACGCGTCAGCCACGTCGATCGGCTGGTACGTGTCCGAAATCGAGACGGGCTTTCGGTCTTCCCACCACGAAGGCCCTGTACTGCGAGCACTCGGAGCTGTTCTCGCAGACCTGGCCGACCTCGGGTTCGATGCGGAATGGCTCTGCCTTCCGGCGTCCGCAGTGGGAGCCCCGCACGAACGGTTCCGTGTCTTCATTGCCGCCTGGCCCGCCGGCGCTGTTGCCGACCCCGACGACCTCGGAGCACACCGGGGCGGGTCACACCGCGCAGGGCGGCATGAACCTGCGCACCGCCGTGACACTGTTGCCGACACCGACCGCATCGCCGTACGGCAGCAACCAGTCCCCGACCTCGGGAGCGTCTGTGCGACCGAGTCTGGATGCCTTGGCCACCAGTGGGGCGCTTACGAGCTCGCGATCCGCCGATGGGAAACCGCGACCGGCAACCCGACGCCGCACCCGGTAGACGGACATGGCCGGCTGGCTCCGGCGTTCGCGGAATGGATGATGGGCCTGCCCGCCGGCTGGGTCACCGCCGTGCCGACGATCCCGCGCGCGGCGCAGCTCAAGGCCCTGGGGAACGGTGTGGTTCCGCAGCAGGGCGCCGCCGCGTTCCGGACCCTGATGGATCGCGCCGAGCCGTTACGCCGCATCGTCGCCAGCATGTTCGCCGGTAACCGCGCGCCGCTGCTGGAGGTGGCGTGATGACCGGGCGGGACGATGCGCTGATGGCCGCGGCGCTGAAGTACGCCGCCCGCGGCTGGCCGGTGCTGTGGCTGAGCCGGGACAAGCGTCCGCTGGCGAACTGCCCGCAGTGCAAGAACCCGACACCGGAGCACATCCAGGCGTGCGACCACCTGGTGTGCCACGGCCCGTACGCCGCCTCCACCGACCCGGAGCGGATCGCGGCCATGCGCGCGGTCTCCCCGCGCGGCCTGCTGGCGCTGGCCACCGGCGCCGCCTCAGGGCTGGTGGTGGTGGACATCGACCCCGCCCACGGCGGCCGGCTCATCCCGGACCTGATGCCCCCCACCGCACACGTCATCACCGGCTCCCACGGGCTGCACCTGTACTACCCAGCACCCCGGCGTGCCGATCCCCTCCACACAGGGCCGCATCGCGCCGGGCGTGGACGTGCGCGCCGACCCCGGCTACGCGGTGCTGCCACCGGCGATTCACCCCCGCACCAAGAAGCCCTACTGCTGGGGTGCCGGTCGCCCCGTTGAGATGCCCCCGGCGCTGGTCACCGCCTGCCGGCCCGCGCCGGTCGCCGTGCCGGAGTTCAAGCCCACCGGCCCGCTCCGCCCGGCTGGCGGCATCACCTCGCCCACGGCACTGCTGGACGCGCTGCTGGCCAAGGTCGCCGCAGCCCCCGAAGGCCGCCGCCGCGCCACCCTCTACGGCGCATCGGTCGGGGTCGGGCGGATGGTCGCCGCTGGCGCCCTGTCCGCGCGTGACGGCTATGAGGCGCTGTACGCCGCCGGGCTGGCCGCCGGGCAGTCCCATCGCGAGGCACACGCCGCCATCGTCGGCGGCTTCCGCACCGAAGGCGTCACGCCATGACCGATGACAAGCCGTACATCCTGGTCGGCACCAAACCCGAGACCATCCGCACCCTGACCACCGAGATCAACGGCGGCACCCTGCCGGAGACCTACGTCACCGACGGCGCACTGATCCACGTAGAGCGGGTCTCCGGCTCCGCACAGCCTTCTGCGACGGACGCGGACAGCGCCCTGCCGGTCTCCGCGGCCACGCTCACCGCGCCGCGGCTGGCCGGGCTGCTGGCAGAACACACCTACACCTACCGCAACCGGCGGGTGAAGGAGGAATGGCAAGAGGAGGAGTACACCCCGCCGGCCGACGTCCTGTCCGCAGTACTCTCCCGCCGCGAGTGGCCTGGCGTCCGACCGCTGCGCGGCATCGTCGGCGCGCCGGTGCTGCGCGAAGACGGAACCCTGCTCCAGGCGCCCGGCTACGACCGGGCCACCGGGCTGTACCTGGCGCCGAAGGTGCTCCTGCCGCCGGTGCCGGACAAGCCGAGCAACGCCCAGGCGCGGGCATCGTGGGATTTCATCATGGCGCGGTTCCTCATCGACTTCCCGTGGGTCGCTCCGGCCGACCGGGCGAACGCCCTGGCGCTGATGGTCACCCCGATCCTGCGCCGCTTCGCCCGGTCTCTGGTGCCGTTCGGGCTGGTCAGCGCCACCATGCCCGGCTCTGGAAAGACCATCCTGACCGCCGCGGCCGGGCTGGTCTACGGCCAGTCCGTGCTCACCTGGACCCATTCGGAGGAGGAGCTGCGCAAAGCCATCACCGCAGTGCTGGCAAAGCCGGTGGGCGCGATCGTCTTCGACAACATCGAAGAGGGGGCGGTGATCCGCTCGGCGACCCTGGCCCAGTTGCTCACCGCCCCGACGTGGTCGGATCGCAAGCTGGGTTCGTCGGTGACGCTGGAGCGCAGCAACGACAAGGTGTGGATGGCCACCGGCAACAACCTGTCCGTCGGCGGCGACATGCCGAGCCGGACCGTGCTGATCCGGCTGGATCCGAAGATGCCCAAGCCGGAGGAGCGGACCGGCTTCGCCATCCCGGACCTGTCGCGGTGGGTCCTGGAACCGGAGAACCAGCGCGTACTACTGGGGCACCTGCTGGTGCTGGTCATGCATTGGTGCGCCGCCGGCGCCCCGCGCGCCGCCGGGCACGTCATGCGGCAGTTCACCCCCTGGGCACAGACCGTCGGGGGATTCCTGGCACACCACGGCGTCGAGGGCTTCCTGACCAACGCCGAGGACGTGCACGGCGACGACGTGGACGACACCGAGTGGACTGCGTTCCTCACCAAGTGGTCCGACATGCCAGGCCTGGACGGCTGGATAACCACCGCCGCACTGCGCGAATCGGCGATGCGGGAACCGCCCGTGGACGGGCACCGCTCCCCGGACCCCTGGGACGGCGCGTTCATCCTGAACGAGCAGGGACGCATTCCCGACGTCCGCAGCCTCGCCGGCAAGCTGCGCGGCCAGATCGGACGCTGGCACGGCGAGTTCGTCCTGCGCAAAGTCACCGACCCCCACGACAAGGGCGCCCGCTGGCATGTGGAGCGCAAGCCGTGACCGCCGCCGCCTCCCGCACTTCTCCGGCGACCGAGCCGAAACTGATACCGCAGATGCCGCAGACCCCGCAGCAAGCCGCCTACCAGGGGAAACACATGCGGTATTCGCCAAGTCCAGATACCGCGGACCCTCCGAGGACGCCACTGGATACCGCAGCGCTGCGGTGTCTGCGGTATCAGGACAGGCCGCACCGCACCCCGGATACCGCAGTTTCGATCAGGAGGTTTCAGCAGGTCAGAGTCTTGTCTGTGGCATCTGCGGTATCTGCGGTATCTGTTCTCAACTCAGGGCCAGGGCACGTCAGCAGGCAACGCGCGGTCCGCCGGCCGCACGTCATGAGATGCCCCCGGCGGACAAGGCGCGCGGGCATCTCACGACCGGCCACATCGCCGCCGCTTTCCAATATGTCAGCTCAGCCCCGATATGCATCGGGCGCGTTCCAGCAGGAGGAAGAATCTTGAACCAGCCCCGCGTCATGCTCACCGTTGAGCAGGCGGCCGACGCCATCGGCATCGGTCGGACCACGATGTTCGCGCTGTTGAAGGCCGGAGACGTCGAGTCAGTGCGTATCGGGCGCCTTCGCCGCGTTCCGGCAGCCGCAATAGACCGATTCTTGGAGTGTCTGGCTGCCGAGCAGCACTCCACCACCGAGCAGGAGGCCTGAGGTGGCAATGAAGGAGGGGCCGGAAGACGAGCAGCCGAACACCCGCTCGGCAAACGGAGAATCAACGATCTACTACGGCGCCGACGGGTATTGGCACGGGCGCGTCACGATGGGTGTTCGTGATGACGGCCGAGCCGATCGCCGGCACATCATGCGCAAGGCCGGTCCCGAAGGAGAGGAAGACCTCAAGACCAGAGACAAGGTGGCCAAGCTTGTTCGCGAGCTAGAGAAGCAGCGTGACCAGGGAACAGCGAAGCGGTCCCAAGTGGACCGTTGAGAAGTGGCTTCGTCACTGGGTCGAGGAGATTGCCGCCCCGACCGTCAGGTACAAGACGATCACCACCTATCGGACCGTCGTCTACAAGCACCTGATTCCGGGGATCGGCGCGCACCGGCTCGAAAGGATCGAGCCCGAACACTTCGAAAAGCTCTATAAGAAGCTGATCGCTGATGGCCTCAAGCCTGTCTCGGTCCACCAGGTGCACCGTGTCGCCCGAACCGCCTTCAACGAAGCCCTTCGGCGCGGGCATCTTGGCCGCAACGTCGCTGCCTTGGCGAAGCCCCCGATGATTGACGACGAGGAGGAACTGGTCGCGTACACGACCGCCGAGATTCAGCGCCTTCTCACGGCGGCGCTGAAGCGCCGCAACGGCTGTCGATTCGTGCTGGCGCTGGCGATGGGTACCCGGCAGGGCGAAACCCTCGGCTTCAAGTGGGAACGTCTCGACGAGTCCACGCGTGTGCTGAAGGTCCGTAAAGGCCTCCAGTTCCAGAAGTGGCAACACGGATGCGACGATCCGCATGAGTGCGGCAAGCGACTCCACAAGGCAGAGCCCTGTAAGCCCAGCTGCAAGCTGAAGCGCCACGAAAAGGCGTGCCCGCCGCCCTGCACGCCGGACTGCACAAAGCACGCGAGTTCATGCCCGCAGCGGCACGGCGGCGGCCTGGTCGAAGTAGACGTGAAGTCGAAGGCCGGCCGACGGTCGCTTGTACTACCAGGGCCCGTGTTCACGCTCGTGATGGCGCACAAAGCCACCCAGGACCGGGAGCGCAAAGCGGCCGGCACGGAATGGCAGGAGGGAGGCTGGATGTTCTGCCAGACCAACGGTCGGCCGATCGGGGCATCCGCTGATTGGGCCGAATGGAAGTCCCTCCTCGCCGAGGCTGACGTTCGGGACGAGAAGTTGCACCTCGCGCGGCATACCGCCGCGACCGTCCTCGCGCTCCTGAACGTGCCTCCGAGAGTCGCGATGGACTTCATGGGCTGGTCCGACCCGTCCATGATGCTGCGGTACCAGCACGTCACAGAGGAGATGCGCCGCCAGGTCGCCGACGGCATCGACGGGCTCCTCTGGGCCGGCACCAAGGAAGACGGGAACCCCGAGCCTAGTTGAGGCTATTGATGCGTTTGAAAGAGGGTCACCCGAGATCGTGACCCTCTTTCCCGGGTCAGAGACAAGCGGATGACGAGAATCGAACCCGCACAGTCACCTATAAGGATCTCGAACGGGTGAGTGAATCGGCAGGTCACGGTCACGGACACACGGCGGGCCGCACCAGGGCCTCCCGCACGCTCCACCTCGCCACCTAGAACCACCTCCGCGCAACCCCGCAGCTTCAAAGTCTGTCAGGGTGGTTCACTCACCGCGCGGAGCTCGTGGAGGAAACGTGGAGCAAGCGGAGATGAGATCGTACTTCGAACAAGCTGCGGTCGAGGTGCAACTGGAGTACGACCGAATCCGCAGACGTACCGTCGAAGATCCCGGAACTGCAGGCGATGAGGGCGAAGAAAATTGGGCCGAAATACTTCGCCGCTGGCTTCCGGGCGACCTGAACATAACAACCAAAGGCCGTGTGCTTTGCGCTGATGGCAACGCAACAGATCAGGTAGACGTCGCAGCGTTCACTTCATCGTATCCACGGGCAATGTTAACCAAGAAAATGCATTTAGCCTCAGAGGCTCTTGTCCTATTAGAATGCAAGACCACACTCAAGGTCGAACACATACGGAATAGCGTTAAGCGAGCCGCGCGAGCGAAGTCAATGATATACAACACCCACGGCATCGAGATCATATACGGATTGGTCGCTCACGCCCACTCCTGGAAGTCGCCGCGCAACAAGGTCATCGAACGTGTTTCGCACGAGCTCTCGCAGGCCAACGCGCTCTACGTAAATCATCCGAACGATCAGCTTGACTTCCTTTGCATCGCGAATTTTGGGATGTGGACGTCCAAGACGAAGTGGGATCCAGAGATGTGGGGCGAGGGGCCTGCATCCTACTACTCCGCGCCCCGGCGCGAAAATCAACAACTCCCAAAAGGCATGGCCGACGCCCCGCCGATCGGTCGAATGATCAGCTACATGCTTTCCCGCCTATCACTCCGCGAAGAAAAATATCGTGGACTATCGATGTATTTTCTGATGGCGCAGATGGAGAGCGGTGGCGGCAGCTATCTAACCAAGGATGTTCGACACTGGCATAACATCAACGATAAGACCCGCAAAATAATCAGAACGCTTGTTTAAGCGCGCAATCGCAAGTCCCTCCCCACTGAGGCGAACGTCCGGGACGAGAGGTCGCACGAGACGCGGCACACCGCTGCGCCCGTCCTGACGCTGCAGAACGTGGCTCCCAGGGTTGCGATGGGCTTCATGGGCTGGTCCGATCCGTCCATGATGCTGCGGTACCAGCACCTCGCCGAGGAGATGCGCCGCGAGGTCGCCGACGGCATCAAGGAGCTTCTGTGAGCTGGCACCGACGCGTCGACAGACGACTCTGAGCCCAATGAGGTCACCGAGAACGGCGCCGACGATGACGGCGAGTCAGAGCCCAACTGAGACTGTGAATGAGACTGAAAGAGGGTCACCCAAGATCGGGTGACCCTCTTCTACTGGTCAAAGACGAGCGGATGACGGGAATCGAACCCGCACAATCTGCTTGGAAGGCAGAGACTCTACCATTGAGCTACATCCGCACCCGCCGC
>Ga0136846_1209726_pt1 | contig 12275 bp, 12 predicted proteins | sample HopSoiMetagenom2_FD_96841 | JGI IMG/M metagenome (GOLD analysis project Ga0136846, IMG submission 96841) | Grasslands soil microbial communities from Hopland, California, USA - 2 Assembly 2016 (version 4) | ecosystem: Environmental > Terrestrial > Soil > Grasslands | place: USA: Hopland...
TCGAGCACGGCGGCTGGGGCATGCTGCTGGAGCCGATCGCCATCGGGATGATCCTGGCCCCGACGCTGGCTGGCCTCGGCCTCACCGTCGCCGCCCTCGGCGGGTTCCTCGTGCGCCATCCCCTCAAGCTCGCGCTCCTGGATGCGCGGCGCGGCGCGCGCACGTCGCGCACCGCGCTCGCCTGGAGGCTTGCCGCGGTGTATGCGGCGCTGGCGGCGGCCGGCCTGGCTGTCGTCCTCGCCCGCGCGCCCGCGGTGACGTTCGTGCCGCTCGTGCTCGCCGCGCCCATGGGCCTCGTCCAGCTCTGGTACGACGCGCGCCTCGAGGGACGCCATCTGCGGCCCGAGCTGCTCGGATCGGTCGCGCTCGGCGCCACCGCGACGGCGCTGATGCTGGCCGGGGGCTGGAACGCGCGCCCGGCGTTCGCGGCCTGGGGGCTGCTGGCGGCCAAGGCCCTGGCCTCCGTCGTCTACATTCGCGCCCGCCTGCGCCTGGATCGCGGCCAGCCGACCGCGCGCTGGCCCGGCCTCGTCGCGCACGCCGCCGCGCTCGCCGCGGCCGTCCTTCTCGCCGTCTGCGGATGGGGTCCCTGGCTGGCCGCGGCCGCCTTCGCCGTCCTGTTCGCCCGCGCCGGCCACGGACTCTCGCCCTGGCACGCGCGCGTGCGCCCGCAGACCGTCGGCTTCACGGAGCTCGGGTACGGCGTGGTGACCGCGGGCCTCGTGGCCGCCGGATACGCGGCGGGCCTGTGAGCTTCGAGTTTCGCCCGGTCGCGTTCGTGCGCACGCCGTTCGCGTCGGTGGACGAGATCCCGAAGGGCCTCGGGACCGAACACGATGCGGAGGGCACGGTCGAGGTGCTCCTCGAGCTCGAAGGCGGCCTCGACGACGTCGAAGGCTTCTCGCACCTGTTCCTCGTCTGGGTCTTCCATCGCTCGGAAGGGTACGACCTGCGCGTCACGCCTCCCACGGACGACCGACCGCACGGCGTGTTCGCGACGCGGTCGCCACGCCGTCCCAACCCGCTCGGGCTCACGGTGGTGGAGCTGGTCGGCCGGGAGGGCCGTCGCCTGCTCGTGCGCGGGGTGGACATGCTCGACGGAACGCCCGTGCTCGACATCAAGCCGTACCTCTCGGCCGTGCCCGCGGAGCGCCTGCGGCGCGGCTGGCTGGAGGAAGCGGAGCGGCGATTGCGAGGACCGCGAAGGCCGGTCTAGGGCACTCGCCTCATCGGTCGTCGAGGTTTTCGCCGGCCGAGGTGAACCCGGCAAGCTCCGGCCCGTCCTCGTCATCCAGAGCGACCTCCTGAACGGGGCCGGCCATCCCTCGACCTGGGTGCTGCCCTGCACGACCCGGACGACGGGAGAGAACCTGCTGCGGGTCGTGCTGCCCCGCGGTATCGCCGGGAACCGCAACGACTGTGAAGTGATGATCGACCAGAGTCGCGCGATCGACAACCGCCGGTTCGTGCGCGCGCTCAAGCGCTTGCCACCGCCGATCCTCTCCGAGGTGGTGTCGAAGCTGCGTACGCTCGGCGAGCTCTAGGTGGTCTCGAGCGGCGCCGGACCCAGGCGTACGCGGGCGTCCACCACCTTCACGCCCTCTCCGGGAGCGAGGACCTTCACCGGGTTGAGGTCCATCTCCCGCAGCTCCGGCACGACTTCCACGAGTGCGGAGACGCGCTGCACGAGGGTGACGAGCGCCCCGCGATCGGCGGGCGGCGAGCCACGGTAGCCGTCGAGGAGCGCGCCCAGGCGGAGGGCGGCGAGCATCTCGCTGGCGTCGGTGTCGCTGACGGGGGGAAGGCGGAAGGCGGCGTCGCCCAGCAGCTCGACCTGGACACCGTCGAGACCGCAGACCACGAGCGGTCCGAAGGTCGCGTCGGTCACGACGCCCACCAGGGCCTCCAGCCCTGCCGCCACCTGCCGCTGCAGGAGCACGCCTTCCAATGACCGCCCGCTCGCGGCCAGACGGGTCTCCAGCCGGGTGACCGCCGCCCGCACGTCCTCGGCCGTTTCCAGACCGAGCACCACTCCGCCCGCCTCGCTCTTGTGCACGAGCCCGGTGGCCATGGCCTTGGCGACGAGCGGGAACCCCATCTCGGCCGCCGCGTCCGCGGCCGCGCAGGGCGCAACCACACGCGAAGGCGCGACGTCGATGCCGGCCGCGGAGAGAAGCGCGTCGCAAGCAACGGCGTCGAGCCAGAACGGCTCCGTGCGTCCCTGCATCGAGAGGTCCACCACCTGCCGCACGGATGCGCGCGCCTCGGGGTCGAGCCGCATCACCTTGCCCGCCGGGCGCGCCCGCCAGCGGCCATACTTTTCGGCGGCGGCCAGCGCACGCGCCGCGTTCTCCGGGAAGCTGAACGACGGCAGCCGCCCGCGTGCCCCGGTGGCCAGCACATCCGGCGCTCCCTTCGAGGAGAGGAACACGGTGAGGACGGGCTTCTCCGCGGGCACTTGCCCCGCCCCGCGCGCGATGGCGGCGCCGATCTCGCTCGCGCTCGTGACCACCGGCGGCACGAACAAGACCACGACCGAGTCCACGCCGGGGTCCGCGCCCACCGCCGCGATCGCCTCCTCGTATTGCGCGGGACTCGCGGACGCGATCATGTCTACCGGGTTCTTGAGGCCGGCCTGGGCGGGCAGCAGCGCGCGCAGCGCGCTCACGGTGCCGGGATCGAGCTCGGGCAGGGCGAGCCCGCCGGCTTCGCAGGCATCCGCGAGCAGGATCCCAGGGCCGCCGGCGTTGGTCACCACGCCCACACGTCGCCCGCGCGGCACGGGCTGGGTGGCCAGCAGGGACACGACGTCGAACATGTCCTCCAGGGTTTCGGTGCGGATCACTCCCGCCTGCTCGAACAGCGCGTCCACGGCCACGTCGAGGCAGGCCAGGGCCGCGGAGTGGCTGGCCGCCGCGCGCGTGCCCGCCGCCGAGCGCCCGGCCTTCACGGCCACGATGGGCTTGCGGCGCGCGACCACGGGCGCGAGGCGCGCGAAGCGGCGCGGGTTGCCGAAGCTCTCCAGGTACAGCGCGATCACGCTCGTCCGGGGGTCGTCCTTCCAGTAGGCGAGCAGGTCGTTGCCGGACACGTCCGCCTTGTTGCCGACGGACACGAAGGACGAGATCCCGATACCGAGGGTCCGCGCGTGGTCGAGGATCACCACGCCGAGGGCCCCGCTCTGGGAGAGCATGCCCACGTTGCCGGGCAAGGGGAAGGCGGGCGCGAAGGTCGCGTCCAGGGACACCTCGGGGTCGGTGTTGATGACGCCCATGCAGTTGGGGCCGACCAGGCGCAGCCCCTCCGCGCGCGCGCGCTCGCGCAGGCGGAGCTGCGCGGCGCGGCCGGCCTCCGACAGCTCGGCGAAGCCGGAGGAGATCACCACCACGCCCCGCGCGCCCGCGGCCGCGCAGTCCTCGAGCGCGCTCTCCACCGCCGGGGCCGGCACCGCGATGATCCCGAGGTCTACCGGCCGGCCGATGGCGGCGACGGACGGGAACGCGGGACGGCCGTCGATGAGACCCGCTTTCGGGTTGACGGGATGGATCTCGCCCTTGAAGCCGTGGCGCACGAGGTTCGCGATCAGCGCCGCTCCCAGGGTGCCGGCCTGGCGCGAGGCGCCGATCACCGCCACCGAGCGCGGGTGGAGGATGGCGCGCACGCTCTCCGCGGAGGCGCGCCAGGCCCGCGCGTCGCTCGCGCGCACGATGTCCGCCGTCGGCTCGATCGGGAACCAGGCGCGGATGACGCCGTCGCGCGAGGGCTCCTGCACGAGGAAACCCAGGCTGGCCAGCATGTCGAGCATCTTCGTGTTGCCGCCCAGGATGTCGGCCTCGAAGCGCTCGATGCCCCGGCGGGTTGCGATGCGGGCGAGATGCTCCATGAGCAGCGTGCCCACCCCATGGCCCTGCCAGGGGTCGGTCACGGCCAGGGCGAACTCCGCGCTGCGGCCGCCGCCGGACGAGCTGCGGATGTAGCGCCCGACTCCGATGAACTCCTCCTGGCCCTCGTGGACGCGGGTGGCGGCGAGGCCCACGTGGTCGGCGAAGTCCATCTCCGTGAAGTACGCGAGCTCGGCGGGTGTGAGGTCCTTCTTCATGCCCAGGAAGCGGAAGCGCACCGACTCCAGGCCCAGGTGGTGGAAGTGGGCGGCCAGACGGTCCTTGTCGTCGGCGTGGATGGCGCGCAGGCGGATGGAGCGGCCGTCGCGCAGGAGCGCGTCTTCCGCGTAGTCCTGGAGCTGGACGCTCATGCGCTCGTGCGCGGAAGGAAGGCCTCCAGGATGCGGGCGCGGGACGGGGCTTCCGCGCCCAGGCTGGTCTGGCGCTCGCGCACGGCCGCTTCGTAGGTGGGGCGAGGGGACGGGTCGCGATAGAAGACGCCGGTATGCAGGGCTTCGCCGTAACGCTGGGCGAGAGCCATGGCGCCCAGGCGGTCGGCGGGATCGTGGCCGAGGTCGGTCAGCTTCTGCATCCCCGCCTTGTGCGCGCGGAGCTGCGCCTCGGCCTGGCCGAAGGTCACGCAGGGGGACTGCACGTTGACGAAGGCGAAGCCCGGGAAGCGGATGGCCTCCTCGATGACGGCGGCCAGGCCCGCCATGTCCGCGGGCGTGCCCTGGGCCACGAAGCCCGCGCCGTAGGCGAGGACGTAGAGCAGCGGGTTCACCGGGTCCTCGAGGCTTCCGTAGGCGGAGGTGACGGTCTTGAGGCCGCGCGGCGAGGTCGGCGAGAGCTGCCCCTTGGTCAGGCCGTAGATCTGGTTGTCCATCACGATGTAGGTCAGGTCCAGGTTGCGGCGGATGGCGTGGGGCACGTGGCCGCCGCCGATGGAGAAGCCGTCGCCGTCGCCGCCCGCCACCAGGACCAGCAGGTCGGGGTTGGCGAGCTTGATGCCCTGGGCGATGGGCAGCGCGCGGCCGTGCACGGTGTTGAAGCCGTACGCGGTCGTGTAGCCGGGGATGCGGCTGGAGCAGCCGATGCCGGAGACGAACGCGATCTCGTGCGGCGGGCGGCCCACCGCGGCCAGCGCGCGGTAGATCGCCTGCACGACCCCGAAATCGCCGCAGCCCGGGCACCAGATGGGCTTCAGGTCGCTGCGGAACTGTGTCGCCATCATCGTGCTCATCGCTCGCTCGCCTCCGCGCTCATTCCTGGGGCTGCAGCTCGTCCTCGTGGACGCGCTGCAGGGCCATGGCCTGCTGCCTCACGCGCTCGAGGATCTCCTCGGGCCGGATCGGGTTCGCCCCGCTGCGCGCGAAGGGCTCCATTCCCCGCGGCACGTCCACGAACATGCGGAGCACGCGGTAGAGCTGGGCCTGGTGCGACTGCTCGATCACGAGGCCGCGCGTCACCGAGCGGAAGAACGAGTGGTACGCGCGCTCCGACACCGGATAGAGGAGGCGGGGCACCAGCAGCTTGACCTTGAGTCCCTCCGCCGCGGCCAGGCGGCGCGCCTCCCGGGCGGACCCGGCCAGGCTGCCCCAGGCCAGGAGGCCGATGGGCGCGTCCGGCGGTCCCTCCACCTCGAACAGGGCCGAGCGCTCCTTGAGCGGGTCGAGCTTGCGCAGGCGCTTCTCGTTCATGCGCGCGTGCACCTCCCCGCTGGCCGTGGGCGCGCCCGTCTCCGTGTGCTCGATCCCGGAAGCGAGATAGTTGCCGCCTTCCATGCCCGGCTGGCTCAGGGGGCTGACGTGCGAGTCGGTGAGGCGGAAGCGCTCGTAGCCCACCAGCTCTTCCGCGCGGGGCCGCCGCCGGTCGACCACCCGTATCGCGGAGGTGTCGATGGGATCGACCGTCTCCTTGCGCTGCGCGATCTCCTGGTCGGAGAGGACGATGACCGGTGTCTGGAACTCCTCGGCGATGTTGAACGCCTCCACCGTGACCGCGAACGTGTCGGCGACGCTCGTGGGCGCGAGCACCGGCCGCACCACGTCCCCGTGCGCGGAGAACACGGCCTGGAACAGGTCGGACTGCTCGCTCTTGGTGGGGACGCCGGTGGAGGGTCCGCCGCGCTGCACGTTCACGCAGACCAGGGGCAGCTCGGCGACGGTGGCCAGGCCCAGCATCTCCGTCTTGAGCGACATGCCGGGGCCGGAGGTCGCGGTCATGGCCTTCCGTCCCGCGAAGGACGCGCCCACCACGGCTCCAAGTCCCGCGATCTCGTCCTCCGCCTGCAGCACGGCGCCTCCGTAGCGCCACAGCTCGCGGCCGAGGAACTGCATCACCTCCGTCGAGGGGGTGATCGGATAGCCGCCGAAGAATTGGCAGCCGGCGAAGATCGCGGCCGCCGCGCAGATGTCGTTGCCGTCGGCGAGCAGCTTGCGCGCGGTGGAGGGTCGCGGAAGCGCGAGCCGGCGCGGTGCGGCCAGCGGGTGCTCGGCGGCGTGCCAGAGCCCGGCCGCGAACGCGCGGTCGTTCCCCGCGATCACTTCCGGACCCTTCTTGGACAGCTTGCGGTGAAGGCCGGCCAGGATCGCTTCCGGCGTGAGCCCGAACCATCCCGCGAGCAGGCCCAGCACGACCGTGTTCTTGGCCTTCTCCGTGCCCGCCGACTCCCGCGCCATCGCCCCGATCGGCACCGGCAGCACCTCCGCGGGGACGATGCCGGCCAGGGGCACGCGGTCCGGCGCGACACCACTCGCGCTCTCGTAGATGACGACGGTGCGGCCGCCCGTGGGCAGCTCGGCGCCAAAGCGGAGGAAGTCGTCCCAGTTGAGGGCGACGGCGACGTCGAGGGTGCCTCCGGGATTGAGGACGGGGTCCACGGAGACGCGCAGCCGGCACGAGCTCTCGCCGCCGCGGATCTGCGATCCGAAGCTCTTGGTGAGGATCGCGTGATAGCCCTCGACGGCGGCGGCCACGATCAGCGACTCGCCCGCGGAGACGATGCCGTCCCCGCCCGCTCCCGCCATCCCGATGACCAGCTCGCTCGTCATGCGCTCTCCCGTCTCAGAGGGCACGGACCACGTGCCGCACACCTCAGGGGAGCAACCGGGGTGCCATTGCGCATTGCGGCCACGGCGCGAGAGGCGGCGCGGCCAACCGTGGACACACAGCGACTTGCGATGGGAAGGTGCCTCGCGCGCCTCCAGGAGAGACGCAAAAGCTGCGGGGGTGCGCAGGGGGACGCGCGAGGCGTTCGGACGAGACGCTCCGGCTACTTCTTTGCTTCCTTGTAGTCCTTCAGCCAGGCGACGTCGACTTCCTTGGCCTTGCGCTTGTCCTTCTCGGCCTGCAGCCACTTGCCGCGATCGTTGTAGGTCGCAGCGCCCTTCTTGGGCATCTTGTCCGCGTGGCAGTAGAGGCAGTTCGTGGCGTCGAAGCCCAGCTCCTTGGCCTTCTTCTGCATCGCCATGGTCGCGGAGGCGACGCCGGCGCCGCCGACCGTGAAGACGAGGACCAGCACCGTCGCGACCAGCCTGTTTCTCATGCTCGTTCCTCCACGAGTGCGTGGCCGCGGTGCGGCGGCCCCGGACTGTTTGTACCCGATGAGGGCGCCGCGCCCCATGGTGCGGACGGCTCAGGCGATGGCGGCGATCAAGGCGTCGGGTCGGCGGGCGTGGACGGCGCGAGCAGCACCTGCTCGATGAACGCCGCCAGGTGCGGATAGATCGCGCCTTCCGGGATCGAGACGACTTCCCCGCTCCGGGGTCCGCTCGCGCGAACGAGGTGCACGCGGCCGCCGACACGGTGGAACGGCACGAGGCCGGGCTCCAGCCCGCCTTCCGCGGCCAGGCGCGCGCGGACGGAGAGCATGTCGGGCACGATCTCGATGTCGTGGATCATCACGCGCGTCGGACCGAGGACCTCGTGGCCCTGCTCGTAGAGGCCGGCCCCCAGCGCGCGCAGCATCGTCCGCAGCTCTTCCGGCAAGGGGTGGTCGAGGGCGCGCTCGATGCGGTCGAGGTCGTGCTCGGGAACGGGCGCGGTCATCCGTGCCTCGCTTCCCGCGGCGAGCGTCGCGATCGCGCGGGCGAGGCGCAGCGCGATCTCATCCGCTTCGCGGTCGCGGCGACCGTCCCTGGGCTCCACCGTCACCCCCGTGGGCTCGCGCATCCGCTCATTCCCTCTGCAGCCGCGCGACCAGCGCGGCACGCTCGGCGCCGGTGAGCAGGCCGTCGAGGGTGGGATAGAGGATGTGCTCCTCCTTCGCATTATGGTCGGGCATGACCGACTGGAAGAAGCGCAAACCGTCGCGGAAGACGGAGGCGTCGCCGGCGTCCACGCCGCTGCGCATCAGGCCGAGGGCGCGCCGCACCAACCGGTGCTCGTCACGCATCACCGACGTGGGCCCGCCCACCATCCCGCTGCGCGCCTCGAAGACCGGGAACAGCAGCTCCTCCTCGATCCGCAGGTGGCGCAGCAGGCCGCGCTCGAACCGGTCGTAGTCGCGGGTGGCGTCCGCGAACCGGTTCTCCCCCACGGCGTCGTCGGCGGCGCGCAGCAGGACGCCGATGCGATGGTGGTCCCATCCCAGGTAGGAGGTGACGCTCTCGAACGACGACGACGACGCGGCCGGCATGGCACTCATGGGACCCTCCTCACGGCGATGGCCCCGGGCCCCCGCCGCGACCGCCCTCCTCCGTGCAATCGCGGTGCCGCTCGGGAAGAGCGCTGGAGCACGCAACGTTCGCGCGAAGGCCCCGGCTGGCCGCATCGTCTGCGCCGCTCGTGGATGTTCTGGCGTCCTCCGTCGTCGCGAAGGCGCACGAATGCGGTGCCGGCGCGATCTCGGAGGCGACGGCGCCGTGGCACGGTGATTGCCGAAGCCTGGCCGGCAGGGAGGAGTTCTCATGTCCACTGCGACCGCCGCCCCCACGCCGTCGCTCACCCTGGACTGCCGAAGGGTCCGGCCCGAACGCCTCGCCGCCACCGTCCTCGACACCTTCGACAGCCTCCTCCCCGGCGAGCGGCTGCGCGTGGTGTGCGAGAGCGCTCCCGCGGCGATCCTCGCCTCTCTTCAGCGGGAGAGGCGCGGCGCCTTCGAATGGTCCCCCGCTCGCGAAGGACCGGCCCGCTGGGAGGTCGACATCGAGCGCCGCGATGCGGCGCCGAGCGCGCTGAGGACCGTGCGCGAGGCGATGACCTGGGACCACGAGCGCCTGAGCGCGCTCGAGGAGGCCGCGTTCGCCGCCCGCCACGACCACGATTACGGCGAGGCCGCCCGCCGCTATGCGGTCTTCGCGCACGGCCAGCGCCGGCACGTGGACGTCGAGGAGCAGCTCCTGCTGCCCGAGTTCGAGCGGCGGTCGGGCATGTCCGGCGACTACGGTCCGACGGTGGTGATGCGGGCCGAGCACCGCGCGATCGTCTCCCTCCTCGCCGAGATCGAGAAGCAGATCGGCGATCCGGAGGCGCCCGTCGAGCTCGCGCGTGCCGAGCTGCGCCAGATCCTGCGCGAGCACGACGTCAAGGAGGAGCAGGTGGTGTACCCCGCCCTCGACCATCTCCTCGACGCGGGCGAGAGCGACGCCATGGTCACGCAGGCCCAGGCCTGGGCACGCGGCTGAGCGCTCGATGATCGCGACCCTCCGTGACAACTCCGCCTACCTCAAGCTCGACTTGTACTGCCGCGGCCTGCGGCTCGACGAGAGCTGCTACGTCGAGGCGGACGGCGGCCGGAAGATCCTCCGCACCCGCGCCGGGCTGGGCAGCGGCCTCGAGCTGGTGCTGCCGGGCGGGCTCTGGACCAACGTCCCGGTCGCGGAGCCGTTCGCCCAGTCCTCGCCCTACACGCTGCACCGCAGCGAGAACGGATACCACCTGCGCCGGGAGGGAATCGACGTGGCGCCGGTCCGCCTCTCGCCTCGCCCGGAGTGGTACGAGAAGAAGACCTCGACCGGCAAGTCGATGACGCGGGTGGGCACGTTGCAGGGCACCTACCTCGGCATCTACCCGGCCAAGGTCTGCGAGTACTGGACGGCGAAGCCGGAGAAGGTGAACTGCAGGTTCTGCTCGGTCGGGCTCAACCTCGGCGTCGACGACGCCGACGACAAGTCGGTCGCGGAGGTCATGGAGGTGGTGCGGGCCGCGCGCGACGAGTCCGGCATCACCTACGTGGACTTCAACACCGGCCATTACGCCGGCGATACCTACCTCGACATCCTCCAGCCCTACATCACGCGCATCAAGAAGGAGCTCGGGCTGCTCGTCGGCGTGCAGACGCCGCCCCATCGCGACCTCAAGCGCTACGACGCCCTGCGCGAGATGGGCGTGAACCGCGTCTCGTTCTGCTTCGAGATCTTCGACCGCGAGATCTTCAAGGAGATCTGCCCGGGGAAGCATGCGGAGTACGGCCTCGACTTCTACCTGGCCGCGATCAAGTACTGCGCGTCCCTCGCGCGCCGCGGCCCGCGCACCGAGCCTTGGGTGACCAACGGCGAGATCATCGGCGGCCTCGAGCCGCCGGAGTCGTCGATCCGCGCCATCGACTGGATCACCTCCGTGGGGGCGATCCCCACCGTTTGCGTGTTCCGCCCCCTCATCGGCACCGACATGGCCTCAGCTCCGCCTCCCCGCACCGACGATCTCGTGCCCGTCTACCGCCGGCTCTACGAGGCCTGCATGGAGCGCGGCCTGCCCATCGGCTGCGCGCCCAACGTCCACGTCTCGCTCGTGCTGCTACCCGAGGAGTGCCGTGCCTTCAGCCCGCGCCGCTTCCCGTTGCAGACGGTCAAGCTGAAGGCGCTCGCGCAAGCGGTGAAGTGGAGCGTCGGCCGGCGGATCCGGAAGACCGCCGATCAGGAGGCGCGAGGGGTGGCAGCGCCGGATGGTAGCGCTACGGGGATTCGAACCCCGGTCTGATGGCTGAGAACCATCCGTCCTAACCCCTAGACGATAGCGCCGTCAGCCAGTATAGGAGTCCGCTCGGAGGGGTGTCAATCGCGGCGCGGACGCCGTTTCAGTCGGCGTAGGTCCGCAACGAGCGCGCGACCAGGCCGAGTCCGCCGGCCAGCAGGACCAGCATGACGACGGTATTGAACAGCGATGTGGGCTGGAAGTAGATCTGCAGGTTCACCAGGATCCCCACGAAGATGATCACCGCGCCCGCGATGGTCAGGATCCAGCCGATCGCGCTCCGCCCGTCGAAGAACAGGAGCCCGATCCCGAGGATGAGGGGCAGCAGGGTGAGGCCGAAGGTGTGGGGACCGAAGTAGCCCCAGAAGCCCGAGGAGACGGTCACCTGGTTCGTGATGAGGTACCCGCCCGCCACTGCCATCACGAGGCCGAGGAAGAACTGACCGATGCCGCCGGTGGTGCCGCCCGCGCCGCGCGCCATGTGGGGCGCGATTATATAAGGATGCGAGAGGCCGGCGATCAGTCGTCCCGGGAGCTGCTCTCGCGGGCGCGGAGCTTGGCGTCGATGAAGTCGGGATGCGGCACGTGGAGAAGGCCCGCCACCATCCGCACGAGGTACTCCTCGAGGGGGTCCTTGCGCTGGTCGGCGAACGCGAGCAGCCACAGCAGCTCGATGATCCGCTTCTTGTCCTCGGGCCCGAGCGCCTCGTCTACGACGTGCGTGAACTCGTAGAGGGAGACGGCGGTCCGCGAGCGCTCCTCCGCCTCGCGCATGAGCCCGTCGATCTCGTCCGGTGCGACCTCGAACGTGCTCTGGATGGCGGCGCGCATCGTGCGCCGCTCCTCCTCGTCCACCCGGCCGTCCGCGCGCGCGACCTCGAAGAAGAGGGCAACCGTGGCGAGTTGCAGCGCACGGTCGCGGTCGTCCTCGGACAGCGCGGCGTCCTTCTCGAACAGGCGGCGGAGCGAGTCGATCACGACCCAGGATACGACGACGCCGGTGACGCATGCCACAGAGTGACGGCGCCGGCCGGGTGACGAGGCTCACGGGCGGGTTGTGAGCGTCCTCCTAAGGGCGAGCCGGCCGCGCCGACTACCGTCGAGGGTCCTGATTGCGGGAGGTGTGCCCATGGTTCGAACCGGACTTTGCCGAGCCGCCCTGGCCGTGATCGCCACCGCCGCGCTGTCGCTCGTCGCCTGCGGCGGCGGTCCTTCCGCCGCGGATGGCGCGGGCGTCACCGTGCGCGGCACCCTGCAGGGAGGGGTCCAGTCGCTGGGAGTTCGTGCGGCGTCGGCAGGCGCCGCCACCGGCGCGACGGTGACCGTCTCCGTCCTCGAGAACCCTGTCCTCACCACTACGGTGGGTGCGGACGGCTCCTTCACACTGCGTGGTCTGCCCGAGGGCGGCTTCACGCTGGTCTTCTCGAGTGGCGGGACGGAGATTGGCCGCCTCACGTTCGCCGAGGTGAAGCCCAACCA
>Ga0136846_1209034_pt1 | contig 12274 bp, 15 predicted proteins | sample HopSoiMetagenom2_FD_96841 | JGI IMG/M metagenome (GOLD analysis project Ga0136846, IMG submission 96841) | Grasslands soil microbial communities from Hopland, California, USA - 2 Assembly 2016 (version 4) | ecosystem: Environmental > Terrestrial > Soil > Grasslands | place: USA: Hopland...
CACGGCGGACCGACGTCGAAGTGAGCCGTTACGCAATCTCGGAAAACGTGGGCGGGAACGAGGCATGATCGTGCGCCGAATTGTCTGCAATGCTCGCCCGATGGCAGGGACGCAAGCGGTCTACTATCGCGACGGGCACGGAGCCGAACCGGTCGACCAGTTCATCGAGGCTCTTCCCGCCAAGCGCGCCGCGAAGATCGACGACTACGTCTAGGAGCATCTCAACGGGCAAGCGCTTGACGCGCCTCCGCCCGAGTTTCCGGTTACCTCGCAGATCGAGGGCGAGCTGCGCGAGTTGAGGATCAGGTTCGCGAATACGCGCTACCGAATCCTCTACCGGCGATCCGGGAGCCTGATCGTCTTGCTGCACGCCTTCGAGAAGAACATCGGGGCGGTGCCCGCCTCCGAGAAGGCTTTGGCGAAGCGGAGGATGACCGACTTCAAGCGGCGCATGGACGCGGAGCCAAGGACCCCTCCGCGGGCCGCCGGCAAGGATGCGCCCTCGCGTCGTTCTTGATTCATTTATCTATATGTATAAACTAGTTCGCATGAATGCGAAGAAGAACGGCAGCGTCAGCCCTCGAGGTAGGGCGGTCGCCGAGGCAGCACGGGATCGTGCTCGACGCAGCGAGGGGTATCGAGGGGCCCGCGGCGAGTACGCGGAGATCCGCGAGCTGCGCGAGCGGAACTGGATCGCCGCCCATATCCGCGAGCGGCGGTACGAGCTCGACCTGACCCAGAGAGAGGTCGCCGATAGGGCTGGAACCTCTCATTCCTTCATTTCGAAGGTGGAGGGTGGCGATCACATGCCGACGATCCCCGTGCTGAAGCGAATCCTCGCCGTTCTAGACGAGGAGCTACTGATCGGCATCGAGCGTCAGGTACCCGACGAGGAGCCCGAGCGCGAGTTGGCGCCTGCGCCAGAGCTTGCCGCTGCCTGATGCAGCGCCTGGAGGCTCACCAGCGCCTCATGGTTCAAATACCGTCCAGTTAGGCCGATGAATCTCCACCACCGAATTGGCGACGGGCGCCGGCCACCAATCGCGGCCACTAGATGGATAATCCTCGGCGAGGGCCAGTCATGACGAAGGAGGGTGGAGATGCAAAGTTGGGACTTGAGGGCGGTCGGGGTCGAGCCACACCAACCAAAGATCCTCGCCTCGGCTGAGGACGCGCGGACGATTCTGCTGTACCTCCCAGCCGGAGAGGAGCTGCAGGAGCACGAGGTGCACGAGCGGGCGCGGATCGTCGTCATCGAGGGCGAGGCCGAGGTCTCGATGCCGGGCGGGGAGAGCGTGTTGGGAGGACCGGGCCGCCTCCTCGAGTTCGAGCCGGGGGAGCGCCGCACCGTCGCGGCGCGATCCGACTTGCGCCTACTGCTGATCCTCAGCCCCTGGCCGGGGGACGGTCACCCCGGCGCGATGACCCTCGAGGAGAAGGGCGAGGCTCGCGAGAGAGCCGCCGAGCACTGATTGGCATCGCGGCGAGCCGGCCAAGGGGTGGCCCTGGTCGGCAAAGCTGAGTCAAGTCCTGCATAGCGGGGCCAGGCGTGGACGCTCCTAACGAGGATCAGCTCGTCGGCGATTTGACGCCTTGGCCGCTAAGTGCCACGGAGACGTCAGGCTGGGCGCCGTCCGCACGCGAGATGATCGCCGAGCCGATCTGGTAGCCCCGCAAAAGGGGCGCGAAATCGACTGCGAAGACGCGGCGTTCTCCGGGGCCGAGCGTGAAGTCGATTTTCCCGTCTACTGCTTCCTGAAGCGCAAACGGTGCGCCGGAGGTTGTGATCGACGCTTCGACCGGCTGCGTTTGGGGACCGCCGCCGTTGCGCACGACGACCAGTCGGGTGGCGGTGTCTCCAATCGCCACGTGGCCGAAATAGCTCCCCACCGAGGTCCAGGCGTTGAGTTGGCCGGTTCGCGGCACGACGATGAAGCTGCCGGCGCTTTCCCAGCTCCTCTGGCCGATGTCATCTTCTGCGTAGACGATGACTGAGTATGCCTCCGGTGTCGCACCGAGATTGGCCGGGGCTTTGAAGCGGCCTTCGAAATGCAGCCAGCTGACCCCTTCCAAGGGGACTTCTTTCTGGGTTTCGTCCGGGAGGGTGACGATCGCAAAGACGTTGGCGAGGCCACGGTTGTCGCTGGCGTCGGCGCCGATCTTCACCTGACCGCCGGCGGAGCCAACCACACGCGGCTTCAGCGATGCTTCGGAGACGTAGGGCGCTTCGTCGAACTGCGGGGCCGCCGCCACTTCCGTCTCGCCCGCGTAGGCCTGTTCGAAAGCGCCGTTGGTGTCCTCGGCCCAGATCGTCACCTGATAGCTGACCGACCATTCCCGGTAGTTCGGCACCACCTGGAATTCGCCGCGGTAGACGATCGAGTTGCTGTTGATGTTTTCGTAAGGGAGCAGCTGAAAGCTCCAGTAGGCGCCTTCGGTGCTGCTGATTTCCGCGTAGACCTGCTGGATTCCGCAGTCGTCTTCCACTTCGGTGGTGACCACCGCAGTCCCGCCTTCGTATGTGAGGCTTGCAGGGGTGTCCTGCGCCAACTTGATCAGCGGCCCGGTGTCTTCGCCCCCTTCTTCACCGCAGGCCGCGGCAACCGCTGGAAGGGCGAGCGCCAGCGTCGCAAGCAGCGTCAGGACCGTGATTCCTGCGCGGTAGCGCCCGCGGAAACTCCCGATCCGCTCTGACATGGTCTTCCCCCCAGCGGTTGACTTGTCGACCCGAGCCTGCTCGGGAGCAATATATCCGCGCGTCTTGCGTCTGTCAGGCGACTTGTCTTTGGCTCAGGCCGGGGCGGCCGGCGTCCGGGCCGGCCACCGAGTTGATCTTCCGCCACAGCCGTGGTCCTAGAGGAGGTGCTGGGACGCGCTGCCGCCACGCGTCTGACGCGCTCCTCGACGAGGTCGCTCGCTGTCTGAAAACCCCCGTCGCCGGGTAGTGCAGAAACAGTCCAGACCGCTTTGTGAAGGTGGCTCGGATGACCTAAGAGGACGCTCACTCCTTCGGTGATTGCCAGCCGGAGCTGGGACGCCGGCAAGAGACCCGAAAGGGAGGCGAATGGACGCCATCGCCGGTTGCAGTCACTGCGGCCACACCGAACAGATTGGGCGCGATGCCCCAGCCGGGCAGCAAGTAGGGACCTGTCCCCATTGCGGTGAATCGCTGCGCGCTCTCGGCCCGCTCGGCTCACGTCTCGTGGCAGCCAGCTCGGTTCGCTCGAAGAGCCGCGAGCCGCTTGACGAGCGCTTGCCGGCGCCTGGAGAGCGTCACTGAGCTGCTTGCGATGGCAGCCGTCCAATCGCGGGCGTGACTACAGTCATCGGCCGAGCGTGAACTACAGTCACCGAGTTGGTGGATCGATGGGCATGCGCATACCGCGAAGGACCTGGGCTTCGATGAGCGGCGGGAGAGCTGGGACCCCCTGGCACCGCGGCTGGCTCGGCGCATCGCTGGCTGTTTTCGCCGCCCTCTGCTTCTGCCAATCCGCCCGCGCCGCCGAGGCCAGCTGGTCGTTTGAACCGTCCAGTTGGGACTTCGGCGTTCGCCTCCCGGAAACCGGGCCCTCGCCGCCGAAAACCTTCACCCTGACCAACACCGGCGAAGTCGAGCTGTCGATCATCCTCGTCTCGATCGGCAGTTCCTCGGGAGCGGGATTCGCAATTGCAGGAAACAGCTGTGGGGCGCTCTCTCCGGCGGAGAGCTGCACGATCGACGTTACCTTCGCGCCCTCCGCGGCCGGACCACAACAGGGACAGCTTTCTGTCGCCGCCCAGGGCGGAGCAGCACCGCCAGCCTCCGCCCAGCTGAGCGGCACGGGCGCAGGGCCAGCCGTTTCGATCGGGCCGGCTGCGCAGATCTTCGAGCCAACCGAGCTGGGCGCCGGGCCGTCCGCGCCGAAGACCTTCACCGTCGCCAACGACGGTCAACTCGACCTCACGATCTCCTCCATATTCATTGACGCGAATCAGACCTACAACTTCCCGGGCGCCAAGCCCGACCAGTTCCAGCTTGCCGGCGGTAGCTGCATGGCCGGATCGACCGTTCCCCCCGGAGGTCACTGCACCGTCGATGTGACCTTCTCTCCGACCGTCCCCGGCGCTTTGACGGCCGAGCTGCGGATCGTCGACAATGCTCCCGGCTCACCGCATGTGGGAAAGGTCGAAGGCTTCGGCATCGCCCACGACGCTCAGCCGCCCGGTGTGCCGCCGCGGATCGTCCCGCGCGTTGCGATCTTTCGGCGCCCGCCTCGCCTCAGCATGAAGCGAGAGGCGGTTTTCTGGTTCCGTGGGTCGCCGACCGCCACCCGATTCGAGTGCAAGCTGGACCGCCGCCCGAGCGCGCCCTGTCAGTCGCCGTTTCGTTTCGAGCATCTGAAGATGGGCCGTCACCACTTTGCCGTGCGCGCGGTTGACGGAAATGGCCAGAGCGGTCCTGCCACTCACTTTCACTGGCGCATCGGCACTCGATCGTCTGCTCGGAGCTGAGCTCCCGAACGAGGCGACAGCTCGTCGCCGTCTTTCCTCGGCGATCGGCGATGCTTCCTGTCAGTTTGCCCGCGAGCGGGGTTGGGTAGCTCGGGAGACATGGACGACGAGCGAGCGGAGGCGCTGAACGACGAGCGACGGGCAGCCGAAGGGGAGCCGCCCGGCAAGGATCCCGGCGACATCTCGAAGGAGAAATCGCCCTACAGCGCCTTGAGCAATCCGGCCCGTGACCCCGATCCGACTGAGTGGCCGGACCCATATGACAAGCGCGAGGACCCGCGTAATCCTGAGGACCACGACGGCGAGCCCTTCGGCGAGGAGCCGCACCCGCCTCCGGGAAGCACGAGCACCAGCGAACCGCACCCTTCCCAGGACCCAGAGGCGGAGGACCGCTGGGAGGGCCCGAAGCGCGACAAGCTCGACGATTAGCGCTGAGCCCCGGACAAGCCGCTGCCGTCTGTCCTTACGACGACCCCGCTTCGTGAGCCTTATGACGGCCCCGCTTCACGAGCCCGTGCGGCGATCTCCTCGGCGCCTTGATGCCATGCCGCCCCGTGGCCCGGCAGGACCGTCTGCGCGCGACTCTCGGCCACGGCGGAGAGTGAGCTCAGCGCAGCCGCGGAATTCGCGGTCGCTGCGGCGGAGACGATCTGCGGCCCGGAGCGGCCGGTGTAGGGGTTGAAAGTGACCACCGCGTCGCCGGCGATCAGCGTGCCCCGCTCGGGGAGATGCAGGGCGCAGTGGCCGTGGGTGTGTCCCGGCGTCGGGACGGGCACCGGACGGCCCGGCACGTCGAGCGGTGCGGCGGTGCTGAATGTCGTCAGCTCCTCGGTTCCCCGGACCCAAAGGGCCCCGGCGGCCGCCATCGTCGTAAAGGCTCTCCTGAAGCCGGGATAGCGCAGCAGGTAGGGCGTCCGGGCGCGTTCCGTGGTCATAGCGCCAGGGATGCTGCGCAACGCCGGCCTCCTCGGCGTGGACGTAAACCGGCGCGCTCAGCTCACGGTGAGCGCGCCGGGCGAAGCCCATGTGGTCGAAGTGGCCATGGGTGAGCACGATGGCGCTGACGTCTGAGGGCGCCCGCCCGATCACTTTGAGCGCCTCGGCCAGGAGGCGCCAGGAGCGGGGGTGCCCTGTGTCGACGACGGTGACCTCGCCGTCCTCTTCGACCAGATACCAGTTGACGTAGGCATCCTCGACGCCGTGCACACCATCGGCGAGGTTAGTCAGGATCCGGGACATCGCCCGGCCTGAATCAGGTGGTGGACCGCGTCGCGGCGTCGACCGGCCTGGCTGCCCCTGTAGCTGGGGCCGCGGAGGCGGTTGACGAGGCCCGCCAGCTCGAGGCCGCCTCCTGTGTTGGTGGGATCGAAGCCGATGCGCTCGGCTTCCTCGTCGGCGAGCCGAGTCTGCAGCGACAGATGCGCGAGCGGTTGCGCGGCGCCGCCGACCGCTCTGGCGCTCAGCTCGTACTCGAGCGGCGCCGCGGCGGTGCGGCGAAGATCACGGAGGCGGGTCGCGCGGCGCTTCCCGCCTGCGGTGTCTGCCTCGAGGACAACCCGCCTGCCGTGGAGCTCATAGGGAAGGAGCGTCGTGTAAGGCCGGTCGAGGAAGCCGCGAGCTGGAAGGAAGAGGCGGTGGCCAAAGGGGGTAGACCCGCAGGAGGTCATCAGGACGTCCTGGTGCTGGCCAGGTCCAAAAGCATCCGGTACGCGGAATGCCAGCCCGAGCAGATCGGGCAGCGCTTCGGGCAAGCCGATCGCACGGGAGAGCCTCGCCGTGACGGGCGATTCGGTCCCCAGTCCTGTGCCGCCGAGTGCCCTGTCCAGGGGTGTCAGGACCCCTCGAAATCCGACGCCGTCGGGATGCAGGATGCGCTTGCCGCGCAGCCGTGAAAGCGCACCGGTTGCCAAGGCGATTGTGGAGCCGGCTCGCTCAGGGAGCCGCGTGGTGCGGGGCATGCTCCGGGTTTCCCGAAAGGGGTTTTCGCTAATCGTCGAGGCAGGTGTCAGCCTCGAAGGCGGGGGGTCGACAACTCAGTTAGCCATCTTTCGTCCTCGGGTATCGAAGGCAACATGGGAGAGCGATCGACGACGCTTTTCCAGAGGTTGCAGGGAGTGGGCGAGTCGCTCCTGCGGCGCGCTCCCTTCGCTCCCGACGTCACGAGGCAGAGCTCGGTTCTGGCTGAGACCGACCACCGGCCCTGGTCGTTGCCGGATAGCCCTTGGCTGATGGGGCAAACGTGGACCTCGCTCCTCTTCGCCCACTGGCCCGTGCCAGCGAGCGCCCTGGAAGAGGTCGTGCCACCCCAGCTTCCGCTGGACACCTACGACGGCTCTGCTTGGCTCGGCGTGACTCCGTTTCGCGTTGAGGGCTTGCGGCTGCGTGGGACCGCGCCGGTCCCGCGCCTGTCTTCGTTCCCGGAGATCAACGTGCGCACTTACGTCACGGTAGATGGCAAGCCAGGCATCTACTTCCTCAGTCTCGATGCCGACAGCTGTGCCGCCGTCCGCGCTGCCAGATACTCCTACCGACTTCCTTACTTCCGCTCTCGCATCTCGATGAGCGAGCGCGAAAAAGAGACGTCCTTCAGCGGCATGCGGGTCTCAGACGATGGTCCCGGGGCCTCCTTCCAAGCACGGTACGGGCCCGAGGGTGAGCGTTTGCCGCAGCGGCCCGGCTCGCTGGAGCGGTGGCTGACGGAGCGCTATTGCCTCTACACCTTGGACGAAGACGAACTGCTCTACCGGGGCGAGATCCACCACCCGCCGTGGCCGCTGCAGCAGGCCAGCGCCGAAATCGATCTCAACACGATGGCGCGTCCCTACGGCATCGTCCTCGAGGACGAGCCGTTGCTGCATTTTTCGGCGCGGCAAGACGTCGCCCTCTGGCCAATAAGGCCGATCTGAGCATTGTGCTGTCTGTATAGCGGACCACTCGCCCCGCATGAATGGCCACATTCGCTCTACGCAACCCATCGACGGTCGCTGACTTCGTCTTTTTTCTTGCTATAGGGCGACTAAAGGCGAAGTCAGCGCCGGAAAAGCAGCGCGGGAAGAGGGGGCGGCATGAGCCAGTGACGGTCGTGGGGGGCTGTCTGCGTCGACCTCGGGCTCGAACGTCGCCGTGGCGATCGTCGCCTAGCTCCGCGGAGGAGGCAGTCACTTTCAGCTAGCGTCCGGCCGTGGCCGCAATCAGCGCCGGGATCCTGCTTTTCCGCCGTGCCGGGGAGGCGCTAGAGGTTCTGCTCGTGCACCCTGGCGGCCCCTACTGGGCGAAGAAGGACCTTGGCGCCTGGTCGGTCCCGAAGGGGCTGGTAGAGCAGGGTGAAGAGCCGCTCAACTGCGCTTTGCGCGAGCTGGAGGAGGAGCTCGGCGCGTCGTTTTCGTTCGCGGCCGACGAGCTCTTCGAGCTCGGTTCGGTGCGCCAAAAAGCCGGCAAGGTCGTCCAGTGCTGGGCGGTCGAGGCCGACTTCGACCCTGCGAACTTGCGCAGCAACACCTTCAGCATGGAGTGGCCGCCTCGCTCCGGCGCCGCGCAGGAGTTCCCCGAGGTCGACCGGGCGGAGTGGTTTGGCCTCGACGAGGCCAGGCAGAAGATCATCGCCGCGCAGGCCGACTTTCTCGATAGGTTGGAGGCAGATGACCGTGTCGGCTGACGCCGAGCCACTGAGCCAAGAGGGGTTTGCCGCTTTCGCGGCGCGCGCCAACGACGGCAAACCGCTGGTGATGCTGAACCTCCTCGCCTTCCAGGCCGACGGCGGCCGTGAGCGCTACCAGGAATACGGCGCGGCCGTCGCGCCTTTGCTGGAGAAGGCGGGCGGTCGCATCGCCTTCCTCGGCGAGCCGGCGCCGGCCCTTCTGGGCGAGGGCTCCTGGGACCTCGTCGTCCTGGTGGAATACCCCACCCGCCAGGCATTCCTCGACATGATCGGCTCCGCCGAGTACCAGGCAATCGGCCACCTGCGCGCCGAAGCCCTGACGAAGGGCGAGCTGCACCCGATGGACCCGGGCGAGGGGGCGCTGTAACGATGGCGGATCCTTCCTCGCGGGCGCCGCTCGGCGAAGGACCCTCCGGCAAGCCGCTGCCGCTCTCGGTCCGCTTGCTCGGCGCCGGGGTGCGCAGCGCCCGCAGCGTCGGCAAGGCCGCCGGCATCGATCGCGCCGTGGAGACCGCGGCCGAGGAGGCAATGGTCGCCGCGGTCGAGAGCGAGGCGGTGGAACGAGCGATCGCGCGGGTGCTGAAGGGGCCCGCCGTCGAAGAGGCGATGAACAGCGCCCTGGAGAGCGATGCGGTCAAGCACGCCCTGATCGACGCCCTTGACAGCGAGCTGGTAGACGAGGTCTGGCGCCGGCTGCTGGCCAGCGATGAGGCACAGCGGCTGGTCGAGCGGATCGCCGAGGCGCCGGAGATTCGCGCCGCGATCAGTGCTCAAAGCATGGGTCTGATCGAGGACGTCGGCCACACGATCGGCAACGGCACCCGCCGGCTGGACAGCGTCGTCGAGCGCATCGTGCGGCGGATCTTCTTCAGGAAGCGCCGCGCCGAGCCGACCGACCGCGCTGGCGCCGTCACCCGCGGTCTCGCCTTTGGCCTCGACGTGCTGATCGTCAACCTCGGCTTCTCGGGGCTGGCTGCGGTGGCGGCCCTGATCGCGTCGGCCTTCAGCGGCAACGGCAGCGGCGTATCCAACTTCGCGTTGGCCGCCGGCACGACCCTCTGGTTTGCCCTTGGAAGTCTTTACCTGGTCGGCTTCTGGTCGCTGGCGGCGCAGACGCCCGGTATGCGCTTCGTCGGAATCAGGCTCGCGGTCGAGGGACGCGGCCTGCCCCTTGGCCGCTCGATCAAGCGGCTGATCGGGATGGCGTTGGCGACGATTCCTTTCGGTCTTGGATTCCTCGGCATCTTCTTCGACGGGCGGCGCCGCGCCTGGGATGACCGACTCAGCGGCGCTGATGTCCTCTACGAGGCCAACGAGCGTGCGACGGCGCCGTGGTCCCGGCTCGGCTCCCACGAGGTCCTCGCCGCGGATGCCCCCACAACGACGAAGGCCCCGGACTCACCGGGGCCTTCGGTCGCAGCGCGGGGGCGACTTGCCTAGCTGACGACGACTTCGGGGCCCTCGGAGAGCTTGTAGACGATGATGATCGAGAGCGCGAAAATCGCCAGCGACCAGAACGGGTAGGCCGGGATCGAGAGCAGGGCCCCGATCGCGTTGAGCGAGGCGACGACGATGCCGAACCAGCGCCCGAACTCGCCTCCGGAGAAGAGCGAGAACGCGGCGATCAGCTCGAAGACGCCGAGGATCAGGATGATCCAGCCCCAGGTATGAAGGCCGCTGATGATGAAGGTGCCGCTGTCGGTGAAGAACTTCGAGTCGCCGATCGCGGCGATGCCGTAGATGATGTTCAAGACGCCTGCGATCAGCAATAGAACGCCGGCGAATACCCACCAGCCGCTTAGAGTGCTCTCCTCGGTCATGCGTAACCCTTTCGTCGCAACTAGGCAGAGAACATATGCGGCGATCTATTTCCGCGCACAGGCGAAACTCCTGCTCTAGCGCTGGATCTTGCATAGTCTCAGGGCCATGGATCTGGTGCGAACGCCGGAGGAGAGCCTGGAGGGACTGCCGGACTTCCCCTTCGAATCGAGCTATAGGGAGATCGATGGGCTGCGGCTGGCCTACCTCGATGAGGGGGAGGGCAAGCCGGTGGTCTTCTTTCACGGCGAGCCGACCTGGTCGTTCCTCTGGCGCAAGGTGATCCCGCCGGTCCGCGACGCCGGCTATCGCTGCATCGCCCCGGACTACGCCGGCTTTGGCCGCTCCGACAAGCCAACAGATCTCGGTTGGTACACCTACGATCGCCACGTAGAGCTCGTCTCGACGCTGCTCGAGGAGCTCGACGTGCGCGACGCCACCGCCGTCGTCCACGATTGGGGTGGGCCGATCGGGCTGCGGCTCGCCGTCGAGCACCCCGACCGCTTCTCGCGCCTCGTGATCATGGAGACCGGCCCCTTCACCGGCCAGCAGCGGATGAGTGATCTCTGGCTTCAGTTCCGCGAGTTCGTCCGCGAGAATGCCGACGTGCCGGTCGGGATGCTGGTTCGCGGCGGCTGTAAGGAAGATCCTGGTGACGAGGTGATCGCCGCCTACGAAGCGCCCTACCCGAGCCCGGAGTCGAAGGCCGGGCCACGCGCCTTTCCGCTGATCTTGCCGACTGAGCCCGACGCGCCCGGCGCCGCCGAGGGCAGGGCGGTGGCCGATGCGCTGCGCGAGGACGAGCGGCCGACCCTGCTCCTCTGGGCCGACTCGGACCAGGTCCTGCCCTTCTCGATCGGCGAACGGGTCTCCGAGCAACTCAACTTCCCTGCCCCGATCCCGATCGCGAACGCCGGCCACTTCCTACAGGAGGACGCGGGACCGGAGATCGGCCGTCTCATTGCCGACTGGCTCGGCTGACCGCGGCGCGCAGTTCCCCATGCGAGCGCTCGCCGAGCAGGTCCACCCGGCGCGGCGGCCCATCGTCTTCCAACCAGGTGACGGTGCCAGGCCAGTAGGGGCCTGGGGGAGCGCCCGGGTGGTGGAGCGCGTCCGCAAAGACCCAGCTGCCGGTGTTGTGCAGGCGGCCACCGCCGGGTAGCGGCCAGGCGGCATCGCCCTCTTCGGGGCCGGCCCGGTGGGTGTGACCGGTGATCACGTGGGCTGCCTCGACCTGAAGCCTGTGGGACATCTCGGTCGCGGCGGCGACGCCACTGCGGCTGATCGAGGTGGCTGAGACGTCGGCCTCGAAGTCGGCCCGGACGAGCCGGTTGAGCAGCCAGACACCGGCTGGGATCCCGGCCGAGATCGCCGCCTTGGCGGTTGCCTCTCGCATTCGGCTGCCGTTGCGCCGCCGGCCCGAGATCGAGCGCCAGGCACGTTCGGAGGGCCGGAACGGCTTGTCGCCGAGGCCGGCCTCGGCGAAGCCGAAGAAGAATCCGTAGATCGGGCGTAGGACCCGCTCGTAGTCCGCGGGCGTCGCCGGGGTGGGTGGGCGGCCCCCGGATCGCATCAGCGCTGCCGCGGCGATGCACTCCAGGCGCGGCAGGCTCATGTGGCAGTCCATGTAGTGGCCGTGGGTCGCGTAGACGTCGTCGCGCAGCCAGACCCCTGGATAGGCGATGCTGAGCTCTGCGTCGCCGAGCCAGGCGGCGAGGTGGGCGGCCGGTCCGCTGGTTGGTAGAGCGCGGTGCTCGAAGCCGAGGCCGGTGCCGCTCAGCGCGACCTCTTCGAGCAGCGGCTCGGCCAGACGGTGGTCGTGGTTGCCGGGCACCAAGACGATGCGCCGGCCGGCCATAGCCTTGCCCAGCTCCTCGAAGAACGGTCGGACGAGGTCCAGCACCCGGGCCAGCGGCAGGTCGCGCAGCTCCAGCGCATCGCCGAGCAGGACGAGGCGCTCGGCGCCGCGGACCTCCTCGAGCAGCAGCTCCCGAATCGCCGGGTCACGGGCGATGTCCTCGCCAGTCGCGCTGCCCAGGTGGAGGTCGGAGACGATCGCGGTGCGCATCCGGGCAAACTAGCGGTGCAACGCTTTCTCCCCCTGCGCGCTGGTCGATATCGCCGACGGCGTGCGCTGCCAAAGAATGGCCGGACGACGGACGCTCCGTCTGGCTGCTCAGCCAGTCTCCTGGCTAGACTTTTCGAATGGCCGCACTGAGCGAAGAGCGTCTCGCACTTGTCGACGGCATCGAGATCGCCTACCAAGAGGTGGGGGACCCGGATGCCGCTCCGCTGATGCTGGCAATG
>Ga0136846_1223444_pt1 | contig 12271 bp, 13 predicted proteins | sample HopSoiMetagenom2_FD_96841 | JGI IMG/M metagenome (GOLD analysis project Ga0136846, IMG submission 96841) | Grasslands soil microbial communities from Hopland, California, USA - 2 Assembly 2016 (version 4) | ecosystem: Environmental > Terrestrial > Soil > Grasslands | place: USA: Hopland...
AGCGCCAACGCCGCGGCGATGCCGGCCTCGCCCGAGCGCAGGCGAGAGCCGGTGAAGAGCACGAGCAGCAGCGTGGCGAGCCCGCACCATGCCACGTAGAGGCGGGCGGCGAATTCCTCGGCGCCGAAGACGCTCATCGCCACCGCGCTGCCCCAGTACTGCAGCGGCGGCTTCTCGAAGTACTTGATGCCGTTCAGGCGGGGCGTGACCCAGTCGCCGCTCGCGACCATCTCGCGCGAGATTTCCGAATAGCGGCCCTCGTCGGGGTTGGCGAGCGGGCGCCCGAGGTTGTCGATGCCCACGGCCAGCGCCACCGCGGCGAGGATCCAGAGGGCTGCGCGGCGGAGCACCAAGCGCTATCCCGCGAGGAGGACCACCACGGCGCCCGCGCCGCCGTGGTGGGCGCGTGGCTCCACGAACGCGAGGACGTCGTCGCGGCGCATGAGCAGCTTGCGGATGCGGCCCTTCAGAACCGGCTCGCGTCCACGCGACCGCAGGCCCTTGCCGTGCACGATGCGCACGCAGCGCAGGCCGTGGCGCCGCGCCTCGGCGAGGAATTCGCCGGTGGCGTGCGCCGCCTCCACGGAATTGAAGCCGTGGAGGTCGAGGTCGTCCTGGATCACCCAGTGCGTGCGCCGCAGGCGGCGCAGGATGTCGCGGGGCAGGCCCGGGCGCAGGTACGAAGCGTCTTCCTCGACCTCGGCCTCGTCATCGACGATGGATCGGGCGAGCTCCTCGATCACCGCGCGCTCGTCCTCGTGCCGTTTGACCGGCACTGGTGGGGCGGGCGTTCGGAACGGCTCCACCCGGTTCGGCGCGCGGATGGGCCGCACGTCGTGCATTGCGTCGCGGAACGTGTCGTCCCGCTTTTCCTTCACCCGAGGCTCTCGAGGTACTTGTCCGCGTCGAGTGCCGCCATGCAGCCCGTCCCCGCGCTGGTGACGGCCTGGCGGTAGACGTGGTCCTGCACGTCGCCCGCGGCGAACACGCCCGGCACGCTGGTGGCGGTCGCGTTGCCCGCGAGCCCGCTGCGGGTGACGATGTAGCCGTCCTTCATGTCGAGCTGGCCCGCGAAGATGTCGGTGTTGGGCTTGTGGCCGATGGCGATGAAGCAGCCCGAGAGCTTGAGGTCCCGCGTCGCGCCGCCCTGGGTGGACTTGATCCGCACTCCCGTGACGCCCGATTTGTCGCCCAGCACCTCGTCCAGCGTGTGGTTCCACTCGATCGCCACCTTGCCCTCGTCGCGCCTGGCGAAGAGCTTGTCCTGCAGGATCTTCTCCGAGCGCAGCTTGTCGCGCCGGTGGATGAGCGTCACGTGCCTCGCGATGTTCGAGAGGTAGAGCGCTTCCTCCACCGCGGTGTTGCCGCCGCCGACCACGCAGACGTCCTGTCCCTTGTAGAAGAACCCGTCGCAGGTGGCGCAGCCCGAAACCCCCTTGCCCATGAACTGCTGCTCGGAGGGCAGGCCCAGGTACATCGCCGAGGCGCCGGTCGCGATGATGAGCGCATCGCACGTATAGGTGCCCGAGTCACCCACCAGCGTGATGGGCTTGTCCTTCAGCTTCGCGGTGTGGATCTGGTCGAAGACGATCTCCGTCTCGAAGCGTTCGGCGTGCTTCAGGAACCGGTCCATGAGCTCCGGCCCCTGCACGCCCATGGCGTCGGCGGGCCAGTTGTCCACGTCCGTCGTGGTCATCAGCTGCCCGCCCTGCGCAAGGCCGGTGATGAGGACGGGCTTCAAATTCGCCCGGGCCGCGTACACCGCGGCCGAATAGCCCGCGGGACCCGAGCCCAGGATGAGGAGGCGCGAATGTCTTGTCGTCATGGAGGGGAGGTAAATGCTGCCGAATTTGCCGCGTTAAACCCCGATTATCGCATCCGGCCCCCCGCGCCATGTGCCTGTATTTAAGGCGGTTAATGAGGAGGCTGGCCTAAGCATTTGACAACCAAGGGTTTTTTCGGTATTTACAACCCTATATGTCTGCTCCACCGAAGCGCGCCGCCATCGGCGAGCGCACCATGGCCCTGAAGGCGGTGCCGTTCTTCACGCAGCTCAACGATCGCGAGCTCGATGTGGTCCGCGCGGTGGCCGCGGAAAAGACCTATCCGAAGAATGCGGTGGTCCTCACCGAGGGCGAGATGGGCGACTCGCTCTACATGATCCAGAGCGGCAAGGTGAAGGTCTTCATCGGCGACGAGGAAGGCCGCGAGATCATCCTGAAGATCCTGGGCGCCGGCGACTTCTTCGGCGAGATGTCGATGATCGACAAGCAGCCGCGCTCGGCGTCGGTTACCACGAGCGAGGCCTCGACCTTCCTCGTGCTGACCCACGCCGCATTCGAAAAGTGCGTCGAGCAGGCCCCGCGCATCGGCAACATGGTCATGCGGATGCTCGCGCAGCGCGTGCGCGAGGCCGACCGCAAGATCGGCACGCTCGCGCTCATGGACGTGTACGGGCGCGTGGCAAGCACGCTGCTCGAGCTTTCGGTCTACAGCAACGGCAAGCTCATGGTGGCCGAGAAGCTCTCGCAGCAGGACCTCGCCAACATGGTGGGCGCCTCGCGCGAAATGGTGAACCGCATCCTGAAGGACCTCTCGGATCGCGGCTTCATCTCCATCGAGTCGAAGGCCATCACCATCATCAACAGAGAGCTGCCGCCATCGCTGTAGTTGCCCAAAAAGCTCCGTTGAGTCCCCGGCTCGGGCGCGTGTTGCGCGAGGCGGGATGGATCCTCCTCCTCGGAATCGGTTGCTGGCTCGCCCTGGTGCTCGCGTCGTATCACCGCGGCGACCCGGGCCCCTTCTTCAGTGGAACCGGCGAAGCCGTGCTGAACAAGGGCGTTGCCACCGGCGCATGGATCGCCGAGGCGCTGCTGTACCTCTTCGGGGTGTCGGCATGGTGGTGGGTCGCGCTCGCGGCGATCGGAATCCATCGGCTGTACCGCCGCGTCGAGGAGTGGGACCTCCTCAACCGGCACACGCTCGCCGTAACCCTCATCGGATTCGCGCTGCTCCTCGCCTCCAGCTCGACGCTGGAAGCGATGCGGCTGCATTCGCTGCCGGCGCAGCTGCCGCAGGCGCCGGGCGGGGTGCTGGGCCGCGTCCTCGGGTCGTTCGCCGCCGCTGCCTTCGGCTTCACCGGGGCCACCCTGATGCTCTTGATGGTGATGGCGGCTTCCTTCAGCCTCTTCACCGGCCTTTCGTGGCTGCGTTTTTCCGAGCGGGTCGGCGCCGGTGTCGAGTGGGCGTACGGCGCCCTTCGCGCGCGCATCGAGGCGCGCCGCGATCGCGAGGAGGGCAAGCTCGCGGCCCAGGAGCGCGAGGAGAAGGTCGAGGAGGCGAAGAAGCTCCTCGAGGACCACGAGCCGATCCGCATCGAGATGCCGCCGCCCGTGATCCAGAAGAGCGAGCGCATCGTGCGGGAGAAGCAGGTGCCGCTCTTCGCCGACCTGCCGGACTCGCCGCTGCCGCAGCTCGCGCTGCTGGACGCGCCCGACACCCACATCGAGCGGCCGACCGCCGAGACGCTCGAATACACCTCGCGCCTCATCGAGCGAAAGCTCCTCGATTTCAACGTGCAGGTGAAGGTCGTCGCGGCTTATCCGGGGCCCGTGATCACGCGCTACGAGATCGAGCCCGCGGTGGGCGTGAAGGGCGCGCAGGTCGTGAACCTCGCGCGCGACCTCGCGCGGGCGTTGTCCGTCATGGCGATCCGCGTCGTGGAGACGATCCCCGGCACCTCGTGCATGGGCCTCGAGATCCCCAATCCCAAGCGCGAGATCGTGCGCCTTTCGGAGATCGTGGGCTCCCAGGCCTACGCCGACATGCACTCCAAGATCACGTTGGCGCTCGGCAAGGACATCACCGGCAAGCCGGTGTGCGCCGACCTCGCGAGGATGCCGCACCTGCTCGTCGCCGGCACCACCGGCTCGGGCAAATCGGTCGCGATCAACGCGATGATCCTGTCGCTGCTCTACAAGGCGACGCCCGGCGAGGTGCGCCTCATCCTCATCGATCCCAAGATGCTCGAGCTGTCGGTGTACGAAGGCATCCCGCACCTGCTCGCGCCCGTGGTGACCGACATGCGCCAGGCGGGCGCGGCGCTCAACTGGTGCGTGGCGGAGATGGAGCGGCGCTACAAGCTCATGTCCGCCATCTCGGTGCGCAACCTCGCGAGCTACAACCAGAAGGTGCGCGAGGGCATCGACAAGAAGCAGCCGGTCAAGCATCCCTTCTCGCTCACGCCGGACCATCCGGAGGACCTCGAGCCGCTGCCGCTGCTGGTGGTCGTCATCGACGAGCTGGCTGACCTGATGATGGTCTCCGGCAAGAAGGTGGAGGAGCTCATCGCCCGCCTCGCGCAGAAGTCCCGCGCTTCGGGCATCCACCTGATCCTCGCCACGCAGCGCCCGTCGGTGGACGTGATCACCGGCCTCATCAAGGCGAACGTGCCGACGCGCATCGCGTTCCAGGTCTCGTCCAAGGTGGATTCGCGCACGATCCTCGACCAGATGGGCGCGGAGAGCCTGCTGGGGCAGGGCGACATGCTCTACCTCACGCCGGGCGGCGGGCTGCCCAACCGGGTGCATGGCGCCTATGTCGCCGATCCGGAGGTCCACCGCGTCGTGGAGTCGCTCAAGAAGCTGGGGGAGGCGCAGTACATCGACGGCATCCTCGACGAGCCCGAGGCGGAGCTGAACGCGGCGGGCGAGGGCGGTGTCTCAGGGGAAGCGGATCCCCTCTACGATCAGGCCGTGCAGATCGTGCTGCAGAACAAGCGCGCCTCCATCTCCCTCGTCCAGCGCCACCTGCGCATCGGCTACAACCGCGCGGCGCGGCTCATCGAGGACATGGAGAAGGCCGGGCTGGTCACGCCCATGGCGTCGAACGGGAACCGCGAGATCATCGTTCCTTCGCGGGAGAAATAATCTTGCTGAGAGTCTTGTGTGCGGGGGCGCTCGCCCTCGCGATCGCCGTTCCCGCCCTCGCTTCCGGCCTCGACGCTTTCCTCGCCTTCAATTCCTCCGCCAGGACCGCCACGGCGCGCTTCGAGCAGCAGGTGCTCGACCGCAACGGCAAGGTGGTCGAGCGCGCCGCGGGCACGTTTGCCTTCGCGCGTCCCGGCAAGTTCCGCTGGACCTACGAGAAGCCGAACAAGCAGCTGCTCGTGGGCGACGGGCAGAAGCTGTGGATCTATGACCCGGACCTGGCCCAGGTCACGGTGAAGCGCATCGACCAGGCGATTTCGTCCACCCCGGCAGCGCTGCTCGCCGGGAAGGACGACATCACGCGACTCTTCACCCTGAAGGATGCCGGCAGCGCGGACGGCCTCGATTGGGTGGAGGCGCTGCCCAAGGCCCAGGACACCGGCTTCGAGCGCGTGCGCCTGGGGCTGCAGGGCGGCACGCTCGCCGCCATGGAGCTCTATGACCAGCTCGGCGGCCGCACGATGCTGCGTTTCAGCGACCTCCGGGCGAACGCCCCGGTTGCCGCGGACACCTTCAAGTTCACGCCTCCCAAGGGCGCCGATGTGCTCGAGGACGCTCCCGCGCGGAAGTAGCTACGCCTGGAAGACGTCCTCGATGCGCAGCTTGAAAAGGCGCGCGATCTTGAACGCGAGCTCGAGGCTCGGGGAGTACTTCTCGGTCTCGATCGCGTTGATGGTCTGGCGCGACACTCCCAACTTGTCGGCGAGATCGGCCTGGGACCAACCGCGCTCGGCGCGGCGCTGGCGCAGGTCGTTGCGCATCTCAGCGATATCGCCGGCGTGCGACCAGCAGGCAGATCGCATACAACGCGGGGAGCGTTACCCACCAGTCGCGCATCGGCGGGAATTCCAGCCGGCCCGCGTGGGCGATGTCGAGCAAGCCGAGCCCCATCAACACGCAAATGGTCGTGGAGAAGGCGAGCGCAAGCGCGTCCAGCTGGATGAGGCGCTCCAGCTCGTCGGCGCGGCGGACCGCCCGTTGCACGACCCAGGCGAACGCGTAGAAGGCGAAGATCGGCGCGATCGAGGTCAGCACGGCCTCGACGGACCCGGCGCGCAGGTATTGCAGGGCGGCCCGCGCCGCGACGTACACGGCAAGCCAGAACGCCGCCGCCAGGGCCACCCCGGGCAAGGCGCCGCGCATCCGCTGCCGGCCCATGAGCTCCATGCGACGCTCCCTGTGTCAAGTAAACTTGACAAGACGATATGCCGCTGTCCCGACGCTGTCAAGCATGCTTTACATGGGTGCCGCCGTTGGATAATCCGCAAATGAGCTCATCGCGCGATCTTTTTGCCGCCTCGGGCGAGGTCGTCGTCCCGCTCGCCGAGCGCCTGCGCCCGAAGAGCGTCGAGGAGGTCGTCGGGCAGAAGCAGCTGCTGGGCGAGGGGCGGCCCCTGTGGGTGGCGCTGCGCTCCGGCAAGCCGCACTCGATGATCCTGTGGGGCCCGCCCGGCGTCGGCAAGACCACGCTCGCGCGGCTGATGGCCACCGCGTTCAACGCGGAGTTCATCGCCATCTCGGCGGTGCTGGCGGGGGTGAAGGAGATCCGCGAGGCGGTCGAGCGCGCGAAGCTCACGCGCGACCAGTTCGGCCGCGCCACCATCATGTTCGTGGACGAGGTGCACCGCTTCAACAAGTCGCAGCAGGACGCGTTCCTGCCGCACGTGGAATCGGGGCTGCTCACGTTCATCGGCGCCACGACCGAGAATCCGTCCTTCGAGGTGAACGGCGCGCTCCTGTCGCGGGCGCAGGTGTATGTGCTGGAGAGCCTCAAGCCCGAAGACCTCGACGAGCTGGCGCAGCGCGGCTTCGAGGCGGAAAAGCTCGACTCCACGGCCGATGCGCGCGCGCGCATCGGCGAGTTCGCCGACGGCGACGGCCGCCGTACGCTGAATCTCGTCGAGCAGGTGGCCCAGGCCGCGCGCGTCGAAGGCAAGCGCGGCGTGGACGTGGAGTTCGTGAACCAGGTCGCGCAGCGTGCCGGGCGCCGCTTCGACAAGGGCGGCGAGAACTACTACGACCAGATCTCGGCGCTCCACAAGAGCGTGCGCGGCAGTGACCCCGATGCATCGCTCTACTGGCTGGTGCGAATGCTCGATGGCGGCGTGGATCCGCGTTATCTGGCGCGCCGCATGATCCGCATGGCGAGCGAGGACATCGGCCTGGCCGATCCTCGCGCGCTCGACGTGGCGATCACTGCCGCAGACGTTTACGAGCGCCTGGGAACGCCCGAGGGCGAGCTCGCGCTGGCCGAGTGCGTGGTCTACCTGGCCGTCGCCGCCAAGTCGAACGCGGTCTATGCCGCATACAACGAGGCGAAGGCATTCGTCCAGCAGGATGGGACGCGTCCCGTGCCGCTGCACATCCGCAACGCGCCCACCAGGCTCATGAAGAACCTGGGCTACGGCAAGGACTACCGCTATGCGCACGACGAGGCCGAAGGCTACGCCGCCGGCGAGAGCTATTTCCCCGATGGCATGGAGCGGCCCACCTGGTATCGCCCGACCGATCGCGGGCTCGAAGCGAAGATCCGGGAGAAGCTCGAGCACCTGCGCTCGCTGGACGAGAACTCGAAGAAGCTAAAATGACGCCGGCATCCAACGACCTGATCCCATGCTCGACATCCAACTGCTCCGCAAGGACCTCCCCGCCGCCGTCGCGGGCCTGAAACGCCGCGGCTTCGCCTTCGACGAGGCCGCGTTCCGCTCGCTCGAGGAGGAGCGCAAGCGGCTGCAATCGCGCACCGAGGAGCTGCAGGGCAAGCGCAATGCGCTCTCCAAGCAGATTGGCATGCTCAAGGGCAAGGGCGAGGACGCCTCGGCAGTGATGAAGGAGGTCGGCGGGCTCGGTGACGAGGTCAAGGCGAACGAGACGGCATTGGGCGCGCTGCAGGAAAAGCTCAATGCGTTCGTGCGCGGCCTTCCCAACATTCCCCGCCCCGAGGTGCCCGAAGGCAAGACCTCCGACGACAACGTGGAGGTGCGCCGCTGGGGCGAGCCGCGAAAATTCGATTTCGCGGTGAAGGACCACGTCGACGTCGGGGCCGCCCTGGGCGGCATCGACTTCGAGACCGCCGCGAAAATCTCCGGCGCGCGCTTCTACGTGCTCAAGGGTCCGGTGGCGCGACTGCATCGCGCCATCGGCCAGCTCATGCTCCAGATGCATACCGAGGAGCACGGCTACACCGAGGTCTACGTCCCCTACATGGTGAACGCGAAGGCGGCGGACATGCCGACCTCGCTCGCGAAATTCCACGAGGACCTCTTCAAGATCGAGGGGCGGGACCTCTACCTCATCCCGACCGCGGAGTACCCGGTCACGAACTTCGTCGCCGACGAAATCGTCGATGCGAAGCAGTTGCCGCTCAAGTTCGTCGCCCACAGCCCGTGCTTCCGCTCGGAGGCGGGCAGCTATGGCAAGGACACGCGCGGCATGATCCGCGTCCACCAGTTCGACAAGGTCGAGATCGTGCGCATCGCCCGCCCGGAGACGTCGGCCGAGCAGCACGAGGAGCTGGTGCGCAACGCCGAGGCGGTGCTGCAGCGCCTGGAGCTACCGTACCGGACGATGATCCTGTGCACCGGGGACACCGGCTTCGCGAGCGCCAAGACCTACGACCTCGAGGTGTGGCTGCCCGGCCAGGGCGCCTACCGCGAGATCTCGTCGTGCTCGCTCTTCGAGGCCTTCCAGGCGCGGCGCGGCCAGGCGCGGTATCGCAACGAGCAGGGCAAGGTCGAGCCGGTGCATACCATCAACGGCTCGGGGCTGGCCATCGGCCGTACGCTCGTGGCCATCCTCGAGAACTACCAGGAGGCCGACGGATCCGTCACGGTTCCCAAGGCCCTGGTGCCGTTCATGGGCGGCGTCACGAGGCTCGCACGAAAAGCTTGAGCCGCAGGGACCAAAGAGACCGCGACGCCCATGACCACCCGCTTCATCGTGGTGCGACACGGCGAGACGCAGTGGAACGTCGAGCGGCGCATCCAGGGCGCACGCGATAGCGCGCTCACCGCTGCGGGCCTCGCCCAGGCCGACGCCATCGGAAAGCGCCTTGCCCGCGAGCGTTTCGACGTGTTGATCTCGAGCGACCTGGGGCGCGCACGCCAGACCGCGGAGCGCGTCGCCCTGCATACGGGGTTGCCGGTCCACGCCGACAAGCGCCTCCAGGAGCGCAACTTCGGCGCGGGCGAGGGGATGACCTACGACGAGATCGACCGCGCCTTTCCGGACGTCTTCTCCCGCGACCGCGACAGCAATCCCGACATCGTGATTCCGGGTGGCGAGAGCAGGCGGCAGTTCCACGATCGCGTGAAGGCCGCGTTCGAGGACCTCGCGCGGCAACACGACGGCAAGCGGGTGTGCGTCATCACGCACGGCGGCGTGCTATCGACGCTCTATCGCGTCGTCCACGACATCCCCGTGGCGCACGCGCACCGCGTGACCATCAGCAACGCCTCGTACAACGCGATGGCCTTCGATGCCGACGCCTGGACCCTCGAGGCGTGGGACGAGACCGATCACTTGCCCGGCGCCGCCCCCTTCGTCGAGAGCTGATCGGGTTCCGCGACGCCCGGCACCGGCGTGTCCCGCGGATTCATGCGGGCGAGGATATCGTAGTAGTTGCGCACGTTGTCCACGAGCTGCATCGCCTCGCCCCCGCGCGCATAGCCGTGCTTGAGCTGCTGGAACGACTCGGGATCGGCGAGGCGCGGCAGCACCTGCCGCACGTCTTGCCATTTGTCCGGGTTGAGGCCGCTCTTCTGCGCCAGGACGCGGGCGTCCTCCATGTGTCCCAGGCCCAGGTTGTACGCCGCGAGCGCGAGCCAGGTGCGGTCGGGCTCCGGAATGCGCGGGGAAACGGCCTCGCGCAGCAGCGCGAAATAGCGCGATCCACCGATGATGCTTTCGCGCGCGTCGATCCGGTTCGCGATCTGCAGGCGGTCGGCGGTCTCGTCGGTGAGCATCATGAGTCCGCGCACGCCGGTGGGCGAGGTCGCGGCCGGATCCCAGTGCGATTCCTGGTAGCCCAGCGCCGCGATGAGCCGCCAGTCGATGCCGCTCACGCGCTCGGCCTCCTCGAAGTGCGGCCGCAGCTTCGGCAACTGCGCGCCGATCTTCTCCAGCAACGCCTCGGAGTCGATCGCCGAGATGCGGGTGGCGTGGCCGTAGTAGCGATCGACGAGCCTCTTCAGCGTGCCGTCCTTGCGGATGCGATCGAAGAAGGGGCCGGCCGCGTTGAGGATGCGCCGCTTGTCCACGGGCGACACGAGCCACGCATAATCCACCGGCTTGCCCAGGTTGAAGGCGACTTCCAGCTGCGGGAAGAATCGCTTGGCGAGCGTGAGGCGGTTCGATTCGACGAGCGCGTAGTCCAGGGTGCCGTTGGCGACGCGCTCGAGGAGGTCGCCGGTCGAGGTGCCGGGCGGCAGGCGCTCGATGTTCAACTGGGTTGGCAGCGGCGTGGGGCTGGAGATGAGGTACTCGGCGACCGATTCATCGATCACGCCCACGCGCTTGTCCGCGATGTCGCTGATCGACCTGGGCTTGGGGCCGTCGCCCGCGCGCCCGACGACCTGGTGCTGGGTGGTGAAGTACGAAGGCCCCCACGCAAGCCCGCCCGGAAAGTCGAAGTGGCGCGCGAGCGCGGCCGCGGCGAGGTGCGCCTGGCCGTTGCGCAGTTCCTTGTCGATTCGCGCGGGATTTTCCGCGAGCAGGAATTGCGCCTTCGCGCCCAGCTCCTTCGCGAAAAGGCTGGCTAAGTCGTACTCGAAGCCGCTCGCGAGGCCCTGCGCGTCCTCGAAGTAGGTCGCCGGGCCGTTCAGCGTGAGAACGACCAGCTCGCCCGATTGCGCGACCGGCGGCACGGGCCTCGGGGCCTCTTCGCACGCTGGCGCCAAGCAGGCGATGAGGAGCGTGAAACACAGACGCGCCTTCATGGCGAAGTAGTTTACTGCGATAATGCAGCGCGCAAGCCAAGAGACGTCATGCCCAAAGTCTTCGCCATCGTGCCCGCCGCGGGCCAGGGCACGCGGATCGGGGACGCCGTTCCCAAGCAGTATTTGCCGGTCGGCGGAAAGCCCCTCATGTTCCACTGCATCGAGGCGCTGGCCGCCGTCACCCGCGTGAGCTGCGTCTGCGTGGTGCTGTCGCCGCTCGACCGCCATTGGGCCCAGCACGACTGGAGCGCCTTTCCCGACAAGATCGAGCCCGTCTTCGCGGGAGGCGGGCACCGTGCCGAGACCGTCCGCAATGCGCTCGACCACCTGGGAGATCGCGTCGCGAAGGACGACTGGGTCCTGGTGCACGATGCGGCACGCCCATGCATCACGACGGAGCTGGTGGACCAATTCCTGGACGAGGTCGGCGACGACCTCGTCGGCGGGCTGCTCGCCATGCCCGTGGCCGAGACGCTCAAGAGCGCCGACGAGAACCTGCGCGTCGCCGCCACCATCCCTCGACTCCACCTGTGGCGGGCGCAGACGCCGCAGATGTTCCGCTGCGACCTGCTGCGCCGCGGGCTCGGCGTGCGCCCCGACGCCACCGACGAATCGCAGGCCGTGGAGGCGATCGGATACAGCGCCCCGCGCCTGGTGCAGGGCGAGAACAGCAACATCAAGGTCACGTTCGCGGAGGACCTCTTCCTCGCGGAGATGATCCTCAAGCGCAAGGGCCGGGTGCCGATGTGAGGATCGGCCAGGGCTTCGACGTGCACGCGCTCGTCGCGGGGCGGCGCCTCGTGATCGGCGGCGTCGAGATCGCCCACGACAAGGGCCTCCTCGGCCACAGCGACGCGGACGTCCTGCTGCACGCCATCTGCGACGCGCTGCTGGGCGCGGCGGCCCTGGGGGACATCGGCAGGCACTTTCCGGACACCGACCCGCGCTACAAGGGGATCGACAGCCGCGAGCTGCTTCGGCATGTGGCGGCGCTGCTGAAGAGCCGAGGCCTGAAGCCGGCGAGCGTGGATGCGACGATCGTCGCTGAAGCGCCGCGCATGGCGCCGCACATCCCGGCGATGGCGGCGAACATCGCCGCCGACCTGGGGGTCGCGGTGGGCGGGGTGAACGTGAAGGCCACCACCACGGAAAAGCTGGGGTTCACCGGACGCGCAGAGGGCATCGCCGCACAGGCGATCTGCCTCGTCGAATAGGCTGGCCACGAGCCGGCTGGAGGAGCAAATGCAGGCTTTCCAGGAACCGTCGCGCAGCTGGGCTGCCGCGCACGAGATCGAGTCCATGCTCGACGTGCGCTCGAGCGACGCGCTCGCGTCCTGGCTCGCCGAC
>Ga0136846_1234070_pt1 | contig 12271 bp, 7 predicted proteins | sample HopSoiMetagenom2_FD_96841 | JGI IMG/M metagenome (GOLD analysis project Ga0136846, IMG submission 96841) | Grasslands soil microbial communities from Hopland, California, USA - 2 Assembly 2016 (version 4) | ecosystem: Environmental > Terrestrial > Soil > Grasslands | place: USA: Hopland...
GAACAAAAAATTAGGACACTTATCGAGGAAACGCGCATCGTCACATTAAGAACTCGCTTCGTGTCGAGTTCCTCCAGTTTAAGCCACGGTAAACTCACAACATTTGGACTGAGCATTTTAGAAAAATTTCCCATCTTTACATCTGGGTATTTTATCTCCTGGAAAATATTTTGGATTCCCCTTTTTCTGCCCGGCGGATACGGTCCGCGACACGAGTACCCGCAAGAACAGCGGCGCCTGTGTGATCGTCAAACCCGGTGCCTTGTTGCTACGCTGCCCGGAATGGAAACGTGCCATTGCGTATAAACTTGATACATGACCACGGCCACCCTGAACTCCCTTTCCAATGCCGCGTCTTCCTACCTGCGCTCGGCAATGCACCAGCCCATCCGCTGGCATGAGTGGGGCGAGGAGGCGTTTGCAACTGCCAAGCGGGAGAACAAGCCCATTCTGCTCGACATCGGCGCCGTGTGGTGCCACTGGTGTCATGTGATGGATCGCGAGTCGTACGAGAATCCGGAGATCGCGCAGATCGTCAACGAGCGCTTCATTGCCATTAAAGTGGATCGCGATGAGCGTCCTGATGTCGACAGCCGATATCAGGTTGCGGTGCAAGCTATCAGCGGACAGGGCGGCTGGCCGCTCACCGCTTTCCTCACCCCCGAAGGCAAGCCATTTTTCGGCGGAACCTATTTTCCGCCTGAGGACTATTACGGCCGACCCAGCTTCCGCCGAGTGCTGGTGTCGATCTCCGACGCCTATCGCGAAAAAAACGCCGACGTCATGGAGCAGTCGAAGCTAGTCGAGAGCGCAATCTCACATTCCGAGTCGTTTGCCGGAAAGAATGGCGACTTCTCTCCCGCCATCATTCAGGAAATTATCGCCGCCGGAACGAAGATGTTTGACGAGACCCACGGCGGCTTTGGCAACGCGCCCAAATTTCCTCATCCATCCATTCTTGACCTGATGATCGATCAGTTCGCGCGCTCGGGTGACGACAAACTGCGCCATGTTTTCACCACTACGCTCGAAAAGATGGCGCGTGGCGGCGTCTATGACCAGCTCGCCGGAGGTTTTCACCGCTATTCGGTCGACGAGCGCTGGGTTGTCCCGCACTTCGAGAAGATGGCATACGACAACTCTGAGCTGCTGAAAAATTATGCGCACGCCTATCAGGCGACCGGCGACAAGTTTTTTGCGGAAGTGGCGCGCGACATCGTTCGCTGGATGGACGAATGGCTCAGCGACAGAGAGCGTGGCGGCTTCTACGCCTCGCAGGACGCCGACATTTCACTCGACGATGACGGCGACTACTTCACTTGGACCAAAGCCGAGGCCGAGGCAGCTCTTTCGGAAGACGAAGCTCGGGTTGCGGGCCTTCATTACGACATCAACGAAGTCGGCGAGATGCACCACAATCCAGCCAAGAACGTGCTTTACCAGCGCGCGCCTTTGGCCCAGATTTCCACTCGGCTGAAAATTTCTGAAGAGCAAGTGAACGAATTGCTCCGCTCCGCCAGGCAGAAAATGTATGCCGCGCGATTGCAACGCCCCACGCCTTATATTGACAAAACGATTTACGTGAACTGGAACGCCCTCAGCGTATCCGCCTACCTGCGAGCGGCCAGCGTTCTAGGCCTCGACGATGCGCGCAAGTTTGCATTGCGGTCGCTTGACCGGATTTTGGCCGAGGCATGGAATTCCGAATCCGGCCTCAAACATGTTGTAGCTTACTCTGACGCAAAAACCCGCGAAACCGCCGGCTTCCTTGAAGACTACGCCGCCACCGCGATCGCCTGCCTTGATGCCTACGAAGCGAGCGCTGACCTGAGCTACTTCCGCATCGCCAAAGAAATCGCCGATCAGATGATTCGCAGGTTCTACGATTCCACGTCAGGCGGCTTCTTCGATTCTGAACCCGGAGTCGCAGCCGAAGGCGTTCTCGGTACTCCACGAAAGCCGTTTCAAGACTCGCCAACTCCTGCGGGAAATTCGCTGGCTGTGATTGCGTTACTGCGCTTGCACGGCTACACCGAAGATCCCGGATACCGGAACAAGGCCGAACAAACTTTGGAGTTACCCGCAGGCGTCGCGGGCCAGTACGGAATTTTCGCTGCGACTTACGGAATTGCAGCCGTACATTTTTCAACTCCGCACACCCAGATCGTAGTGATCGGCGACGACGATGCTGCCGACAGTCTGTATCGCGAAGCAATTTCGTCCGCTGGTCTGACGACGGTTTGCTTGAAACTGAAGTTCAGCCAGGCAGTGGCGCAGAACCTTCCGCCATCTCTCGCTGCCACCGTGACTCAATTGCCGGCGCTCGGCCAGGGCAAGTCATTCGTCGTGGTCTGTTCCGAATTCAGTTGCAAGCCGCCGGTGCATACTGCGGAACAACTGAAAGAACTTCTGGTGAAGGAGCTTCTGGCGGCGCGAAATTCGGCCGCATAACAATTCAGCCACCAACAGTTCGCCCAAAAATAAAAAGAGGGTTGTCCAATGCTTTCGCAGTGTCCAACCCACAAAGTATCAAACCGGTTTAACCCAGCGTGACACTACTTCGTTCGGCTTACTTACCGTCTGCGCAATGACCCGGACTGCACAGAGGTGCAGGACCGTAGTGTGATGCAGTGCTGATCGGGGCTGCCATTGCCAAGCAAGTGCAAGCCACGGCTACCACCAGGACTAATGTCCTGACCGCACGTTTCATGGTCTTTCTCCTAACATGCGGGTTCCCTGGGAGCGGAAACCCTAGTTGCAGGGAATTATATCCCGCGTGTCAAGACACACCCGTGCGCAAGCATGTTCGGAGATCGAAAACCTGGAAGCGCCAGCGAATCAGGCGCTGTCTTGCGCCTTGGAAAAGGCGCGGTCCACCATGTCCTCAAACATCGGAATTAACGATTCGGAACCGGAGTGAACTTGGATATCCGAAAGCGCTTCCTCCCAACGCTGAGGCACAAGCACTGGAACTCTAAACTCGCGGCGATTCAGGACTGAATAAAATAACCAGACAATCACGCCGCAGTTGAAGGCGCCCATATTAATCCAGTTCGTAATTTCGATGGAGACATGTGCTCCAGAAAATAGCGCATAGGTAAACAGTTCCACCCCGGCGTAAACACCGAAGCCCATCGCAATTCCGAAGCTCTGGCGCTTCCACGACACACCCAGGTGCTTACAGAACGCCAGAAGGAACAGCACGATTCCGCACTGAATTACGCGAACGCACCGCTGCACTACCAGCACGGTTTCCGCCAGAGGATCTTTCCAGCTCGGGCTGGTTGAGATCAGCACCACCGAGACCAACAGCATTACCAGTGCCGCCCATTTGAAGAGCGCCGTCCCAAGATCTTTCAGCGCATGATATGGGCGGAAGACATCAACGAACACTTCATGAATAATTTTGAATTCCAGCGAGAGGCTTACTCCAATCCCGATCCAATAGGTGTAAAAATACGCCGCGTAACTTCCCCAACGGTTCACCGGAAATGCGACCAGGAAAAACAGTATCTGTGAGATGGTGAAGGCGAAGAACGCGGGAAAGTCCTTGTACAGCCTGCGGCGGAACATCACGATCGCCACTGCGGCCTGCAACACCGGCTGTAAAACCCAGAGCGCAAGCTGGATGTGGGGGCTGGACATTGTTCTTCCCGGAGGTCGCTGACTCGGAACCTCCTGCTTTCTGGGTGGAACATTAGCAGCTTTGTAGATGGTTACCTATGAACTGAGGTAACCAAAGTTTTGGTTACCATGAGTGCCTAATCGGCAAACACGAAGTAGGAGGTAGCCCACATCGCGGCGGGGATCGTTCCCCTCTTCTGAGCGGTGAAAACCAGACTGTAGTCAGTCGAGCCGGCCAAAGTCTCAAGTATCGAGGCCTCTGACTTGGGGGTGATCGTGGCCATATGTTGCAGAAAGCCTTCCACATCCTCGACGCCGAGGTAGTCCTGCGAAACAAATGAGAGGAAGACGTTCTCCTGCGTGAGACGCCAGGCCAGCGAACTGGCTAGCGAGACCATGCGTTCGTAAGCCGCGGCCGGAAGTGCCCCCGGAGCCGGATTGTCGAAGACCACTCGCAGCCGTCGGTCATCCTCACGCGAAAACTCCCGGATTTTCAATGAACCCGACTTGGCCGTAGCCTTCCAGTCCACAAATCGCGCCGAGTCCTCAGGAAGCGCTTCCCGAATTCGATACAAATCGGCGCCGCGCCCGCGCAGGTAGGCCTCCAGCTTTCCACTCAGCACCGGCAGAAGTTCAACCACATCCTCAGAGTTCGTCAGCTCCGGATACACCAGAACTTCCCGCGCCAGCGCCACTCTGCGAGTCTTCACCAGAAACGCGAATGGGAATCGGGTTGAGAGACTGAATCGCTCCTGATATCGACCACGGCGGGTGAAGTTCAGCTTCACTTCTGCCTGCAGTGCGGTTCCAGGAAGCAACATCGGAAAATAAGCCGATTCGTGAAATACACCCGAAGGCACGCCCTCGTTCACCCGGCGAAGTTTGCGATCGGGCAATTGCAGCCACTGACGCTCCGGCGGACGCCACGGCGGCACCGGAAACGTCGTCGCCACCCAGCGCCAGCGCTTGCGTTCTTTTTTCTTGTCAGCGGGAACGGCGGAAATAGAAAGCGATGGCAGCCACCTTCGCGGGTTGCGGACGCTGACCGTCGCCTGCACCTCGGTCCCGGCAAAAATGTGGTCGGGAATTTTGAGGTCGAGCTCCAGCCCACGCAAACCGGCGGCGGAAGCGATTCCCGAAACAATGATCGAGGCCAGCATGGCAGCAACAATGATGTAAAGCAGATTGTTGCCGGTATTGAGTGCCGCAATTCCAATCAGCAACACCACTATCGCGTACAGAGCACCCGCTCGGGTGACTTCAAAGTCGAGCGCTTCTCTCACCCTTCGCGCACCTACTCGGCGGGCAAGATACGGCACCGTTCCCAATCCGACGCCGGTCGCGATCAGCAGTGACAGGGAGGCCAAGACCACGGTTCCCACAACATTGCCCGCATCCCGCGCAACGGTCGAAAAGATGGCGGCGCCGAAGGCCATGGCTAATCCCAGCCCGGCCAGCAGAAAGCGCAGCCACGCTCCCGAATTCTCCGAGCGGAATGCCTCCAAGATCCGGCCGAATCGTGCCGGCGGCTCTCCGGATGGATTACCTAACGCCATATCTGCCAAAGTGCATTGAGCCTAGCATCGAAACTTAGCGCTGTCAGGTTACTTCCCGCATGGCCTGCTCGCTTGGTGTGGAAGCTCCATTCAAAAAATCCAGCGCGATCCTGCAGAACTCTTCCGGGCATTCTTCATACGGCAAGTGACCGGCCCCATCGATAACCGCGGTCTTTGTCTTTGCGCTCCCTAAGCTGCGGCTCAGCGAATCCATTGAGGACATATCGACCAACCGGTCGCGGCTTCCCCAAACCAGCAATGTCGGAATGTCCTTCAGTTTGGGTATCGCTTCCCGGAATTCCTGCATATCGTAATGCCAGGTTTTCACAAGGCGGACCGCATGCTCGAACACGCCCGGCCGCATCAACGGCAACGCATACCCGCGCAGTGAATCGGCGGTTGCGCGCCGATAGTCTCCGTACATCCGCCGCACGAAGTAAGTGTGCAGTGGACGCATGAGCCGCGCACCCACTGGAAATGCCGCCGCCACGAGTCGGTTCCGAAGCAAGCCAAGTCTTACACTGCCGATTCGCGACCAGGGATTGGCGGGCGAAACCAGAATCAATCGCCGCACCCGCGTCCCATTGCTTGCCGCAAAAATCACCGAAGTCGCCCCGCCGTAGGAGCTCCCCACCAGATCACACGACCCGATACCTACTGCGTCAACAAAGCCTGCCAACCGCTCGGCAGACGCGGCCAGCCGGGTATCCAGCGCCGGACTACATTCCGAGAACCCGGCTCCCGGAAGATCCGGCGCGAATACCTCGTATTTCTGTGCGAGAGTCGGGATCACCCGCCTCCAACTGAACGAGTAGCCCAGCAAACCATGCACTAAAACAATGGCCGGCCCCGACCCCATTCTCCAGAATCGAACCCGCGTCGCTCCCACGACAACCCACTCCTCCCCACAACCGGGCGGCAGCCCAGGCGAGATTTCCGCAACTTCGTTCGATACAGTCGGCATAATCTTCCGGCTCAGACAACTTTCCACAGCGCAGCTGGATTCTATTTGAACAGGTATCGCCTCTGTCGCTTCTTGTAAAGGGGAGCTTCGGCTCCCCGCTTTTTCCCTTCCCAATCTGAGCCATACAGCCACGTAAATAACGTTAAGGCATGTACTTACCAAATATCGGATAGTACTTCCAAAAAACATAATCTGCCGTTCATTCTGCTTCTATAATCCTGAAAGCGCTTACGAACATGGCACTTACACCGTCGAACCCGGACGCACTCTTGGCAAAGAACGTGCATCCTTCTTTCCAGACGCGTGTAATCGGGGTTCAGTCCGTACCTTCGCCGATGAACCGGGAATACCAAATTCGCTTCACAGCTGGCCTCTTGGCGCTGTTCACGGCGGCTGCAATCACCCTCGCCTGGATTAACTTCCGTAAAGAGAGCTTGTTTGTCGCCCCGTACGACGGCGCACGCTGGGTCGAACGCGACGGCAACATCGTGGCTGATCGCGTGGACGCAAATGGCCCCGCTTCCCGTTCCGGGATTAAGGCCGGTGACCGACTGGTTGCGGTCGACGGCAATTCGATGAGCCGCCCGGAATCGATTACGCGCCAGATGTATCAGGACGGCGTCTGGTCAAAGATTACCTACTCAGTGCTTCGTGGTTCGGTTCCGGTGGACGCAACAGTCATCCTCGTGCCCCGGGAACATGCTTCCAACGACTGGCTGCGGGCGATCGCGCTGATTTACCTTGGAATCGGGCTCTACGTCCTGTTCCGCCGCTGGACCGCCCCCGGCTCAACCCATTTTTATATTTTCTGTCTGGTGTCGTTCGCATTCCACGCCTTCCACTTCACCGGCAAGTTGAACTCGTTTGATTGGACGATTTACTGGGGCAACGTCGGCGCCAACATGCTTCAGCCAGCGCTGCTGTTGCATTTCGTGCTCACGTTCCCGGAGAAGCACCCGGTTTTGAAAAAACGGCGCTGGCTTGCCCCGATTCTCTACCTGCCCGGAACATTGCTTCTGACCTATCACGCATTGGCTTTCGGCATGTTCCGCGCCAGTGAGAATCTGATGGGCCGGCTCGACCGTTTCTGGCTCGCGTACCTGGCGCTTTACTTCGTAGCCGCCGCTGGAGTCCTGCTGCACAGTTATCGCGAAGCCAATCGGCCGATTTTGCGCCAGCAACTGAAGTGGCTGACTCGCGGCACCATTCTCGCGATCACGCCCTTCACGCTTTTCTACGTCATCCCGTATTTGGTCGGAATGATGCCGGGCACGTGGATGAAGCTTTCCGTGCTGTCGCTTGGCGTGCTGCCCCTGACGTTCGGCTACGCCATCTTCCGCTATCGCCTGATGGACGTGGACCTGATTTTCAAGCGCGGAATGGTTTACGCCCTAGCTGCGGTGGCGATTGCGGGCGCGTACTTCACCGTAGTGGCAATGGTCGGCGAATTGGTGCACACCCGCATGCCCGGCGCGGGAACCACCGGCCTGGTGCTGGCGATCATCGTGACCGCCATTCTCTTCGATCCGGTGCGCAAGTGGATTCAAGAGCGGATGGACCGGTATTTCTATCGCACCCGTTACGACTACCGCCACACGCTGGTCGAATTCGGGCGTGAACTGAAAGCTGAAACCGATCTCGACAAGATGCTCAGCGCGGTCGTCGATCGATTTTCGCGCACCCTGCTGGTTGATCGCATGGCCATCTTCGTGGCCAGCAATGACCAGCCGAACGCGCTGACGCTGGCGAAATCGTTCGGCATTCAGCAGACCAGCGGAATCGATCTCAGCTTTCTCTCCACGGCCCGTCCGGAACGAACTGAATCGCATCTGTTTTTCGAGAACACGCACTACGTTCCTCGCGAGACGCCCAGCGCACAGGAAACTATTGCTCGCCTGGACCTGAACTACTACATTCCCTGCCGCGCGCAAAAGACAACTGTCGCGGTGATCGGATTGGGAAAAACCGTCGAGGGCGATTTCCTCTCCAGCGAAGACGTTGAGTTACTGGAGACCGTCGCCGGCTACCTGGCTATCGCCATCCAGAACAGCCGCCTCTATGCGTCGCTCGAACAGAAGGTCGCACAGTACGAGCGGCTCAAAGACTTCAACGAGAACATCGTCGAATCCATCAACGTGGGCGTGATGGCGGTGGATCTCGCCGACCGCATCGAGTCGTGGAATTCGCAGATGGAAGTGATGTACGCGCTGCCGCGCTGGCAGGCGCTGACTCGTCCGCTGGAAGAGATTTTCCCGGCGGAGTTCGTCGAGGAGTTCTCGCGGGTCCGCCAGAGCCCCGGCATTCATAACCTGTACAAATTCCGCCTGGCGACTCCCACCGGGGAGACGCGGATTATCAACGTCGCCATTGCGCCGCTGGTCACCAAGAAATTCAGCGTGGTGGGCCGGCTGATTATCATGGACGACATCACCGAGCGGGTCGACCTGGAAACGCAGCTCTCGCAAGCCGATAAGCTTTCCTCTATCGGGCTGCTGGCCGCGGGTGTGGCGCACGAAGTGAATACGCCCCTGGCCGTGATCTCCTCCTACGCGCAGATGCTTTCGAAGCAGTTGCAAGGAGACGAGCAGAAGAGTTCGGTGCTGGAAAAAATCACGCGCCAGACTTTCCGCGCTTCCGAGATCGTCAACAACCTACTCAACTTCTCGCGCACTAGCGGGGCCGAGTTCGCGGAAGTTAACGTGAACCGCGTCATCTCGGACACGCTGAGCCTGCTGGAACATCAGTTCAAAACTGCGAAGATCACGGTCCACGACGACCTCTACCAGCACCTGCCATCCATTCAGGGCAACGCCGGGCGTTTACAACAGGTCTTTCTGAATCTGTTTCTGAATGCGAAAGATGCCATGCCGAATGGCGGCAAGCTGCGCATCACCACCTCAAACGGCGACGCCGTGAGCGTGACCGTTTCCGACACCGGCAGCGGCATTGCCCAGGAGCACATTCAGCGCATCTACGATCCATTCTTCACCACCAAAGCCACGCCGCAGGATGGTCAGAAGCGCGGCACCGGCCTGGGGCTCTCGGTCACCTACGGAATCATTCAGGAACATGCCGGAAAGATCCGGGTGGAAAGTTCGCCCGAGGAAGGCACTACCTTTTATCTTGATTTTCCGCTGATCCGGAAGGCTGTAAATGTCTGAAACCGCCGTCATCTCGCGCCGGCCCAGTGAGACTCCAATATCGGCGCAGGGGTGCATCCTCATCATCGACGATGAAGCCGCCATTCGCGAATCGCTGCAGACTCTGCTCGAACTCGAAGGCTACGAAGTTGAAACCGCTGCCAATGGCGAACAGGGGCTGAGCAAACTCGGCGAACGTCCATTCGATCTTGTGCTGCTTGACCTCGCGCTGCCCGACCGCAACGGGCTTGAACTGCTTCCGGACATCCGGGCTCTCGACGCGCAACTGGGCGTGATTATGATCACCGCCTACGGGACCGTGGAAGACGCGGTGCGCGCAATGCAATCCGGCGCTGCCAACTTCCTGCAAAAACCCTGGGACAACGAGAAACTGCTAGCCGATGTGCGTGCCGCGGTGGCCCGGCGCCGCGCGGAGGAAGAAAATATCCAGCTTAAGCGCGCCCTCAAACAGCGCTACAACTTTGAGAGCATCGTGGGCAAGGCCGAGCCCATGCTGAAAATTTTTGACCTGGTCGCTCAGGTCGCGCCCAGCCGCTCCACGGTTCTGCTGCAAGGCGAGAGCGGCACCGGCAAAGAATTAATCGCCAAGGCGCTTCACCTGAATTCGCCCCGGCGCGATCGTCCATTCGTTCCGGTTAACACTGGCTCGATGCCGCCCGACTTGCTCGAGTCCACGCTCTTCGGACACGTCAAAGGTGCGTTCACTAGCGCAATCGCATCGAAAAAGGGCCTCTTCGAAATTGCCGATCGCGGAACTTTGTTCCTCGACGAGATCGGCTCCATGGGCATCGAAACGCAATCGAAGATTCTGCGCGTGTTACAGGACCGCAAATTCATGCACCTCGGCGGAGTGCATGAAATCCAGGTGGACGTTCGCATCATCGCCGCCACCAATATCGACTTGCGCCAGCTGGTCCGCGAAGGAAAGTTTCGTGAAGATCTTTTCTATCGCTTGAACGTGATCACCATCGATCTGCCACCCTTGCGCCAGCGCAAAGAAGATATTCCCTTGCTGGTCGAATTTTTCTTGCGGAAGTACGCCGAAGAAAATCAGCGTCCGGTTCGCTCAGTGACCCCGGAGGCGTTCCGTCCGCTGCTCAACTACTCCTGGCCGGGCAATGTGCGCGAACTGGAAAACGTTGTGGAGCGCGCAGTCGTACTTTCCTCGGGCACGACCATCGGCCCGGAGCTGCTTCCCGACCACGTGATAGGCCGTGGAACAACGATTCCCATGATTGAAAATCGCGCCGACGCATCGCTTTTCGACGTGATGGAAGACTGCGAGCGTCACATCATTGGTGACATGCTCGAAAAATGCAGCTGGAACCAGACCGAAGCCGCCGACCGGTTTCACATTCCGCTCTCCACCCTGAATCAGAAAATCAAACGGCTGAATATCGAGATCAAGAAGAAGACGCGCGAATAACCGTCCCTCTACTCCGATACCGCCCTGATTCCGTCACAGAGCAACCGGCCATCCGGAACTACCCTCTGCTATAGTTCGTTTAGAACTTTTCCTCTGGAAATCATGGAACTGATCTCGCCGGCAGACTACGTCAAGCAGAAGCTGCAATCGGTTCAGGAGTACGCCGTGCTCGCCGTCCGCGCGGTCGGCAACGTCTTCGCCCGCCCGCGCTACTTCGGCGATATGACTCAGCAGGCTGACCTCATCGGCTTCGGTTCCCTGCCGATCGTTCTGGCCGCATGCTTTTTTACCGGCGCCGCCCTTGCGCTCAACAGCGCAACCACGCTCACCCGTTTTGGCGCGCTCACCCTGGTCGGACAGTTGGTTTCGATCGGCATCGTGCGCGAACTCGGCCCCGTGCTGGCCGGACTCGTAGTCGCCGGCCGCAACGCCTCCGGCATGGCCAGCGAACTCGGCTCCATGATCGTCACTGAACAGATCGACGCCATGCGCGCGCTCGGCACCGATCCCATGAAAAAGCTGGTGACGCCACGAGTAGTCGCGACCGTGACCATGCTTTTCTTTCTGACCATCCTCGGCGACTTTTTGGGACTGATCGGCGGCAACGTAGTAGCAAGCGTGCTTCTCGGCCTCGACTCCCGGTCCTACTGGAGCAGCGCGTGGCAAACGCTCCAGTTTTCCGACGTTTTCATGGGACTGGCCAAGCCCTTGGTCTTCGGCTTCATCATTTCAACCGTAGGCTGCTATTACGGCCTCTCCACCCGCGGCGGGACGCAGGGCGTAGGCCGCTCGACCACAGAGGCGGTGGTCACGTCGATGATCCTTATTATTGCGGTCGATGTGTTCGTCACCCGGCTTCTGATGATTCTGCTTGGAGGCTGATTACGCGACATGGTAACCCCGACACTTCCAATCGAAAGCAGCACCCGAGCCGACCAGAGTCCGGCGGGCCATGCCGTAGTGTTCGAGAATGTCGAGCTGGTATTTGAAAAGAAGGTTGTACTGGATGGCATTTCCTTCCGTCTGGAGCGTGGCGAAACCAAAGCCATCTTCGGCGTCGCGGGTTCGGGAAAGAGCACTCTGCTGAAACTTGCTTTGGGATTGCTGAAACCGGACGCCGGCCGTATCTGGGTGCTCGGCGAAGACATTACTCAGATGCGCGAAGACCAACTCTTCGATCTCCGCCGTCGCGTGGGCATTGTCTTTCAGGAGAGCGCGCTCTTCGATTCGCTGACTGTCCGCGAAAATGTAGCCTTTCGCCTGCTCGAAGAGGGAAAGGTGTCGGGAGAAGAAATCGAAGACCGCGTGCGTGAAGCCCTGAGTTTCGTGGAGCTCGAACACACGGTTGATTTGTTTCCCTCGGAACTTTCTGGAGGCATGCGGCGGAGGGTTGCAATCGCCCGCACCATCATCACGCATCCCGAGGTCCTGCTCTACGATTCACCCACCGGTGGCCTGGATCCGGTCACGTCCAACACCATCATCGAACTCGTGGTGAAGCAGCGCGACGTCTATAAGATCAGTTCCCTGCTGGTCACCC
>Ga0136846_1224471_pt1 | contig 12270 bp, 11 predicted proteins | sample HopSoiMetagenom2_FD_96841 | JGI IMG/M metagenome (GOLD analysis project Ga0136846, IMG submission 96841) | Grasslands soil microbial communities from Hopland, California, USA - 2 Assembly 2016 (version 4) | ecosystem: Environmental > Terrestrial > Soil > Grasslands | place: USA: Hopland...
AGCGGCGATCCGCGCAACCGCGACTTTGCCTCGTCGCACGTCAGCGCGGACGGCCTGCCCTCGACGCTCGAGGCGCTGGGCTACGACCCGCAGACGGCGGGGGGGCTGCTCGTTTCCCTCCCGGCCGAGCGCGGGCCGGCGCTCGAGGCCGAGTTCGGGGCGCGGAAGCTCTTCATCCGGAGGATCGGCCGCGTCGAGGAGGGCTCCGGCGTCGTCGTCGAGTGACCTCGTGGATCAGGGGATGATTCACGGGAGGTTCCAGCCCTTCCACAACGGACATCTGGAGTACCTGCGCGGCGCGGCGGCGCGCTCGGAGGTCGTCTTCATCGGGATCACGAACCCGGATCCGGCGCGGATCAAGGAGGAGCCGAGCGATCCGCTGCGCCACCTGCCCGAGTCGAACCCGTTCTCGTACGTCGAACGGCTGCTCATGGTGACGGAGGTTGCGCACGACGAGGGCATCAGCGCGCACGCGATTCCCTTCCCCGTCAACGAGCCCGAGCTCTGGGCGGCATACGTGCCCCCGGGGGTGACGCAGTACCTGCGGCTCTTCTCCGACTGGGGCGGCACGAAGCTGGAGCGGATGCGCGAGGCGGGATACGACGTCGTGGTACTGGACGAGGGAGTCGAGAAGGGCATCTCCGGAGCGGACGTGCGCGCTGCGATGCGGGCGGACGGGGACTGGGAGGCGCTCGTGCCGCCGGGTGTCGCGCGCGTGATCAAGTCTCTGGAACGCGTCGCCGTGTGATGACGAGGCTGGTCGGAATCGACGGCGCCGGCGGCGCCGGCAAGACCACCCTGGCCGCGCAGTTGAGCGACAAGATCGTCTCGACCGACGACTTCATCGAGGCGCCGTGGGAGTGGTACGACTTCGACCGGCTTCGCCGCGACGTCATCGAGCCGCTGAAGCGCGGCGTGCCGGCCCGCTATCGACGGAGGGACTGGAACGACGGGGGGCTGAAGGAGTGGCGGGTCGTCGAGCCGGGCGGGGTCGTGGTGGTCGAGGGCGTCGGCGCGCTCGACGTCCGTTTACGAGACGCGTACGACCATCGCATCTGGGTCGAGACGCCGCGCGAGATCTGCTTTCGGCGCGGCCTCGAACGTGACGGCGAGGATGCGCTGCCGCTGTGGGAAGCATGGTCGGAGAAGGAACAGCGCTACTGGGCGGCGCAAGATCCACGTGACGCTGCAGACGAGATCGTCGACGGCTCAGGCGGCTAGGCTCGCCGCGTGTATCCGATCGTCGTCCTCCTGCTCGACGGGCTGGCCGATCGCACGCACGCGGCGCTCGGCGGGCGGAGCGGTGTCGAGGCCGCGGTGACCCCGAACCTCGACCGGCTCTGCGCGTCGGGCTCCTGCGGGGTTCTCTACGCGATCGGCCCGGGGCGGGCGCCGTCGAGCGAGGTCGCGCACTGGTCGATGCTGGGCTACCGGCCAGACGAGTTTTCCGGGCGCGCGGTCTTCGAAGCCATCGGGCGCGGGCAGGACGTCGATCCCGAGCACGTCTTCGCATATGCGGCGCTGCGTCCGGCCGAGCGCCGGGGCGACGGCTGGTGGCTGACCGGCCGTCCGGATGCGGAGCGTGACGCAGAGGAGGCCGAGCTGCTCGTCGCGCGCTGCGACGACATCACGGTGGACGGCCTCCATTTCTCGCTGACGCACGTCTGGCGCGGGGAGGCGGTCCTCCGCATCGCGGGCGGCGCCGACGAGCGCGTCACCGACAGCGACTCGTTCTTCCGTGCCTGGTACCCGATGTTGCGTCCGCAGCCCGTCGTTCCCGAAGCCGAGCGCACCGCGCGCGCGTGCGAGGAGTGGACGCGCGAGGTGATGCGCCGTCTCGAGGGCGAGCGCTTCAACGTGATCACGTTGAAGTGGTTCGGACGGCCGAAGCAGGTGCCGTCGTTCCTCGAGCGGCACGGGATCACCGGCACGTTCGCAGCCGAGTCCGCGTTCCTGCGCGGGCTCGGCCGTTGCGTCGACCTGACGCCCGTCGAGAACCCGTACATCGACGTCGACCTCGTGCACGAGCGGCTCGACGCCGGAGACACGTTCGTCTACGTCCATGACAAGCGCGTCGACGAGGCCGGTCACACGAAGGATCCGAGCAAGAAGCGCGAGGCCGTCGAGCAGCTCGACGAAGATCTTGCAAGCCTGCCGACCGACCGCGCGATCGTGTGCGTCACCGGCGACCACGCCACGCCGGCGTATCCCGACGTGATCCACTCGGGCGACGCGGTCCCGTTCGTGGTCGCCGGGCCTGGCGTGCGGGCGGACTCCGTGACCGAGTTCGGAGAGTCCACATGCGCCGCAGGGATCCTCGGCCACCTGCGCGGTCCGGACATGATGCCGGTGTTGCTGAACGCCGGCGATCGCCCGCTCTTCCTCGGCTCGCGCCCGACGCCCTTCGACGGCGCGGACGGCTATCCCGCCATCCTCGACCCTTTGTGACGTGTCTGAGGGACAGTCCCTAAGCCATGTCTCCTCCCGCTGGCGCGGCCTGACGCTGACGCCGGCGCAGCTGCTGCCGCTCGTGCTCGCGGAGCTCACGACGCTGTGGCTGATCGTGCTCACGGGCGCGGCGGTGCGGCTGACGGACTCAGGCCTCGGGTGCCGCCACTGGCCCGGATGCGAGGCGGGTCATCCTCTGCCCGCGAAGAGCGGGCACGCCTTCATCGAGTTCGGCAACCGCCTGTTCGGCGCGCTCACGATCGCCGCGACGCTGCTCGCGTGGCTCGCCGCCCGCCGCACGCCTGCGCTGCAACGCGCACACGTGCGGCTCGCGCTCGCGATCTTCCTGGGGACGCTGCTGCAGGCGCCGATCGGACTGCTCGCCGTCGCGAGCGACCTGCGCTGGCCGATCGTGATGCTCCACCTGCTGCTCTCGATCGCGCTCCTCGGCGCTGCGACCGTTCTGGCGCTGGAGGTGCGTGCCGCCCAGGTCGGCCGTGTGGAGCCGCTCGTCCCGCTCGAGCTGCGTCGCCTCGGACTCGTGTTCGTGTGCGCGTGCTTCGTGCTGATCGTCAGCGGCTCGCTCGCCACGGCTGCGGGACCCCACTCGGGCGGCGGCAAGGCGGACGAGATCGACCGGCTGGGCCGCCTCGACCCGTTCGTCTATTCGCACGGCGCGGTGGTGGGCGTCTTCCTGATCACGTTCCTCTTCAGCCTCGGCTACCTCGCCGCGCGCCGTGACCGTTCGCGGCGCCTGTTCCTGCTCGGCACGGCGGTGTTCGTCGTCCTCCTCCTGCAGATGGGGCTCGCGGAGCTGCAGTGGCGCACGCACCTGCCCTGGGGGCTCGTGCTGGCGCACGTCTTCCTCGCCGCGACGGTCTGGGTCGGGACGGTCGCGCTGGCGACGCTGTTCTGGCGGCCGAACGTAGACTTGGCCGATCGCTGAGGAACTCCGCATCGCAGCCCGGCCCGCGCTGCGCGAGCCGGTGCTCATCTCCGCTTTTCGCGGCTGGAACGACGGCGGCCAGGGCGCTTCGCTCGCCGGCGGCTACCTCGCGAAGACGTGGGAGGCCGAGCGCTTCGCGGAGATCGAACCGGAGGGCTTCTTCGACTTCCAGGCGACGCGCCCGCACGTATCGCTCGTCGAGGGCCGCACGCGCCGGATCGACTGGCCCGAGAACGCCTTCTACCACGCGCCGATCCCCGGGCTCGACCGTGACGCCGTCCTGCTCCTGGGAGTTGAGCCGAACCTGCGCTGGCGCACCTTCTCGACGATGATCGTCGACCTCGCGCGCGAGCTCGGGATGGAGATGATGATCACGCTCGGCTCGCTGCTGGCGGACGTCCCGCACACGCGTCCGTCGCCGGTCACCGGCGGCGCGACCGATCCGGAGCTGATCGAGCGGCTCGGGCTGCAGCGCTCGCGCTACGAGGGCCCGACGGGAATCGTCGGCGTCCTGCACGACGCCTGCAACGTCGCGCACATCCCGTCTGTCTCGCTGTGGGCGGCGGTGCCGCACTACGTCTCGCTGGCGCCCAGCCCGCGAGCGGCGCTCGCACTCTGCCAGCGGCTCGGCGACATCCTCGGCACGACGATCGACACCGGCGAGCTGGACGAGGCTTCCGAGCGCTACAGCGAGCAGGTCAGCGAGGCGGTCGCGTCCGACGAGGAGACGGCCGCGTACGTCGCCGAGCTCGAGGAGCGCGCAGAGATCCTCGACGACGAAGAGGAGATCCCGTCCGGCGAGTCGCTCGCCGCCGAGCTGACGCGCTTCTTGCGCGACCGCGAGCGCGGCAACGGTGGGCCGGAGGAGGGCTCAGGCCCCTCGGAGCAGCCCTAGTCGCCGGCGACGTCGCGGCGCAGGAACACCAGATACGCCGCCGCGAGCGGCGCCGCGATGTAGATCGCGCACACCCACAGCGCACGAAAGACGGGCGCCCAGTCCGCCGGTATGCGGAGGAAGCCGTGCCACGCATCGAACTGCGTCCCGAGCAGGTACGGCCGAATCGCCTCCGTCCCGGGCAGCACCCCGAGCAGCTGCATCAGCAGAGCCCACATCAGCGCGCCGACAACGGAGGCGGCGCTGTTCCGCGTCACCGTGGACAGGAACAACGCGAACGCCGCGATGCCCGCGAGGGGCAGGACGTAGAGCCCGAGGCTCGCGGCCAGCAGCGCCGTGCCGTGTCCTGCGGACACGCGGCTTCCCGACAGAGACGTCAACGGGTGGAATCCCCAGGCGATGCTGCCTGCGATCGCCCCGACGAGCCCCATGGCGAACACGATCACGAGCACGTAGGTCGCAGCGGCGAAAACCTTCCCGGCGAAGATCTCACCGCGGTCGCGCGAGCGCGTGAGGATGGTCTTGAGGGTGCCGTGCTGCGACTCGGACGACACGATGTCCCCCGCGACGAGCGCGGTGATCAGCGGGAACCCCCAGATCGACATGAAGAAGAGGACGACGAACGGCGTCGCGAGCCCTGTGTCGCGGATGTACCGCCCGAGCGGGACGTCGTTCGGCCCGCCCGACTGCAGGTTCAGCACGATCACGAAGATGAGCGGCACAGCCATCGCCGCGCCCAGTCCGAGGTAGGTCCGCTTCTGCGCGAGCAGCTTGACGATCTCCCATCGGTAGATCCGCGCGACGGCGGTCACGCGACGGCCTCGCGATCGTGGTCTGAAGACTCGCCGCCGGTCAGGCCGAGGAAGAGCTCTTCGAGGCTCGCCGTCTGCGGCACGAGCGCCGTGATGCCGATGCGCGCCTGGCCGAGGGTGATCGCAACGCGCGCCACGGTCTCCTCGTCCGCGGTGAAGCGCAGCTCGCCGTCGGTCACGGCGACCCCGTCGATGCCGTGCTGGGCGAGCAGCACCGTGCGCGCGCGCTCGGGCTCGGTCACGCGCAGCCGGTAGCCGGTCGTGGCAGTCGCGAGCAGCTCGCCGAGGCCGCCTTCGTAGACGATCCGCCCTTTGCGGATGATTGCGACGCGGTTGCAGAGCTCCTCCACCTCGTTGAGCAGGTGGCTGGAGAGGAGGATCGTGATCCCCTCGCCAGCGAGCCGGCGCACGAGGTCGCGCATATCGCGCATCCCGGCAGGATCGAGCCCCGTCGTCGGCTCGTCGAGCAACAGCAGCTGCGGCCGCCGCAGCAGCGCGCTTGCGATGCCGAGCCGCTGGCGCATGCCGTGCGAATAGCCGCCGACACGGTCCTTTGCGCGGTCACGGAGCTCGACGACCTCCAGCACCTCGTCGATGCGCGAACGAGCGCCGTCGCCGTCGTAGTCGGCGAGGAGCTCCAGGTTCTTGCGGCCCGAGAGGTAGGGGTAGAAGCGCGGGCCCTCGACGAATCCGGCGACGCCTTGCAGCGCCTTCGCGCCGTCGGCGAGCGGGTCGCGGCCGAAGAGCCGTGCGTGGCCCGCTGTCGGGCGGATCAGGCCGAGCAGCATGCGCAGCAGCGTGGTCTTTCCCGCGCCGTTCGGGCCGAGGTAGCCGAAGACGTCGCCGCGCTCGACCGTGAGGTCGACGCCGTCCACCGCGACGAGGTCGCCGTACCGCTTGACCAGGCCGCTCGTCGCGACCGGCGCGTCGTCGCTCACTTGAGGGCGCGAGCGGCAGACTCCGCCGCTGCGGGCGGGAGCGAGCCGACGAGCACGTAGGACACGCCGTCCCGCGTCCACTGGATTGCGGTGCCGAGCTGCGTCGCGAGCTCGTGCCCGGTCAACCCGTCCAGTGCGACGGTCGGAAGCGCCGAGAGCATGCCGCCCGGCGCGGCCGCGTCCGCCTTGCGCTCGACGACGACGATGGCACCGAGCCCCTGGCCGTAGACGATGAGCTCGCCGCCGTTGCCGACAGCACGCATGTCCTTCCGTGGCAGGCCGACGAGCGCGTCCGGGGCGACGACGTTGAAGTCCGGCTTCGTCGCAGAAGCCTCGGGCTTGCCGCCGGACGGTGTGCTGAGATCGACCGTCTTCGCGTCGGCCGGCGGGTTCACAGTGACATCGCTGGACGAGACGGAGCCATACGCCACGTCGGTCGCCGCCAGCTCGAGCACCGGGCTCGAGCTTCCCTGCGCGTAGATCCCGATCCGGAGCGGCACGCTGTGCTCCGCATCCCACGCGAGCTCCGCGTAGCCGAGCAGGCCGCCGTCGTGCTTGGGCGCGATCTTGACGCTGTACGCGGGGCGGCCCGCGACATCCGTCGGCGTCGCGCCGGAGACGTCCGCCTGCTCGCCGAGCTTCGTCAGGAAGTCGTTGAGCTCGGACACCGACGGCGTCTGGCCGTTGTCGGTCGACGAGCTGCTCGACGACGCCGGGAGCTTCACCTTGTACACCGTGTTCGCCGAGGCGTCGTAGACCGTGAGCTCGCTGTCGTTCCACGTCACCTGTGCGTCGCCTGCGTCCGACTGCAGCTCGAGCCGTCCGCGCCCGTCGTTCGTTAGCCAGAGCCGGCCGCTTGCGCCGGACATCAGCGCCGAGATGTTGGCGCCAACCAGGGAGCCGCTCGGGAAGAGGTGGTTGGTGAAGCGGATGCGCGCCGTCAGCCCCGGCGCGTCGGGCGCTGCAAGCGAGTCGTGCACCGCCTGCGCGAGTGGCTTCTCGGGCGGCGTCGGCCCGCTGCTGCGGCCGGCGGCGACGGCAATGGCCGCACCGCCTACGGCGACGGCGACGAGGGCGACGACGAGGACGGCGAGCCAGCGTGTCGACAGAGTGCGGAGGTATCTCACGGACGTCTTTCTACCGACGGGCTCTGAGAGATCTCTGAGAGTCGCGGCAGCTCGATCGTGAAGCTGGAGCCTTCGGCGTAAGCCCGTCCGCCGTGGCGCTCCGCGATGGCGCGGACGATCGGCAGGCCGAGGCCGGAGCCGCTGCGACTGTTACGCCCTCGCCAGAAGCGACGGAACGCCTGCTCGGCCTCGTACGGCTGGAGGCCCTTCCCTTCGTCGCTCACCGTCAGCAGCGCCTGGCCGTCTCTTCCCGCCACGGTCACGGTGATGCGACCCTCCTCCGGCCCGTACTTGCGCGCGTTCTGGAGGAGGTTCCCGACGGCCCGCTCCAGCGCCGCCCGTTCCCCCCGCACGCGCACGCCCGGCTCGACGACCGCTTCGACGTCGGGCTCGCTACCTGCAAGCTTCGTCGCAAGAGCAGCGACGTCGACGATCTCCTCCGCCGGCTCCTCGCCGGATTCCTCGCGTGAGAGCACGAGCAGATCGTCGGCGAGACGGGCCAGACGGTCGGCATCGCGCTCGAGCTCGGCGATCACCTCGGGCGTCGCTCCGCGTCGCGCGACGTATTCGACGTTGCCGCGCAGCGCCGTGAGCGGTGTGCGCAGCTCGTGCGACGCATCCGCGAGGAAGCGGCCCTCGCGCTCGCGCGATCGCTCGAGGCTCGCGAGCATCTCGTTGAGGGTGTCGGCGAGTTGCGCGACCTCGTCCCGCGTCTGCGGTAGCGGCAGGCGGCGATGCGGATCGCCGGTTCGTTCGATCTCTGCGGCACCTCTCGCCAGACGGCGCAGCGGCTCGAGCGCCCGTCCCATCAACAGCGCGACGGCCCCAGCGCCGAGCAGCGCCGCGGCGAGGCCCGTGAGGACGACGAACAGGTGCAGGCTCGCGAGCGTCTCGTCGAGATCATGCGTCGAGGCCGCCACGACGACGGCGCCTCCGCGGGCCGGTCCGCCGATGTCGGCGAGCGGCGCGACATAGACGCGCAGCTGCTCCGTGCCGAGCGCGTCGTTCGTGTAGGTCGCGGCTCCGTCGCCGATCGCTGCGGAGACGAGCGGGCCGGTGCGGAGAACCCGGCCCCCGAGGGAGAGCGACCGCGCGACGATCGCCCCCTTTCTGTCGACTACCTCGACCAGGAGCTGCGTGCCGCCAACCGGCGAGTCCAGCGCCCCAGGGGTCGTGAGGAGCGCCGGCGCCGACGCATTCAGCTGAGCGATCTGCACGGCGCGCTGTCGCAGCGTGTGATCGAGCGAGTGGTGCAGATGCCGTGAGACGAGCACGCTCACAAGGGCCCCGCCGAGGACGAGTGCGACGACGATGCCGACAGCGGCTGCAACGACAGAGCGGAGCCGCAGTGTCATCGCGTCAGAACGAACCCGACGCCGCGCACGGTCTGGATGAGCGGGGGCTCGCCGAGCTTGCCACGCAGATACGAGACGTAGCGGTCGACGGCGTTGGGCGTCGCAGAGCGGCCGCCCCAGACGCGGTCGAGCGCCAATTCGCGGCTGACGACCTGCTCGGGGTTGCGCAACAACAGCTCCAGCAGGCCGGCCTCGCGTGCGCTCAGCTCGAGCGACCGGCCCGCCCGCTCTGCGCGGCGCGAGCTCACGTCGAGCACGAGGTCGCCGTACGCGAGCGTCTCGGCCGGCTCTTTCCCGCGTCTCTGGAGCGCGCGCACGCGGGCGAGCAGCTCCGCCGCCGCAAACGGCTTGACCAGGTAGTCGTCTGCGCCGGCGTCCAGGCCGGCGACGCGGTCCTCGACTGCGTCACGCGCCGTCAGCAGCAGGATCGGCAGCGCGAGCCCCTTGGCGCGCAGGCGCCGGCAGACGGCGAGCCCGTCCAGGCCCGGCATCGCGACGTCGAGGACCAGAACATCCGGGACGGCACGTTCCACCGCAGCGAGCGCCGCGCCGCCGTCCCCGGCCGTCGTCACCTCGTAGCCCTCGGCCGCGAGCGTGCGCTGCAGCATCCGCAGGATCGGCGCGTCGTCGTCGACGACAAGGACCGTGGACATGCGCCGACGACTGTAGCTCTACTAGCCGAACGTAAAAGCGTAGGCCGAGAGGCCGGGTGTGAAGCTCAGCTCGAGCAGCCCTTCCTGTGCGCGCGGCTGCGTCGCGAGCGTGTAGAGCTTGTCCGCCGTGATGTGAACCGTGCGGAGCGGGCGGCCGTTCAGCTTCACGTGCACGTCGCCGCGACCGGTGAGCACGAGGTGGACGGACCGCGCGAGGAAGTTCAGGCGCAGGCGCGCGCCGGGACCGGCGAGGATGCGGGTGCTCCCGACGGTCCAGGTGCCGGCATACGCGAACGAGTCCTTCAGGAGCGACGACGGGAACGTGTACTGCGCCGGAGAATTGGTGTGGAGCGGCGATCCGTCGTAATTCCCGATGCGCGCGTAGCCGAGGTACGACTCCGGGGTGCGGAGCTCCGTCGGGGTGCGGTCCGGCTCGGCGAGCGCCGGTGGCAGCTTCGTCGCGAGCAGCTGGCGGATCTTCTGCTCGGTCTGCGCGTACGCGCCCTCGCCGAAGTGCACCTCGCGGATGTGACCCGTGCGGTCGACGAGGTAGTCGGCGGGCCAGTACTGGTTCTGGTACGCACTCCACGTCGCGAAGTCGTTGTCGAGTGCGACCGGGTAGTGGATGCCGAGGCGGTGCACCGCCTGGCGCACGTTGCCGAGGCTGTGCTCGAACGAGAACTCCGGCGAGTGCAGGCCTAGGATGACGAGGCCTTTCGAGCGGTAGCGCTCGTCCCAGCTCTTCAGGTACGGCAGCGTGCGCAGGCAGTTGATGCACGAGTACGTCCAGAAGTCGACGAGCACGACCTTGCCGCGAAGTCGCTCCATCGTCAGGGGCGCGGAGTTGATCCACGCAGTGATGCCCTGGATGTCCGGCGCCTGCGGGTACTTCTGCGTGCTCTGCCTCGCGCCGCTGAGATGCGCCAGCTGGTCCTCCGCCTGGCCGTTCCCCTCGATTCGGTCCTGGACCCACTGCGCGTAGCTCGGCACCTTCGTCTGCAGGCTCTCGGCCCAGCCGTTGTAGATCACCACCGCGGCCGCCGCCATCAGCACCCCGCCGGCGACGCGCACCGCCTGTGCGTGCGTCCGAAAGCTCGTCGCGACCCGCCGGCTGCCGGCCGCTATCGCGAGCAGCGGGAGCGCCGCGCCGATCGCATACGCAAGTGCGATCACGACGAGCCAGCCGCCGACGCGGTCGCGCCCCACGTTCGATGTGAGCGCGGCCAGGACCGGCCCGCCGCACGGGATGAAGACGAGACCGAGGGCCGCGCCCAGCACGAAGCCGCCGCCGAGATCGCCGACGCGGTAACGCGTCATGAACGCGAGCGGCCGTTCGGCCCACTCGCCGATCCGCGGGACGATCAGCGTCAGCGCGAGCAGGCCGAGCAGGACGGCGCCGATCTGAATCTGGTGCTGCTTCCCGATCCCGAGCAGCCCCCACAGCCACGCGCCAGCGAGCAGGAACGCCGTGAACGTCGTGACCAGCCCGGCCGCGATCGCGTAGGGACGCCGTGTCGTGCCGGGGCCTCCCGCGAGCACGATCGGCAGCACGGGGAGGATGCAGGGCGTGAACACGGTGATCACGCCCGCCGCGAACGCGATCGGGACGAGGACGATCACTGTCTGTTAGTCCAGCTTACGCAGCAGGCGTTTCAGCGGGTTTCGGCTCTGCCTCGACCGCCGGCGTCGCCTCGGCGGCCGGCGTGTCGGCCGACTTCTTCCGCCGCTTCCGCCGCTTGCGCCGCCGGGAGCGCCCGGACGTGAGCTTGGGCTGCGGGAGGTTCTCGGCGAGCGCGCCGGCGACTTCCTGCACGGTGCCCAGGCGTTCCCGCGCCGCTTCGATCAGCTGCGTTGCGCGCGGCGTGTAGCCCTCCGCGGAGGCCAGCAGCGCCGCGCCCACCGGCACCGGCAGCTCGAGAGCCGCGTTGACGAGCTTCGCGGCGTTCTCCTCGTGCCGGTGGCCGCGCGAGTTCGCCAGCGCACCGAGCAGCCGCTTGGCCTCGGGGAACTCCGCGCTCGCACGGCGGTCCTGCTGCTTGCGCGACGCGCGCGCGAGGCGCCACGTCCACCGCGCGAGGATCTGGTCCGGCGCGTCGGCCTTCCCTTCCGAGATCGCGCGCAGCAAGATGCGCACGCCGCCCATCCGGTCCTTCTCCCAGGTCGGCGCCTGCGTGACGAGCGTGACCAGATCGTCGAAGTCGGCGCGCTCGACCGTCATGGAGACGCGGTCCGACAGCGCCATGATCCGCAGCCGCCGGTTCGGGTTCTCCGCGGCGCACGTCGCGAGGAACTGCTCGAGCGTCCCCTTGGAGGCGCCGCGAGCCGTCAGCTTCTCGACGAACGCGGCGCGCTCGTCGAAGCGAATCTGGCGGCCGGCGATCGTCGCCCAGTAGCGCTGCTCCTCCTCGTCCAGATACTTCGGATCGACGCGCTGCCATTCGCGCGTGATCACGGCAAGCCTTCGTCGCACGTCCGGCGTCACGGGGACGAGCCACGGCGCCGGCGTCAGCTTCCTTCGCGCGCGGCGCTGCACGCGCCGGCGCGGTGCCGGCGTGACGCGCGCGCCTTCGCGGTAGAAGTCCGCGTCGAGGAGCGAGTGCAGCGAGATGACCCGCTCGTTGTGTGTTGCCGCCTTGGGAACGAAGTCGACGACGACGCCGGCCTCCTTGCGCGCATGCGTGCGCATGATCCGCCCGATGCGCTGCTGGTAGACGCGCCGCGAAGCGGTCGGCGCAAGGTGCATGCACACGGTCGCACGCGGCGAGTTCCAGCCTTCCGCGAGCAGCATCGCGTTGATGAGGACGTTGATCTCGCCGCGTTCGTACGCCGCCAGCGTCTCGGCGAGCTTGACGGGCGGAGTCCGGCCGGACACGGCCTCCGCCGCGAGCCCCGCCGCGCGGAACTCCTGCGCGAGGTTGTACGCGTGCTCGACGCCAGCCGCATAGACGATGCCGGGTGTGTTGTCGAAGCGGTCGCGGTAGAGGCTCGCGGCCGCCTGGTTCAGCGCCTGGTGGTCGAGGGTCTTGGCAAGGATCTCCTGGTCGAAGTCGCCGCCGACGATCGGGACCTGGTTGATCGCCGCCACCGGCGGGACGC